>ERZ1673962.183-NODE-183-length-53194-cov-18.587233_pt1 | contig 53194 bp, 63 predicted proteins | sample MGYA00580188_ERZ1673962 | MGnify/ENA primary metagenome ERZ1673962 (study PRJEB41334, sample SAMN05608104) | rock metagenome | biome: terrestrial subsurface; feature: shale formation; material: shale | place: USA: Pennsylvania ... | reverse complement strand
GGCAATGGATGAAAAGGAATATTTTTAAAGGAGGATTGATGGACGAAAGAGAGCGCCAACCATGAGGCAAACGTTTACCCCCCATATCATTGCATCTGCGTGAATTTTCTGAGAGAATGCGGGTGGACAGGGACAATAAACCGGAGGGTGCATGGGCGGAATGAAGGTCAAAACGCAGATCGCAGTGGATCGGGCCGTGGATCAGGTTTGCGGTAAAGTCCGCGACCTGCTGCCCCGTGCCGTCGAAATGGCCGGGGAGGACTTTACCGGGGAATTGACCATCCGGGTGCAGATGAATTGCGGCGGGATGCCGAACAAGCCGCGAGTGGCCTTTGAGTTTTAGGGGGCAGGGCGGAATGGCTACGACCGATTACGGGAACGGCGGGAGGAAACGAGTCTCGTTTGTTGCGGGGCTGCTGGTGGGAGAAATCCTCAAGACTCTGCGTCGGCTTGTGTTGGCCATCATAACCTTGTCTTCTGCCGGGCTGGCGCTTGCCACTATTGTTTTTGCGCTTGATGGCCAGTGGGTTTATTCGGCCTTGTGCTTTGTGGCGATGCTGGCGTTAGACATTCTGTACCGGTCTCTGCATGATTAGCTTTTGAGTTTTGTCTCTCCGGTTGCGCGAGGCGCGCATTAATGCCTAGGGTGACGGGTCTAGCGCCGGAGAGACGAAGCTTGCTAAGAACACCCCCCAGGAAAGGGGAGGTCATCTGTAAAAGGATGGTAGGCCGACGGGCCTATTGGTAGCGCTGCCGCCTCCCCGATAAAATCAGAACAACGGAATCTACGATCCCCTCACGGTGCGGTCGGAGCCCGGTAGAGCCAATTAGGCTTTATCGGGCTTTTTGTTTTTCAGGATGACAGTGAAGAAGTTGACACCAAAGCAGCAGCGGTTTGCGGATGAGTACCTGGTGGACCTGAACGCCACGCAGGCAGCTATCCGTGCTGGGTACAGCAAAAAGACAGCGGGGCAGCAGGGCGAACGACTGTTGAGAAATGTTGAAATTCAAGAAGCTGTGTCAAAGCGTCAACGCAAGATCCAGGAGAAGACCGAAATAACCCAAGAGCGGGTACTGGCCGAATTGTCCAAGCTCGCCTTTTCAAATTTGGCCGACTTTTTCACGGTACAGCCGGACGGAACGGCTTATGTCGATTTGTCTGAGTTGACCAGGGAGCAGGCCGCTGCACTTACCGAAATTCAGGTAGACGAGTACACGGAAGGGCGAGGCGAAGAGTGCCGAGAGGTTAAGAAGGTCAAAATCAAGGTAGCCGACAAGACCAAGAACCTGGAGTTGATCGGGAAGTTTCTCGGCATGTTCAAGGACCGGATAGAGCACACCGGGGCCGATGGGGCACCTATTGGGGTAATTGTCGTTCCGGCAAAGCAAGGGGCCGGGGATGGCGGAGCCTAACATTTTATGGCAGCCGACGCCGAAACAGTCTGAATTTTTATCTGCCGACGAGGACGAGGTTCTTTATGGCGGTGCGGCGGGAGGCGGGAAGTCAGACGCAATCCTGATCGACGCCCTTAGCCTGCAGCAAGAAGCCATCCGCAAAAGTCATTACCGGGGGATTTTGTTTAGGCGCTCTTTCCCGGAGCTCAGAGAGTTGATCGACCGCAGCCGGGTGCTTTATCAGGGCGCCGTTCCGGGAGCTGTGTACCACGAAAGCGCAAAAGAGTGGCGGTTCCCAAGCGGGGCAAAGATCGAGTTCGGGTATCTGGAGTCGGACAAAGACCGGTTCCGTTACCAAGGCAGGCAGTTCCAGTACATAGGGTGGGACGAGTTAACCCAATGGGCAAGCCCCCTGCCGTTTGAATACTTGCTGTCGCGCCTGCGGACAACGGACCCTGACCTGAAGTGCTACTGCCGGGCGACTACCAACCCTGGCGGGATAGGCCACGAATGGGTCAAGGCAAGGTGGGAGGTCCCCGACGAAGGAAGCCCCACACTTTCGTGTCTCGACGTTGAAGGGCGGAAGATTTACCGGCGCTTCATTCCTGCAAGTCTGGCCGACAACCCCCACCTGACCGGGACCGGGTACCGAGAGCGGCTGCTGTTGCTGTCGGATAAGGACCGAAAGGCGCTGCTGGAAGGCCGTTGGGATTCGGTGGAAATTGAAGGCGCGATTTACGGCAAGGAAATGGCGGAGCTTGTGCCGACAGGCCGGATCTGCAATGTGCCGATAGAGCCAACGATACCGGTTAACACCTTTTGGGACTTGGGACGCAACGACACCACGGCGATTTGGTTCCATCAGCGTATTGGCAAGGAAAACCGCTTTATCGACTACTACGAGACAAACGGCGAAGGCTTGGCTCACTACATCAAGGTTTTGCAGGACCGTGGATACATCTACGGAGAGCATTACTTGCCGCACGACGTTGAGGTGACAGAGTTGACCACCGACAAGAGCCGCAAGCAAACCTTGGAAGAGGGCGGGGTAAGGCCACTGGTTGTCGTGCCGCGAGTGCATGACCTGCAGGATGGAATCGAAGTTACCCGGCAGGTTTTGGCATCAGGGGCCTGCTGGTTTGATCGGGAGCGGTGCAAGGACGGCTTGAAAGCCCTGCGGTCATATCGCCGCGAATGGGACGAGAGAACACAGACGTGGCGCATGAAGCCGCTGCATGATTGGGCGAGTAACGGCTCTGACGCATTCAGGCAATTCGCCCAGGGGTATCAAGGGCCACACCGGACAACCGCAAGGCGCAAGCGCAGCAGCGGCAACTGGAAAACAGCGTAAAGGAGCGAACAGCAATGACCATCGACCTGATAGCCGAGATTTGCCACGAAGCCGTCCGCAAGCTGGACCCGAACGATGATCTGTCTACGCCGTGGGCTCGTCTGCCCAAAACGCAGAAGATCGCCGATGCCGAAGCCCTGCAGAAGGCGGCAGAGGCCGGGAATATTTACGCCGACAATGACGCACCCCTGTCAGCTAGGGTCTATTGCGCGATTGCAGCGGTTTTGGTGCCAACGGTGCCGGGGTTTGAGCATGTGCTGGAAGGTCCGGAAGAACAACCCACGGAGGATCATGCGGCCAAGGTCTTCCTTTACAACCACAATCCCGCGTTTGTCTGTCTGGAACAGGACGGCAAACTGCGGCTGTCGGCGCAGGTAGAGGCCGGGACCAAGCTCACGGTGGACGGACACACGCAAAGCCACCTCGATTTTCCACGCGAACGCTGCACGGAGCTGTTGTCGTTATGATCGGTATCGGGATTAAGCAGATAGGCGACCTGGCTCACCAGATTACCTCGGTGGCCCTCGATCCGGATAAGCCTGGCAAAGAACAGCCGGCGCTGTTCCTGTATCGTCCGGGACGTTTGGGCCGTTCGGCTATTATCCCGCTGGAATGCGCATGGAAATACGACGAGCCGGAGAGTCGGGCCGAGCAATACGATTGCCTGACCGCTTGCCGCAACATTGCTCTGGCTCTGGATTACCCGACGGATAACGCCACACTGGCGCAGATCGCCATGTTTATCCAGGACCATCTGGACGCTCTGGTCGATTACCGGGTCCCGGTACGGGAGAAAACGGTGGTGGGCCGGATCAATGGATCACTCAACGGGCGCAAGTTTGAACACGAGCTGCTGGACTAAAGAGGCGCTGACGGCATGAACAAAGCTGAAATCGAAAACGTGCGCACGGTCAAAGCCCGGCAACCCTGGGTGGATGAAGCCGCCGAACAGCGGGCTGTCGCTCCTGTGGCGCCTAAACCCGGATCACGGGCACAGCTCAACAAGCCGAAGACGCAGGAGCGGTTTAAGCAGATGCTTTGCCGCTACATCGATGAGCGGGACTATCAGGCCGATAACCGGGTGGAAATGGCCACGGATCAGGATTTCCGCGACGGTGATCAGTGGACCGAAGAAGAGAAGCGGGAGATTCAGGACCGCAATCAGGCCCCGTTGGTGTTCAACAAGGTCAAACCGGCGATTGCCTGGATTACCGGAGCCGAGAAGCGGGCGCGGGTCGATTTCAAGGTGGTGCCACGGGGCAAGGAAGATGCTGACGCCTCTGAGAGCAAAACCAAGGTCTTGAAATATGTCCACGACGCCAACCGGCAACGCTCGGTCTGGTCGCGGGCCTTTGATGATGCCGTGACGGCGGGCGTGGGGTGGGTCGAAGAAGGCACCAACGCCAACCCTCTGGAAGAACCTCTTATGGTGCGCTACGAGAACTGGCGCAACGTGCATTACGATCATCTGTCTACCGAGCCGGACATGAGCGACGGCCGCTATCTGTTCCGCTCGAAATCGATCGATCTTGACGTGGCGCAGACCCTGTTCCCCGAGTTTAAACACGAACTGGCGGCAGCGGCAGAGGATCAGGCGTATCTGACCGGGATGGATGACGACGATTTGCGGCTGCCCGGCGAATATCGCACGGCCTACATCGACAATATCCCCGCCGACGATTTCAACCGGCGGCAACGGGTGCGGTTGGTGGAGTGCTGGTACAAACAGCCGGAAGTGGTGGAGATTTTGGGCGGTGACGGTCCGTGGCGGGGCTGTTGGTTCAACAAACAGGACGAGGTGCAGGCCTGGGCAGTGGCAAGCGGTGAAGCCCCGATTGTGGGCAAGCGGCTGTTGATGGTGATGCGCAAGATGATTTTTACCGCGCCGTCGGGCATGGAAAGCGAAAAGGCTTATGACGGCACCCTGCTGCATGACGAAGCCCTGCCGTATTGGCACAACCGCTTCCCCTTAACGCCGGTATGGGCTTATCGCAAGAAGCGGGACAACAGCCCTTATGGTGAGGTCCGGAACCTGCGTGACCCGCAATCGGATTTGAACAAGTGCCGCTCCAAGGCCCAATTCATCTTGGCCACCAACCAGGTCATTATGGACAAGGGCGCGGTGGATGACGTGGACGAGCTGGCCGAAGAAGTCGCCCGGCCTGACGGCATTATCACCAAAAACCCCGGCAAAGCCCTGGAAATCCGCAACGATAAGGTGCTGGCCGAGGAATATGTGCAGCTCATGGCTCAAAACGCTCAGTACATTTCGGAGGTTTCCGGGGTGACGGATGAGCTGATGGGCCGCCGGACCAACGCGGTGTCGGGTGCGGCGATCGAGCGCCGGCAGGAACAGGGCAGCATGGCGACCCTGGGCCTGTTTGATAATCTGCGGCTGGCCCGACAGATCAGCGGCGAGAAGCAACTGGCGCTGGTGGAGCAGTATTACGACCAGGAAAAAACCTTCCGGATTCTGAACGAACGGGGAACCCCGGAATATGTGGCGGTCAACGAGCCCGGCGAAGAGGGCGAGATTTTGAACCCGATCAGCCGGGCCAAGGCCGACTTTATCATTGATGAGCAGGCGTATCAGTCCAGTGTGCGGCAGGCCATGTACCAGTCGCTGATGGAGTTGATTACCGCTCTGGCCAATGGCGGCATGGGCAACATTGCCGTGGCCCTGCTGGACGTGGCTCTGGAAATGACCGATATCCCGATGCGCGACGAGATTGTGGGCCGGGTGCGCAAGATTACCGGCCAGCGTCCTTCGGATGAGGAATTGAGCGACGAGGAACGGGCCGAGTTTGAGCAGCAGCAGGCGCAGGACCAGCAACTGCAGATGCGCAAGCTCACCGCTGAATTGACCGAGTTGGAAGGCAAGGCCAAAGCGGCCATGGCCAAGGGTGACTTGGATATGGTCCGGGCGATGAAGGAAAAGCTGGAGGCCATGCAACAGAGCCTGGATATTGCCGGTGCTCTGGCGATTGCCCCGGAGCTCGGGCCGATGGCGGATGAAGTGATGGACGATGGGGCGCGGCTGATGCCAGCGCCGGAACAGCAACCGCAGCAATAAGGAGAACAGGAAATGTCTCACGGATACAGCGAAGAAGATTTGGCCGCATTGAGCCCCGAAGAGAGGGCCGCCGTTGAAGCGGACGTAGACCCGGAAGAGTTGACGGCAACGGCCAACCCGGTGGACACCGATGACGATGAGGGGGGCGAAGAGGAAGTGGGCGAGAACGAGGGCACCGATGAGGGCGAAGAGGAAGCCAAGCCGCCCGTTGAGGAACCCGGCACGGATGACCCGCCGAAGGAGGAAGAAGCTGAAACCCCTCCTGTGGAAGAACCCCCTGCAGAAGAACCCAAACCGGAGCCCCGCGAAGAAAAGTTGCCCCCGGTCAATCCCTATGAATATACGGACGCGGCCAAGGAACAGCTCAAAGCGTTGCGTGAACAGCTCTCCGACGGCGATCTGAGCCAGGCCGAGTACGAAGATCAGGCCGATGTTGTGCGCTCCAACGATTACCGGCAGCGCCTGCAGGCTCAGGAGGACGCGAACTGGAGCCGGGAGGTATCGCGGTTTATGGCGGATCCGGCCAATGCCGAGTTTAAAGCGGACGGCAACGCGGTCAAGCATGTGGCCCTCGATGGTCTGTTGCGCCATTGGGCAACCAACGAGCCTGGACAGATCGAGGGGCTGAGCCCTCGGGAGATTCTGGCCAAGGGTAAGGCGGAGATTCAGAAGGCGTTTGGCGGGCAGAAGCAGGGCGAGGCCCCCCCCGCGAAGCCCCCGGCAAGACCGGCAGCGCAGCGTCCGCAGACACCGAACCTGGGGGATCTTCCCGCAGCGGGAATGGACAACCCTCGGGCGAATACCAGCGAGTTTTCGCACCTGGATAAATTGTCCGGTGGCGATCTGGAATCCGCCCTGGAGAAGCTGTCTCCAGAACAACAGGACCGTTACCTGGCAGGCAGATAATGACCGACGATCAGCGCAGGCTCTACATTGACCTGGAAGCCGGACAAACCGTGATTATCGGTGGGGCCAGCGTTCGCATGACCGATAAAACCGGGCGCAAAGCCCGCTTGCAGATTACCGCCAGCAAAACGATTCGCGTTGAGCGCGGCGGCAAGGACAAAACCTAAACCGGGCGTGGACGGCCCGCACAACCCAAATGAAGGCGCAGGAGTGCCGCAACGAATGGAGGTTTACCCATGGCAAGAACGATTGTTGGATTGGGTGACGCCAAGGCGGTCAAGCGCTATTCCGGAATGCTGGCCATCGACGTCGCTCGTCAAAACCCCTGGAACCGGAAGTACATCGGTAAGGGCGAAGAGGCTCAGGCCCCCATCGTGCAGCTCGATGAACTGCAGAACGATGCGGGGGAACAGATCACCTACGATTTGAGCGTACAGCTCAAGCAGGCGCCGATTGAAGGCGACAACAAGCAGCGCGGCACCGAAGAACCCCTGAAGTTCTACAGCGATTCGGTCTATATCGACCAGATGCGCGGTGGTGTCAATGGCGGCGGCAGAATGACCCGTTATGAAATAGCGGCTTAACACAGCAATGTGTTGATGAAAACCTGGTGAATTGCTGGAAAGCCCTTAGAGCCGCGATAACCACAACGCAGCCTGTAAAGGCAATCGTGACGGTCTGAAAATATCGCGGATTGGGTAATCAGCAGGGAAGCTTCCAATGGGAAAGAGAAATTACATCAGAGACACAAGCCACCCGGAATATCCGCATGGAAAGCTGAGCGGATATCAGAAGGGTTGTCGCTGCTACGACTGTCGCAGGGCAAAGGCCGACTACAATTTGTCTCAAAAAGGTGTGAAGTCTCCGGCATACCGAAAAATTCTTGATATGCCGCTGGACCATCCAGAGTACCCGCACGGCACCAAAACCGGTTACCGCTATTGCAAGTGTGATGCTTGCAGGGCGGCGAACACGGCTTACAAGGTGCAGGCCAATAATCGCAGGCTGAGAAATGATCCCGTCGCAAGAAAGAAGAAAGCTCTTTGCGACGCGGAGTACCGGCAAACGAAAGAAGGTCGGGCTGCTCGTTTAGCAGCCCACGCGAAGAGAAGGGCTTTAAAGAAGAGCACTTTGCCTTGCAGCCCTTCTGACCTGAAAAAAATCCGTCTTGTTTATCTCCACCGTCCTGATGGGTACCACGTGGACCATATCGTGCCACTGGACAAGGGCGGGGAGCATAAGCCGGAAAACCTTCAGTATTTGCCTGCGACGATCAACCTCATCAAGGGATCGAACGAAAGTTTTGACTGTTCGGCCCACGCAGTGAGGTGGCAAGACCTATTGGAAGAACCTTCAACGACTATCCCGCAAGGGAGTAGAGCCAAGCGGCTCGAAGTGCCAGGGAGCCTCACTGTTTAGAGGTTCAAGATATAGTCTGCTCTTACGGGAAACCGTAAGCTGCCCGATTGGGCGGGCGAGGAACTAGCGGCCCTCGCCGAACATAAAGGAAACGGACGCTTCACTCGATGCGCAAGGTGGCCAAGGCCCGGATGGCCGAATGGTGGGCACGGGCTTTTTCCGAAAGCATCTTCATGTACCTGTCCGGCGCTCGCGGTGTAAATGACGATTTTGTCTATGGCACGGACTGGACTGGTCGCGCCAACAACAGCCTGACCGCCCCGGACAGCTACCATATCCGCTACGGTGGCGGCACCACCAAGGCGACACTGGCCGCAACCGACAAGATGACCCTGGCAGACATTGACGCGGTAGTCACTGCCGTCAAGCTCATGGGTGGCGGCACCAAGGGCGTTCCCAAACTGCAGCCCATCATGATTAACGGCGAGAAACACTTCGTCTGCATGATGAATCCGCAGCAGGCAACTGACCTGCGGACCAGCGCCGAAACCGGTGATTGGCTGGATCTGCAAAAAGCCGCTGTGACCGCTCAGGGCAAGGACAACCCCATTTTTAAAGGGGGCCTGGGCATGTACAACAACGTCGTGCTGCAGGAAGAAGAGGGCATTGTCCGCTTCGACGACTACGGCAGCGGTAGCGACGTGGCCGCAGCCCGTGCCCTGTTCCTGGGCCGTCAGGCAGGTGCGGTGGCCTTTGGCAGCAAGGGCGGCGTGGGTCTGCGCTTCGATTGGTACGAAGGCACTGAGGACAACGACAACGAGATTATCATTTCGACGTCGTGCATCTGGGGCTTCAAGAAGTGCTCGTTCAACGGCCTCGACTTTGGCGCTTACGCCATTGATACAGCCGCCGTTGCGCCCACCTAATAACACGCGACTGATCCCCGGGAAGCCGGGGCTCAGCTAAAGGAGAACGACATGGCAACTTTTACCGCAACCCATATCTCGCAGGAGCAGCCTGCTATTTCCGGTGGACAGGCCGGGGTAGTGGTTTGCAACGAGGGCGCCTATGAAGCGCCCGTAACTCTGGCCGCTAACGATATTGTCAAACTCGCCTTCCTTCCCGCCGGGCATAAGCCTGTAGACGTGATTCTTGAGGCGGACGACCTGGACACCAACGGCACCCCGACCATTGCTCTGGCCGTTGGGGTGGTCAACTCGGACGGGGATGACTTGGTGGCCTCGACCAACTTTATTACCGGCTCGGCCGTTGGGAGCACCGGTGGAGTCGCCAGGGCCGATACCGTGGCCGGGCTGCAACTGGCCGCGTCCAGCGTGGACCGGGTTATCGGGGTCAAGGTCACGACCGTGGCCGCCACCAAGGCTGCTGGCACCCTGAAACTCAAGGTGCTGTCGGTCCCGGCGTAACGATTGATGGTTGAATAGCAGGCAGGGCCGCGAAAACCGGCCCTGCCTATAACACCAGTTCTGGAGGACTCAAATGTTGGTGGAATGCCTGATACAGCGGGATGGAGCGACGCCCGTAACGATTGACAAATATGATTACTTATTCACCTGTCGCGCCGATTTGGGCGGGGCGTGTGTCTGCGACGTGACCAACGATGCGCATGTGCAGCAGATGTTTTCGACGGGGCTATACCGACCGTATGCCGGGGATAAGCCGAGCGTGAGCCCGGATCCGAAGCCGCTGCCGAAAGACGAAGATCCTGATGAGGGACAGGCTGAGGACGAAACCGAAGAGGAAGACGCTGCCGAAGAGCCGGAAATGACCGACGCAGAGCGGGACGCGCATGTGCTGTCTCTGCATGAACAGGGCTTGTCTTACGGGCAGATTGCCGAGCTGGTGGACCGCAGCAAGTCATGGGTGGCGAACCGGGTGAAGATTCTCAAGGGGGGTTCATGAGAGAAGGGCCTATGGTTTACGGACCTATCAAGACGCCAACCATTACCAATATGGCCACCACCTCCCATCGCGGCGCCGGGGCGAAGCACGACAAGGGCAAGCCTTGCCTGCATTCGGTGTTGCGCTACTTCCCCCGAGCCTTGGAAGCCATTGCACGGGTCAACGAGCATGGCGCCGAGAACCACGGGTGGGATTCCTGGGACACCATCGAGGACGCCGTGGCCCGCTACGACGATGCCCGCTTGCGGCACGATCTGGCCGACGCCAAAGGGGAACTGTACGACAAAGATTCCGCCTTGCTGCATATCGCCCATCGAGCATGGGGCAATCTGGCGGTGCTGGAGCTGGTTTTAAGGGAAATTGAGGAACATGCTGACCCGCTGCCCGCTGAATCGACTGCAAGGTGACGGCCCGTTTAAGCGAAGCCTTCCCTGCAATACTCTGCTGCATGGGACCGGTTCCGGGGCCGATACGGTTTTAACCTGCCCCGAGTGCGGCGCAACTTGGACCACGGACGCAAAGGAGCCTGCGTGAAAATAACCCTGCGTATCCCAATGTTCAACACACCTCTTTGGCTCTTCGTCGGCGAAGAAGAGAAGGACCGTTTCGCCAGAGCCTGCAAGAAACACCTGGGCATGGCTGTGGAAGCACCAGGCTATGACGGCAAACAGTGTGGTTCCATTCTCTGGATAGCCAAGCCGGATCTCGGGGTACTGGTTCACGAACTGGTCCATTACGCTGACGAGTTTACACTACACCATGGCATTGAGGATAAAAACCGGGAGGTCGAGGCATATGTTGTTGGGTGGGCGGTAGATAAGCTCTGGCCGAAAATCAACAAGGAGACGGATCATGGCCCCTTGGCATCGCAATAACCCGAGCGGCAAAGCCTGTCTGGTTGTCCTGGCGGCTGCGGCTTTCATGTCGATCTGCTTCTGCTGGGCTATTCAGAAAGCATTCACTACCATTACCGAGGCGTTGCCATGACCGTTCAAGACCTGCTGCACAAGACTCTCCCCCGACTTAAAGGCCCGGCGGTCGATGGCATGGATATCTTTCAGGCGGTCAACAGCTTGTCCGACCTGTTGTTTATGGCCCTGATTGACCGTCAAAGTGATTTGGCCAAGGCGACCGGGGAGGTTGTGGTGGTGGCTGGATCGCCCGAAGGCGAGCTCCCCGAAGGGTTCCTAGGCGCTACTGAACATCCTTGGGTCGAAGATCAGGGCCAACTCAGGCCCATGACCGAAACCTACCGCAGCGAGTACACCGGCCAGACCGGCCAGGTCCCCGAGTTTTACGATCTGCGCGGGACAGTTCTGACGATTTACCCCTATCCCGCCGCGACAGACAGCGACGTAACGGTCCATGTGCCCTATTGGCAATACCCTGCCGCCGTGGAGGCCATGGACGATGATCTTCCCTATTGCGGGTATCTGGATCAAATTTACCTCGATCTGATCCCGGCCTACCTGACCGGGGCTGCCAACGACTTTGCCGGTATGAGGATGCTCGCGAACATGAAGATTGACACTTTGATGTACCGACGCAAGAGCGGACGACGGCGGACCAGCGGCTTTTACTATTAAAAAGGATAACCGATGGCCAAAACCGCAAGACAGGTAGTGGATGATGCAAAAACGGCCCTGCTGGACGAAACCGGGGTGCGATGGGGCGACAAGGAACTGCTGGACTATCTCAACGACGGACAGCGGGAGATCGTCAAGTACAAGCCAGAGGCGAACACGGTCAACGAATCGGTGCAACTGGTGGCCGGGACCAAGCAGACACTGCCGGCTGGCGCCGTCTGCCTGATCGATTTGACCCGCAACATGGGTGCCGATGGCGCAACCCCGGGCGATATAATCCACGAATGCCCAAAGAAGACGCTGGACGCTATTCTGCCAGGCTGGCACAAGTCCATCCCTTCCGCTTCGGCGCTACACTTCTGCTTTGACGAGCGCGATTCCAAGACCTATTACGTCTATCCCCCGCAACCGGCTTCCGGAATGGGCTATGTGGAGCAGGTCCGGGCCGACAATCCGACGGACTGCACCCTGGCCGATCATGACGGGACCTCGACCGGCGATTCCGACAGCAACCTTTCGCTGCCCGACGAATACGCCAACGACCTGTACCATTTTGTCCTGCATCGGGCGCACAGCAAGGAAACGGAAGCGGCCAGCACTCAAAAAGCGGCATTTCATCTCCAGGCTTTCGGGCAGGGGTTGGGTGTGTTGGACCTGGCTGAACAGAAAGTGGAGCCGCGCAAAAGCCGACGAGAATAAAGGGGACACCGTATGGCAACGAAAAAGATCACGATCAACACGAATACCGACTTTCACGAATACGTGGACTTCTTCGATGCAGGTGCGGCGCTCGATGTTAGCGGCTGGTCCTTTAAGATCAAACTGCTGGACCGATACGGCGTCGAACTCTTGTCGATCAGCGGGGCGGCGGATGCCGCGATTATTAACCGTGTTTGGTTTAACGAACTACAGGCCAATTTGACCGCCTTGCCCGATTCTGGCGTCACTTGGTTCCTGCTGTCCCTTGATCCTGACAACTATGTGAAATTGGTTAAAAGCGGCCAGGCAGACATTGCGGGAGGCCCGACATGGGGCTGAGTATGGCCCTGCTAAAGCCGGCACTGGGAGATATGGATTTAACGGCAACGCCGCTATTGAAGCTGCCGGCAATACCTTTGCTGGCAGCCAGGGCAGACCTTTTCCACGCCCCGCTGTGCGCGATAGACCTGTCTGCGACGCAGGGAGTGGCTATGGTAATTGACAGCGAAGGGTTTTTTGTTCACGACAATTACGGCGAGATACTCGTATTCCGCTGGTAGATCTCAGACCAAAAACCAAACGGAGAATTTGAGAGGATAGCGCCACCGGTAAGTATGGCCGTCTCGACTGCAACAGTAGGAGACCAGGTGGATGCGGTGATTTCCGGCACAGCGGCGCGTTGTCGCTTATCAGAGCCGGTGGCACGGTCGGGACAAACAAGAGGAGATTATTATGCAATTAGGACTTGGTTTAAATCTTGGCGGCAACAACTTCAGTCGAAAATATAATCTTTATGTCGCCAACGGCGCAGGTTCACACGAAAAAGTATATGCGGCAGACGGCGCTACACTAAAAGTCAAAAGGGAGGAAACATAGATGGGCTATCAGCTAAGCTACACCGGCGCACAACTCGACGCCGCCATCGGCGAAATTATCGGAGTCCTCAACTCCATCGGAGACCCCGGCAGCGCAGGGTTCGGCGTTGGCGTAGCGCCTCCCGAGGCTCTGCTCCCTGGCATGGTGCCGATGTACGGCTACACCGACCCGACCCACCAGAATCACGGCAACTACCGCTACGCCGACGGCTCCATCATGGTCTGGGTGCCTAAATTCTACTCCCGCGTCGGCCACGCCGATAACCCCACCTACGCGGCCCACGGTGTCAACTCCATCGACATAAGGGGAGTCAAAACCTACCCCACGCGCTTTGACGCCGAAGCCCAGGGCTACGCCCTGCACCGTGCGTTTATCGACGGCGGAGTTGAGCAGGACGGCTTTTTTGTTGATAAATACATGGCGAGCAAAAATGCCTTGGGTTCTGGATTCGTCGCCTCTGCCATCCCTGGAGGTCTCCCACTATCAACATCTGCTGCCCATAACCCGATAGCCGAATTGACTGCATGCGGCGCTAACGCCTACTACGAGGCTGTCAATGCCTGCAAGGCGAGGGATGGTGTGGACGGGGCGATCAATCCCTCAAGTCAATTTTTCTGCGGCAGCCGGTTTATTTATGGGGCGCTGGCTATGCTCTCCCTCGCCCACGGCCAAGCCGCTACGGGCACCACCAATTGCGCCTGGTACGATGCCGCAGGCGTCAGCAATTTCCCAAAGGGGTGCAACAATAACGCCCTGGGAGATATCAACGACGGCGCAGTTAGTTACACCTCTGACGGCTATTCTGACTGCGGCAAAACCGGCAGCGGCGCACCGTTTGCGAAAACCACGCACAACGGCCAGGCCTGCGGAGTGGCGGATCTGAACGGCTTGATGTACGAGATCAGCCTTGGCGTCACATGCGTTGCCGCGAGTAAGGCGATCACCGCCGCGACCCAGGGTAATCCCTGCCAGTTGACGGTCGTCGGTCACGGCCGCACCACGGGCGATCCGGTAATGATTACCTCCGTGGGCGGCATGACCGAGCTCAACGACAAAATCTACACGCTCACCGTCATCGATGCCAACACCATCACCCTCGACGGCGTGGACAGCACCGGTTTCACGGCCTATACGTCTGGAGGAGCGGCTACGGTCGGAGATTTTTGCGCCGCCAAGGAAGCCACGTCGATGAAGGATTTTACCTCCGGAGTCGCCACCGCCACCGATCACTGGGGAGCAACCGGCGCAGGGGCGATGATGGAGCCGTTCAGTCCCGTGTTTCAAACAACCTACCCGAGTAACGGCTTCGCGCAGCGCTTCGGCAATGGCGCGAGCCAGGTGCTCTCCGCCGATCAATCCGGAGGTGGCTGGATACTCGCCGGTCTCGGCCTGCCGAAGGACACCAACGGGGCCTCAACCAGTGGCACCAACCTTTTCGGTGCCGACTATTTTTATCAGTACGTCCGAAACGAGTTGTGCCTGCTCTCGTGCGCGGGTTGGAGCACTAGTTCCTACGCGGGCGTGTCGGCGGTCTATTGGCTCCACAGCCGGGCGTCCTCGGGCTTCTCTGTCGGGTTCCGGGCGGCCTGTTACCCTGCGAACTGAGCGATAGCGAGGACCTAACAAAATGAAAGACGGCGAAGTTGAATTGAATCGAAAATTTATTGAGTTTGCCAAACTGCTCAATATCTATCTCAACCATTTTCCCAGGGCAGAGAAATTCGCTCTGGTCAACCGTATCAGGAATTGTGCCTATGAGGTGTATGACTATATTACCGAGGCGGAAAAACGCTACCACAAGAAGACCACCCTGACCAATCTGGACATTGCCCATCAAAGGCTGCGGATGCAGCTCTATCTGGCCTACGAATTGGGATATTTCCGATTCAAGGACGGCCGCGTCTTAAATAAGACACCGCAACAGTTAGAGGCCCGCCGTTTCGCCACTCTGGGCAACCTGGTTGACGAACTGGGGCGGATGATTGGTGCCTGGATCCGCAAAATCAAAGAAGAAAATAGGTGGTAACCAAAGGGGCAGTGCCTCAGCGTGTGCCTGCTCTCGTGCGCGGGTTGGAGCACTAGTTCCAACGCGGGCGTGTCGGCGGTCAATTGGAACAACAACCGGACGAACTCGAACAACAATGTCGGGTTCCGGGCGGACTGACACTTTCATCCTCAAGACGCTAGATGCGTGCAGTGGAAGTCTCAGGGATGCGCTGTCCCGCGTTACGCGAAATCGAATATCAGCCTCCTTTTGGTAGGCTTAAGCCGAAGACCGGAGGCCAAATGAAACGCCACGGCAACTTATTTGCCAAAACATTTACTCGCGATAATTTGTATCAAGCCTATCTCGATGCCCGAAGCGGTAAGCGAAAAAAAAGGGCCTGCTTCAATTTCGAAACCAATCTCGGCGGCGAGTTGGACGCACTTTTCTGGGAGATCCACAGCGGGTTTTATCGCCCGAGGCCCTACCGCACCTTTTGGGTCAGCGAACCAAAACCACGATTGATCCACGCACCGCATTTTCGCGATCGCGTTGTGCAGCATGCCATCTATCGCACAGTCTATCCGATCTTCGACCGAACCTTCATCAGCACGTCATTCGCCTGTCGGATCGGTTACGGAACTCACAAAGCCAGCACCTACACACAGCAGGCGTTAAGAGACTGCGACCCGGATAGCTACACCCTAAAGCTTGATATCCGCAAGTTTTTCTACTCCATCGATCGCAACATTCTGCGGCTGCTGGTCGAGTCTAAAATAAAGGACTGGAAACTTACAGACATCATGATGCGTTTTGCCGATGCAGACGGCCCGGTGGGCATCCCGATCGGAAATTTACTCAGCCAGCTCTATGCGCTAGTCTATCTTAACCCCCTGGATCAATACGTTAAGCGCTCGCTCAAGGCCCAATATTATGTCCGCTATGTGGATGATTTTATCCTCTTCGGCTTGACCCGTAAGCAGTGCCTAGATTTACGCCAACGATTAGTGGAGTTTCTGGCCGACAATCTCCGGCTGGGGCTTTCCAAGTCGACCATCCAAAAGGTTAAACATGGTGTCAATTTTGTTGGCTACCGTACCTGGCGCAGCCACCGCCTGATCCGCAAGCATAGCCTCTACAAGTTCCGCCGAAGGGCCAAGCGGGGCAACGCCCGCGCCGTGGCGTCCCTGCTCGGCCACGCCAAGGACACCGCCAGCCTGCCGCACTTGATCGATCACCTAAAGGAGATCCCCCATGACAATCTACCGCTACCAGCCCGTATCCGACGCCTACACGATTTACCGCGCCCAGGGAAGCGAAGAAGCACCGGTGCAGGAGCTCTGCACACTTGAGGACGGTTACGTCTATTTTTGCGGTCCCGAAGAACTACCGCCTCAGCCGCCACAAATCACCGTGGAGCCGGCAGACCTGACCCCCGAACTGCGAGAGCAGATTAAAACCGCAAGCCCACAGTGCAGACTAATCTATCAACGGATGCAGGACAAAATCCGCGAAAAGTATTGCAGCGAGGATGAGATGTATCTGACGCGCATTGCCGTCGGCGCTCTGTCCGGCGCATATGCGATGGAACCGCACGAACCGGCCCTGATCGCAGAGTATCAGGCGTTTATCGAGGAAGTAAGGGCCTGGGGCAGAGGGCAGAGAACGATGTTGGGGTTGTGAAAAAGGACCGAAGCCAGGCAAGGAGGCGCTTGCGCAAGGCTTATTTCAGCAGGATCGTTTGGTGGGTTGACTGCTACATCCGGATAACGAAGGAACTGCTTGGCAAATTTCTAACCAATAGGAGATTAACCAATGGACGCAACGAACGCAAAACTGCTCCGTGATTACATCGGGACCCCTGTGCCGGCATTCGTTCCTGATCCGAGATTTAGCCAGGTCAACACTGCCATGACCGGCACAGTCGTTTTTAAAAAAGGGGAGGGCGGTGATGTGGATATTATGGGGAGAATGATTCTGCGTATCGACCCTACCGTAGACGGATACTATTACTTTAACGGCGACACGACGAAAACCTATCCCCTTCGGGCTGAATCAGACAACCTCATCATCGTCGGCCAGCTTGGCGTTGGCGAGTCTGTGACACTTGTACTCGGCACCGCTACGGCCTCTGTGCAGGGCATGTAAGGATGGCACCATGCTGATACGAGAAAACGCCTTCCGGGGCCAGATCCCGGCCATAGCTCCGCAATACCTGCCCGAAGGCGCGGCTCAGGTATCGCACAACGCCGTGCATGACAACGGCAATCTGCGTCCGCTGAAAGACACGGCGGTAGTGGCAACCCCCGCCAAGGTCGGGACCAAGAAAAGTATTCACCTGTTCGCCAAAACCTTCTGGTTTCACTGGCTGGATGAGGTGGATGTGGTGCGGGCGCCGATTCCCAACGATACCCAGGAACGCACGGTGTTTACCGGCGACGGGGTGCCGAAGGTGACGGACGCCTCGATTGCCACGGCGGGCGGCGGAGTGCTGTACCCGAACAACAGTTATCTGCTCGGGTTGCCGGCGCCAGTCAGTGAGCCGACCGTTACCGTGGTGAGTGTGGCCGGGGTGCTGCCGAAACCAATCACAGCGGTGAACTGGTCAACGGACAGAACCGTCTGGATTACCCTGGCCGGGCATGGTCTGGCCTCGAACCTGACATATTACGGCGGAATCTACGGCACAGGCGTAACGGCGCTGGACGGGCAGAGGTTTTGCCTGACGGTGCGGGATGCCGACAGCCTGTTTGTCTCAGGGCTGGCCTCACTGCGCATGGCCGCGATTACCGGTATCAGCAAGGCCAACCCGGCCAGTGCTTATTCAGCCGGTCACGGGCTGCAAACCGGCGATACAGTTCACCTGTCGATTAACGGCATGACGCAGTTGCACAACACTCAGGCGACCATTACCCGTGTAGATGCCAACCGCTTCACCCTCAACGGGGTAGATAGCACCGGCTACGCTACGTTCACCTCGGGCAACTTTGAACTGCTGCAGCGCTCTATTGCCTACAGCCCGGTCGCCATTACCAGCCTAACCAACGCCAACCCGGCAAAGATTACCCGCACGGCCCATGGTCTGTTGACAGGCGAGCGGGTATCGCTGGCCATGCCGACGGGAATGACGGAGCTGGACAGTTGGATTGGCCAGATCGTGAAAGTGGACGCCAACAACTTCACCCTGCAAAGCCTGGACGGCGTGGATGTGGATTCGACGCTTTACGGGGCGTTCACGTCCGGAACCTATACCCGACTGACCCGATGGGAACCGGGGGCCGACCCCAAAGATGGTGACGGCCTGACCACAACCGCCTATGTGGAAACCTTTGTCCGGCGCTGGTCGGGGATCGACGAAGAAGGTCCGCCATCCTCTGCCTCTGCTTTGGTGGATGTGGATTTCTCCAACGGCCAAGGGGTTCTGGTGTCTCAGCTCAGCTCCATTCCTGCCGGGGCCTACAACATTACCCATCGGCGGATTTACCGATTAAACACGGCGGGCGACAGCGCCTTTCATTTCGTCGCTGAGGTGGCGGTGGCGGCCTCCAGTTACACGGACAATGCCCTGCCCTCGGTGGTGGGCTCCAACGAACTGTTGAAGACCGAAGACTATACCGCTCCGCCCGACGATTTAAAGGGGGTCCGGGCCATGCCCAACGGGGTATTGGTGGGCTTCTCCGGCAAGAACGTTTGTTTTAGCGAACCGTTTCAGTGCCATGCCTGGCCGACCCGCTACCGGCTGCCGACGGATTTTGAAATTGTCGGGCTGGAGGTGTTCGGCTCGTCGGTGCTGGTCACGACCAAGGGCGTTCCCTATGTGGCGACCGGGGCGATTCCAGGTTACATGACCATGGACCGTACCGAAATAAACCAGGCCTGTGTATCACGGCGCGGCATGGCGGACTTGGGCAGCGCGGTGGCCTATCCTTCTCCGGACGGGCTGATGATTATCGGCAGTGGCGTGGCCGAGAATGCCACGCAGCAGCTATTCAGGCGGCAGGACTGGCAGGCGCTGAACCCCTCATCCTTCATTTCGGCTGCCCATGATGGCAAATATTATGCCTTCTACGACAACGGCGCGGCTCAGGGCTGTTTGATCCTGAACCTGACGGACGGTTCGGTGGACTTTGCCGATATTTATGCCACGGCGGTGCATGTGGATCTGTTGACCGACATCCTCTACCTGCAACGAGGTGATGACATTGTGCAGTGGGAAGGTGGGGCGAATCTATCCTTGACCCGCAAGGGCAAGCGCCACGATCTGCCGTACCCGGTTTGCTTTGGCGTGGGACAGCTCAAGGCGACCGCCTACCCCTTCACTTTCAAGATGGTTGCAACCTTTGGCAGTGACGCCACGGCGACCGCCATTGCTGCGGCCTCTGGTGGACGGCTGGTGGCCAGCGGCAAGACGGTAAGCCGTACCGTGACGGTGGCCAACGCCAAACCCTTCCGCTTGCCGGGCGGGTATGTGACCGAAACGATAGAGATTGAAGTGGCCGGAAGCGCCGCAGGCGAGATTGAAACCCTTGTGCTGGCCGAAACCATGGCCGAGTTGAGGAACGTATGACCCAGGCATTGTTTCCGCAGATCAAACCTTTATCCGCCAAGCCGACCCCGGCAGAGTTGCGCGAGTTCTCCCTGGCGGTGCGGGCGGCTGTAACCGGTCTGACCGCTGTGCAGGCGCAGGTGGTGGAAATCTCGAAACAGGTGTCCAGCGTGGTGGATAGCATCTCGCAAAGCCCGAGCGGCAGCACCGGGGACGGCACCACGGAAGTGATCGAGGCGCCGGAAACCTTGCAGGGATTGGAGATTATCGGGGCTTTTTCGGCGATCATGGCCAAGTGGCTGCCGCCGAGTTATCTGGGCCATGCTTATACGGAAATCTGGCGGGCGCAGGTCAACGACTTGGGGCAGGCGGTGGAGGTGGGCCGCGAAGCCTTTTATCTCTGGACCGACGATACCCTGCCTTCCAGTCTGGCGTCGGAAACCTATTATTATTGGGGCCGTCACGTCAACAAGAACGGGGACGTCGGGGCCTTCAACGCCGTGGAAGGCACACCGGGCTCCACGGCGACCGACCCCGGCTATGTGCTGAGCTTGCTACAGGAGCAGATTACTGAAAGCCAGTTGTATAGCGTTTTGAACGACCGGATTGATTTGATTGATACTCCGGGAACCGGGCTGGTTGATGGTCTGGCGCAGGAGATACTAGATCGAGGCACGGCGGTGGCGTCGGAAGCCCAGGCGCGGCAAACCGCAGACGGGGCGCTGGCGGAAAGCCTGGATTTGGTGCAGGCCGAAGTAGCTGACCCCGTTACTGGTTTGGCTGCCGCACATTCAGCGGTGGTGTCGGAATCGCAGGCCAGAACCAATGCGGATAGCGCACTGGCGCAGGACATCACCACGGTTACGTCAACGATTAACGACCCCGCCACGGGCCTGTCAGCAGCCCATAGTGCGGTACAGAACGAAGCCACGGCAAGAGCTGACGCAGACAGCACCATCGCACAAAACGTCTCGACTTTGCAGACCACCGTGGGGGATAACACCACCAGCATTCAAACCCAACAGACCAGTGTGGACGGGCTGGAAGCGCAGATTACGACCAAGATCGATAACAACGGCTTTCCCTCGGGCTATGGACTGGCCTCTGAGCCGATCAACGGAGTACCGTTCAGCGAGTTCCTAGCTTTAGTCGATCGGTTTGCCATTATCAATCCGGCAGCGGACGTGCGGACTGTCAGTTCGATTACCCGCTCCGGTTCGACAGTTACCGTAACCACCAGTACCGCACACGGATTGGCGGTATCGGACCGGGTTGTGATGACCGGGGCGGATCAGCGGGAATATAACGGCGGGCATCAGGTAGCAACGGTGCTCAGTACCACGCAGTTTACCTACACCATCACGGGCACTCCGGTAACACCAGCAACGGTAGCGGAAGGCTTTCCCGGTTTGCGCTGTGCCAAGGCGATGATCCCGTTTGTGGTGCAGGATGGCTCGGTATACATGGATACCGCCTTGGTAAAGAACCTGACCGCGACCAACTTCGTCGGGCAGAAGATTGTCGCCGATGAAGCGTCGGTAGCGTTTCAACTGTCGGCGTCGAAGATACTGGCCGGGGTTATCTCCGTGTCCAATGTTTTTGTGGGTGCTTCCAGCCGGATCCATATCGACGGGACCAATGAGCAGATTACTGTCAGTGACGGGAATCGGGTGCGGGTGCGGCTCGGGAAAATCGGCACTGACTGGGCTATTGAAATCTTTGATGCAGCGGGGAATACCATTGTCAGTGCCGGTGGAGGCGTTCCCTCAACGGCGGTTACCGGGCTCGGTTCTCTGTCAACCCTTAATGGATTTACCGTTGCCAACATCAGCAGTTATTTTGAGAATGCGGCCATTGGTGAAGCGTTGTTGGGGAATGCAGCGGTAACGACGCTGAAGATTGGTCCGAACGCGGTCACGGTGCCGGTTGGCGCATATACAGCCGGCAATATAGCATTAGGAACATCTTGGGTTACTATACAACAAGCCACCATTAATGCTCTCGGCCAGCCTGTCAGCATTGACTATGCGTCTGCTTACTATATTTCATGGTCTTCGACTGGGTATGTCACCGGAGAACTGTACTGCCGTTTGGTTTACAGCACAGGAACCGAAATCATTCCAGAGTATATGGTAGAGAGACAATTCGGGTCTTCAACTGCAACACTAAGGGGGGCAGTTTCCTTTAGCACCATGATTTTTCCGGCAGGATCAGTAACCGTGTATTTGCAGCTTAGGCTCAACACAACGTCTTATTTAACTGCAAATAAGAATGCTTTTTATAGATACTTAGGCCTTATAGGAATGAAACGATGAATATTACAATATTCGATCCAAGAAGCGGTAAGATAAATCGAGTAATTATAGCTCCATTTGGCGTTGCTCAAGACCAAGTGCAAGAAGGAGAGTCTTGGGTAGGTGGGCATTCTGACGACTTAATTCACTATGTTGATGGCGGTTTGATTGTGAACCGCCCGACCATGCCCTGCACTATCAACAAGACCACCATCACCGCCGACAAGATGGACACGGCCATAATCAGCAATCTGCCGAAACCTTGCGCCATAACTTTCAAGAATCAACAATACGAAGTCACTGATGGCAGCTTCGGCTTCACGGCGGATTTGCCGGGAACCTATGAAGTGAAGGTGGAAGCTTGGCCGCATCTGGACGCATTCTTTACCGTGGAGGCTGTGGAATGATAATCAACTACGAAGCACCAATTGAAGAAAAGAAAGTGGTCAGAGAAAGAAAGGTCAATCAAATCGTTGTCAAAGTTATGCGAGGCGACAAGGAGCTTTGGTTTGACGGCGATGAAAAGAGCTGGATGCGCCTGTATATTATTGCCGATGCCATGCAGGATGAAGGCGTGGAGCAATACCGCTGGAACATGGCCGACTGCCACGAAACAAAAGATGAGTTGGTGACTCCTGCGGAAATGAAACAGGCAGCCAAGGCGGGAATGCTGGCAATGGGTTCCGTTTGGTTTATATGATGCGCCGTAAAACCCCTAGATTCATCTATGGGGATATAAGGCGCAGGTTTTGGCTTGGTTTTTACACGAAAGTGCGGTACACTGTAAGCTATGGATATAAAACGAGCGTACAAATTTCGCTTCTACCCAACACCCGAGCAGGAAGATGTCCTGTCCCGGACGTTCGGCTGCGCTCGTTTCGTTTACAACCACATGCTGCGCCTACGCACCGATGCCTGGTTTGAGAAGGGTGAGCGCCTCGATTACAACGAGACGTCTGCGGCACTGACACAGCTCAAGAAAAACCCCGAGTACGCCTGGCTCAACGACGTCTCAAGTGTCCCCATCCAGCAAGCCCTTCGTCACCTGCAACAGGCATTCAGCAACTTCTTCGCAGGCCGGACACGCTATCCATCCTTTCGCTCAAAGCATGATCGTCAGGCGGCCACCTATGCGTCCTCCGCCTTTAAGTGGGATGGCAGGGTGTTGACCCTGGCGAAGATGAAGCAGCCGCTCAAGATTCGCTTCTCCCGCACTCTCCCCAAGGCGGCCAAGGTCACAACCGTGACCGTCTCCAAGGATGCAGCGGGCAGATACTTCGTCTCTATGCTGTGCGACGATGCGGTGGCAGTTCTTCCAAAAGTTGAGGCCGCAGTCGGCGTCGATCTGGGGCTGTCACACTTTGCCGTTTTCTCCACGGGCGAGAAGGTGGCTGCTCCGAACGTTTTTCGCCGCAACGAGAAAAAGCTTGCGAAGCTCCAGAGGCGGCTGGCGAAGAAGAAAAAGGGTTCACGCAACCGCACTAAGGCCAGGGTCAAGGTCGCCCGGCTTCATGCGAAAATCGCCGACACCCGGCGTGACTTCCTCCATAAACTCTCGACCCGGACGATCCGTGAGAACCAAACGATCGTTCTCGAAACACTCTCAATCAAGAACATGCTGCGCAACGGCTGTCTGTCCAAATCCATCGCCGACGCCAGCTGGTCGGAGTTCGTCCGGCAGCTGGAATACAAGGCACGCTGGTACGGCAGAGAACTTGTCGGTATCGACAAGTGGTACCCGTCGAGCAAGCGATGCTCGGCGTGTGGCTTTGTCATGGACAAGCTGCCTCTTTCTGTCCGAAGCTGGTCGTGTCCCGACTGCAAGGCAGAACACGATCGGGACGTCAACGCAGCAATTAACATCTTGGCCGCCGGGCGGGCGGTGTCAGCCTTTGGAGAGTCCGTAAGTCCTGTCTGTGTCTAAACACAGTCGGGCTAGATTCTGCGAATTAGGAATCCCCCGGATTCATCCGTGGGGAGACGTCAACAACGCTCTGTTCTTCTGGCAGAAGGACCATTGCAAGGGCTCGTTTGAGTCGGAACTGTACCGAAAACAGATGCCCGCCATCTATCGCAAGCCGTTGATTTGACGGTTTACTTTGGAGTGTATTCGTGGGAAAATAGGAAAATTCTATAGCCCGAATCGGTGACTGACGGACCCGCGACCAGCGGAACGCCTGATAGCCCGGCCAATACCCATAGCGGGGGTGGCCGGGCTTTTTGCGTTTTGGAGACTTCAATGGAACTGACACCGGCTGACATTCGCACGGCATGGGACGCGATTCGTCCGGGGCTTGCCGAGATCAAGACCGCGACCCAGGCCGATTGGCGGCTGGAGGATATTTATTCGCTCTGCCTGTTTGGCAAAGCGTCTCTTTATACGGTTCCGGAAGGGTTCGCCATTCTGGTGCGGATGGAAAACGAGTGGACCGGGGAGCCGTACCTGTTGGCGCTGGCCTGTCATGGCGAGGGCAATGTGCAGGAGAGGTATTGGCCGCAGATTCAAAAGATTGCAACGGACGCCGGGTGCAAGGCAGTGAAGTGTTTTTCTCCCCGGCGCGGATTCGAGCGGGCAGGGTGGACGGTGGAATATGTCTGTTACCGGAGGGACGTGAACGATGGGTAAAAAATCCGACAAGGTAAAACCGACGCAACAGGAAATAGCACTCGCCGACATTTCCAAAAAGCAGTTCGCCCGCTACCAAAGCACCTTTGCCCCGCTGGAAGATAAGTGGCTCAAGGAATCGCGGGTATCCGGAGGCGAGAAGGATTTGCTGGCCGGGCATATTGCCGGGGATGTGTCGCAGGACGTTGCCGGGCACGAAAAGCAGATGGTGGGCATGAGCCCGGCCAGCGGCAATTTTACTGCCGGGGCGCGGGACCTGGCGGTCGGCAAGGGCAGGGCCTTGGGCAGAGGTGCCACAGAAGGCAACATGCAGGCCGAAAACGCCGACGTGACCGCTTTGATGAGCGGGATTCGGCTCGGGCGTGGGCAGGCGATTGAAGCGCAGGCCGGAATGGAAGATATGGCCGGGCAGGCGACCTCCAGAGCGATCAACAAGGCCTTTAACAAGCAATCTGACCGGGCAGCTACAGCGGGGCTGGTCGGATCGGCGGCAGGCGCGGCGGCTTACGGGGTGGGCAAGATCGGTACGGCAGCACCGGCAGCAGCAGAGGGCGTAGCCGCCCCGCAGTGGACCGGGACCGATTATAACGGCACCAATTATAGTCTGATGCGGGGCACGGCCAAACCGGCAGCCAATCGCTATAGCCTGAACTTGAACCTTTAAGCGGAGGCGCTATCTATGGGCAGCCAGGCGGACAACCAACTTGCGCAGATTTACCGGGATCAGTGGTCGGACTATGTAAAGCGGTTCTTCCCTTTGGAGAATGAACTGGTCGATACCTACAACAACCCTACCGTGCATAACCGGATTATCGGCTCGGCGGTGGATCAGACCATGGCCGGGATGGATGCCGCTCAAGGGTCGTTTGGCCGCTCGATGGCGCGATTCGGTTTGAATCAGGACGCCCAGGTGAAACAGGAAACCGATCGATCGTTTAACCTGGCTCGGACCACGGCGGTGGTGGATGCCAAAAACCGAACCCGGCAAGCCCTGCTGGAGCGGGATCAGGCGATTCTCGGCGGCGGCATTACCACGGGCGGGATGGTCAAGGAGATGAACCAATGAGTATTTTAGCCACGGGCAATTCGGTTAAGGATCAGGCCCTAAAGGGAATGCAGAAGGCCGCCCGGCTTGGCCTGGAACGGGATATGGCCAACGACCAGCTCAAGGCGCAGAAGAAGCAGATGCAGACGAGCACGGCGGGAAGCGGCGCGGTGACGGGGGCAATGATCGGGTCAAAGATCATGCCGGGATGGGGAACGGCAATTGGTGCCGTCGTTGGCGGCATGGCCGGCTACTTCGGCGCAGACCTTTTTTAGGAGGATATCATGGTGGACCCGATAGCCCGCGCCATTCAGACTTACGGGGCGCTCAAGGGCCTGGAGTTGCAAAGTCAAGCGGCCAAAGATCGCAAGGAGGACCGCGAATATCAGCGCCGGATGCTGGAAAAGCAGGACCTTCGGGCCGATGAACAGTTTGCCTTAAACCAAAAGGCCCACCAGGAAAACGCCGAATGGACCCGCATGGAGCGCGGGCGCAAGGTGGCGGACTATCGGGAGCAGGACATTGCCGCAGCCCGAAACCAGGCGGACCAGATTCTGCTGGAGTTTACCGGGCAGATGAAGGCGCAGGGCAAGCAGGAGTTTGGCCAAGAGGATATTGGTCTGCTGCTGGAGAGGCTGGAGCCGGTTCAGCATGGGCTCAAGCGCAAGTTGTCGGCTTTGTACGATCCGGGCAAGGTAACGGAGCGCAAAGAGGCAACGGAGAATATCCTGAAACAGCTTTACACCGGGGAGTTCGATCAAAAGTCTTTGGTGGAAAACGGCAACATTGCCTTTGCCGATGAACTGGCCGAACGGGGCAAGAAGTACGGGGCCAAGGACGTGCGATTCAGCCTGCTGGCCCCTTCTCCCGAAGGCGACGGGTTTATGGCGGAGTTTGAAATTACCCGCCCGGACGGCAGCAAGTACCGCGCCCCGGCGACGGTGGGCGGCGGCACGGTGGAAGACGGGGATAATGAGGTGAAGAACTTCCGTCTCGAAGAGGTATTCCCCTATCTGGCCGGGCAACTGCAAACCTTGCAGGGGGCCGAAGCCTACTTGAAGGCGCGGGGCAAGATCAAGGAACCGGAAAACGATTGGACCTTTGGCGCGGATGGTTCGCTGCGGATGAACAAGAAGACCGGCGAAGTGGCTAAGACGGGCTATGTCAAGCCGCAGGGGAGCGGGGCAACGGGTAAGTCTGAACCGATTATGCTCAAGACCGGTATCCCGGTTCAACTGAGTGAGTTGCGACAGGGTTATGCCGCGTACCTTAAACCAAGGCAAACCAAAGACCTTGCCACTGGTGTTACAACCTACGGGGATGCGAAGTCGTTTGAAGAATGGGTCAATGAGCAAGCCGCTGAGCCGGTCTTTATGCAGGAGGAAAGAGAGCCGCAGGGCATTGACATATACGATCCGATCTATGCCACAGCCCGCAAGCAAGCAGAAGATTGGGTAAAGAGTCAAGCCAAGGCGTGGAACTTTGACAGCAAGGATTTTGCCGAGTTCGGCGGCAACCGGGAACAGGCGATTGCTGAAAAGACCATGGAGTTTTACCAACGGCTCAAAGGTGGAGCAGGACAGAGCCCGGCAGCGCGGGGGCTGGACGTGGCGCAGCAGGGACCGAAGCAGCTTGACCCGCAGAACCCGGAACACGCGACCCTGGCCCGGCAGTTTCTCCAGCAAGCCAAGGGTGACAAGGCCAAGGCGCGGCAACTCGCACAGCAAGCCGGGTATTCATTTTAATAAAGGGGCGGCAGATGCCTGACATTTTTGACCTGATCGACATGGAAGAAACCACCAGCGCCAAACCGCAAGGGGAAGAGGCGGCCGGGGATATTTTTGACATGGTGGCCGCAGACCAGCCGCCGCAAGATCCTTCCTGGTGGGAAGCGACGGGAGAGGCGGCAGTGTCGGCAGGGACCGGAATTGTCAGCGGGATCTTTGGCCTCGCCAAGGCTTCCCGTGAAGCCTACAAGCAAGGCATTGAAGAACGGAACGAACGCCAAGGGATTACGCCGTCCGGCCCTCGAAGCGGGTTATTGGGCAAGATTGACCGGGGCTTTGATGCAGCCAACCAAGGGACGGAGCAGGTTTTAGAAGAAACCGCCGACTATTGGGGGGGCGTTGCCCAGGAGTATGCCCCTAAATACAGCGGCACCTTTCTGGAAAACCCGAGCGTCAAACGGGGCGTGTCGGCTCTGGTTCAAGGGGGTGTCTCGCTTGGGGTGGCTGTCCCTGTCTCAATCATTGCCGGGCCAAGTGGTGGCGCTGCCATTCTGTCCGGGGCCGAAGCGGGCGGGATTTACGAGGACGCAAAGGCCAAAGGGAAAACGCCAAAGGAGGCGCTGGACTTCGCCATGAAGGCCGGAACCGTGACGTTCATGCTGGAAAAATTCGGCTTGGACTCTATCTTGAAAACCACGGGTCCTGCGGCAAGGCGCTTTATCGTGGGCGCTATCGGCGAATCCGGCACGGAAGCGACGCAGACCATTGCGCAGAACGCTATTGCCAAGCACGGCTACGACGAGGCCGCGGGCTATTTCGACAACATCATTGAATCGGTTATCGGCGGTCTGGTCGGCGGCCCCGCTGCCGTCCTGTCCGGGAACCCCACGGTTGCCACCCAAGAACAAGCAGTCCAAGCCCCGGTAGAGCCCGCCGCAGAGCAAGGGCCTATTACCGACGAATCACGCCTGCTGCCTTCTCCTGCCGTGGAAGTTTCTCCGGAAGGGGCCGCTGTTACTCCCGAGCAAAAGAACACCATCATCAACCGTGGGCTCAATACCGGGATGACGGACGAGCAGGTAGCGGCCTCGCAGCAGAACATCAACGAACCCCCGATACCGCAGGCGGACCCGAACCGGGTGTCCAACCTGGGGGTGATCGCTGCCAAGCAGGGCCTTCGGGCTCTTCCCGCACCGTCGCGCCTGGCGCTGTCTGCCCCGGAATCCATGCAGATGCCGGGGGCTTTCCCCATGCGCGGCCCGAACGCTTACGATCCGAAAGGCAGCCGGGAAGACTTGCAAGCTCCGAGCATTACGCCGGAAGCTGTGAACATTCCGGTGGAAGCTCCGAACATTACCGCCCCGGTGATGTCAGAGGCGGTGCAGGAGGGCCAGATTGAGCCAGTCAATCAATTACCCGTCAACCAAGAAACCATTGCAGAATCAACAGCTTACGACATAAACTCTGAGAATCAAGGCGAAGTTGTAAAGGAATCCTTTACACCTCAAGCCCCGCTCCAGATCGCCCCGCTGTCGGAGAAGGCCATTCTGGTCAAGGGCGACACCAAGGCCCATAAGGACCGGATCAAGGCCCTCAAGGGATCATGGAACGCAAAGCACGGCGGCTGGATGTTCCCGAAGAAGCGCGAGACCCAGGTGCGCGAGGCGTTGCAGGACTTGCTGGAAGCGCCGGTAGAGCAAGTTGAGCAGGCCCCCGCTGGTGACGCCATGGAAAGGGTGGAGCTTGACCCCAACCGCCGCGCCTTCATCGAGAGCAAGGTGCAGGAGCTTGGCAGCCTCGAAGCCGTACAGGCCCAATATGCTGCCGACGCTCAGGTGGACAACTACGCCCGCGAATACGCGCAGCAGGTGTTTGGGGAGCAGGAAGCGGCCCTTGCCGAAGATTTTGACCCCTTCGCAGAGCCAACCGCCGAAGAGATCGAGCGCACCGCCGCCGAAGCCGACGCAACGGATATTGAGCGCAATGCCAAGAACTCGGAAACCCTGGTGGCGGACGGATTCAAAAAGAACGCCACGGTCAGCGCCAACAGCCTGGCGCACCGCTGGTATATCGACGGCGGCTATTCGGCCAAAGAAACCACAGCCGCCCTGCGGAAACACGCGCAAGGGAAGGCGTTGACCGAGAAACAGCAGGGGATCGTCGAGGCGTGGCAGGAGAACAACCGCAGGATCGAGAACGCCGTGACCGGGAACGCCTTTGAGGAATCCACCTATGACCCCGATTGGGGCGTGATGGAACGGAAGTTGAGCGATGCGTTTGAAGCCGCAAAACAGGTTGACGAAGATGCCGCATTCGCTATCATGGAGAAAGAAGGAACCGACGCAGAAATCTTGCGCCGCCTGATCGAACTTTCGGAAAGGGAAACCGATGGGCAAAGCCGCACAGAAAGTGCTGACACGCAAACTGAAGGACAAGGAAACCGGGTTCGTCCCGAAGAAGAAGGAACAACCCGCCCCGGCCAAAAAGTAGGGGAGGACGGCAAACTCTTTGCCACTCCCCCGACCTTTGGCAAGAAACCAAAACCGGAAGGGGCCAACGTCACCGAACTTGCCATGGAAACCGAAATGGCCGTGGCGGCTGATGACGCCAAACAGACGGGGATGTTTGAGGGAGGGCCTGCAGACGGTTTGGACCGAAAACGTGTGGCCGCCGCTTACTCTGGGACCAGCAATAGCCCGATGCGGGCCGCAGACGTGGAACTGTCGCAGTTCGATAGCTTTATGCAGGAATTGGAAGCCGATCTGCGCAAAGACCTTCCAGAAGGCAACGAACAAAGTTTGGCCGACGAACTGGAGCGGGTAAGGGCAGAATACGTTGACCGCCGCTATCGCGTCCTTGACGTGCGGAAAAACACCGTATCGGCCCATGTCGCCGGGAAAAGCAACTTTAACGCTAAACAGGCGGGGCAGAGAAACAGCGCCCTGGATCGGGCGGAAGAGGCTTTCGCCCAATGGACGAAACAGGCCGAAGCGGAAGCCGCTGCAAAGACCGGCGTGGCCGAAGTGCGCGAACAGCGCAAGCAGGCGAGCGACGAAAACAAGCAGAAGGCCCGCGAAGAAGCCGACCGCCGCGAAAAATCCGCTAAACAGCAGCAGAATAAACTCCCCATCGTCAACGATCCAGGCCTTGATTTTGTCGCTGTCACAAAAGAGAAGTGGGCGAAGGCACCCAACGATTACAAGAGCATCCTTGTCTCTCAGGATGGCACCTATCGCTATCGGTCGATGATCGTCAACGGCGGTTTGGCGCCGGTCTACTTGACTGACAGCAAAACCGTTCCGGCCCCGTCCGCCGAATCCTCCGGCTACACCGTCGATAACCACAAGGCCATAATGTCCCGCATGTACGACGGGGAACTCTCCGTGGCCGACCTGCAATCCGCCTTCGCGCAATTCATGGACAGCCGTGAAGCTCTCTCCAAGGAACTGGGAGAAAAGACGGTCAAGGAATTGACCAAGATGCTGGGCTCTCTCGGCAAAGATAGGGCCAGAGGGGAGCGCAAGGCGGCCATCGTTAAGATGGTTTTGGGCGAAATGACCAGCGACTTTGTGGCCGGGCAAAGCTATTCCTATGGCATGGACGGCCCGGAAGCGGCCATCCGCGCCAAGGTTGACGGGATGACCGAAGAACTCCTGCAAGCCTTCGCCGAGCGAGTCAAAGAGGCGAGAGCCAAAAATAAAGAGAAGGTCGATCTCTGGAAAAAGTCGCTTGAGAACCCGGAAACGCTGGACGATTTCAAACGACTCGTTCAGGTCCGTGGGGCTAAAAGTCTGACCGCCGAGCAGCAAGCCCGTTATGACGAACTCCGCGCCCTCGCCAACAAGGAACAGCGGCAGGCCGAGCAGGAAGCCAAGGCCGTTGTTCGTGGTGTAGAGTTGGGCGACACCGGCATGGAGATGGTGGAAACCACTCACACCAAGAACGGCTATCCGCTGTGGGTGGTAAAACTGACCGACAAGGTGGATAAAGACGTTTACAAAGACCTGCTGCAAAAAGCCAAACAGTTAGGCGGCTGGTATTCCTCGTATCGCGCCAATGGAGCTGTTCCCGGATTCCAATTCAAAGAACAGTCCTCTGCCGAAAGTTTTATGGCTCTCAAAGAGGGTGATGTTTCAAAGGCCGACAGGGTACAGGACCGGCAGGAGTCGGTCAAACAGAACGCCGCTGCCAACCTCGCTGAGATGGCCGCCGCGCTGGAAGAAAAAGCCAACGCCTCACTGAATCAGGACCGCAAGACCCACACGCACCGCATGGCCCGAATGGCCGGTTCTGCCGAAGCCGCAGCCCGCGCTGATGTAGCGATGGCGCAGACCATGAGGAACCTTTCGGCGGCCATCGAAAGCGGAGAAGCCACCCACCTTGACGGGGTGCGGGCTAAGACGCACATTGAAGCCCTTGACCAAGCACTGCGAGCCGCCAAGCGGGAATACGAGCGGGCCAATAATATCTCTTATGCCCAATCGCAAGAGCGGGAAGTTTCCTTAGAAGATATCCAGAACGCCAAATATCCTTATCCCTCCGTTCACGAGTCCCACGTCCGGGAGTTGTTCACCTTCTTGGAGCGGAAATCCGGGGGTAAACAGGACGCCGCCAGATTGCGGAAACTGTGGCAGGCTACCGATAAGGAAAGAACCTCGGTGGTGTCCTTTGCCACGGCAGAGAATATTACCTTGTTAGAACGCGCCTTATCCAAGGCGGTGGCGAATGGGCTGGACGCCTACGCGGCTCAAAATATCAAAGAGCAACTGCAAGCCTATGGTCGCTGGCAGAAAATGGGCATTACTGATCTGCCCTCCTTGCGGGCGGCCCTGCGGGAATACTTGAACTATCGAGGCAAGAAGCCAGCAGCAGACCGAATTAAGCAGTTGGAGCGGGAAGTTTCGTTAAAACCCATTCCGGGGTTCTTCCCGACACCGAAGAATATCGTGCAGGATATGATCGAGTTGGCCGACCTTCAAGAAGGCCTGAAGGTGTTGGAACCGTCCGCAGGCAAAGGGAATATTGCTGACGCTATCCGCGAAGCAGGCTTCACCCCGGAAGTGGTGGAATACAACAGCACTTTGGCCGATCTGTTGCAGCAAAAAGGTTATGACGTTGTGGGGCAGGACTTCTTGGAGCAGTCCGGGGAATACGACCGCATCTTGATGAACCCGCCCTTTGAGAACGGGCAGGATATGGCCCATGTGCGCCATGCTTACGATCTGTTGAAACAGGACGGGAAAGTGGTCGCCATTATGAGCCGGGGTCCGTTCTTCCGTAACGACCGGCAATCTACAGAGTTCCGCCAGTGGATTGAAGACGTTGGTGGGGAGGTGCAGGAACTGCCTGACGGATCTTTCAAGAGCGCCGAGCGTCCGACCGGGGTGGCGACAAGTTTGGTTGTTATCAACAAAGACGCTCCGGCCTTCTCCCGCAAGCCCGCCCTGTTCCCGCATCGCGGGGCAGGCTATCTCTCCCCCGAAGGCAAAGGAATGGCCGATGACAAGACATCTGCACCTGTTACAGACCAAAAAAGAGTGGAAGAGCTCACGGCCTCCCTTTCTCGTGCGGCTGGTAGAGAAGTTGAACCCGCAAGTGTCGATCTATGGGAACGAACTGACCTGGACGACCTTGGAAAACTGGCGGGAGTTTTTCAGAAAAAGATCGTGGTGTTTCAGACGACGAGAGAAGATTTATCGGGCCTGCCGGGCTTTTTTGACCCGAAACTTCCCGGCACAATTTTCGTCAACGTCTCGACGCCGGTCCCGCACCTGACCCTGTTCGGGCATGAACTGACTCACGCCATAAAGGAGGACCGCCCCGACCTGTACGAGCAGTTCCTTGAAGCCGTGGCGGTGAACGAGCCGCACTTCCAGTCAATGCGGCAAGCTGTCGAAGATAGTTATGGCGTGGAGATAACAGACGCTGAACTGATGGAGGAATACGCAGCGGAGTTTATCGGCGGCAAGCTCACTGACAAGAGTTTTTGGCAGAAACTCTACGCGAAAAGCCCGGAGTTATTTAGGGCCGCTTTCGATGCGGTGAAGCGCATTGTGCAAAAGATCCAGGGCGCCGATTACAATCTGGATATTTTCTTCAAGAACGCGAATAAGGCCGAATCTGTGGCCGCCGAGGTTTTGACGGAGTATGCCAAGGGCGGGAAAAACACCAGATTCTCCCGCAACACCGGCACCGGTCTTCCCCTTGCCGACCTCTCTGCCGGTCTGAAAGACAGCCTGACCAAACTCCCCGGCGCACTCGGCAAGGTCAATCTGGTCCAGTCGGAAACGCAACTACCCCAGGACCTGCAAGCCGCCATCGAGCGCGAGCAGATGAACGGAGCCTTTGACGGGGTATACTGGAAGGGCAACGTCCATCTGGTCGCGGATAACCTGACCAGCATGGAAGACGCACAACGGGCGCTGATCCACGAAACCCGGCACCTTGGCTTAGAACACGTCCTGGGCGGCAACAAGAAGCCGGTACTGGCGCAGGCGGCCATGCTGTTCAATAAGGACGTGGCCGACTATCTCAAGGCCCACAAGATCGAGAACACCCACGCAAGCCGCCTGATGGCCGCAGAGGAAGTGCTGGTCGATATGGTGCGGCAGAACAAGGCGCACAAGTTTATCGACAGCGTAATCGCCAAGGTGCGGGAGTGGGTGCGTTCGGTATTCTCGAATCTCGAATTGTCGAAAGCCGAGTTGCGGAACTTGATTGCGAACGTGGACAAGTATATAACTTCTGGTGAAGAAGTTACCTTTGTTCACGGAGGCGAGGCGATGGCGTTTCAGCGGAAGGATGAATTAAAGAATAAGCGCGGTTCCTTCGGCGGCGCAGCGGTCAAAATTGCCCCACATGACGGCCCGGCCAACATCCAGATCATCGACGGGGAAGCGGTTTTGTTCGCCGACAAAGTGTTTCTCAAGGACCCGGATTTGGTGAACAGCCGGATTCTGCCCCGCGCAGTACAGAGGTTTTTGTCGCCGCTGGATGAAAATGTTTATGTCCGCACCACCAACCAGAAGGAGGATTTTAACCATTTAAAAAACGGCACCCATCGCGGGTCCATGAATCACGCCAACGGCGAGACTGAATACGGTCTTTCGGTAGCTGACAAGCCTGAGTACCCGGCGAAGTACGCCTATTTCGTGACTGGCGAGAAAATAGCTGATGGCACTGACGGCGAGCCAATCATTGACGTAGGAACGGCTAGGCCGGTAGGCAAACTGCGCTCTTTTGAAGATCTGAGAGAAGAATTTGACGCACTTGCTTATGAGAAGCGGGAGTCTCTTGGGCTAAGCAAAGAGGCCGTTAAGTCGCTCAATCTTGCAACATTCGACAGGTCCGGAGTCTATGAGCCTACATCCTACGCCCGCAAAACCACCCCGGCCCGAATCGCCGCCTTGCAAGCCAAGGCCGACGCCATGCCAAACAGCGCCGAAAAGACCGCCCTGCTGGCCAAGGTGCAGGAGTTGAGAAGTGAGGTGGACGTGGAGCCACCTCCGCAGCCTGCGGCAAGTCCTGCAGAAGCGCCGAGGGCAGCAGTAAAGCCAGCGGCAGCCAAACCGGCAGCCAAACCACAAGCACCGAAGGTTGCACCGCCAGCAAGACCCGTGGCCATGGCTATCTCGGACGTGTTCGACGTACCCGAGCAGCACACCTATCTCAGCGCCCTTAAAGGGGTGTTCCGGAAGGCCAAAGAGGTTGACCGCAAAGAGTCGATCAGCGCGGCACGGACCAAACTGGTGGACCGGATGCACCCCATCGAGCAGTTGGGGCAGGACGCCTACATGCAACACCGCTTGCTCGGAAACGCCCATGCAACGATTTCCACGTTTCTGCAGCACGGGCGGCTGTCATGGGACCAAGGGGTTCTTTCCGTCAAAGAGAAGGGGCAAGGGTTCCTTCCATGGCTGCACAAGATCGGGGCTGACGGGCGCAACCTGTTTTACTGGATCGCTGTTAAACGAGCGGAGAAACTGGAAGCAGAGGGCCGGGAGAACTGGCTGACTCCAGAGAAGCGGCAAGGGGTCCTTGATTCTGTGTTTGCCGGGCTGACCGCTGAGCAGAGGGCCGCAAAAGAGAAATCCTTTGAGCAGTTGAATAAGGAGTTTCAGGCCTACAACCAAAACATCATCGACATTTCCATGGAGGCCGGGCTTGTTTCTCAGCAACAGGTAGACGCCTGGATGCGGGATTTTTATCTGCCCTTCTACCGCATCATGGAAGACCCGCTGAGCCAGGACGAATTTATCAGTTCTCCACAGAAAAGCAAAAAGCACATTTCGGCGCAGATCAAACGGCTTGAGGGCGGCACGGAAAAGATCGGCGATCCGATTGAAAACATTTTACGCAACTGGTCGCACCTGATCCAGGAGAGCCAGCGCAACGTGGCCCGCGCTACGGCTGCCGAAGTGGCGGTTGACATGGGGCTGGCTGAAAGGGTGGCTGGCAACGAACTCTTTAAGTCGCCCGGCGCACGAAAAGAAAACTCGGTTATCAGCTTTCAAGAGGACGGCAAAGCGGTATTCTTAAAGGTAAGCGACGAGCTTTTATTCGAGGCCCTGGCCGAAACCAACGCGAAGTCTTTCAATTCGCTGGTCCTGAAGATGCTCGGGGCGCCGAAACGATGGCTGACTGTGGGGGCCACCATTTCGCCCTCGTTCCGAATCGCCAACATGCTTCGCGACACCCTGCACACGGCGGTTGTTTCCAAGTCCTTTGCACCGTTTGTGGATACCGGCAGGGGCTTGGTTCAGGTCTGGAAAGAGTCTCCGGACTATATCGCCCTGATGGCGTCCGGTGGCGGGTTTGGGCAAGGGTGGGTGGATTCTGGCGACCCCCGAGCTATGGCCCGGCATATCAACAAGATCGTTAAGCGCGAAGGCAAGGGCAGCAAGGGCACCCTGTTGGACACCCCGCGCAAAATGCTGGAGTTTTGGGAGCGCACCGGCCATGCGTCGGAAATGGCGGCCCGCGTTCAACTCTATACCAACCTCAAGGTTAAGGGGGAAAGCAATCTCAAGGCGGCCTATGAAGCGCGGGACCTGCTGGACTTCTACCGTACCGGCGCCAGCAATGCGGTGCGGGTGTTGTCGATGGTGACACCGTTCTTGAACGCTCGTATTCAGGGCATGGACCGGATGTACCGTGGGGCTAAGGCCGACCCGAAAGCGTTTCTCGCTAAAGGGGCTCTGGTGTCGGCGGCCTCTCTGCTGCTGTGGAGCCTGTACCATGACGATGATCGGTATAAAGACCTTGAAGATTGGGAGAAGTGGCAGTACCATCATTTCTGGATCGGGGACCAACATTTCCGCATCCCGAAAGCCTTTGAGGTCGGGGCGCTGTTTTCGACCCTGGCCGAAAGTGCCGCAGCAGTATTGACCGGGGATGAAGAATATGATTTCTTCTTGCGGTTCTTGCGCCACACCCTGACTGAGACGTTTTCAGTGGGCGCCCCGGCTGCCGTCGCTCCGTCTCTGGAGGTCTACGCCAACAAGAGTGCGTTTACCGGCAGGCCCTTGGAAGGCATGTCATTGCAGCGGCTGCCTGCAGGTGAACGGGCAAACCCGTGGACCCCGGAAATCTTAAAAGACATGGGCCGGACTTTGGGCGTTTCGCCCATCAAGATGGAGCACATGGTGCAGGGGCACTTCGCGGTTTTGGGCTCCACCCTTTTGGGGGTTGCCGATGCCGCTTACCGGTGGGGCAACGAATCGCCTTCCCGCCCGGCCAAAACCATTAACGACCTGCCCGGCCTGGGGCGCTTTGTCCGGAGTGAGATAGGCCGGACCAAATACGCGACCCGGTATTATGAATTTGCCAGCGAAGTGAACGAGTTGGCGGCGACGATCAGCCATTATAAGCAGCTCGGGGATTACCAGCAGGCCAGAAAATTGGCCATGAGCCCGCCGATGCGCTATCGTCGATTCATCGATATGGTAAACAGCAGGCTTTCGTTGTTGCGCAAACAAGAACGGTTGATCTACATGGACGCCCGCATGAGTGCCGAAGAGAAGCGGCGGAGGCTGGACCAGTTGAGTTTACAGCGCAAAGAGATTTACAAGTTTGCATATGAAAGGATCAAGCTGTGAAAGCAGGTGAAATATGGATGCACCTGGGAGTAGGCACGGCAACAGGGTGTTTGGTTCTGATGGGCGGGTGGTGCGCTGTCGTAGGCGTGGTGGGGCTTGTGGCCTGGTGCCTGAAATCCTGACCAGGTGCGCGACAAGCCCCGCCGTTCAGGGCGGGGAAGGATAGCGCGGACGGCGTAGCCGTCCTTGGTGCTTCAGTGTGGCGTCTGCTGTTGTTCGATGTAATGGCGCACGATGGAGATTGGAGCGCCGCCGCAACTCGACGCAAAGTATGACGGCGACCACAGGACGCCGCGCCAGTAGCGTTTCTGAATGTCGGGCCGCTCCTTCCGAAGCAAGCGGCTGGACACGCCCTTGAGGCTGTTCACGAGATTCGACACCGCCACCTTCGGCGGGTATTCGACCAGCAGATGAACATGATCGTCCTCGCCGTCCATCTCGATCAGCCGCGCCTCGAAGTCGGCGCAGATCTTGGCGAAGATCAAGCGCAAGCGGTCGATGGCGTCGCCATCAAACACTGCGCGGCGATACTTCGCCACAAAGACCAAGTGAACGTGCATCTTGAAAACACAGTGCCGTCCATGTCGAATATCGTTGTCATCGCTCATAGACCAAGAGTATCATTGATCCATGCAACGACTTCAAGCCTTCAAGTTTGAGCTACGCCCAGACGGCCAGCAGGAGCGGCAGATGCGCCGCTTCGCTGGATCGTGCCGGTTCGTGTTCAACAAGGCGCTGGCGTTGCAGAAGGAACGCTACGAGCGCGGCGAGAAGAAGCTTGGTTATGCGGGACTGTGCAAGCTGCTCACCGAGTGGCGCAATGGCCCGGAAACGCCGTGGCTCAAGGATGCACCAACGCATCCCTTGCAACAGACGCTCAAGGATTTGGAGCGGGCCTACGCCAACTTCTTTGCCAAGCGGGCCGACTTCCCGCGCTTCAAGAAGAAGGGTCAGCGCGACAGCTTCCGCTACCCCGACCCGAAGCAGATCAAGCTCGACCAGTCCAACAGCCGAATCTTCCTGCCCAAGCTGGGCTGGCTGCGTTATCGCCGCAGCCGGGACGTACTCGGAGCGGTGAAGAACGTCACCGTGAGCCAGTCGTGCGGCAAGTGGTTCGTGTCGATCCAGACGGAACGCGAGGTCGAGCAACCCGTACCGCAAGGCGATGCCGTCGGTATCGACATGGGCGTGACCCGCTTCGCCACGCTCTCGGACGGCACCGTCTATGCGCCGCTCAACAGCTTCAAGCGGCATGAGTCTGCCTTGCGCAAGGCGCAGCAGGCGATGAGCCGCAAGGTGAAGTTCAGCAACAACTGGAAGAAGGCCAAGGCCCGAGTCCAGCGTATCCATTCCCGCATCGGCAATGCCCGCCGCGACTACCTGCACAAGACCTCGACCGCGATCAGCCAAAACCACGCGATGGTGTGTATCGAGGACTTGCAGGTTCGGAATATGTCCAAGTCGGCGGCAGGCACAACCGAAGCGCCTGGGAAAAACGTTCGGGCCAAATCCGGCCTGAACAAATCCATCCTCGACCAAGGCTGGTTCGAGTTTCGCCGCCAACTTGATTACAAGCTGGCGTGGAACGGCGGTTGGCTCGTTGCTGTGCCACCGCATTACACCAGCCAGACGTGCCCGTGCTGCGGGCACGTCAGCGCGGACAACCGCAAGACGCAGGCGCAGTTTGCGTGCGTCGAGTGCGGCTTCGAGGAAAACGCCGATCTGGTCGGCGCGATCAATGTTCTAAGGGCGGGACACGCCCGGTTCGCCTGTGAAGTGAGCGGTGCAGCAATACCGCCAGCAGCAGGAACTCGCCGAAACGGCTCAGGCGCGGCATTGAGCTGCGCCTGAGCGTCGTAGGAATCTCCGGCCTTCAGGCCGGGGAGGATGTCAAAAGCCCATCAAAGGACTTGATCTACAGCGCATAACGTGCCAAGATAACAGCAACTAATAACCTTCGGAACCCAATGGCCCCTTGCGGTGAGCCAGAGGCCCGGCCTGAATCTTAACGATTCGCGCCGGGCTTTTTTCGTTTTTGAAGAGAGGCGCATGGAAAACTTCATCGCAGAGAACCCAGGGGTTGCGTGGGCGTTGATCGGCCTGCTGGTGTCCTTGATTGTCGCCATGGCGGGCTTGGTGTCCTGGCTGTACCGTGCGAAGCAAGCGGCTGAACAAAAGGCCACAAGCCAGGTGGTATCGGTATTGACCGAAGCCCTTGAGGACCTAAAGAAGTCACTGAAAGACACGGCCAACGAGGTGTTCATGTGGGTGCGGGGCGCGGAAAGCCGAATCTCATGGCTGGAAGCTCAGCATGAACAGAACCACGGCTACACCAAGCGAAAGCCCAACGAATACCCAAAGATTTACCGATAGCGAGAGGTTTCTATGAAAGTTTTGCTGGACCCCGGACATGGGGGGAAAGATCCCGGCGCGGTTTCCGCCAACGGATTGCGAGAGGCAGACATAGCCCTGGCCGTGAGTAATAAACTGTTCGCCATCCTGCAGGCCATGGGGGTGGCGGTTTCTGCGACACGGGTAGGGGATGTTTACCCGACCCTGGCGGGACGTTGCGCTCTTGAGCGGCAACTGGCCCCGGACTGTTTTATTTCCCTGCATTGCAACGCGGCAGTCAATATCACGGCCCGTGGCGTGGAAGTCTGGACCTCGCCGGGGGAGACGGCAGCGGACCCCTTGGCCACAGAGATTTTCCAGGCCCTGCGGCGGTCGTTCTCTTGTCTGTTGTTCCGGGCTGATTACAGCGACGGTGATCCTGACAAGGAAGCCCCGTTTTATGTGCTTCGCAATACGAAAAGCCCTGCGGTGCTGGTGGAAATGGGTTTTATCAGCAATGCGGACGACGCCCGCTGGCTGTCTGATGAGTGGAACCAGAACCGGATGGCGCTGGCGATTGCCGATGCGCTGTTGCTGTGGGGCCGCAATGAGTCCCGATAAGTGGGGCCGCTGCGGTAACAGCCGTAACGCAACCAAAACCTGCCCGGCTGCCGGCAACGTGAGATTATGCGTCAAGACCGATTGCCCCGGCTGGCCGACAGACCGTCTGCCCCCAGAACAAAACAGGAGCGCAATCCCCTAGTTTTAACTATGGGGTCTAGCGACCAATTCCGACAGGAAGGAGGAATTCATGATTCAACGACAACTCAAGTTAAAACTAACGAAGAAGCAAGAAGCCTCCTTGCTGGGGTGGTTGCCAACGCTCACTTCTATCTGGAACTGGGCTATTCGGAAGATCGAATTGGATTCTCAGGGGGGTCAGTATTACTCCCCGAAGGACTTTCAGAACCTACTAGCCGGGACTAGCGGAACCTTGGAAATACCATCCCATACTATCCAAGGTATGCTGTCTCTCGCTCATCAGTCTTGGAAGCAATGTTTCAAGAAGGTCCGCAGGAAGCCAAGGTTAAAAGGTATGCGAAACAGGCTCAACAGTATCCCATTCCCTGATCCGATCAGAAGACCTGTGGATTTCAGAATTAAGCTCCCAGGACTAAAATCCGTCCGTTATCACAAGCAGGAGTTGCCCGAAGGGCGGATAAAATGTGGACGGATCGTGCGCAAGGCTTCGGGATGGTATCTCTGCTTGTTCATTGATGCAGAGCCTAATGCTATTCCACAAACAGGAGATGCGGCGGTCGGAATCGATCCTGGATATGAACATCTGCTGACCCTTTCCAGTGGAGAAAAGATAGACCATCCGCGGGAACTGCAGAAAAGCTTACAGCGGTTAGGTCAGGCGCAGCGGGGAATTAACCGTCAGCAGGTAGCTCGACTACACGAGAGGATAGCGAATCAGCGCAAAGATCGGAACCATAAACTATCAAGACGGCTGGTATCAGAAAACGCCGTCATAGTCTTTAGTAAAGACAACCTGCGGGGATTATCCCGTGCGGGTTTTGGCAAGTCAGTGGCTAGTTCTAGTCATGGACAGCTTAGAGCAATGCTCGACTACAAGTGCCGTACAGGCGGTAGGCAGTATCTCGAAGTTGCCAGTCGTAATTCCACCAGAACCTGCTCGGGTTGTGGATGCCTATCCGGGCCACAAGGTCTAGCAGGGCTGTCAGTAAGGCAATGGGAGTGTTTAGCGTGTGGAACGCACCATGATCGAGACGTAAATGCCGCGATCAACACCCTCATTGCTGGGGTCGGAGCGACCCTCGAACGGAGAGTCGCTTGATGACTCACAACCGGAATCCCCTGGATTTATCCATGGGGAGGTTCAAACATCATCCAAAAAGGAGTAAATCATGGCGTACACAGCAGATTCATTCAAAGCGTCCCTGGTATGGGGCCGCGTCGGTGCCTCAGTTCTGGCGCTGGTATCGTTCATCCTTGGCCTGTTGGGCTATCAGTTGGGGCCGGAAGAACAAAGCGCCCTGGTGGAAATCGGTTCGTCTTTGCTGGCCGGGGTGGCCGGTGTTCTGGCGATCACCTCCAAGGTGCGGGAGCAGAAGAAGGCCAAGGACTGATGTGGTGGGCTCTCGGGGTCAGTATCGGGGGCCTGGCGGCTCTGGCCGGCCTGGTCGTTGTTATTGCCCGGCTATCCAGGGCCAAAGGCGAAGCCGCCGCGCTGCAGAAACAAACGGAGAGCGCCGACAAAGCAAGGCAGGTGCGTGATGACGTTGAAATCAATACTTATGGCCTGCCTGCTGCTGACCTTGAGCGGTTGCGCGACAAGTGGAGCCGGTAACGGGTGTTCGTGGGTGCGTCCGATCTGGATGCAGACCGAGGACCAATTAACCCGGCAGACGCTGGAGCAGATCATTGTGCATAATGAAACATGGGTCCGAAACTGTCAGTGACCCGTTGACGTGAAGGCTTTTGGAATGGATGATCTGGATCGAGCGGGAGAAGTGACGGACAACTATCACGCGGATGCCCTGGCCGACTGGCGCCGAAAACAGCGAAGCGGCACGGGCACAGCGGTGTGTATCGAGTGCGACGAGCCGATACCCGAAGCGCGACGGCGGGCGGTCCCGACCTGTCACCGCTGCGTAGAGTGTCAGACAGAGTTTGAAACATTACGGTAGCAGGTCCGCTCCACCTGTTGCCAGGCCCTTGTCGCACCCCCCTTGCGGCAGGGGCCGCTTTTTTTACTCGACAATCTCCCGCAACCTTTTTTCCCACGCCTGCATAGCCGCCTTCTTTTCCGCGTCGTAGCTGTATCGAACATAAATCCCCCTTACCCCCGGCAGCACATGGTTGAACCTCCCCATGGATAAATCCAGGGGATTGCGCTCCTGTTTTGTTCAATTACCCGCCCCTGGTACTCCCTCTGTTCTGCCTTGGTTTCAAATTCCATGCTTCGCTCCGCTTTGCCTCCCCGCGATGAATCACAAAGAAAACGCCTGAAAGAAAATAAATCACAAAGAAACACTTGACCTTGAACCAAAACACGGTTAAGTTAATTGCAAGCACGGTACAGCACGGTTTCGAGGCTGACCGTACCCTGCAAGGTAAAACTATAGCACAAAACACGGAGGATGGCATGAGAGTTATTGGCAACAAAGAAGTGCGGACGAAGCTGGGCGGAGTCAGTCCGGCGACGTTCTGGCGGATGCGGCAAGACCCGTCGTTTCCTCGGGCGGTGCAATTTCCTGCCGGGGGCAAAGGGTGGGTGGAGTCTGAGGTGGAAGATTGGATCAACGGTCTTAGCAGGGAGGTGCCCAATGCTGCTGCCAAGGCGTAAACAATGTTTAAGCGAGTTGGCCCGGAAGTATGCACCTGCCGTTATCCTGCTGGCCCTGTTTGTGGCGATGGCGGTGTCCTTGGGTCAGGGGATCGACAAGCAAATCGAGGTTGATAGGCAAACCTATGCCAGGACGCCGTAAGGAAGGGGGTTGCGATGGGACTGACGGAACTGGATGAACTGTACGAGGACTGGCGTGACGCGGATGCGGCCAACGATGAAAAGAAACTGCAGGGCCTTATGGAGGAACTAGGGGCGCGGCAGATCGGGGCGGCGTTATATGAAGATCCTGTTGACCGGCTGCGGCTGGAAATTCGGGACACCACGGCCAAGCTGGAAGCCATGCAGTACCAACATCAACACTTAACCGGGCGCCGCTTTTACTGGTAGCGCCCATAACTGAGGGGTTTCGTAGAAAGGAGCAGGGGGAATGGAATTAATAGTCAGAGAAGTGAATTTGCCGAAGGAGTACGGCATAACCGATCAGAAAATCCAGGAGCTTGCCAACAAGTATGCCGACCTTACGGCCATCAAGGATACCGCTTCGATGCAAATGGCGGTGGCCGGACGGCGGGAGCATCGGAAACTGAGGGTTGAAGTCGAACACAAGAGGAAGGAGCTGAAAGCCGACGCGCTGGAGTTTGGCCGCAAAGTGGACGCAGAAGCAAAACGGATTGCCGCAGAGTTGGCCAAAACAGAAACCCGGCTTGACGAACTGATAAAGGCCGAAGAGGCCCGCAAGGAAGAACTGCGGCAAGCCAAATTGCGGGAGATTGCAGAGGCGGAGGCGGCAGAGAGGGCGAGGGTTGATGCGATCAGGGGGAGAATTGAGGCGCGGTATGGAGATTCGGAGATTTTAGCTCTGCACTCTCTCCCCTCAACAGGCGTGAAGGCCCGGCTGGAAAGCGAAACCGACGTAACCGAAGCGGACGGGTTTGCCGAGTTCACCGAAGAAGCCCAACGCAGGCAGGCCGAGTTTTGCGACAGGACAGCAATTTTGCTGGCGGACAAAGTTCAGGCTGAGGAAGCCGCCGAGAATCAGCGGATCGAGGCCGAGAGATTAGCCGAAGAACGGAAAAGGTTTGAAGAAGAACAGCGCCTTGCCAGAGAGAAGGCGGAAGCCGAAGAGCGGGCGCGGCTAGAGCTTTTGCGCAAGGAGCAGGAAGAACGCGATCAAAGGAAGGCTGAGATTGAAGCAGCCATGCGGGCCGAGCAGGAGAAGCTGGAAGCCGAGCGCGAAGCCATCCGCCGCGAGCAGGAAGCTATGGCCGCAGAAAAAAACCGGATTGAAGCCGAACGCCTGGCCAAGATTCGCGCCGAAGAATCCCGCCTACAGGCCGAGATTGAAGCCAAAGAGAAGCTGGAGCGCGAAGCCCGCGAGGAAGCCGAAAGAGCAGAGGCCGAACGAATCAGGGCGGAATATGAAGCCAGTCTGCGCCCGGACAAGGAAAAGATCCTGGCCTTTGCGGGAACCGTGGCCGCTCTACAAGTGCCTTCCCTGAACAGCAAAGAGGGGCTGAACGCCGCCGATAAAATCAAGGCGAAGATCCGCGCCCTCGTAACCTTCGCCAACGAACAGGCCGAGAAATTGGCCGAGGGGGAACAATGAGTAACTCTTTGACCGTTCTCGACAACAAGCCGTTGACCGCCCAGGAAGTGGGAGCGAACAAGGCACTAATCCAGCGGGTCATGGCTGCCGTGATGAAGAAAGACGTTCATTACGGGATTATCCCAGGGACGAAAAAGCCCTCTCTTTATAAGCCCGGCAGCGAAGCGATTTTATCCACCTTTCGCATTGCCATCATGCCGGAGATTCAAGACCTTTCTACCGGCGACGAAATCCGTTATCGGGTACTGGCTAAAGGTGTGCTGCCTGACGGGACGGTTGTGGGCTGCGGCTTAGGGGAGTGTTCCACCAATGAAGAGAAGTACAAGTGGCGGGGCGCTGTCTGCGATGAAGAGTTTGACGATACGCCAGAAAACAGGCGCCGGCTCAAGTACGGGTCGAAGTGGAACGACAGAACCAGAAAAAAGGAAATGTCAAAAATCAAGCAGGTCAGGACGGAGCCCGCCGATTTAGCCAACACGGTTTTGAAGATGGCAAAAAAACGGGCGCAGATCGACCTGACCCTGACTGCGACCGGAGCCTCGGACGTGTTCGATCAGGATATTGAAGATTTGCCGGCGGAGTATGTAGAGCAGAGAGTCGCGACCGCCGACACGACAAGAGAGCCTACGATCACCGATTCCCAGGCTGCAGATTTGGGGGCTCTTGCCGACGATGTGGGTGCCGATCTGCCAAAGTTTTTGACCTACATGAAGGTGAAGTTTATCGCGGACATTCCGGCCAGCCAGTACAGCACTGCCGTTGCCGCGCTTGAAGCGAAAAGGGGGAAATGATGGAACAGATGAGCGAAGAGTGGTTCGCGGCCAGAGTGGGCAAGTGTACCGCCTCAAAAATTAACGACGTCATGGCCCGGCTCAAGGGTGGCGGCGAGGCTGCAGGCCGACGGAATTACCGGGTGCAGTTGGCCGTGGAGAGGATGACCGGGCAGAAGGCCGAAACCTTTTGCAGCGGGCCTATGCAGTGGGGGGTTGAAAAAGAACCGTTCGCCCGCGAAGCGTATGAGTTTGTCACCGGGCGCAGTGTAGAGCAGGTCGGGTTTGTTGACCACGCCCACATTGAAATGGCGGGGTGCTCGCCGGACGGGCTTGTCGGGGCGGATGGGATGATAGAGATAAAATGCCCGAACACCTCGACCCACGTTGAGTGGTTGCTTGCCAAGTCTGTGCCTTCGGAACACCTCAATCAGATGCTTTTCCAGATGGATTGCTGCAAGAGGCAATGGTGCGATTTTGTCAGTTACGACCCGAGGATGCCCGTTGCTCTGCAGTTGTTCATTGTCCGGCTTGTGCGGGATGAAGCGGCTATCGAGAAAATCCGGTACGAGGTCATTGCTCTATTGGAAGAGGTGTCTGAAATGGTAGCCCAACTTGAAAACGCGATAGCAGCATAAGGAGCAAAACAATGGGACTCATACTTATTCTTTGCGGATTGGTCGGATTGATAGCCGTGGCCGTGGTGATCGGTGGCCCAGGAACAGATTAGGCGCCGCATACTCCCCCGCGTCTTTGGCCCTGCACAGGGGTTCGCCCGGGCGCCCCGCGCAAGCGGATAATACGGGCGATCCTTTCTCGGATAGATGTGTTGGCGGCTGGCACTCCGAAGCAGCAACGGAAAAGGGCCGAACTAGCCGCGCCAATAATAACAGCAACCATGCCCCGGCGGTGGAATCCTCCTGACGCCGCCGGGGAATTTTTCAGAGAGGGATTCATGACACCAAGACAATGCACGGATGGAGAGCCCCCCTGCGAAATGAGCACCCATCGTGCCTCGCTAGAAGCCGAAAATATGCGTCTCCAAAATGCCCTAGCGGAGCTGATGAGAGCGTCTCGACCGTATTTGGTGCGCAAGAAGATGACCCCGAGGGCTGATTGCAATCGGTTAAATTCGGCATGGCGACGCTGTGAGATAAGCCTTGATGGACGCTTATGGGGGTTTTATGGTTCGCGTTGAAGATCTTGCCAGAGCAATTTCAGACGAAACAGGGATCGATGCCGAGAAAATTAAACAGATTATTGATCGTCTCGTAGAGGAAGATGACAAACAATACGAAGAATCGCGCAGAGTGGCTAAACTTTCCCCAAAACAAGCATGGCAGGAAGGGCTCTGTTCATTTTTTGAGTACCTCGTCTGGAAGCACGGAGCAAGGAATGCCGCGGCCAGGGCTATTTTCGTAAGACTATTGTTGAGGAAAAAGGTCTTGTTCCCCCGAGACATGAGGCCATTTGTCGAAAAAATCAACAAGGGCCGGAATTGCCATAACTTCCGGTTCCCAGAAACTTTTCGTGACTGTGTTGTTATAAGCATTGACGATGATGACAGAAGCTGTGCCGGCGTACAGGTCTTGGTTGTCAAGGGTGAGTATCTTAAAAGAATGGCGAAGGTCGGGGTGACTGATGATTTTGGTATTTTGTTGAGCGTTGTCAACAACGAGCAAGCATTTACAAGGAGTGAAAAATGGGTCTGATTCAGCAAGAAGTTTTAGAGCTTCGCAATTTAATAAAGGAAATAAAGGGCGGGAAGGTTAAGCCTGAAGAGGTTAACAGCATTTTGACGGTTTACGGGCAAATACATAAAAGAACTGAGCAGCTTCTGAAAATAGAGGCCATGAATTTGAAGAACAGCAAGCGCGACGGATCTTGGAAAAGAATGGACAGTCTGAACCTGTCCGGCCCCTCTGACGCGATCATGCTTGAAGAGGCGAGAGCCGTTTGCTGCAATATGCGTGGGGGGCTGGTTGTTTCTCGGGAAGACTGTCTTGATTATAGCGGTGATTCTAAAAACATAACGGGCTGCCAGACGTGCGAGCATTTCGAGACTACACGGAAGCAGCTTTTGGCGAGGCCGACATGAGCAACCAAACCGTTGCAATAGCCTTCACGACACACACGCTGAAAACGCTGGTGGATTCAACAGTCCGCTTGACTATTGATATCGAGCCAAAGGACGCCATTGACGTGATGCGGCTTTTCGGCAGGAAGGGCACCGTGGGCGCCATGGCGCTGATGCCGAAGGACGTTGCCCGAAGGCAGCAGCAAAACGATTTCATCAAGGAATCAGCCCCCTACGGGCAACAGGCCAAGCGCCTTCACGAATCCGGCTTTTTCCGCAACCCGGAAGTATGGAGAGCGGTGGGCACCGACGAAACATTTCTAAAGTGGGTCCGCACACAGCCCTGCCGCAAGTGCAAAGCCGAGCCGCCAAACGTGGCCGCTCATGTGCGCAGCGTGGCGGCTGGTAGCGGGACCGGGATCAAGCCTCCCTACCATTCCCTACCCTTGTGCGACCACCACCACAACCAGGTGCAGCACGATCAGGGAATATGTGCTCTGACCGGCAAGGCAGACAAGTACGAAGCACGGGAACTGTTGAACCGGTGGGCGGTGGAAACGGTGGAATCGTGGGCCAAGCTGTCGATCAAGACCGCGACGGGCTACGAGCATTTGAACGAACTGCCGCCGATTGAACTGCTGGCATGGGCGGAGAAGAAAGGAATCGATCGTTATTTGCCAGAGGAGTATCGCCAATGAGCCAACTATCCATATACGACAAGACCCAAGGCGAAATCCTGCGGGACATGGGCCTGGAATCGGTGGAACTGCACAACGAGGACTTTGTGCGATCGGCCCGCAATATCGCCCGCAAACTGGCGGAAATGAACGGCCAGGTCACGATGGACGATGTGCGGGAGGTGTTTGACAAACTCGCTATTGCCCCGCGGCACTGCAATTCTTTCGGGGCCGTTTTTAAGAGCAAGGAATTTTGCTGCATAGGCCGCACGAAAAGCCGCCTGACCAGCAACCACGCACGGGAAATCAAAATATGGAAGCTGGCAGCCACGCCAACCTGCCCCCGTTGTCACGGCCCGGTCAGCCGGCAGACGCATAGGCGAGAGACGCGACTGTGTTGTGCCGGATGTGGAACGGCAGGGCCTTGGGCAACGTCCGCGACGGTGGCTGAACGGTTGTTTACGAAACGTACCCGGCTGACGGGGTGGAAGACCGGGGAATACCGCAGGTATGACTTTAAGGAGGCGACCCCATGAGCGAGCACGAACTGATACAGCGGATGCGCAAGAACCCCTGCAGCAGTTATTTGATTCCGTTGGCGGAGAAGGCCGGGCTGCCGGCAGAGGAATGGAACCGGTTGATCCGGGTGGCGTTTGCGGGGGGAGAGGTGGGGCGATGAAAACCTACCCAATCGTTCCAGTTCCTAAGCCTCGCATGACGCGAAGGGACCAATGGGCAAAACGCCCCGCTGTTCTTCGCTACCGGGCCTTCTGCGACGAAGTTCGCTTACGCAAGGTGCAGCTCAAGGAAGCCGGTTGCCACATTTTTTTCATCCTGCCCATGCCTTCAAGCTGGTCAAAAAAGAAACGGGCGGAAATGGACGGGAAACCGCACCAGCAGACGCCGGACAAAGACAACCTTGAAAAGGCATTGCTCGATGCGCTGTTCCAGGATGACGACAGCCATATATGGGACAGCAGAGTCACCAAGCTGTGGGGCCATAAGGGGGAAATCAGGATCGTTCACCCATAGCACATTTTCTATTGAAGTTCGGAGGGTTAAATGACCAAAGTTCAGAAAATACAAAAGGAATACGGATCGTTCAAAGAGGCGGTGGCTCACTACGCCGAGATTGGTTGTAGCCAGCGGCTGACGGCCAAGACCCTGGGAATGGATCGGCGGCATTTTCTGCGCACCCTGCGGCGGTTTCGTTTGGAAGGGCTGTTTACCAAAGACCCTAAGCGGATGCTGCCTGAGTGCCGGCCTGGGCACAGAAAGGGTGGCGCTCCGTGGTTACGGCATGGAAGCGACAAGAAATACACCGATGACGAATTACTCCTGTGGGTCGGCCAGTGCCGCACCACCAGGGAGTTTAACGAGAAATCCCCTTACAACGCTGTCACGGTGTTTGACCGGTTCGGGTCCTGGCTCAAGGCCAAGGATCTGGCCCGGCAGAAGAAGGTGCAACAGCGGCATATCGAGTTGTACGGCGAATCGAGTTGGCAGGCGACACAGCAGGCGTAGGCGGTGGAAAATGGCCGAAAGTGCGAGAAAAGGGGTTGCATCAGTTGACAATAATAGATATGCTGTAGGGGTCTAGGTCAGCATCAACAGGTTTTTTTATCCGCACAATACGGGAAAGTAACGCGATAATTGCGTTCACGATAGCCCCGGTTGCTGGACGACCTGTTTTGCTGACCTAGACAATCAGCGGATAAGGACCAGTGACCGGGGCTTTTTGCGTTCAGGAGGTTTGCATGGAAACTTTATGGCAAGAATCTGAAAATGCAGTGTGGTTTTCCAACGAAAAACAGACGTGTTCTGTTTGCGGCAAAAAGAATGACAAGGTTGTTGAACTGGCTTTTAGTGATGGATCAGACCGTATCCGATGTTGTTTTTTGAGCAAAAAAGACTGTTTGAGGACCGGCACCAGCATGCAGTTTGCGAAGTGTGACGACGACTACCTTTTGACACGACTGATTGAATATAAACCGATTGGCGCAAAGAGTGAGAAGAGAGAGCCGGTTGGCCTATCTAAGCGCTACCAAGTTTTAAAACGAGACGGCTTCCAGTGCGTCTTGTGCGGAGCTAGCGGGAAGGCTGCACGGCTCGAAATTGACCACAAGGTTCCTGTTTCTGCCGGAGGAGGTAGCGGAATGGAAGACCTGCAAACTCTGTGCTTTAACTGCAATAGGGGCAAGGGGGCGACGGCATAAGTATGGCGCGACCAATAAAAAAAGGACTCGACTATTTCACTCATGATGTAGCTACCAGTAACGAGAGAGCCATCCGGTTTATTGAGTCAAAGTATGGGCTGGTGGGTTACGGGATTTATTTCAAGATACTAGAGAAGATATATGGGGAAGAGGGGTATTTCATCCACTGGAAACCCGTTGACGAGTGCATTTATTCCTCAGAATGGGGGGTTGATGTGGAGTTTCTGCGGAATTTACTTAGTGATTTTTTTGAAATAAACCTTTTCTCGAAGTTGGTTTATGATGCAAATCAGGTACTTACGTCACCCGGCATTCAACGCCGATACCATGAAGCAGCCAAGAAGAGACCCAGATACAACGGGATTACTTGTTTCTGCCTCATAAACAACAGTGACAGCGGGGTTAATCACACAGAAACAAACCAAGTGGAGGGAGTTAATGACGCAGAAAGTGCACAAAGGAAAGGAAAGGAAAGGAAAGAAAACCAGGCCCCGCAGGAGTGTGAAAAAGAGAACCGCAAGAGATTCAAAAACCCTTCAATATCAGACGTTGCCGCCTACTGTCAAGAGAGGGGGAATTCTGTAGACGCTGAAACCTTTGTTAACTTCTATGAGGCCAAGGGTTGGATGGTTGGCAAGAACAAGATGAAGGACTGGAGGGCCGCAGTTAGGACTTGGGAAAAAAACAGGACACAAGAAATCACGCCAACGATTATCCCTAACCAGCGAAAGGACGAAGACGAGTGGCAACAAATTTTCTCACAGACTTGACAGCAGAGCGGGCGGTGCTGGGCAACATCCTTCTTGATCCTGAAACCCTCGATGCTGTTTTTTTGAAATCAGAGGACTTCGCCAACGAAACCAACCGGCAGATATTCGACACTATGTGCGAACTGGCCGACAAAAGCGTATCTCCCGATCTGGTGTCTGTTACTTCGGCGCTATCTGGCAAGGTTTCGGCGGCAACGCTTCACGAGCTTGTCGATGAGGGCGGTTTCCCTTCCATGACGGGTCATTACTGCCGGGAGGTCCGCAAGAGGTCCACGGCTCGGAAACTGATTATCGCCTGCCGGGAAATCCAAAAAGAAGTTGAGGACGATAACGCCCTGGACCTGGCCGAAGCCAAGATAATGGAAATCCGCGAGGGCAGCGGGGCCAAGCAAACAGCAGTCAGCGTCCGTGCTGTGCTTGGTCCGGTGTTTAAGGAGCTAGAGCAGTTAGGGAAGAACAAGAGCCACATAACCGGCATCCCAACCGGCTACACGGAACTGGATGCCATGACAGCAGGACTGCAACCCAAAGACCTCATAATCATAGCGGGCCGCCCTTCGATGGGGAAAACGGCCTTCGTCATCAACATCACCGAGAACGCCGCAGAAAGCGGGAAGAAGAGTCTGATTTTCTCGCTGGAAATGAGCAAGGAGCAGCTGGTTAAGAGGCAGCTATCTTCTGTCGGAAGGATTGACGGGCAGCGGTTGAGAACGGGGCAGTTTCAAGAAGGTGATTGGTCGCGCATGACGGATGCCAGCGGGAAAATCGCCAACATGCCAATTTGGATTGATGACTCGTATGGGATGGGAGTTATGGACCTGCGGGCGAAAGCGCGGCGGCACAAGAGGCAGCACGGCCTTGACTTGATCGTGATTGACTACCTGCAACTGATGCAGATGCCAAAGGCCGAGAGCCGCAATCTGTCGGTAGGAGAAATCACCAGACGGCTAAAGGCGCTGGCAAAGGAGTTGAACGTGCCGGTGGTCTGCCTGTCCCAGCTTTCCCGCGACCTCGAAAAGCGCACCGACAAACGCCCGCTAATGTCAGACCTGCGTGATTCTGGCAGCATCGAGCAGGACGCAGACGTGGTTATTTTCCCCTACCGGGAAGCGGAGTATTGCGAAAAATGCAAACAAGGGAACTGCGATATTGCCCACCATAAACGCAGGTCAGAAGTGATAATCGGCAAACAGCGCAACGGCCCTACCGGGACGATTAAGCTGGTATGGCTACCGGAGTTTTCACGGTTTGGGAATCTGGACGAATTTAGGGGGACGTTATGAACATTGTCGAAGAGGTCTTTAACAAGCAAAGCAACGGCAGGTTTTTGGGCAAGTGCCCTTTCCACGCTGAGAAAACGCCAAGCTGTATTTACGCCCCGGACAAAGACAGGTTTTTCTGTTTTGGTTGTGGCAAGCAGGGCACAGGCGAGGAATTGGCAGAGGCTCTAAACGATCCTACGGCCAAGGTTTTAGCCCTCATGGAGAAGCAACAAAAAGACTTTGACCAGATCGTGCTGGACGATTACGGGGTAACGCTTCATTGGAGCGAATGGCCGTATGATATCGCATGGGAGCAGATCGACACGCCACTGCTGTTGCTCGGATTGGTTCGCCACCTTCTAGCGAAAGCATGGGTAGACAAAGACCAGATAGAGACGTTGATATTAAAAATCGGACAGCACAAAGGATGGCATATCTACCCGTAGGAGGCGACATGAGATGCGATATGAGCCAAACAGAGCAGTTAATGCGAGAGTGGCGGCTATTGCAGGAGATCCGGCAGCTAAAGATCGACAACAACATACTCAGGAAGCAGCGGGATGAATGGCGGGACGCTGCGAGGGGCAAACAGGAGAGGGGGAGGGGATGATGGACTTTGAAC
>ERZ1673962.182-NODE-182-length-53206-cov-4.685744_pt1 | contig 53206 bp, 51 predicted proteins | sample MGYA00580188_ERZ1673962 | MGnify/ENA primary metagenome ERZ1673962 (study PRJEB41334, sample SAMN05608104) | rock metagenome | biome: terrestrial subsurface; feature: shale formation; material: shale | place: USA: Pennsylvania ... | reverse complement strand
AAAGGACCGGCTATGACCGTTGGGACGATCTTACGGAGATAGACGCGCCCAAAGTCCTTGATGAATGGATGGCGATGCCGGGCTCGATTGTGTAAACGTTGCAAAAATCTCCAGGAGCACAAACCAAAGGGGCGCCCTTTCGAAAGGGGCGTCCCTTTGGTTTATGGACAGATGATCACCATTGGCCCCCTGGCAGGCGAGGCGTCGATGGCCCGGATTGTCCGTAAACGAAAAAGCCCCCGTCTTCTGTATGAGACGGGGGCTTTGAACGGCAACTGGTGCCGAAGGCCGGAGTCGAACCGGCACGAGCGGAGCTCATCGGTTTTTGAGACCGACGTGTCTACCAATTCCACCACTTCGGCAAAGTGGGATGAATTATAGAGATATGAACGCTCATGGTCAAGGGGTTTCAACAGAGAATGGATTTTTGTTTATAAAACGTTGCTTTTGTCGAGAGAGTGCAGCAGTTTCAGAGCCAGGGGGCCGCGTTTCAGGGGAGTATTTCCGACCCGGTCGATGGGCAGGATACCTATCAGGGCATTGGTGAGGAAGGCTTCGTCGGCCTGCAGCAGTGCCTGTTTGCTGATGGGACGCTCTTCGATTCTGAGGCCCAGGTTTGTGGCGGTTTGCAGTACCTGACGGCGCATGATGCCGGCCAGTACCAGTTCGCCGGCCTCGGGGGTGACGAGGCTCTTGTTTTCGATGATAAAGAGATTGCTGGTGGCGCCTTCGAGTACGCAGCCGTCGGCATCGAGGAACAAGGCTTCGCGGGCTCCTTTGGTAGCGGCGTGGCGGGCGGCGTAGAGGCAGTCGGCATAGTTGCCGCGTTTCATCTGCGGCAGATGGCAGAGGGGGTTGACGCGGCGGTTGGGGGCGAAGACGCAGACGGCGCCGGCGGTGCGTTGGGCCTCATCGGGTTCCCGGTACCGGGTGGCGGTGATGATGACCCTGGCGTTCTGCGCCGGCGGCGTCTGCAGACCGGTGCAGATGCCGCGGCTGAGGGTCAGGCGCAGGCGGGCTGTCGGCCGGGGGCAGCGGGCGGACGTCTGCAGCAGCGCGGCGCGGACCGCATCGCGGTCGCAGGGGAAGTCGAGGAGCGCGGCGGACAGGACCAGTCGGTCGAGATGGGCATCGGCCAGCAGCGCCTTGCCGTTATGCACCTTTATGGTTTCGAACAGGGTGTCGCCGAACAGCACCGCTCCGTCGTTGAGCGGCAGACCGGCCTCGTCCGCCGGGATGAAGCGGCCGTCCAGATTGACAATCATGTCCCGGACTCCAGGGCCTGGCGCAGGGCTTCGCCTTTTTGCAGGCATTCCTGCCATTCGCGGGTCGGGTCGGAGTCGGCGACGATGCCGGCGCCGACCTGGTAAGTCAGTTCGTCGCCGAATTTCTGAAAACTGCGGATCAGGATGTTGAAATCCATGTTGCCGGTGACGCTGACGTATCCCGCGCTGCCGGTGTAGGTGCCGCGCCCTACCGGCTCGAGTTCCTCGATGATTTCCATACAGCGCTTTTTCGGTACGCCGGTAATGGTGCCGCCGGGAAATGTCGCACGCAGCAGGGCAAAGGGACCGACGCCTTCGAGCAGGCGTCCCCGTACGTTGGAAACGATGTGGGTGACGTGGGAATAATGTTCCAGCACCATCAGTTCGTTCACCTCCACGCTGGACGCCTGGCAGACCTTGCCAAGGTCGTTGCGCTCCAGATCGAGGAGCATGATGTGCTCGGCGCGTTCCTTGGGATTGTCGAGCAATTCCTTTTTCAGCTTCAAATCCTCGGGAGAGGTTGCTCCCCGGGGGCGTGTGCCGGCAATGGGGCGGGTCTCGGCCGTGTCGCCCTGCAAAAGAACGAGGCGTTCCGGGGATGCCGATATGATTTCCACCGCGGGGGTGCGCAACAGGGCGGCGAAGGGGCTGGGATTGATATGTCGCAGGCGTCGATAAAGATCTTCGGCGGAGAGTTCGCAGCGCGTATCGAAGCGGACGGACAGATTGGCCTGATAGATGTCGCCGCTGGCGATATAAGCTTTGGCCCGCTCGACCCGCTCTTCGAATTCGTGCTGTTGCATCAGTGGTTGCGCCGTTTGGGCTTCGCCGCCGGCGGAGGTCGGCAGGCAGGGCTGCAGAACCTGTCGAATGGCTCTTTCCAGGTGGCCCAGGTCGTCCCTTGGATCGAGCGAGGCCAGGGTGAGAATGCGCCGCTGGTGGTCGTAGACCGCTGTCAGGTCGATCCAGTCCAGCCAGAGGCAGGGGATTTTTCGGTCCCGCCTGGCGATGGACGGGAGGGTTTCGATGCAGGCGGCCAGATCGTAGCCGAGATAGCCGAAAAAACCGCCGGCGAAAGGCAGCTGGAACGTGTTTGAGGACAGTTTGCGGCTGGCAAGGATGGCATCGAGAGAGTCGAAGGGATCTCCCGGAAGAAGCGTTTCGGTTTCCTCCTCGATACGCGCCAGCCCTTTTTCATCGAGACGATACGACTCCCGGCGGCGCAGGGGCACAATGCTGTAACGCCCGATGCGGGAGGTCGGTTGGGGGCTTTCCAGAAACCCGGGGCCGATGGGATAGAGTCGCTGATATACGACCAGTGGGTCGAAAAATTCCAGGGGAAAGCTGTGCAGAAAGCAGATCATGGGTCTATTCAAAGCCTGGGATGGTGAAAAGCAGGGTCGACATTATGCTGCGCAACGGCTTCGCCCGGCAGCTTCGCAGACGAGGGAAAAGTTTTATTCCGAGGTCAATCGATCAGATTTCTCTCCTTTGCGGCCATAACAGCTTCCAGCCGGCTTTTGACATCGAGCTTTTTGAAGATGTTTTTGATGTGGGTTTTCACCGTTTCGGTGCTGATGAACAGCGCATTGCTGATTTCCTTGTTGCCCTGTCCCCGGGCAAGGCAGGAGAGGATCTGTTTTTCCCGCCGGGTAAGAAAGGCCTCGGCTTCGTCCTCTTTATCCTGTTTGTCTTCCTCTGCCGGTTCGGCAGCGTGCCAGTCTACGCCCAGATCCATCAGGTAGGGAGACATGGGGTGTTCGTCGCGGGCGAAAGCCCGGATGAGATCGACAAGTTCGTTGATGTCGATACTTTTGAGAACATAGCCGTTGGCGCCGGCCAGCATGGCTTCCTCGATATAGTGTTTATCGCTGTAGGAAGACAGGATCAGAAGCGTCATATCCGGGTAATGCTTGCGCAGCATGCGTACCGCCGCAACGCCTGACAGCCCCGGCATGTCGACGTCTATCAGGGCTACGTCGGGAGGGTTCTGTCTGATCTTTTCCACGGCCTTGAAGCCGTCGCTGGCGTCGCCGATGAAATCGATATCGTCAAACCGGCTGAGGCTCATGCGCAGGCCGGTACGCAGAAGCGGATGATCGTCGGCCAGGAATACTTTGAAGGTTCGCGGTTCACTCATAGGGGCCTCCTGGCAAGGAAAACAGAAAATACATTCAATATCAATATTTATGCTCGATGCTTTATGGTGTCGGGGAGCCTTCGGTAACGGGCAGGGCCAGTATGATACGCATGCCGTTGTCGACGGTTTCGGCCCAGATGTTGCCCTGATGACCTTCGGCCACCAGCTTACATAAGTTCAGGCCCAGGCCCAAGCCCTTTTTGCCGGTGGGGTTTTTATGATTAACCGTATAGAACTTGTCGAACATGGCTTCGAGGTCCTGCAGGGGGAGATGGTCGCCGCGATTGTGAAAAGAGATGAAAATATAAGGCTGATCGGGTTTCAGACGGGGAGCATGGCCGTTGTGATCTCCTCCCGTCGGCGGGCGCCTGCGGGTTTCGATGGTAACCAGGTCTTCCTCTTTGCTGAATTTGATGGCGTTATCCAGCAGATTGGTGAAGGTGCGTATAAGCCGGATCCGATCCCCGTAGTACGGCAGGTCGGCATCGAAGTCCGACTGGTAATCGATATGGATCTTGCGATCCTGGCAGAAATAATAGGCCTGGTTGACCACCTCCTGCAGCGCCTGGTGAATGTCGAACCAATTGCGGCGCAGCACCAGCATGCCGTAATTGTCCCGAAAAACATCCAGAAAGTCCGATACCATTCCCATCAGATCGCGGTTGGTGTCGGATGCCATGTTAAGGATGTCTTTTTGCTCCTGGTTCAGAGGGCCGACCTGGCCTTCGAGAACCAGATTGAGGGCCGATTTAACCGCCAGGATGGGGTTGATCATGTCGTGTGTGAGCATCCCGAACAGGTCGCTTTTCATCTTTTCGATGTTTTTTTCTTCGGTCATGTCGCGCATCACCGCGACAAATCCCCGCAACTCGCCTTTTTCGTTTTCCACGCGCGAGAATGAGGTGTCGACCTGGGCCAGTTGTTTTTCCGTAATCATCAGGCTCAGGCCCAAGCGTTCGGAAGGGGTCTTGGTTTCGCGCAGTCTGTCCATCTCCCGCAGGACCGGGGTGCGGTCGAGAAACAAAGACTCGATCGGTTGTCCGGTAAGCTCCGTTACCGGCCGTCCCAGGGCGGTGAGCAGGGCCCGGTTCGGGTTCTCGATGTAGCCGTTGGTGTCGGTGGCGATGATGTAGTCGGAGACGCTGTTGATAAGTTGAAAGATACGTTTGCGCGAAAGGCTTTTGAGTCGCTTGTTGTTGTTGGCGAGGTTGCCGATGGTGCTGGCTATGATCTCCAGCAGGGTGGCGAAGTCGTGCAGGCGTTCGTAACTGATTTTGGGAATCCGGTACAAGGCTTCCATGTAGCCCGCCATATCCCGGATGCCTATGGCGCGGGCATGGTGTATCGCCAGATCGCGATCGATGACGTAGGTTTCGGTCCTTACCTGTCCGGCGATGACCACGGCGATCATTTGCCCGTCGACGATGACGGGCGAGGCACAGTCGACCAGTCCCGAATTGAGGCAGGAATAGATGGCGGGGCCGCTTTTGCGTTTGGCTTCCCGGGCGCCGAAGCGGGCGCTGGCCAGGCATTTGCGCATGCCTTCGTTGGTGTCCCGGCAGAATTTGAGACAAAAGTCGGAAAAATTATAGGGACCGGCCAGGATGTTGCCCTTGATATCGTAGATGCAGCCGCCCATCCGGGTCGCCTTGGTGTAGGCCACCATGATTTTATCGAGCGTACCTTTATCTATCAGTTTCAGAAGGTCGGCCATATTATCCTGATTGGCTTGGTCGTAAATGCAGCGATTATTGTCCCATAAAACTCATCGTTGATCAAAGTACAAAACCGGCGGAAATCTGTCATCTCCATGCAATCGGTTTCGGCAGGTGGGCAGGCCCGATACGAAAGTCGTGGGCGGACCGGGATGGTTGCATGCACGGAGGTGGAAAAAATAACCCCATTTAGGGATAAAAAACACCCGGTTTAGCGATATGCATTCGTATACAGATGATCTAGACTCTCTACCATCAATTACGAGGCAGCGCTTAGGAATGTATACAATATTTTGCCGCAAGATGCTGCATAAAATTTACACATAAATCTGAAAAAGGCGATTGAGCGTACCATTAACGTACATCTCGGTTTCGAGATTGATCGGGCATGCAATTTCTTCCTCCCCAAGAAATGTTATAGGCACATGCGGTCGCCTCTTTTTTTACAACAATGCCTGAAGAAAGAGATGATTATTATCGGGCAAATTTATAGAACAAAAACATTTTCCCTGGCGGTCTGATTGGCATCAACGGAGTTCTTCCTCCCTTGTGACCTTTCCAATCAGCAAAACGCGAAGCGACTTAAGTCTCTTTGACTCCTCCTCCAAACAAAATCACATTGGTTGATGCAGTCAGGCCGCAATTTTTATTTAAAAACGCCCCGAAGATATTCTTCTCCGGGGCGTTTCTCGTGATGGTATCCTTAGGATACGCAAAAACAAAGCCGGTCATTGCCGGCCGAACTTTCCCGCTGGATAATCCAGATTGGACCGAAGCTCACCTTGACATTGAAGCAGTTGTTGAGATAATGCCTGAGGCCAAATAAAAATGAGCCGCTGAAAGACAAAGCCCCCGGCAGCAATAGTGCTCCGGGGGTTTTGTCTTTGGTGTGTCGTTCTCTGCCATTAATTTTACAGCCTTCTTTGCAAATTTCGGGACACGGGATAAAATGAGAGTATTCAAACGAGGTTCGGTTCGTTGGAGACTGGTTGGTATGGCAGGAAATAGCGGCGCAAGTTCAGGAGGGGAAATGATACCTCAGGATGAATCCACGGCTTTATCGCAAAGGAGATCGCAAGAGCGGGTAGCGGCTCGGCTGTCGGTGCAACTGCATCGGGAAAACAGTACCGCGCTCCGGGAATATACCGTCAACCTGAGCGTCGGTGGTTTGTTTTTGGAATCGGAAAAACTGTTGGAGGAAGGAGCTCCTCTGGTGCTTCATTTCGAGTTGCCCGATTCAAGGCATATCCACTGCCATGCGCGGGTCGCATGGGTAAACGACCCCCGGCATCCGAACTGTGACCATCTCCCCTCGGGCATGGGAATACAGTTCGTCGATCTTCGGCCTGAGGATATGGAGGCCTTGCGTGAATTCGTCAGGAAAAAGCTGATTCTCCCAACCTGGTGATTCCGGCAGATACAACACCTGCCTCTCGTCTTGCCTCTCCCGGGAACGCTGTCGATGTCCGGCTACAGAGGAATACTCATCTGCGTTTCAGCCACATGCCGGCACTGGCATAGATTAAACCGGCCAACCCGGTTGCGGATAGGGCTACCCACATACCGTTGCCTGTTTCTCCGGGGGTGGAAGAAAGGACCAGAAGCGATACCCCCAGAGTGATGGATGACATCAGTTGCATGGATTTGAATTTTTCATTCGCGATCTTTATGGCCTGATCCTTGGCCGTGGCTGCCGCCGCTGCTGCTACGATGGATGAATCGATGGGGCAGGCACAGTGCGGACAGACACTCGCTCGCTCGGAGACCTGTTTTTTGCATTCGAGACAGAAAATCTGCGTCATGCTTCACCTCGGCTCGTCCTGATTATTTTCTTTGCGGGGCTACTCCTCAAGAAAGCCTTAAGCCGTTTCCCAAGGGAACCATATCTCACGCCAATACTATACCTTTTGCCGGTTCGGTGGTCCAGGTCGAAATCGGACACTGTTCATTCGCCAATTCCGGATAAAATTCCGATAGAGTTGTTTGCACGGTTTGACATAAGTTGCATGGCGCATGATAATGGCATATTTCCATGCCGGAAAGCTGCTGAACCTGTCCTGGATTGCGGACGGGTGGGGCAGCCGTTGTTTGGCTTGGGGAGGATTTCATGAGTCGGGCCTTTTCGGGCTCCGTGTTTTTTGGAGGGTGGAATGAATCTGGTTTATATCGGTGTGTTCGGTGCGTTCGGTTGTCTTTCGCGTTTTTGGGTGTCCGGCTGGGTCTATGCTCTGATCGGGAGAGGGTTGCCCTACGGGACGCTGGCGGTCAATGTTATCGGTTCGCTGCTTCTCGGACTGCTCATGGAAGGAGGGCTGCGCAGTGCCGTGTTGCCGGCGGATATTCGCATGGGTATCACCACAGGCTTCATGGGCGGGTTTACGACCTTTTCGACGTTCTCTTATGAGACGGTGCGTCTGCTTGAAGACGGCAGTATGATCGCTGCCGGTGCCAATATTCTGTTGAACGTTACGGTCTCTGTAGTCTTTGCCGGACTTGGTATTTTCCTGGCCCGGCAGTTATAATTCAAAGGGTTTTCCAGCATAAATCCTTTTTTCCGAACGGAAAATCATCAGGGGAGGTTGTTATATGAAGCTTGAAGGGGATCAGACGTTGATGCGTATTTTCATCGGCGAGAGCGACCGTTGGAAATCGAAACCCTTGCACGAAGCGCTGGTCGAAATCTTGCGTCTTGAAGGGTTCGCCGGCGCGACGGTGACCAAGGGGATCATGGGTTTCGGCTGCCACAGCATAACCCATACGGACAAGCTGTTGCGTTTTTCCGCCGATCTGCCCGTCATTGTGGAGGTGGTCGACAGTTCCGAAAAGATTGACGCTGTTATGCCGACCATCGACGACATGATGGAGGGCGGCATGATTACTCTGGAAAAAGTCCATGTGATCCGCTATCGCAAGGGCAAAGACAAAGACTCCTGCGGTTGTTGATTGAAGGCCCTCGGCGACATGGTCGTTGCCGGGCGGCTTTATTGTTGAGGCCTGCAGCATCCGCATTCGAGGAGAAACTTCGGGGCGGTTCTGTGCAGACGGAAGGAGGCCTGCGATTCTGAAAGAGCAGGTGGAAAACCAATCTGAGGAGAGCATGCAAACTATACCTGTCAATATCTATGATAAAGAGGGCATCGAAAACACTGAAGCAACGCTCGAGAAGGTCCTTGAGAGAGCACAGGATCTGAACATTCGTCAGGTTGTCGTGGCGACGACTACCGGACAGACCGCACTTGCCTGCGCCGATTCCATGCCGGGCATGGATATTATCGGGGTTACCATGCACGCCGTAGATTCCGACGTGTATGTCAACAGGCATGGAGAGAAGGTTCTTGCGAAAGACCCGTCAATCATGGAAGAAGCGCGCCGCAAGGGCGTAAAGTTCTATACCGGAGTCCATCCGCTTCGCGGAGCTGTCACCAATGCTCTGAAAGATGCCTTCAACGGCTATTCGGCGCATGATGTTATCGCTGAAACGCTCATGAAGCTGTTTTCTACCGGGACCAAGGTGGCCGTCGAATGCACCCTTATGGCTGCGGATGCAGGATACCTCGATATGCAAAACGATATCATCGCGATAGGGGGATATCGGGGCGGCGCAGATACGGCCCTGGTGCTCAAGCCCGCTTACAGCTATCGATTATTTGAAATGAAAGTTCGCGAAATTATCTGTTTCCCACGGGCAGCTCAAAAGTAACCTCGAAAGGCGCTCGCGGCAGGAAGGCAGAGAAAAAACACCCTCTTGGACTCAGAGCTTGGCTCGCAGACCGGTGCCGGGTCGCAAACTTCGTATGGTTGCAAGATTAACCCACAGCGTCGCTGGCAGGGCGTATCGTCTCCTGGGGAGGAATGCTCGTTTTGAGGATGACGCGGCCATCGTGCCCCAATACTGTCAAATTGCCGCCGCCCTGGTTTTTGATGAGGCTTTTTGCGGCGGCGACGGCATGATTTTGCGTGTCGTGGATGGTGGTCGGGATCTCGGCGTCGTACGGTCGGTTGGCCCAGGTTCCGTCCGGGCGCGGATAGACAATGCGGTTGTGTTCGGTGGTCATGTTCCCCTCCGTCCGGTGCAGATATGTTCGGCCCTTTCTTGCCTCGTATTCTTTCTCCCTTGGGACGATTCCTTTCCATGCGGTTGATTTGAAATAGACGATGCTTTTTTTCGGTATCCGTCAAGCCCTCCCCTGATACAGACGTCGGGGGAGGGCTTTTTAATGGTTTATTTTTATAGGAGGTGTCGCTGTTCAGTCAAGGGCGGATGTGAAAAGCCTTTATCGAATGATTTTCCCTTTTGTGCCTTTGGAAAGATTTTCAGGTGAAAAAAAACAACGTTTTTTTTGAAAATCCCCCCGTTGGGGGATGGCATGGCGTATACGCAATGTTTTATAGTGTCGTTGCTGTCGGGAGATAAAAAAAAGACGTAAAAATAGCTTTTTGTATACATATTCAACGCAGATCAACACTCCCGGATTTTGTATAAAGACGTTTGTAATATCGCTTGTGCGGTTGGTTCGTATTGGTTTCGATCGGGCATGCAATGATCTTCCTCCCCAAACATTGTTATTGGCGCCTAGTTCGCCACTTTTTAAAACGAGCCTGGGTAAAGAATCCCCAAGCTGAATCTCATATAATGTCCATTTGAAAAATCCGGACGAAAACTTGATATGGGCTCCTTTTTAAGTTTCCGAATTGCGGCCTGGCCTGCAGACAAAAGGTTCTTCCTCCTAAAGAATCTGTTCTTGTTTCAAGCGAAAGAGTATCCGGCATGTGATTCTCCTTTAAATCCAAGCACGCATCTGTGCGCAGGGCAGGCCGCAATATTCATTAAGATACCCCGGAGGAGAATGGCCTTCGGGATCGTGTCCGTTGCGTGACATAAGCCGAAAGTGTTGAATCTCTCTGTACGAGGTGAACTTTTGTAAATTGAAAGAGGGAATATGTCTTTTTTCAAGATTGCAGTTTTCATCTTGACTGTCTTGTTGCTCTCTTCCTGTAAAAATCCCCCTACCGGAACCTACGAAGGAAAACTCGAAAATAATTATGTGATCCTGGATTTTGCCACTGAGCCGATTGTCATCGTAAAGACGGCAAGTATATTGGAAATTCCTGCTGTCAACATGATGCATGTACAGCCGAAGTTCGATAAGAAAATGGCTTATTGGGTGTATGAGGATAAAAAAATAGTGGTCAAAGGAGATGACGGAGACAGGATTTATTGTTTGAAGAAGGTTGGCAAAAACTTTATTGACACTAAGACCGGAGAATGCCTCTTAAAAAAACATCCGGATGTTTATCGATCCTCGCAAGCGGGTTGATATCAGGAAAACAGGTCCGTTCTGCTGCCGGCTCCTGTACCCATCGTGAAAATTGCCGCTTCGCGGTATCATGCTTGTTCTGCTATCCATTCCATATCTTTCCCATGTTTTGTGAAAAATCGATTTCTTTGGCTTTGAGAACGGCTCCCCTTTCCCTGTTTGATGCCTGGGTTATGTCCATCCGAAAAATCCATATCGACACAAACCATATCAATTGACAAAACAGGGCATTTGGCTGTATTTATGAGCGGGTTCTTTTTTTATGTGAGGGGGGGCGCTGTCAAGATGTTGGCTTCGTGCTAAGCTTTCCCGATCAGGACAAATGGCTATTCCACTGAAAAAACAAGGAGTTGTCCTTTGCAAGAATTGCGCTATTGGTTTCCTGCCAGGAAGTATGGTTGGGGGTGGGGGCTGCCTTGTGCCTGGCAAGGATGGGCCGTGTTTTTCATCTTCGCCTTATTGTTTTCAATCGGCTTCTACTTGTTCCCGCCGCAGCGAAAGACGCTCCTCTTCGTTGGGTACAACGCACTTGTCTCCATCGAATTCATCGTTATCTGCCATATCAAAGGAGAGCCCGCAGCATGGCGTTGGGGCAGGAAAAAGGGCGAGTGATGCTTTTCGCGACCTTGTCCGGGGCAAACGATTCCACCATGCCTGCCGGGGGCAAAGAAACCGGACCGTTTGATCCGGTGGTGGATCACATTCTTTAAAACGGGCCATGGTTCGGATCGATCCATGCCCGTTTGCCGACTTTGCGCCGTATCGTATCAATCGGTTTCAACAAAACGATTGCCGCCTTGACCCCTGTAGCCTTGTGGGATAGATTTCAAAAATATCAAGGGTGTTTTTTATCGAGAGCGTTTTCCAACGAAGAGGTGTGATTTATGAAAGCCTTGGCGTTTAATGGCAGCCCCAATCGGGAAGGCAATACCTACCATGCCTTGAAAATTGTTACCGCAGAGCTCGAAAAAGAGGGGATGGAAACGGAAATCGTCCAGGTGGGCGACAAGACCATCAGCGGCTGCATCGCTTGCGGTCAATGTATCAAGAACAAGAATGAGCAGTGCGTGCTTTCCGGCGACGATGTCAATGCGTGGCTGCAAATGATGAAGCAGGCCGATGGCATTATCCTGGGTTCGCCCGTACATTATTCGGCCATCGCGGGAACCATGAAAGCGTTTCTCGACCGGGCCTTTTTCGTGGCCGGCGTCAACAACGGCATGCTGCGCCACAAGGTGGGGGCTTCCGTTGTCGCGGTGCGGCGTTCCGGGGGGCTGCCGGCCTTCGATCAACTGAATAATTTCCTTTGCTATTCGGAGATGCTGCTGCCGACTTCGAACTATTGGAACGTGATTCACGGCATGCGTCCCGGCGAGGCCGTGCAAGACGAAGAAGGTGTTCAGATCATGCGGGTGCTGGGTAAGAACATGGCCTGGCTGATGAAGCTGGTGGCGCACGGCTGCGGCAAGGTCGTTCCCCCGGAGATGGAAAAGAAACGCCTTACGAACTTCATCCGTTGATCATCCGCAACGTTTCCGTATCTTGAAGTCAAGCCCGGACAGAACATGAAAAAGACCCGACCTGAATAGTAGGTCGGGTCTTTTTGCTTCTGTTCGCCATCCGGCGATTTTCCCCGGATCATAAACCTCCCGGCAGGCAGAAGGTCGTGGCAGGTTTGATTTAACGAGCATGGTTCTAAACATGTTTCAACCCTGGTCGGGCGGGACGATACGCGTTGGCAAACGTTTTGCTGAATAAGGGATGAAAATTTCAATCCACAAAACCGAGCGGACGCTCATCCCGAATCCATGGATAAGCCTGGAGATCTTTTTGCGCAGGGCGGGGTGGTTTCGAATTGGGGTTTTGTGCGTTGTTGGCTTGAGAGAGGGGTGCCTGATATTGAGATCGCTTGGAGAGAGCAATGGTTGAAATTGAGATCACTTGTCCCAAATGCTTCAGTTCAATAAGCTTTCCATCCGGAAAAATCCGCATAAATGCTTCTCTTTTTTGTCCACGGTGCAGGAACGAAATCGTCGTGACATCTTCGCATCTGGGAGAAGCTGTAAAACAGATATCTACAAAAATAACGGGTTAGTGTTCATCCGGGAACTGGCAGTTGACCCGGCGGACTTTAATCTTTGGATGCCCTTCGGGTAGATGGGGCAAATAATCATTAGAATGTCTGGCGGGAACATGCTGGAGAAGAGTCAAGACTGTGTTGATGCAGCAAAGCCGCCCTTTCGGAGAAGGTCCGGGGGGCGGCTTATTTTTTTGGGCTAGGGTGAATGCGGAAATATCTAAAGTGGTTTCCCTGACTTTGCTTGTTATGGGTGTCCCTTTAACCTCCCCTCCCGCCGGCAGGCAACCCAGGCAGTCATGATCTCATACTCAACCCGCTTGCGCTCATTCTTCGGCAAGTCGCGGATCATCTCAAGAATGGCTGCTTCTTCAGCAGTGAGCTGCAGCGGTGCATTGCCCTGACTGCTTTGCAGCTCGGCTATGACCATGCGCGCCAGTTCCGGATCGAGGTGGTCTCCCTCGATTGCGTCCCGGTTGGGTCGCATCTCTCCTTTGCCCGTTTTCAACCACTTGAAGTAAACGCCTGTTGATTCTGCGACCTTCGCAATACTTCCATCTGGGACATCTCCGCGCTTTTTCCATGTGCTTCCAGCGCCATGGGAAAATCCCATAAGCTTAAGCATCTCGGTCATGTTTTTTGCGCCGGATGCTTTGATCATCCGCGCGATTATTTCAGTGGCGTTCATCGTGTGTAGACAACTTGTTGACATTCAACAGGTGTTGAGTTATTGTCGCTGTAGACATTGGGAAAATCCAATCAGGTTTTGATCATGGTTTTTGGGGAATTTCACAGAATTCCTGAAATGTCAGTGCAGACATTAACAACAAGTAAGGGCTTTCGCAATGAAAAATACGCATTCAGATCAAGTGAATCCGACCGCTACGGCGGAGGCCGTCCGGTCCCGCTATGGCTCGGTGCGGGAGTTCTGCCGGCAGGCTGACGTCCATCCGGACACCTTTTATCTGGCGCTGCGCGGCAGGCGCGGTCGCACCCGCAAGGGCAGCGATGCGGCTCTGGTACTGATGTGGCTGGAGTCGGAAGGCTTGCTGGTAAGGGCCGATTGAACGGCCATGAGATTTTCATTCCCTATCTCACGGGCCAGATCGTATTGGAGGGTATTTCAGGATATGTCATGTTGATCAGCGTCTGCATGTTTTGCAAAACGGCGTACGGCATCAAGCCCGGTCGCGGGGTCTCGGGGGTATCCCATGGTGTTTGTCCGGCTTGCGAGCCGTTTGCGTTGGAGTGGCTGGAAAAAGGGGTGGGGGTGGAGAAGTCTGAAAGGATATGTCTGTGTGCGGGACAACTGAAAAGGGGTTACGGAAATTTTCCGTAACCCCTTGATTTTTGGTGGAGCTAAGCGGGATCGAACCGCTGACCTCTTGAATGCCATTCAAGCGCTCTCCCAGCTGAGCTATAGCCCCGTGCGTTGTGGAGTGGTTTATAACAAAGCCTCTGGATCGTGTCAACAGGTTTTTTTGACCGCTGTCGATTTTTGCCGCGGGGCGCCGGCGGGGCTTTTTCAGGTCCAAAGGCTGATCAGCGACAGCGCTGCGGCGCCGATCAGAAAAGGGTCGCACTGGCGCCACTTGCCGAGCAGAACCTTGATCAGGACGTAGGACACAAAGCCGAAGGCCAGGCCCGTGGAGATGGAGTAGGACAGGGGCATGAACAGGATGGTGAGGAAAGCCGGGGCGCCTTCCTCGAAGTTGTAAAAATCGATCTGTCCCATGCTGCGCATCATGAAAATGCCGACCATGATCAGGGCGGGAGCGGTGGCGCAGGACGGTACGGTGCCGACCACGGGGGCGAAGAATGCGGACAACAGAAACAGGATGCCGGTCACCACGGCGGTCAGGCCGGTGCGACCGCCGTCGGAGACGCCGCTGGCCGATTCGAGGTAGGCGGTGGTGGTGCTGGTGCCGAGTATCGCGCCGCCGACCGTGGCCAGGGCGTCGGCGGTGAGCATGCGGGGCAGGCCCGGGATCCGGTTGTCCTCGCGGACCATATTCGCTTCGCGGCAGACCGCCAGCAAGGTGCCGAGGCTGTCGAACAGGTCCATGAACATGAAGGTGAAGATGGCGGCCCAGAACGACAGGTTCAGGGCGCCGAGAATGTCGAGTTTGAAGGCGATAGGCGCCGGGGAAGGGGGCATGGATACCAGGGTTTGCGGCAGTTGCGCCTCTTTGGTAAAGATGGCCAGGACAGTGACGGCGAGGATGGAGAGCAGCAGTGCGCCGCGCACCCTGCGTATCTCCAGCAGAATGGCCAGCAGCAGGCCGATCAGGCCGAGCAGCGCCGGGCGGGTGATGGGGCCGAGGCCGACCAGGGTGGCCGGATTGTCGATGATCAGGCCGAGGTTCTGCAGGCCGATAAAGGCGATGAACAAGCCGATGCCGACAGCGGTGGCCAGTTGCAGCGATACGGGAATGGCCTTGAGAATCCGTTCGCGGAATCCGAGCCAGGTCAAAAGCAGGAAAAAAAGACCGGACAGAAACACGATCCCCAGGGCGGTCTGCCAGGGTATGTGCTGATTCATGACCAGGGTGTAGGTGAAAAAGGCGTTGAGCCCCATGCCCGGGGCCATCATGATGGGCGTGTTCGCCCATAGGCCCATGAGCAGGCTGGCGAGTCCCGCCACCAGGCAGGTGATGGTGGTCAGCGCGCCTTTGTCCATGCCGGTGGCGGTCAGCATGTCGGGGTGAACGAAAATGATGTAGGCCGCAGCCAGGAAGGTTGTGATGCCGCCCAGGATTTCATTGCGCAGGCAGGTTCCGTGTGTCTTGAGGTGAAAGAGACGTTCCAGCACAGGGGCCTCCTCGGGATTGTGATGTGTTCATGAGCCGATGATTTTTTATCACATTTCCCGGGGAGGCGACAGGGTTTTATGCCGGCTGTTGCTGGCGGAACATGGTGAGCAGCATTTTCATATCGGTGGCGGCGCGTACAGCGTGGGGCACATCGGCGGGCATGACGACTATGCTGCCCGCTTCGGCCGAAACGATCTCGCCGCCGATGGTGATCTCCGCCCGGCCGTCCAAGACCTGGACAAAGGCGTCGAACGGAGCGCTGTGCTCGGACAGGGCCTGGCCTTCGGCAAAGGCGAACAAGGTCAGGGTGCCGACCGGGGTTTGGGTCAGGGTGCGGCTGACGATGGCGCCGGGCTGGACGATGACCAGGTCTTTCATGGAATGGGCAGTGGCGGGGGCGAGGGTGCCGCTGTCGGGGTGTTTGTTCATGTTGAACCTCCTGTATGTCTGATGGTGAGTCGTGATGGCGTCTTGTTTTCGATCTTCTCATGCAGACAGGAAGAATCCCTTGATGTCGGTCAAGAATGGCTGTTTTGTCGCCGGCGGTTCGCGAGAGGGGGGCGGAAAAGCGGTAAGATGGCAACGGGGCGTTGCTTCCGCAGCAACGCCCCGCCGATATGTCGTATGTCATTTGATGGTTTTTGCGAAAGTATCAATCCTGGCTTATGAGACGCTCGACGTCGAGCAGGATTTTGACCTCGTCTTCCATTTTGCCGATACCGCTTATGTAGCGACTGGCCTGAGAGTGGGACGAGGACGGCGGCGGCTCGACCTGTCCTTCGGGGATGTCGGCGACCTCGTTGACGTGATCGACAACCAACCCCATAGCCTCGCCGTCGATATTCACGACCACGATGCAGGTCCGTTCGTCGTAGTCGCGCGCCTCGATATTGAAGCGGGCGCGGACATCCATGACCGGAATGACCTTGCCGCGCAGATTGATGACCCCTTTGATGAAATCGGGCAGGTTGGGGATCTTGGTGATTTTCTGGATGCCGATGATCTCGATAACGTAGCGGATTTCTATACCGTAGTCTTCGTCAGCGAGAGAAAAGGTGAGGTACTTGTCCTTTAAGGTATCTTCGTTCTGGGTGTCGAACCCTGATTGTTCGAGAATTTGCGTCATTGCATAACCTCCGTTTCGGTCTGACCGGGTCGGTCGAAATGGGTGGTTCGCGCGTCTCTCTCAGGTCGGTGTCGCTGGTATGGATCTGAGGCAATACTTTTGGCTGGTACTTATTATGTTCCTCGTCGATTGTCAAGGTTTACCTTGTCCTCGCACCGGAAAAAGCCCTGTGCCGAGGGGGCGGTTGACGGGGTGGCAATGGTGATGGACCGGCCGGAGCAATTGTGATTTAATTGTCTGAATTATGCTTGACAAGCTTTGAGCCTTTGGTTTATAAGAGAGCCCACCTGAGGGGGTGATCCCCTGAATGCAACATCTTGCGAGCAAGGCGGTGTAGCTCAGTTGGTTAGAGCATGCGGCTCATATCCGCAGTGTCCGGAGTTCGAATCTCTGCACCGCCACCATACATAAAAGGCCCTCCTGGATTTCAGCGAGGGCCTTTTCTTTTTTGAGCTGCCGGAGGTCTTGTCGATCAATGCAGTCTCTTTTCAAACATATTCTCCTTGAAAGAATAGGGGTCGAGCCGGGCGACGGTATTCTGGTGGCCTTGTCGGGCGGGGGCGACTCCATGGTGCTGCTCGATTTGCTGCTGCAGGTCGGGGACAGCCTGAAACTCGACGTGAAGGCGGCCCATCTCGATCACGGCATACGTGCCGAAAGTCCCGAGGATGCGGCTTTCGTGCAGGATTTCTGCCGCCGGCGCGGGGTGTTCCTGCGCGTGGGGCGGCGGGATGTGCCCGCCCTGGCGGTTGATCGCAGGCAGGGGCTGGAAGAAACCGCCAGGGATGAGCGTCGGGTTTTCCTGCGCGAGATTGCGCGTCTCGAGGGGTGTCGTTTCATTGCCCTCGGGCACCATCGAAACGATCAGGCCGAGACTTTTTTGCACCGTCTGTTGCGCGGCAGCGGCCTGTCGGGGCTTGCCGGCATGCGCCTGCACAGCGATCCTTTCATTCGTCCTCTGCTGCCGTTTGCCCGCAGCGACATTCTTGCCTATCTTGCCGCGCGTTATCTGCCCCACGTCGAAGATTCGAGCAATGCCGATCCGGCTTATACCCGCAACCGCCTGCGACACGAGTTGCTGCCCCGTCTGCGCGATTTCAATCCCCGCATTGAAGAACATCTGGCCCGTCTCAGCCGGCGCATAGCGCTGGAGGAGGACTATTGGGACGGGCAGGTCGACACCTGTCTGGAATCGCTCTGCAAGGAAGATGACGACGGCATGTGGCTGTCGCGGCCGGAGCTTGCGAAGCTGCATCCCGCTTTGCGTGCCCGCGTGCTGCGCGGTGCGCTGAAGCGCCTGCGGGGCCATCTGGGCGGCATCGGTGCGACGCACCTGGCGTCCCTGGAGAGTTTGCTGGACAATCCCCGCCCGGAGGCCGAGGCGCATCTGCCGGGTGCATGGGCGGCGCGCCGCTATGAGCGCCTGTGGTTGCGCACCGTACCGCCGCCAAAGCCGCGTCCCTTTGCCGTCGATGTGCCCGGGCCGGGAGAGTACGATCTTCCCGGAGGCGGCCGCCTGCAGGTGTCTCTCGAGGATCGCAGCTTCGGGGAAGACCGCTGGACGGTGGAATTCGATGCCGGTCAGGTAGCCTTTCCGCTGGTGGTGCGTTCCTTTGCGCCCGGCGACCGGTTTTATCCCTGCGGCGGACCCGGACGGCGCAAACTCAAGGATTTCTTTATCGACGTAAAGCTCGATCGTGAGACCCGCCGTTCGCTGCCGCTGGTGGTGGCCGACGAAATCCTCTGGCTGCCGGGGGTGCGACGCTGTCACGGGCGTTGGCCGCGACAGCAGGCAGGGGCGGTGCTGAGACTGTCCGTCTCCGGCCTGCGCCGGGCCAATCAAAGCTTGTGAAAGTAAAGGGTTTATGATAAATTTCGAAAACATTTCAGTGGTTTTGGCCCTGTTCTGGCATGGAGAGGGTGCGGCCGCATAAAGTAAGGGGGAACAGTGAATCCGATCTTTAAAAATCTGGCGCTTTGGCTGGTCATTTGCCTGGTCATGATTACCTTGTTCAATCTCATGACCAATCGACAGGACGAGCCGAAAGCCATATCCTATACGGCGTTTCTGGATGCCGTGGAAGAGGGCAACGTTCAGGAAGTCGTTCTTGAAGGGCCCAACATCGAAGGCAAGGACGAGGACGGCCAAGCCTTCACAACCTACGCTCCCAACGACCCGCGCCTGGTCGAGGTGCTGCGCAGCAAAGGCGTTACCATTCAGGCCAAGCCCGAAGAGGACCGGGGGTTCTGGATGACCCTGCTGTTTTATTGGGGGCCGATCATTCTGTTTATCGGCGTCTGGATATTTTTCATACGCCAGATGCAGTCGGGCAGCGGCAAGGCCATGAGTTTCGGCAAGAGTCGGGCGAAGCTGCTGACCGAAAACGGCAACCAGGTCACATTCAAGGATGTCGCCGGTATCGACGAAGCCAAGGACGAATTGCAGGAAATCGTCGCGTTTCTCAAGGATCCCAAAAAATTCTCCAAACTCGGCGGTAAGATACCCAAGGGGGTGTTGCTGGTAGGCCCTCCGGGTACCGGCAAAACTCTGCTCGGCCGCGCCATCGCAGGGGAAGCCGGGGTGCCTTTCTTTTCCATTTCCGGCTCGGATTTTGTCGAGATGTTTGTCGGGGTCGGCGCCAGCCGGGTGCGCGACCTGTTCGTGCAGGGCAAGAAAAACGCTCCCTGCATCATCTTTATCGATGAAATCGACGCCGTCGGCCGTCATCGCGGCGCCGGTCTGGGAGGCGGACACGACGAGCGGGAACAGACCCTCAACCAGTTGCTGGTGGAGATGGACGGCTTCGAATCCAACGAGGGGGTTATCCTGATCGCGGCCACCAACCGTCCCGATGTTCTCGATCCGGCTCTGCTGCGCCCCGGCCGTTTCGACCGCCAGGTTGTGGTCCCGCGCCCGGACATCAAGGGGCGCGCCATGATTCTCGACGTGCATGCCCGCAAGATTCCTCTCGATGATGATGTCGATCTCGAGGTCGTGGCGAAGAGCACCCCCGGTTTTTCGGGTGCCGACCTGGCCAACCTCATCAACGAGGCGGCGCTGCTTGCCGCCCGGAGCGACAAGGAAAAGGTCGGTATGCAGGATCTCGAGGCGGCCAAGGACAAGGTCCTCATGGGGACCGAACGCCGCTCCCTGGTGATTACCGAAAAAGAGAAGCGGGTCACCGCTTACCATGAGGCGGGTCACGCGGTGGTGCCTCTGTTTTTGCCGGAAGCCGATCCGGTTCACAAGGTTTCCATCATTCCGCGCGGCCGGGCTCTGGGCGTGACCATGTTCCTGCCCGAGGAGGAGAAATACAATCAGTCGCGCGTCGGCCTCGAAACCGCACTTTGCGGGCTGCTTGCCGGGCGGGTGGCCGAAGAACTGGTGTTTGGCGAAATCACCAGCGGCGCCAGCAACGATATCGAGCGCGCCACCAATATCGCCCGCAAGATGGTTTGCGAGTGGGGCATGAGCGACAAGATAGGACCGCTGACCTTCGGGGAAAAGGAAGGCGAGGTATTCCTTGGCCGTGATTTCGGCCATACGCGCAATTACAGCGAAGCGACCGCGGTTGAGATCGATAACGAAATCCGGCGCATCGTGCGGGAAAGCTACGACCAGACCCGCCAGATTCTCGAAACCCACCGTGAAGGTCTGGTCAGCGTGGCCGAAGCCCTGCTGGAGCGCGAGACCATTGACGGCAAGGAAGTCCGCCGCATGGTTCTCGGAGACGATGCCGGGGAGGTTGCTGAATGCGCCACCGAGGCTGCGACCGACGCGCCGACGGTTGAGGGGTGATGGCTCCTGAACGGCAGGGGGCTGCCGCCCCGGATGTTTCGCAAAGAAGGGGCGAATACGCTCCCTCCGGCCTGCCGGACTTTCTGGAGGGGCGCAGCTGCCGGCTCGACCTGCGGCGTCCCTTGATCATGGGCATTCTCAACGTCACGCCGGATTCCTTTTTTGCCGGAAGTCGTGCCGCCTCGGTAGAGGACGCCTGCGCACGCGCGCTGTGCATGCAGGAGGAGGGGGCCGATCTTGTCGACCTCGGGGGCGAGAGTACCCGCCCGGGGGCGCCGCTGATCGGAGAGCAGGAGGAACTCGAGAGGGTTTTGCCGGTGATAGAAGCCCTTGCCGGAAAGCTGCATATCCCCATTTCCGTCGATACCAACAAGAGCGCCGTGGCGCGTGCGGCGATCGCGGCCGGTGCCGAGTTCGTCAACGATATCAGCGGCTTCGATTTCGATCCGGCCATGGCTAGGACCGTGGCGCAGTGTGGTGCCGGAGCTTTTCTCATGCATACCCGCGGCCGGCCGGAACAGATGCAGGCCGACACCCGCTACCGGGATCTCTTTGCCGAAGTCTGCGCTTATCTGCAAAAGGCGCTGGCACGGGCCGAAGCCGCCGGCATTCCCCGGTCCCGGCTGGCTGTCGATCCGGGCATCGGTTTCGGCAAGGACCTTGGCGGCAATCTCGAGATTCTCAACCGGCTGCACGAGTTGCACGCATTGGGCGCGCCCGTGTTGCTGGGGACTTCCCGCAAAGCCTTTATTGGCCGAATTACCGGACAATCCGATCCGGCCGAACGCCTCAACGGTACCCTCGCCACCGTGGCTTTGGGGGTAGCGAGCGGCGTCCAGATTTTCCGGGTGCACGACGTGCGCCCGGCCCGGGAGGCGGCCCTCACGGCGTGGGCCGTGGTGCATCGGCAGCTGCCTTGAATAGTCTACCCTATTAATATTGTACGCGGATAACCGAATATGAGCGGATTCCTTAACTTTATCCAGAACTTCAGGTGGTTGCTTGATCCGCTCGACGTCGTTATCGTCGCCTTTATCATCTATCGCATCATCTTGCTGATCAAGGGGACCCGCGCGGTTCAGATGCTGTTCGGTCTGGCGGTGATCCTGTTGGTTTACGTATCTTCGCAGGTCGCCGGGCTCTATACGCTGCATTGGATTCTCGACAATTTTCTGTCTTCCATTATCCTCGTGATCGTCGTGCTGTTTCAGAATGATATCCGTCGTGCCTTGATCCATGTCGGCGCCAACCCGTTTTTTACCGATCTTTCGTATCGTGAAGAGAATGAAATCATTTCCGAGTTGGTCAAGGCCTGCGTGAACATGGCCAATCGGCGTATCGGTGCCCTTGTGGTGATCGAACGGGAGACCGGCATAAAGGATTTTCTGGAAGTCGGTACGGAAATCGACTCCAAAGTCAGCAGCGACCTGATTGCATCCATTTTTCTGCCTTATTCTCCTCTGCATGACGGCGCCCTGGTGGTGCAGCAGGGGCGCCTGACGCGCGCCGGATGCTTTTTGCCCTTGTCCCAGAATCCCGACATCAGCAAAGCCCTCGGCACGCGTCACAGGGCGGCCATCGGTTTGACCGAACTGGTCGATGCGATTGCCATTGTGGTTTCCGAGGAGACCGGCAAGATATCCATGGTGGTCGGCGGACGCATTACGCGCGATCTCGATTCCACCTCCTTGAGCCGGGTTCTGAAAACTCTTTTGGAACCCCGTAACGCCCGGAAGAAAAGTGACCATGTTTAAAATGTTGACGGAAAACTGGGCGCTGAAACTGCTGTCCCTGGTTTTCGCTCTGATCCTGTGGTTTTTTGTCATGGGAGAGCGGAAGCTGGAGCGCTCTTATGCGGTGCCCCTGGAGATGAAAAATATACCGGGTGGCATGATGGTGGCGAACGAAGTGCCGAGCAGGGTGGATGTGCGCATCAACGGCCCTCGCACTTTGCTGATGAATCTGCATGCCGAGGATATGCCCATCGTCGTCGACCTGAAGGAACTGCCGGTGGGCCTGACCTCTTTCAAGCGCCTCGAGGAGCGGCTTAACATTCCGGCGCCTCTGAAGGTGACACGGTTGTCGCCGTCCTATATCGACGTCAAGCTCGATCGCGTCGAGACCGTAAAGGTACCGGTGAAACCGGTTCTGTCGGGCCGGCCGGCATCGGGGTTATGGGTCGTGAAGGTGACCACCGATCCCGATTCGGCAGTTGTCGAAGGGGCCGCGGAGGAACTCGATGCTCTGCAGCAGATCGAGACCGTTCCGGTGCGCATCGAAGGCATCGGCAGCAACGTGGTCGAGGTGGTACCCCTCGATTACAGCGGCAAGTTTTCCTGGCTTAAGTCGCCGGAGAACGTCGAAATCAAAATTACCGTCGGGCCGAAGCCCGATGCGTTGTAAAAATCGGACAGGAGACCGAGGGAAGTCATGAAGAAAAAATTGTTCGGTACGGACGGGGTTCGCGGGGTCGCCAACATCTATCCCATGACCACCGAGATCGCCATGCAGCTCGGCAGGGCTGCGGCCTATATATTCAAGAAGGATAACCACCGGCGCCATCGCATCGTCATCGGCAAGGATACGCGCTTGTCCGGCTACATGATCGAAAACGCGCTGGTGGCCGGTATCTGCTCGATGGGAGTCGACGTGCTGCTGGTCGGCCCTTTGCCGACGCCGGGGATCGCGTTCATCACTTCCTCCATGCGCGCCGATGCCGGGGTGGTGATTTCGGCCTCGCACAACCCCTATCAGGACAACGGCATCAAATTTTTTTCCGCAGACGGTTTCAAATTGCCGGACGAAACCGAGCTTGAAATCGAAAAGCTTATTTTCGGCAACGAAATCGACTCTCTGCGGCCCGTTGCGGACGAGGTGGGCAAAGCTTTTCGCATCGACGACGCCTGCGGCCGCTATGTCGTGTTTTTGAAAAATTCCTTTCCGCAGAATCTCGACCTCATTGGTATGAAGATCGTCCTCGACTGCGCCAACGGCGCAGCCTACAAAGTGGCTCCGGCGGTTCTCGAGGAGCTGGGAGCCGACGTCATCACGCTGGGCGTCAAGCCCAACGGGTCGAACATCAATGCCGGCTGCGGCTCTCTCTATCCTGAAGTCATCGCCAAGGCGGTCAAGGAGCACGGAGCCCATCTCGGCATGGCTCTGGACGGGGATGCCGACCGGGTTATCTTCGTCGACGAACAGGGGCAGGAGGTCGACGGTGACCAGATTATGGCTATCTGCAGCATGGATATGATGAAGCAGGGCAAGCTGGCCAACAACACCCTCGTGTCCACGGTGATGAGCAATATGGGTCTCGATATCGCGTTGCGCAAGGCCGGGGGCAGGGTGGTCAAAACGGCGGTCGGCGATCGTTACGTGGTCGAAGAAATGCGTCGCGGCGGATATAATCTTGGAGGCGAGCAGTCCGGTCACATGATTTTTCTCGATCACAACACGACCGGCGACGGCATGATTTCAGCGCTGCAGTTGCTGGCGATCATGCAACGCACGGGCAAGCCGCTGTCGGAACTCGCCCAGAGCATGACCGCCTTGCCGCAGGTCCTGGTCAATGTCCGGGTGGCCAGCCGCCAGGACATCAACATCGTGCCGGAAATCGCCCGTACGGTCAAGGCCGCGGAGGAAGCGCTGGCCGATGCCGGGCGTGTATTGATCCGTTATTCGGGGACCGAGCCGCTGCTGCGCATCATGCTGGAAGGTCAGGACGAAAAACAGATTACCGAGTTGGCCCAGGGGATCGCCGATGTCATCGATCGGCATCTCGGCGTCAGAACAAAGGAGCAATAGTCGTGGCATTACTAGGAGTCAATGTGGATCATGTGGCGACCATCCGGCAGGCTCGAGGAACCAACGAGCCTGATCCGGTGACGGCCGCCGCCCTGGCCGAACTGGCCGGCGCCGACGGCATCACCATTCATCTGCGGGAAGACCGCCGGCACATTCAGGACCGGGATCTGGAATTGATGCGCCAGACCGTAAAGACCCGCCTGAACCTGGAGATGGCGGCTACCGAGGAGATGGTCGGCATCGCGCTCAAGGTGCGGCCCGATGCCGTAACCCTGGTTCCGGAAAAACGCAAGGAGCTGACGACCGAAGGCGGACTTAATGTCTCCCTGCTTCGGCAGACTCTTAAAAAGCACATCGAGCTGCTCAAACAGGGCGGTATCAGCGTAAGCCTGTTCATCGATCCCGACCTGGAGCAGGTCAAGGCCTCTCACCGGATCGGTGCCGATGCCATCGAAATCCATACCGGAGCGTACTGCGATGCACCCTGCGCCGAGACGCGAAGCGGCGAACTCGATAAAATCGCCGCCGCCGTCAAGGCCGGCAACAAGCTGGGCATGATGGTGCATGCCGGTCACGGTCTGACCTATTTCAATGTGCGGCCGGTTGTGGGCCTGGGAGGTATCCGGGAATTCAATATCGGGCACAGCATCATTTCACGAGCCGTGCTGGTCGGCATGGAAAGGGCGGTGCGGGAGATGAAGGCACTGGTGGACGGAGCCTGACATGCCCTGGATCAGCGGCCTTGGAAGCGATCTGGTGCGTATCCAGCGTTTTCGGGCGTTTCTGCAGGCCGGCAAGACCGCGCTTTTGGAACGCCTGTTTACCTGTGAAGAGCGCGAATACTGCCTGTCCAAAAAAGACCCCGCGCCCCATCTCGCGGTGCGCTTCGCCTCTAAGGAGGCCTTTCTCAAAGCCCTCGGCACGGGGCTGCGGCACGGCATCTGCTGGCACGATGTTGCCGTGGTGCGCGATGCGTCGGGCAAACCCGGCCTGTCGCTGGGCGGCGAGGCCGCCCGACTGTTCGAAGAAAATGGCCATCGTCGGCATCTGCTGACCTGCAGCCACGATGGGGAGTACGCCTTGGCCACAGTGGTGTTCGAAGGTAAGTGACCTGATTTTTTGCGTTTTGAAAGGGGTATGACCATGCTGAAAGCCCGTGATATCATGACCAGCGAAGTTCATACGGTTTCCATGCAAACCAGCGTCGAAGAGCTGGCCCGCCTGTTCGTCAAAACCGGGGTCAGCGCCATGCCCGTGGTCGATGACGAAGGCATGCTGCAGGGGATCGTCACCGAAACCGATCTGGTCGCTCAGGATAAACCGTTGCATATCCCGACCGTTGTTTCCCTGTTCGACTGGGTCGTTTACCTGGAGAGCGAGGATCGTTTCGCCGAGCAGGTTAAAAAAATGACGGCGCGCCAGGTGCGTGAAATATGCACCACCGATGTGGCTACCTGTTCGCCGGACGAGCCTGTTTCCAAGATCGTCGGCCTGATGCTCGAAAAAGGGATCCACATCGTGCCGGTGGTTGAAGACGGCAAATTGCTGGGCATCGTCGCCCGCCTCGATATCATTCGCAGCATGGAGCTCTGATCGGTGGCGGAATGGAAATTCGATAGCGCTTCGGCGGAAGAGACCTGGCGACTCGGAATGTATCTGGGACAGGTCATAACCGACCCGGCGGTCATCTTGCTGAATGGCGATCTCGGTGCCGGAAAAACCTGTTTAACCCAGGGCATCGCCCGAGGTCTCGGGGTTCCGGAAGGTGAGGCGATCACCAGCCCCACCTACACCCTTATGAATCTGTACCAGGGACGGCTGCCGCTTTATCATTTCGATCTGTACAGGCTTGTCGACACCGACGAGCTGGAAGAACTCGGCATGGAGGAGTATCTTCCGGGCGAGGGCGTTGCGGTGGTGGAGTGGGCCGATCGTTTTGAAGGATTGTGTCCGAGTTACCTCGAGATCCGTATCTGTCACCGGGGGCTCGATCTGCGCACCATCCATTTTCACGCTGTCGGGACAACGGGAAGAAACCTGTTGGAGGCCCTGCAGGCTGCCTGGCAGCAGCAGGGGTAAACCATGAAGGCCTACGATCTCGCCGTAGTCGGTGCCGGACCGGGAGGTTACGTGGCCGCTTTGCGGGCCGCGCGGCACGGCGCACGAGTCTGCCTCGTGGAGCGCGATCGTCTGGGGGGCACGTGTCTGCATCGCGGTTGTATTCCGACCAAGGCTCTGCATGCCACGGCGCAACGGCTCGCCATGCTCAAGGACTGCGCGCAGCACGGCATACGCGTTGGCGAAGTCGCGTTCGATCCGAATCAGGCCATGGCGCGCAAGGACGCGGTGGTCCAACGTCTCGAGCAGGGTATCGCCGGTCTGGTGCGGCAGGGCGGCGTCGACCTTCTGCACGGCGATGCGATGCTGGAAGCGCCCGGCCGCCTGCGGGTGCGACGTCCCGGATGGTCAGCTCTGGTGCGCGCCGATGCCGTTGTGCTGGCCACCGGTTCCAGGGCCGTCAGGCCCGGTTTTCTGGACGCGGGCGGGAAAAATGTTTTGACCAGCGATGAAATTCTTGTTATGCAGGACCTTCCGTCTTCATTGCTGGTAGTGGGGGGCGGTTACATCGGCTGCGAGCTTGCCGGCATCCTGGCCTGTTTCGGGGTCGAGGTGACGCTGGTTGAGCAGCGTGATCACCTCCTGGAAAGTCAGGATCGCGATGCCGTGCGAACGGTGGCCGAGGGCTTGCGCCGTCTTGGCGTCGAGATCATCACCGGCGCGCGTATCCGTCAGGTGGAAGATCGTGCCGGGATCCGGGCTTTCCTGGACGATGGCCGCCGCCTGCAGGCCGACCAATTGCTCGCGGCTCTGGGGCGGAGCCCCAACAGTGCCGGATTGGGACTGGCCGAGGCCGGCGTGAGCCTTGACGGGGCTGCGGTGCAGGTCGATGAACACATGCAGACCTCTGTGCCGGGCGTTTATGCCATCGGTGATTTGACCGGCTCCACCATGCTGGCCCACGTCGCCATGCATCACGCCGAGGTTGCGGTGGCCCGCATTCTGGGCATGCAGGGACCTGACCTCGGTGCGGATGCGCAGGTTCCGAGTGTCGTTTTCACGCAGCCGGAACTTGCCCGGGTCGGCGTGACGGAGGCGGACTGCCGCGCGCGCGGGCAATCGGTCGCGATCGGCAGATTCGCGTACCGGGCCAACGGCAAGGCGCTTTGCGACGGTGCGGGCGATGGGCTGGTAAAGTTGGTTGCCGATGCTTCCAACGGCCGTCTGATCGGAGCCGTGATCGTCGGTGCGGGTGCCTCGACCATCGTCGCCGAGGTTGCCGCGGCCATCAAGGCCGGCATGACCGCCAGGCAGCTCGGTACAGTTGTTCATGCCCATCCGACTCTGTCGGAGATGGTTCAGGAAGCTGCGCGCGACCTGGACCGGGAGGCGATTCATAAACCATACAAGAAGGATGCAGGTTGACGGATCCGGGACGGAAGGACAACGGGAGAGGGAACTATCCCCGGCTCGTTTGTTTGCGCTCCGAAAACCTGATGTTCTATATTGAAAAGGAGGAAGGGTACTATGGCCCTGGTTGTACAGAAGTACGGGGGGACATCGGTCGGTTCCGTTGACAGGATCCGCAATGTCGCCCGTCGCGTTGCCAAGACCTACGATGACGGCAACGATGTGGTGGTGGTCGTATCGGCCATGTCCGGAGAAACCAACAAGCTGGTCTCTCTGGCTAATGAAATGTGCGATTTTCCCAGCGAACGGGAATATGACGTGTTGGTTTCCACCGGTGAACAGGTCACGATTTCCCTGCTTTCCATGTGCCTGCAGTCCATGGGATACAAAGCGAAGAGCTACCTGGGGCATCAGATTCCCATCATTACGGACAGCACATTCACCAAAGCCCGCATCGAGGAAATCGGCGACAAGAATATTCGTGAAGACCTCAAAAACGGCAATATCATCGTCGCGGCCGGTTTTCAAGGTGTGGATCGCGACGGCAATCTCACCACCCTCGGACGCGGCGGTTCCGACACCTCCGCCGTGGCGGTGGCGGCTGCGCTGAAAGCCAATGTGTGCGAAATCTACACCGATGTCGACGGCGTCTATACCACCGATCCGCGCATCGTGTCGGAAGCCACCAAAATCGAAAAGATCTCCTACGACGAAATGCTGGAAATGGCCTCCCTCGGCGCCAAGGTTCTGCAGATCCGCTCGGTGGAGTTTGCCAAGAAGTTCGGCGTGGTGATTCATGTACGTTCCAGTTTCAACGATAATCCAGGGACCCTGGTTACCAAGGAGGACGAAGATATGGAGACCGTTCTGGTTTCGGGTATTACATATAACAAGGATGAGGCCAAGATTTCCGTGATGGGAGTTCCGGACAAGCCCGGCATTGCCGCGAAACTGTTCACCCCTCTGACCACATCCAACATCACCGTCGATATGATTATCCAGAACGTTTCGCACGACGGGCTCACCGACCTGACTTTTACCGTTCCGCATGGTGATTTCAAAAAGGCCCTCAAGGCGGTCGAGGAAACCGCGCGGGAGATCGGTGCCGCCGGTGTTCGCAACGATGAAAACATCGCCAAAGTTTCCATTGTCGGCGTGGGGATGCGGTCCCATTCCGGTATCGCCAGCAAGATGTTCCGGGTTTTGAGCCAGGAAGGTATCAACATTCAGATGATTTCCACCAGCGAGATCAAGGTTTCCTGTATTATCGATTCCAAGTACACGGAGTTGGCGGTTCGTGTTCTTCACCAGGCTTTCGGCCTGGATAAAAAGGAAAGCAAGGCCGAATAGGGAGTATCCTCCGGAACCCGGCCGCAGCCAAGAGGTAGGCAATGACTGCGATTCGATTGTACGATACCACCCTGAGGGATGGCACCCAGGCAGAGGAAGTTTCTTATCTGGTCGAGGATAAGATCCGCATAGCCGAAAGACTCGATGCTCTGGGGATTCATTATATTGAAGGCGGGTGGCCGGGATCCAATCCCAAGGACATCAGCTTCTTCCGGGATATCCGCAAGGTTGCACTGAAGCAGACGAAAATTGCCGCCTTCGGATCCACACGTCGGGCCAGGACGACGCCGGACAAGGATAACAATCTGCGCACACTGATTCAGGCTGAGCCCGATGTTATCACCATTTTCGGCAAGACCTGGGATTTCCATGTGCGCGAAGCATTGCGCATCAGTCTGGACGAAAATCTGGAGCTTATCAACGACTCCCTGGTCTATCTGAAGCAGCGCGTCGACGAAGTGTTCTACGACGCCGAGCATTTTTTCGACGGCTACAAGGCCAATCCGGAATATGCCATAAAAACGCTGCAGGCGGCTGAACAGGCCGGCGTCGATTGCATCGTGCTGTGCGATACCAACGGTGGGACGCTGCCTTTTGAATTGCCGCCGATCATCGACGAGGTACGCAAGCACATCACCACGCCGCTGGGAATCCATGCCCATAACGACAGCGAATGCGCTGTGGCGAATTCCCTGGTGGCCGTCGATTGCGGTTGCGTTCATGTGCAGGGGACCATCAACGGTTTCGGAGAACGGTGCGGAAACGCCAACCTGTGTTCCATTGTTCCGTCTCTGTTGCTCAAAATGGGCAAGGAATGCCTGACCGACGAGCAGTTGGCGTCTTTGCGGGAGGTTTCGCGGTTCGTGTACGAGCTGGCCAATCTGGTGCCGAACAAGCACCAGCCGTTTGTCGGCAACTCCGCTTTCGCCCACAAGGGCGGGGTGCATGTTTCGGCGATACAGCGCCACCCCGAAACCTACGAGCATATCCGGCCCGAGCGTGTCGGCAATGTCAGCCGGGTGCTTGTTTCCGACCTTTCGGGACGTTCCAATATCCTGGCCAAGGCGGAGCAGTTCAATATCAAGCTCGACAGCAAGGATCCTCTGACCGTAGAAATCCTCGAACGTTTGAAAGAGCTTGAAAACCAGGGATATCAATTCGAAGGGGCCGAAGCGTCCTTCGATCTGCTCATGCGGCGGGCCCTGGGAACCTTGCGGCCGTTCTTTTCCGTGGTCGGTTTCCGTGTCATCGACAGCAAGCGCGAGGGCGAAGAAAAACCTTTTTCCGAAGCCACGGTACAGATCAAGGTGGGCGGGCATGTAGAACATACCGCCGCAGAAGGCAACGGTCCGGTCAATGCCCTGGACCACGCCTTGCGCAAGGCTCTGGAGAATTTCTATCCGCAAATCAAAGAAATGCAGTTGCTGGATTACAAGGTCAGGGTTCTTCCCGCAGGACGGGGCACGGCGTCGGTGACCCGAGTCCTTATCGAATCGGGCGACAGGACCATGCGCTGGGGCACTGTCGGGGTCAGCGACAACATCGTCGATGCATCCTATTATGCCTTGGTCGACGCCTTTTTCTACAAACTTCTGAAAGACAGCGAAGCATCCTGACCATGAGGCGGACTAACGGAACCGTTTTGCTGGTCCTTGCTTTGCTTTCCATAACACTGTTTCGCTATGGCCGGGTGGTTGCTTTTTTCGACAAAGAGCCCCCGGCTTTTGATGTAAATAGACCCGGATGTGTTACGCTTTTTCTAGGCGAGGGGTTTCGAAATCCCGGCTACCATCACTTTTTTGACGGTGCTATGGTTTCCGACGTCATTCAGATGGCGGTCACGGAAAGGGTTGTCAGGGTGCCGGTCTCGGTCGATGAAGGACGCCCTCTGTGCACTGGGGAAGGTCTGGAAATTCTATCATCGAAAGCACAAGAGTTCGTTTTGTCGAGGTTTTTTGTCCACGCAGGACAACGGATAACGCTTGGGATTCCACTTCGAGTCGATACGATGAAGACCAACGATTGGCAGGCATTGCCGGGCATAGGTCCCTGTCTGGCTGAGCGTATCGTGAAAAACCGCCAAAAAAATGGCGAATTTGCCGATCTCGAGGACCTGCAACGCGTTCGGGGGATCGGGCCAGCCACAATCCGGCGCTTGAAAAGGTTTTTTTTAAAAAAGGGAAAAAATTTAAAAAAACAGTAAAAACAATAACTTAGACAGGCATATTCAGCCTTTGATGAATTGTCGAATCGTTTTCCTCTGCGTGCTGGCACAGGTTGTGAAACTATGTTTTGCAAAACCCGATACCTGTAGGCAGTTATCATTCAACAAAGGGGGAAAATATGAGATGTCCTAAGTGCAAAGGCCGTATGTATGCTGAGAAATTCTATGATTTCGTGAGGGTATTTGACGCTTGGAAATGCTCTGCCTGCGGAGAAATAATCGATCACACCATTCTTGCCAATCGGGCGCGCAGCCGTAACGTCTTCTTAGGCTGAGTTGCTATGGCATTCGCCTGAGCTGGATTTCAGCAGGCGCATATAGTATTCGTCAAAAGGTCGGGCCATCGGTTCCGGCCTTTTTGTTTTGAAGAGAGTCTTCTGGAAACATGCAAAGGAGGTCAGGGCGTGCGCACAAGCGGGCTTGCGGAATATATGGCGTTCGCGAAACCGATCGGGTTTTTGCTGCTGCTGCCGATGGCGGTTTATGTCGGAACGACAGGTTTGCTGTTGTTGGTAAGAAGACTGGCCGAAAAAGCTTCCCCGGGCGCGGCAGAGCTGATTAAAACCTATGCATCACGGCCTGTCCGAATTCTGGTCGTCCTGGCTACGATCGGCATGGTGTTGCCGGTCATGGAGTGGCCGCCGGAGCTTCTGGGCGTAACGAGGCATGTTCTCGCTCTGAGTATGATCGTGGTATGTGCCTGGTTGCTCATCAATGCCACCCTGGCCGGGCGTCGTGTGGTGCTCAGGCGTTATGACCTGGGCAAGGCGGATAACCTTAGGGCCCGTGCCATGACGACCCAGGTCACCATGCTGCTGAGGGTGTTGTGGGTTGTCATCTGTGTGCTGGCCATCGCCTGCATGTTGATGACTTTCGAGAGGATCCGCCAACTCGGCATCAGTCTGCTGGCCTCGGCCGGACTTATCGGTATCGTGGCCGGTTTTGCCGCGCAGAAGAGTCTCGCGACCCTGGTGGCCGGTATTCAGCTGGCGATCACCCAACCGATCCGTATCGATGATGTGGTGGTCATCGAGGGAGAGTGGGGACGCATCGAAGAGATTACCCTGACGTACGTGGTGGTGCGGATCTGGGACGAGAGAAGACTGGTGGTGCCGATTACCCAGTTTCTCGAAAAACCTTTTCAAAACTGGACCCGCCAGTCGGCGCAGATTCTGGGAACGGTCTACTTGTGGGTCGATTACAAGATTCCGGTCGCCACATTGCGCCAGGAGCTGGAACGGGTGGTCTCCGACTCGCCTCTGTGGGATGGCAGGGTTTGTGGGATGCAGGTAACGGAAGCCGGCGAACGGGCCATGCAGGTGCGGGCTCTGGTAAGCGCCTCCGATTCCGGAAAATGCTGGGAGCTGCGTTGCGAAGTGCGGGAAAAACTCGTCGATTATGTGCAACGGCATCATCCGGGAGCGCTGCCGCGTTTGCGTGCCCGGCTCGATGCTTTTCCACAAGGGGAAAACATCGAGGCTTGATGGGGACGGTATTTAATCGTCCTGTCAATGACCGCCCTTTAACTGAAGGAAAAACCCCGTCGGATTTTGGTCAAGGGTGTTCCGTTTGACAAAAGAGCCATCGCCGGATATGCAAGGGGCTATCCCCTTGACAACCATGCGACGATGGCCTTTTTTTCTGCATTATCATTCCGGACGACAAGAGCCTCCCGAATGGTTGAATCCCGGCAAAGGGCGGCGATATCCGCCGCGCTTCTGCCGCTGCCGCCACCGCCGTGGGTGATAAAGGGGAAGATGATCTTTCCAAAGAGATCGACTTGCGACAAAAACGATTGCACCGGCGGGGCTATGGTGTGCCACCAGATCGGTGAGCCGAGGAAAATGACATCGTACGAGCCGATATTCTCGACCTTGGTTTTCAGCGGCGGTCTGTAACCCGCGCTCAGCTCTGCGTTGGCCTGCTTCGCAACCGCATGGTAGTCGTCGGGATAAGGGGTGACCGGATCAATTTCCACCACGTCTCCGCCCACAATCCGTTGGATCCGTCGGGCGATTTCCCGGGTGTTGCCGGAGCGGGAATAATAGACAAGCAGAACCTTTGTGCCGTCGGCAAAGAGTTTTTGTGGTATTTCTTCCATCTCAATCCCCTGTATTTAAGTGCCTGTCAGGAAACGTTTCTTCTTTTCGAAGGGAGGACGTTGTTATTTACCGTCCAACATCCCGTTCAGCACTTCACGGGCCCTTTCGGCGGCATCTTTCCCGACCTTTTTATCGAGCACGCAGATAAAAGTTTTGGCATTCAAAAATCCCTTAGCCTTTGTTCGGCGGACGGTCCCGGGGTGAAATTCACTTACAAATATAAGACTACTCCCACGAATGCATCCCAGATAGTTCAATCCTTTTGATTTTTTGTCCAATCCTCCAAAAACAATTCGAGATATTGCCTGGAAAAAAAGGGGTTGGTATGATCTAGACAATCGATATGGGGGGAAAGTGATGAAAAAACAGGGTATTGATAGTGTAGAAGCAGGGGTGGGCAAGAGCGATTCGCTCAAGGCGCTGGTGGCGGGAATTGCCCGATGGACCACGGGTTGTGGCGAGTTTCAAACGCCGGTCCGGGGCTTGACCTTCTATCGCCTCGATCAACCGACCGAACCGAACCCCGGTCTGGCCGAGCCCAGTATCTGCCTGATTGCGCAAGGGGCCAAAAGGATCCATCTCGAGGACGAAGTTTTCGACTACGATGCCCACAGGTATCTGCTCGCATCGGTCTATCTGCCGTCGATGTATCAAGTCATTTCCGCCAGTCCCGAGGAACCGTACCTGGGGCTGGTGCTGAAATTCGATATGCGTGAGCTGTCCCGTCTGATGATTGACAGCAATCTGCCTGCGCCCCGTAGCAGAAGCATCGATCGGTGCATGTCGACCGGCGAGGTTACGATGACTCTGCTCAGCGCCTTCCAGAGGCTCGTCGCTCTGCTTGACGAACCGGAGGACATCCCGATACTCGCGCCGATGCTGCACCGGGAAATCCTCTATCGCCTGCTGGTGGGCGAACAGGGCGACAGGCTTCGCCACATCGCCTCGAGCGGCAGCCGCAGCCACCAGGTGGCGCGCGCCATCGAATGGCTGAAAGCACATTTCGCTCAGCAATTGCGGGTCGACGAGTTGGCCGGAATGGCCAATATGAGCGCATCGAGCTTCCACAGCCACTTTCGCGCCATGACCTCTCTGAGTCCCCTTCAATACCAGAAGCACCTTCGCCTTCAGGAGGCTCGGCGGCTGATGCTGGCGGAAGATCTGGATGCGACCAGGGCGGCCTTCCAGGTCGGCTACGAGAGTTCGTCGCAGTTCAGCCGCGAGTACAGCCGGTTATTCGGGGCGCCGCCGTTGCGGGATGTGAATAATTTGCGGCAGGCGGCCGTTGGTGAGGAGGGATAGGTGGTGATCGGAGGTGAAAAGCCTGTAATTTGAGAAAATCTCGTCAAGTTTACCTAATGACCGCGGGAACGTTTGACCTGTTACGTGCCCCACGCAAATTGTCTTTATTTTCTGAAGGGTTGCTAGTTTTTTTAAGAGTTAGTAGTATAGAGACAGAGTGATTTTCTTTCTGAGTTTCCAGATTGGAAACCGGATAGAAACCGATGGTCACCCCTTTCCGAAAGGGAGATGAAATAAATGGAAAAATCAAGTAGAAAAATATGCGAAATTAGTGACCCTGGCGAACTCGGATCAGAGATTCTGAGAGACAAGGGCGGCGAATATTCCTGCGTCACCTGCTGCCTGGTTTCTCACGATAAATCGGATCTCTGCAAACCGGCCAACACGAAAGATGCAAAAATCTTCTGCGACATCGAAGTATAGCAGACGAACAAGGGGACAGGCATCCCTACCAGACGGGTTCCTGTCCCTGCCTAAAATTCGTACCTGATAAATAAAAAGGCGGCCGACAAGGCCGTCTTTGGCTTTCTTCATAGTTACACTCGCACTCACTCCCGCACATTCGGCAGCTTCTCACACATCTCCTCCCTCGCAGCGAAGGCGGTCAACGCCCCGACCTCCTCACGCAGGGGGCGGTGCAAAGGCAGTTTTTCCAGGCCACAAAAGTGTCAAAGGAATACCATGCCTGCTCCCAAGACTTTCCTTAGGTTTCCCCTCCGGTCGATCTGGTCAGAAGTTAGTGGACGAATAAACAACGCCCAGGAAATCCTCCAGCATGACGTGGTAGACAATCCCGAAAATGTAGCCGGTGGTTTTGAGAACCGAGGGAAAATTGCTAATATACTCATTTGTCAAGCTTGACCCGCCATTTGAATAATGCGGATTCGGCTTGCTATAGAGTGCTGCCTTCACACGGCAGGGTGCACTGGATCAATTTCAGTGGTGCATCACGGGATCATTGAAGGAGCAAATTTACACCGCAAAATATCTTTCAATGGTTTACCCTGGTCTGACCCAAACATCTGGGGAATGAAAAAGGTCATGCAAAGATTTGACCCCTTTCCTGCGTTGAAGAGGGCAACCCACAATACCGGATGCTGCATCTGCCCATTTGGCTGGTCTTCAGATACGCATAATCGGATGAGCGTTCTTATCGATATACATCGACATTTAAAACGAATTTAAATATATCAAAAATGTCTCCTTTGGTTCTTTGGTTCACCTTGGTAACATTTCCAAATTGGAATATCTCCGTGTTTTATGTGAATTTGTCAAATCACCTTCGAAAAGGCCGTTTTTTCTAATGTCTATTCTTTCTATTTTTGCCGGAGCATTATCCACCGGAGGGAAGCAGCCTAAAAGCAACTTGTCCGTATCGATCCCTGGAAAATGTTTCATTCCCCCTCTCGTCGGAATGTGTCTGTTTTTTCTCGTATGTCCTTGTTCGGCCAAGCCCGGTGCCGAATTTCGGGAACTGCAAAGTGGATGGTACCTGGACGAACCTTACCAAATGGAGGCCGGTCCGGGTGCCGCAAAAGAGTTTTCCGGTCTGGACATCCAGATAAGCAGAGAATTGTTTGAGCAAGCCGGCTATCGGGTGGTTTTTGAGCCCATGTCCTGGGCTGCAAGTTTGGAAGGCCTCCGAACCGGGGAAATAGACTTTCTCATGGGGGCCTATTACGAAAAATCCCGAGAGGAATTCGCGTATTATTCAAAGCCATACCGCACGGAAAGGAATGATCTTTACTACCACGAAAGCATTGGAAATCTCGACCGCATCAAGAGCGTGCAGGATGTCCTCGAGTTTTTACAGAACGAAAAGCTGAACTTGGCCCTCATCCAAGGCCATGCCTACGGTTTCGAACAATTCACGCGCCTGGTGCGCGACCCGCCTCCAAATCTCAACATTATTCCCTCGCAAAGCTACCGGGAAAATCTAGACCTGATGCTTAACGGTATTGTGGATCTTTTTGTGGCCGACCCCATCATCATGGATCGCCTTATCGCGGAGTCGGAGAGTGCCTCAGCGGTACGAAAACTCGGGATACCGTCCCGGGAAATTCCAGTACATATCCTGTTCAGCAAAAAAAGCATCTCCCAAAAACAGCTCAAACAATTCAACTCCCTCCTTGAGGGGATGCAAGCGCAGGGTCGCGTGAAGGATCTGCTTCGCGAATTTGTCTTGCCTGCTTACCTGTCAATAACCACGGGACAAACCTGGTTTACCGTCTTGAATCTTTTGGGCATTGTTGCCTTTTGCGTTTCCGCCTTGTTTCTGGCCCGCAAGGAGCGCTACAACCTTTTCGGAGCCTTGGTGCTGGCTACATTGCCGGCCATAGGGGGCGGTGTTTTGCGCGATCTCTTCCTGGGGGTGGATCAGGTTTTCGTATTGAAGACACCGGCTTATTTCCTGGTGGCCGTCTGTGTCGTACTGGCAGGCTTTGCGAGCATTAAATGCTACGATTTCATCCACGATCGTTACACCGTATTGGGCCGGACGATCGACCGCTTTATTGAAAAGAAGCTGGGAGGTGTTCTTGGGCAACTGTTTAAATTTTTTGATGCCTGGGCCGTGGGCAGTTTTACCGTCATCGGTGTTGGGGTAGCTCTGGAAATGCGTGTTGAACCCTTATGGCTCTGGGGGCCGGCCATGGCTGTTCTTACCGCCTCCGGGGGCGTTATTCTGCGGGACATCGCCCGGGCGGATTTCAATATCGAAATGCTCAAGCAGGATACCTATGCTGAAACCTCCCTTCTCGGGGGTATTATTTACACCTGTGTCCTGATGTATTCTTCTTATGAATTGAGCCTGGCATTTATTTTCTACCTGACCATGACCATGGTGTTTTTGTTGTTCGGATTGAGGCTCTTCATTCTTTGGAAAGGCTATATGAACCCCCTTCAGTTCGGGGATATCTATACCCATCCGAATACACGCCTACGGCAGTTTGTAAGTAAGGAACCGGAATTGTTTAAAATTATTTCCGAATACTACACGGACGACGAGCGTTCTCAAACGGTCCCGGTTCCCCAAGCCGGCTTGGAAGGGGCACACAACCAGTTTATCTATTCGGCCGGAGAACTTAAAGAATCCCTGGACCAAGTGGCAGCGGAGCCTCTAAGCGAAAAGAGTATAAACTCCTACCGCCAGTGCAATACCCGCCTGGAACTTGCCATGTCTCTGGAAAACAATCTTTTTGCCTATCTTGAACAGCGCCCCGGCACAGATCTGCAACTTTCCGAGAGCGGACTGAAATTGCAGCAGACCTTGCACGAGAGCCTGAGGACCTTGATAGACACGACGGCCATGGCCGTGGAATCCCGGGATCCTATGGACTTCAGCATGCTGGAGAGTCTTACTTCGAATTATCGCCAAAGGTTCGACAACTTGCGGAGCAAATACTATGTCCGACAACGGGAATGCGGGGATGTTCATCTTGAGATGGTTTTGCAGTCCACGCACAAGGTAGAGCGTATCATTTTTCTGCTGAGCGATTACGTAAGGCTCAGGCTGGACAAAAAGGAAATCCGAGCCGGCAACCCGACCAATAGAAAAACCCAGCAGGTCCATACGATAACCGGCCGCCCGTAAATCTCTCCCGCGGCCATGGCAAAACGATGTTTTTCGATTTCCATGCAATTTGAGAAAAGTGCGGCTGGTGCAAGGACAACTGGGGTATATCCTGGCAGATTGCGCCGATCGCCCTGACGCAAGCGATCACCGATTCCGATACGACTGCAGCCATGCGAACGTTCGAGGCGATGATGCAGATGAGAAAGATCGACATCGGCGCGATAGAGGCGGCTCGGCGGGGTTAAGGCTGGTTTTTGACCGTTGGGCGGACAGGTTCGCGCTCTAACAGGGGGGATCACCAGTCGTTGCGGGGAATGTCCCTGCCTGCGATGGTCCGGTTCAGTCTTTGGGGACGCCTCACTGTCAGAAGTTGACACGCCCCCCTATAGGTTTCTCCCTGTCCATTTGACGAGGCCCCCCTAACGCATAATCGCATGGGCGTCCCCATCGCTCTCCCATCTCCCGGCCTTTTTTGCCTCCTTGACCCCTTTCCCAAACCACCAATGCCTGTAGGATCGTGCAAAAATCGAAGAGTTCCATGTATTCACAACTTCACTACAAGGCATTAATATATGTTTCTATAAAAAAGGCCAACCCGAAAACACTTACAAGGAGGCAGCATGCGAGACTTTACCTTTTTCAACCCCACCAGAATCGAATTCGGCAAAGGCAAAGAAGCCAATATCGGACAATACCTTAAAGAATTCGGCGTCGACAGCGCCCTGATCCTGTACGGGTCGGATCGGGTCAAGAGGAGCGGGCTGTTCGACCGCGTGGCCGCCTCTCTTGCAGAGCAGGGCATTACCTTTGCGGAGTTGGGCGGAGTGATCAGCAATCCGCTTATCAGCCGCGTGCGCGACGCCGTCAAGATCGCCAAGGACAAAGGCCTGCAGGCCGTGGTGGCGGTGGGCGGCGGTTCTGTGCTGGATTCCGCCAAGGCTGTTGCCGCCGGCGCGAGATACGACGGCGACGTATGGGACTTTTTTGTCGGCAAGGCCGTGGTCGAAGAGGCCATTCCGGTATTCTCGGTGATGACCCTGGCCGCCACCGGAAGCGAGATGAACATGGCCGGCGTTGTGACCAATGACGAAACCCGGCAGAAATACCCCATCGTCTCTCCTTTGTTGTTTCCCAAGGTGTCGGTCATCAATCCCGAGCTGATGTCCAGTGTTCCTCGCGACTACCTGGCCTATTCGGCGGTGGATATCTTTTCCCACTGTCTCGATCTGTATTTTACCGCCAGCTACCTTCCGGAATTCAGCGCCGAACTGATCGAGGCCATCCTGAAAACCGTCATGCGCACCACCGATGCGCTGCTGAAAAATCCCGGCGATTACGACGCTCGGGGCGAGTTCGCCTGGGCCGCCACCATGGCGCTGAACGGCAATACCTTCGTCGGCGTCGAAGGCAACACCTACGACACCCACATGATCGAGCATGCCATGTCGGCGCTGTACAACGTGCCGCACGGTGCCGGCCTGGCGGTGGTGCTCCCCGCCTGGATGAAGGACCTCAAAAATCAGATGCCGGAACGGTTTGAGCGGTTCGCCGACAAGGTCTTCGGCGTCGCCGGCATCGATGCCGGCATCGACAAGATGACCGAATGGTTCAGCGCCATCGGCGCCCCGGTCACCTTCGTCCAGGCTGGTCTCTCCGAGGATGCTGTCGATCCCATCGCCGAGAATGCCTTCGGCAATGCCAAGCTCTGGCAGATGGATACGATGTACCCCCAGGAGCGCATCGCCAACATTTTAAGATTGGCCGTCTAGCCTGCCTGCGCCGCCCCCGCCGATGCCGCCAATTTTTACCGGGGCGCTCAAGTGATAGAATGAATCGTGACGGGTTCCGCGTCGGGATGATATCAGCATCCCCAGCGGCAACCCAGAGGGTTCGAGCGGTCCCTGGGGCGGTGTTGAACGACTGGCAATAGTTCTTAAGGGCTTTGCTGTATAAAAGCAATTTTACGAAAAATGTGAGTATCGAAAGTTCCAATGTCTGACCCGTTTGATTCGAAAATTTGCGAAAATACCGATGCTTCGCTGTTAGCTGTCCCCGGCTGGTATCTCCTTGCGGTTCTCAGCCTGCTGATGGGGTTCGCGTCCATCTCGACCGATCTTTATCTGCCCGCCATGCCCGAGATGAGCCGTTCCCTCCACGCGGATGCGGGCATGATCGAGCTGACCATTTCCGGCTACCTCATCGGTTTCAGCCTCGGGCAGCTTCTGTGGGGGCCGATCAGCGACCGCTATGGCCGCCGTCCGTCGGTGGCGACGGGGCTGGTGCTGTTCGTGATCGGTGCAGCCGGCTGCGCACTTTCGGGAGGCGGGTCCATCAAAGAGCAAATACCGGAGCCGAATGTGCGATACTGAGCGCATGGATTCGGAGATATGTTGCGTTTGCATGGCTGAATAAAACCAGGACCTTTTTATGAAAATCAGAACCCTTTTCCTGAGTACCTGCAATTCCTGCCGTTCCCAGATGGCCGAGGGGCTTGTCAATCACCACCTGGGTGACCGGGTTTCGGCTCTTTCGGCCGGAACGGAGCCCACGGCCGTCAACCCCATAGCGGTTGCCGTCATGTCCGAGATCGGAATCGACATTTCCTGCCAGTATTCGAAGGATGCGGATGACTTTGCCGAGGAGAACTTCGACTATGTCATCACTCTTTTGGGCGAGGGTGGGGAAAAATGTCTCGTTCATGGCGCCATCAGTTACTGTGGACGCTGTGGCGAAGTCTGCCCCCATCTGGAAAAAACGAGTCACGGAGGGGAGCGTCTGTATCTGTTCGGATTTCCGGATCCATCGAAGACAACCGGTGATGACGAGAAAGTCATGGCGGAATTCCGAAAGTCCAGAGATAGAATCGAAACCGAAATTATTTGGTTTTTTTCAGAAAAAATAAACCATCCCTGACCCGTGACCTGTGGGTTGCCAGGGCTGTTTATTTCGCAGTCCCGCTGCATGATGCACGTCTGCGCGGATTCCCTTGATTTTTCTGTCCCGACGAAAATCTTTTCATTTTCGACTCGGAAACTCGTCAGTATATATTCGAAGGCTCCAAGTGGTCACTGGCCTTGGTTCTACGATTGGTGAGAGATTGTCCTGGCCGGCCGGGTTCGGCTGTTGCATCATCGGTGTCACGTTTTTTCTGGATTCGTAGCGAACCCCGTATTCTTAACGAGGAGAATGGTATGCTTCTCAAAAAATCATATCATAGGGATGACCAGCTTATATTTCCCGGTTTTCACGTCATTTCTTATTTTATCCACGACCTCGACATCAAAATGAACGGTATTCTGCAATTGTTTCTTTTCTAATATCTGTGTCATTCTTTTTCGAATAAGTTCGACAGTCTTTTCCTCGTCACCACTGATTACCGCCTTGATTGTCAGGCTGTTTCTCGCCTTCTGTAGGACCTGCATACCGGCAAGCCCCGGCACCATGAATTCGACCATAACTATGGGGTGAATAAACTCCCTCCTGCCGTCTGCCGTTTCAACCCAAAGAAAGTCTTCTTCTCGACCGGCTATCTCTTTTATGGTCTGGAATGGCCATGTGCAGTCGCAAGGGTGGTCATCGATGGCCACCTCGTCATCCATCCGGTAGCGAATGAGGGGTTGGGTGTAGTTGTAGAGATTGGTCAGTATCAGGTTCCCAAATTCGCCGGGTTCTGCGGGGTTGTGATTCTTATCCAGAATCTCGAAGCAATGCCAATCGTTAAACAGGTGGATATTGTGCCGTGCCCCGCAGTGTGCGGCAATGCCGATGGATTCCGAGGCCGCATACAGATTGATCGGGTCAATGCCGAAGGCCTGCGTGACCATTTTGCGTATCCGTGGAGTGAGCGGGTCGGCAGAGCACGAAATCCCTTTGGGTGCGATGTGCAGTTTTCCGTTTATTTGTTCTTGTGCCAAAAGGCCTATTCCCGAAGCATATCCGCCAAGATAGTCCGGCTGGAACGTGTTCAATCGTTTCAGGGTGCTTTCCAGCGGGGCATTGATGTCCAATGGCAGGAACTTAAAAAGTTGTGACGGAGCAGCTTGTGCCAGGCTTATCCCGGCATAATGACCATCTACGGCTCCAATAAATGCAAGTTTTTGTTTTTGTGTCAGATTAATCTTACTCTTTGTGACTCTGGTAAGGATCAGTGCCTTCAGTATGGTCCAATCTCTTGGACCGTAAACAAATATTCCCGGCGTTCCGGTTGAACCTGAGGAATGAACAACCTGGAAACGATCTTGAAATTTTTTGCCGTGATTTTCTGGATCTGTGACAAACCTTTCGAGTTCCATACGCTTCAATCTGGAATCGCATACAAGGTCGTCAAAGTTTTCCATCATGATTTTCTTTGTGATAATCGGCAGGTCTGAAAGTTCGACTTTGTTTATATCATCCAGTGTTATACCATGTGAATTGTAGTATTTCTTGTAGAATCTGGAATGAGTCAATGCATGTTTCAACAGCTTTGTAAGGCGACGTTTCTGGAGCGACTCGATCTTCTGCCTGTCAAATGATTCGGATTTTTTTATAGCAATCGATTTTAAAAGAAGGTAGATAATTGAATCATGATAGGTGTCTTTTATATTTTTCAACTCGTACCCCTCATTATTCCTTAGAACACGATTGCCGGTTGGGAGTGCCTCCCTCCTCAATGACTATTGCGAGCCTTGATTCTTCTATGGAGGACCCTTCCTTTTCGTTTGTTCCAAACAAAAAGGCCAAGCTTGCCGGAAGGATTCTTCCTTCGGCAGCTCGGCCATCTTCGACGATGAAGATCCGCCGCTTTCCGTCCCTTCCTTGCGGGAGGTTTGGCTTTGTCGGGATTTCTTCAAGTCCTCATTTTTACTAATATCACCGAAGCGGGACGAGTCAATCAGGGGGATATCGGAAGTTGAAAGGCGCTGTCCTGCCGGAATCCTCTGTCTATCGGATAGGAAGTGCCTGTCAGACATGCTTGGCTGGGCTCATCTCGCGCCGCATGGGGAGCAGGGAAGGTTCATGTGATTCCTTGTTCACCCCAAAAGAGGGCCTGAGCGAATCGGCGGATATTCGAAAGTCCTGCTCCTTGGTCGCGTTTGATCCCGATTCGGAAAATCTGAGAGGCAAGTCGGGGGAGGGGGGGAAGCAAGCCCGCAGAGAGTCTGCGGGCTTTGTCGGTTGGCGACGACCATACATCGAAACTTACTTCTGCTCATCGGATGCCGTCTCCCGGGTGGCGGCCTGTTCCTCGGTGGCAACGGCCTGTTCCTCGGTGGCAACGGCCTGTTCCTCGGTGGCAGCGTCCTGCTCCTCGGTTGCAACGGCGGCATTTTCAGCCGGAGCCGGAGTGGCGGTCTGCTGTTCTTTTTTGCAAGCTACGAGGGCCAGGGAAATCAGCAGAGCAACCAGCAGCGAAATGATCGTTTTCATGTCGAGTCACCTCCTTTCGTCTTTTTTCATCCTTTCAAAATGCGCTGCACGTCGCAGCGCTCAAGGTTCTATCCTTTTAGGCAAGTTTGGTGCCATCAGGTCAAATCAGGGGAGAGACCAGGGGGGGATGACGGAAGGGCGCGAGTTGACAGGTTTGCAGGCACCAACAGCACAGTTCGGCGTGCAACTATCGGAAATTTATCGATCTGACCCCTGCGGGCGACTTTCTCATGGATGCGGTGACGTTTTGCGGCCACTCGCTTATGGCTTTGTCTCTGTGAGGTAAACCTGAGTCGTCTAAGCGCGATACCATCCCTGAGACACGAGCATTTCACCTATTGTGGAGATGGATGTCCCTGATTTGAAAAATATGAAAAAGGTCTCTCCATGGCGCCGACCCATACATCTGATCTTTTCCCGAGCTTTTGGGCCTTGATCCATGAAGGTTGCAGGGCGCTTTCTACATGCGAGCGGCATACGGGCATCTGGAAGGCGTGGGAACGGCAGAGCCGAACCGTTTTCGTTGCTCTTCTTCCGCAATCCTTTCCCAAAGGACCCTCTGGGGCAGATCGTACAGGCTGTAAGCCCTGTGGTGACGGGTGGGCAGGGCTCTGGCAGTGGCAATCATCATACGTGCGGCAAGCACCGTTTTGGAGAAGCGCGCCTCGAGCAGATAGTTGCGTCATTCAGACATGGTCCCGGGGTACGAAGCGGTTCCAGGATTTGCAGTAGACCCGGCGACCGTCGAGGTATGCATCCAGGGTGGCGTGGATGCGGAACATTTCTGAGGTGGAGGTGAGAATGGTCCGGGTTTCGGTGCGCACCGACCAGTCTCCCCGTTTCAGGCCGAAAATGGTGTGGACCTCGCCCCGGAGGGAGTCGAAGTCGTCTGCCCGGGAGGTATACCATTCGGTAGTGGCATTCTCCATTTCCAGATCGATGTCTTCCAACCGGACGATGCCCTCATCCTTGATGACCTTGAGGGTGGACACGTCGTTCTCCAGATCCCGCGTAACGTACCAGTTATGGTGCTTCTCCCGCAGCAATGTTTTCGGGCTGGATGGAGCGGCCTCGGGTTTCTGGAAGGGCTTCAAGGTGAGATCCTCTTTTCGCGGAGCGCGTACCGGCAGGGTCAGGCTGCTCAGCCCGGTCAATATGGTCAGACGTACCGGAGATGGCGGTGCCCAGGCCAGGGGCCAGTAGGAGGTGGAGATGGAGATGCGAAAGCGGTGCCCGGGCGGAAAGACCTGGGCGATGTCGTTGAGCTGGACCCGCACCCGGTAACGTTTGACGGGGTCGAGCGGTTCGGGCTGCTCGTGGCCGTTGCGGTGGGTAAGATTCAGCAAGCCGTAGGTAACCCGGGTCGCCTTGTCGTCGGGGGCGACGTCCGAGAGGCGCACCGCGACCATGGCGACCGGTTTGTCGCAGGTCAATTCGAGTTCGACCACGGGCGCACCCATGATTTCCATCTGTTCGGCCAGCGGTGCGCTTTCGAAAACCAGGGCCCCGCCGTCCTCTTCCCGCTGGTCGTGGGGCAGATCTGGGGTCGCGCTGTATGAACACCACTTGCCGGCGAAAAGGCCGACGGTCAGGGGCGAACAGATGGTCTCGGGAACCTCGGGGTGTTCGCCGTAGCCCGAGGCGATGTGTCGCCAGCCGAGGGTGTAAACCCGCTGCTCGATATGCGGCGAGGGCCAGGAGGCTTCGCCCACCCAGTGGCCAGGGCGGAAGAGGTAGCGCGTGGTAGGCGGTACGCTGTGGAGCATCCAGACTCGCAGCATCGGTTCTTCCATGATCCCGGTTTCCTTGCCCTTCAGCCACCGGTCCCACCAACGTAGGCATTCCTGCAAAAAGCCGATCGCCGGCCCCGGTTTGCCCAGGTGTGGATAGCGATGGCTCCAGGGACCGATCAGGCCCTTGCGCGGCCCCTGGAGTTTTTCCATCAGTCGAAAGACGGCGTTTGAATAGCCGTCGGCCCAGCCGCTGGCTGCCAGCACCGGACATGGTATCGCCGAAAAGTCCTCGCAGATCGAACCGTGCTTCCAGTAGTCGTCGCGGCGCTGGTGCTGCAGCCACTTTTCAAGCCACAGCCCGCTGCCCTCCAGCCGCTCAAACCACATGTCCTGCCACTTTTCGCCGACAATGACCGGATCGGGGGGCAGGGAGTTGCCGGCAAACATCACCGAGGCCCAGGAAAGGTTGTCGCCCAGCAGGCAGCCGCCCATGTAGTGCACATCGTCGGCATAGCGGTCGTCGGTGGAACAGAGGGTGATGACCGCCTTCAGTTCCGGCGGCTGGCGGGCGGCTATCTGCAGGCCGTTGAAGCCGCCCCAGGAGATGCCGATCATACCGATTTTTCCATTGCACCAGGGCTGCGCCGCGGCCCAGCGCAGGATCGCCTCGCCGTCGGCCAGTTCCTGCTCCAGGTATTCGTCGGTCAGCACGCCCTCGGAATCGCCGCTGCCGCGAATGTCGACCCGCAGGCAGGCGTAGCCGTGTCCGGCGAAGTAGCCATGCAGGCCGGTATCGCGCTCGCGCTTGATGTCCCGTTTGCGATAGGGGATGTACTCCAGGATGGCCGGAACGGGGTTCGTTTCGGCGTCCTCAGGCATCCAGATGCGGGCGGCCAGCCGCACCCCGTCCGGCATGAGGATCCAGGTGTTCTCGATTTCTTTGACCGGGCAGGGAAAGGATTCGATGATTTTCACGTCGACCTCCACAAGGATGCCTCTCAGCGGGTGATCCGATAGCCCAGGATCTCCACGGCTTGCTGAAAATTGGCCAACAGTTCCTTCTGGTTTGCCGCCCCCATGTAGAGGATGGCGAGCTTGAAGCTGTAGCTGTCCTGGAAAGGCAGTTCGGAAAGGCGTACCCCCTCTTTTGCCAAAGGCTGAACGATGGTTCCCGGAAAGCGGCGCTCAACCTCCTCGATCTGCTCCGCGCCGGGGATTCGAATCACCCGGCCGTCGGCAAAAGCGCGAATGAAAAGCTTGGCGGCGACGCCGAATTCGCCCTGCCGGCGCGGCCATTCGGGATGCCGGCCCAGGCCGACCTGCACCATGATGTGGTGATTGGAGGCGCCGTCCACCTTTTTGAACAGATCGCTGTGCGACTGGGCGATGCGCGGGTTGATTTCCACGAGCCAAAGCTTGTCCTGTCGGCGGTCGTAGAAATATTCGATGTTGAAACCGGAGTTGTCGAAACCGATGTGAGTCATGATCTTGCTTGACGCGTCGAATATCCGGTCCTGCACGGCGCGGGGCAGTCTGGATGGATACTGATAGCGGGAAAAGCTCACCCGGTTGGGATGGCGGTAGGAATCGACGATGCCGTGGCTGTCAACCTGGCCATTGCAGACAAACCCTTCCAGGGTGCACTGTTTTCCGCTGATGATTTCCTCGGCCAGGAAGAATCCCCCCTCGCGGATTTCCGGCGGCACCTAGGCAAATTGCAGCAGGTAGTTGAAGGGCTCGGCGAAATGACCGATGTTGCCGCGGATCGTCTCGATGCAGCGGTGAAAGGTGGCGGCGCTGTCGATGCGGTAACCGAGGTAGGCGGCGAAGGATTTGATCGGTTTGATCCAGAAAGGAAACGGCAGATCGATCTTCTCCAGGGCCCGGTCGTCGAAGGGGTCGAAGCGTCTGAAGCGCGGGACGACTTCGGGAACGGCCTCCTGCTGAAGTATCCGGCTCCAGTACTTGTGTTCGCATCGAAAAACGCTCTCCAGGGAGGGGCAGAAGGTACCGTACTTGCGGCCGAGGAGCGAGACCATCAGGCTGACCGGAAAATCCCAGAAACTGACGATGGCGTCGATGGAGCCGGAGAAGGCGTCGAGCTTTGCTTCGGCTTTTTCCAGCATGGTCCGCACATCGTATTCGGCGGCGCCGTGAGACTCTTCGTAGCCGAGTAGCTCGTGGAAGCGGTAACTTTCCGCGTCCTGCAGAGAATGCAACTTGGACCAGTTGAGATCATCGGGGCCGATAACGAAAATATTCTTTTTCATAGATTTTTTCCAAACCGAAAACAGGAGGACGATCCATCCTTTACAACCTTAACGGAAGCTCGACTGCCGTCAAGGCTCGTCGTGTGCTGTCGGCCGAACAGGCGGGGGCTCATCGTGGAAAAGGGACATATGGCTTCTATTGTGTCCATATTTACCAACCTCCACTCCCTGGGAAAAACCTGATTTTCAGCGTCCTGCTAAAGAAAGATATGCACTAAGAGACCTCCGGCCAGCCAGGCCAGGGCCAGCAGAGCCACCCAGAAGAGGACCTTCTCGGTGGCTCTATCGCCCATCATGGACATGGCCATCTTTTTTTTGAGCTTAAAGAAGGCGAGGCTCAGGCCGAGGAACAGGGCGTTCAAAAACATGGTGTAATCGATTTTGAAGAAATCCCGCTCGGTAACACTTTTGGCGACCCCCTCCTCGGGCAGGAGACCGAAGAGAGCGAGCCCATAGTGCATGGCCAGGGCAGCCCCGATCAAGACGACGAGAAAGACACCCATTATGTAAAGAGCCATCTTCCAGCCGTAGTATTTGGCTTGGATGCGCAGAACGGGAAAGACCACCAGGTCGCTGAAAATGAAGGCCATGATGCCGGCAAAGGCCACCCCGTTTGAGAACAAGACAGCGGCCAGGGGGATGTTGCCCATGGAGCCGATGAATGTGAAAAAGGCGGCCACCGGCCCGATAACGGTTTGTAGGAGGGTTTGCCAGAAGGCTGGATGCTCGTTCCCGGACCCCACGAACAGGGCTTGAAAAAATGCTCTGGGGATAAACGCAGCAATAATGCCGGCCACGGTGAAACCTATAGTCACGTCCTTCCAGACCATCTGCCACTCCATGAGGTAACGGCCAGCGACCTTGCGCCACCCCTCTTTGGATCTGATCAGCCGTTTCCAGTCCGGAATCTCTTCCTTGTCTTCCCCGTGGGTCTCCTCCCGAGCATGTTCCCGGGACTTCTCAATCAATTTCTTTGGTAGGGTGAACTTCACAACGGCCCACATCAGGAGTATAAGAAGCAGCCCACCCAAATACTCTCCGACCACGAACTGCCAGGAGAGAAACACGGCAATAAGAATTCCCAGTTCAACGACCAGGTTTGTGGAGGCGAGCAGGAAAGCCAGGGAAGGGATGAGCCCCGCCCCCTTTGTGAAGAGCGCACGGGTTGTTGCCAGTGCAGCGAAGCTGCAGGAGCTGGAGATGAATCCGAAAAAGGTGCCCAAAGCCATGCTCTTGGGGCCGGTTTTACCCATAGTGCGTTTCATCCGCTCCCGGGTAATAAAGACCTGGATCATGGAGCTGATCAGATATCCCAGCCCAAAGGCCCAGAAGGCCATCCAAAACAGGCCGAGACTCGTAATGGCCGCTTCAGCATAGAGTTGCAGAAAATCACTCATGTTCCGACTCTCCCGTTTAGAGACCTTTGAGATCCAAAGAATTGCTGAGACGCAGGTTCTCCCGCTTGACAGTTTGTGCCCTTGCGAGGAAAACCTATCTCGATCGCCTTGATGATCCTGGAGACGGCGATCGCGTGTTCTGAAAGGTTATCGTAGATGTTCGACTTATAAAGGAGTTGTCGAGTGCCGGTGATGATTCCGTCGCGAGACACCAGGTTGACAGGTAAGGAGGGGATGGTAATTTCCAGGTATAAAAATTCTTTAAAAAATCGATACCCTGGAGCTTTCGTCGTTCTTCAAGGGCGATCACGGAACGCGATCTGCCGGATGAGGCCCGGGCCATTTGCCTCTACCGTGGCGAGCAGTCCCATCTTGTTGATCCGGACACGGCCCTTCATGTCGATGATTGAGCGAAGCTCAATCCTTCCTCTGGTTAGGCCTATAATAAAATTAGCAAAAATCTTATTTACGCCGCATTTCTATTCAGGACAAAGGCTTCAATGAACAAATCCATCCTAAAAAAGAATCTGTGTAGTTTTGTAGCACAATACCAGGCCAGGCATTCGACATTCACCAGGTGGCGTTCTCCATTGATGGCTGTGGCCTCTGCAGATGACCCGCTATTTATTACGCTCAAGAAAGCCGTGTCTTCCTCTCATGCCCTGCCGAAAGATTTACTTTCGAAAGCCAGATCGGTTGTCGCTTTTTTCATTCCTTTTGAAAAGGCGGTGGCTAAAAGCAACGGACCGGGGCTTCTTGCATCTGAGGAATGGGCGCGTGCCTATATCGAAACAAATGCTACAAGGAATGTCTTGGGAATCAGAAAAATTATGAAGATATCGGCTCAGCTGATGTGTGCGGAAAATGTCTTGTAACCGTGCCTTGCTCTTTGGTCAATCCTGTTAAGCGCAGCAAGATGCAATCTATTCATACACCAGATTAGGGCATCATTGATTGTCCCGGAATACACGAGTTTCATAACACAGAGAGCCCCGTCCGGTCAGCCAGACGGGGTTTTTTTATAATACAGAGATTTTGAGAAAGGCGGAAAAATAACCGGCAAACATTAAAATCCAATACAAGACAAAAAGTAAGGCGGCCGATCAGGCATATCCGGCGCGCCTTTATAGGGTCTACTTGCAGGGGATATGGAAGCATGTTGAACCGCAAACACAGCCTGGAAATATTTTGAGGCACAAAAAAGAAAAAAGTTCATTCACATTGAAGGAAACGAACGGAATTTAGAGCGGTTTGTCGGCCCAGCACACCTGTTTCAATGTGGGACATAATGTCGGGCCTGGAACAATGTTAGAAAGTAGGTTCAAGGCGGCATCTTTCCTGAAAAAGATTTCTGGCAATAAAAAAATCCATAAAAAAGACCATTAAATAACCCTTTACAGACCGCTTTCCTGGCTTGATTCATAACCGATGGGAAAGTCCATTACGCGTGGCATGTTGGTTGCTGATGTTGGTGCCTGTGGATAGAACGCGGTTGTAGTTTATTCCGGCCGACGGGGGCAGAGGTCTCTTTATCTGTTTTTCTACTGGAATCGTTTCAGTTCAGTCATTCGTTACCTGCTGAATTTGCGATTGATCTAATTTCAATATTTGCTCAGTTGAATTTTGTCTTTTACAAGGGCAATAGTGCTTCTTGTGTTTGTAAACAATAGAGAAAGGATGAGCAAGATGGCAGAAAAGAAATTGGCAGGCAAGGTTGCAATCGTTACGGGTTCGGGGCGTGGAATCGGCGAGGCCATCGCAAAACGACTGGCGGCTGATGGAGCGGCCGTGGTGGTAAGCGATGTGATGGCGGACAACGCTAATAAAGTGGCCTCAGAGATTGAAGCTGCCGGCGGCAAATCGATGGCGGTTGCGTGCGATGTTACCAATGAGCAGGAAGTCAATGCCCTGGTGGAAAAGACCGTCGAAAAATTCGGTAAGCTGGACATCATGGTGGCCAATGCCGGCATCGGCATCGTCAAGGTGGGAATCGACCATACTCCCGAAGACATTGACAAGCAGCTCGCGGTCAACGTAAAGGGCGTCATCCTTTGTGACAGTGCGGCAGCCAGGCAGATGATCAAGCAGGGGCATGAGGGCTATCTCGGCAGCGGCGGCAGAATCATCAATTGCGCCAGCATCGCCGCCCACTCCGGTTTTGCCTTCCTGCCGGTATACAGTGCTTCAAAGTTTGCCGTCAGGGGGTACACCCAGTCGTTCGCCAGGGAGATGGCGGATCACAAAATCACGGTCAATGCTTATTGCCCCGGCATCGTCGGTACCGATATGTGGGATCTTATCGATGAAAAGATCGGTGCCTATACCGGCGCGGCAAAAGGCGAAACCCTCAAGGCCTATGTCGACAGCGCTATCCTGGCAAAAGAGGTCGGAACCCCTGAGCAGGTTGCCGGCTATGTCTCCTATGTCGCTTCCGAAGATGCTGATTACATGACCGGCCAGTCGGTCATGATCGATGGCGGAATCGTTCTGGTATAAAATCAGCAACTTCAGGGCCGCCCGGTTCTTCCGGACGGCCCTGAAGTTGTATAATATTTAATTGGAGTGAGTCATTTTAAGCTGACCAATAACAACATTAATAAATAAGGTTTGACAACAGACCTTCCCAAAAATTATGCTGTATACGGTTTCTTGGGTTCTTGATGAGCCCTCTGATCGGATTTAATACCCTGTCTTCCTCACTTTTTCACGGCAATCATGGTTTTCTTAAAACATAAGCAACATATTGAGAAGGTCTATTCGGCGATTGCCCGAACCGGCACCGCCGTGGCCCATTCTGTCGACTCGCCGGTACTTTACTCCTGGCAGCGCAGCGTAAATCAGCACGGCATCGATCCTGGCGCAAAGACACGAGTCAGGATATTAACGGAACGTGAGTTCAAGGAGCATTCGGAGGCCGTCGATGAGTTCTTGCGTATTGCCCGGCCCGGCGTCAGGGATCTCTTCAGCCAAGTGTCTCCTCTGGGCTATTGTGCTCTGTTGTGTGACCGCAACGTCACTACTCTCGATTGGCTTGGTGACGGTCGACAGATCCGCGAATGGAGAAAGGCGGGTCTTTATCTGGGCTCGGTATGGGCTGAAGAGGAAGAAGGAACCTGCGCCGTCGGTACCTGTTTAATCGAAAAGCGCCCCATAACCATCCACAAGGGCGAACACTTTCGGGTCATAAACGCTGAACTGACGTGCTCTGCCGCTCCGATTTTCGACCCGTTTGGAGAGATGCTGGGTTTAGTAGATATCTCGGCTCTGCGTTCGCCAGATTACAAGGACAGCCAGTATCTGGCCTTGCAATTGGTTAAACAGACGGCCCGACTTATCGAGTCGGCCTATTTTTTAAATCAATTTAAAGACCAGTGGGTGCTTTGTATCTGCGACAACAGGGAGATGGCCGAGGTAACCAAGAACTGTCTGTTTGCCCTCAACGGCGGCGGGACCATACTCGCTGCCGATCAAACGGCCCGAAAACAATTTGGCGGAGGTATTCACAACACGCTTGTGGGCCGAAACATTGGCGATATTTTCGACATCCAATTCGACCAGTTACTTGGCCACATGGGTAAGTCGGAAAAGGTCTTGCCGATTCGTACCGTAACCACAGACGGCCTTTTCTTCGCAACCCTGAGATCACCTCCGGCTACTAACATCAAACCGGTTAAGGACCATCAACCCAAGGCGGCAAGGACTTTATCACCCAAGAATCCCACTGTGGGTGAGTCGCTGAGCCTCGATTATCTGGCCGGTGACGACCAACGGTTGCGAGAAACTGTCACTCGTATCGAACGGGTTCTGGACAAAAATATTCCTATATTGCTTAACGGTGAAACCGGCACCGGGAAAGAAGTATTTGCTCGCGCCATTCACAATACCAGCAACCGGGCCGATAAGCCGTTTGTCGCGATCAACTGTGCTTCGATTCCTGAATCGCTGATCGAAAGCGAACTTTTTGGATACGAACCGGGGGCTTTTACCGGAGCTCGCAACAAGGGGATGAAGGGCAAAATTGAACAGGCGAACGGTGGGACTTTGTTCCTCGATGAGATCGGCGATATGCCTCTCTGCCTGCAGCCTCGACTTTTACGGGTGTTGTCGGAAAAAGAAATCACACCCTTGGGGGGCAACAGTTACCTTCCGCTGGATTTGCAAGTGATCTGCGCAACTCACCGCAACATCAACGATATGATAGCCGAGGGCCGCTTTCGGGAAGACCTGTACTATCGCCTCAACGGTATTTCCCTCGTGCTGCCGCCTCTGCGGCAGCGCAGTGATCTTGGTCAGCTTATTAATAGGGTCATGGCTCTCGAG
>ERZ1673962.181-NODE-181-length-53461-cov-154.452065_pt1 | contig 53461 bp, 43 predicted proteins | sample MGYA00580188_ERZ1673962 | MGnify/ENA primary metagenome ERZ1673962 (study PRJEB41334, sample SAMN05608104) | rock metagenome | biome: terrestrial subsurface; feature: shale formation; material: shale | place: USA: Pennsylvania ... | reverse complement strand
ACCGTAGCCTGCTCAACGAAGCCATCACCCGCGAACTGTCGCGACGGCGTAAACCACGCAGCGCCGACCACCGACGTGTATCAGGGGCTGCAAGCAACTGCCAGAAATGCGGCAAGTCGATGCCCGTGCTCAGCCGCCAGTTTCGGCTTTGTCAGAGCTGTTTTCGGAGTCAGCGTTCGTAGGGTTGGTATCGCGCCAAGACGATACCAACGAATAGCCCAGAAGCGCAACGTTGTGGCTTTTGGGCGCCTTCATTACCAATACGGATCTGGTGGCCCTCCTACAACAACACAGCCCTATTCCATGAGCCGTGCTTTGAAAGCTTCTACGGGTTGAGCCCTAAGGGGGGGATATCGATAACCCGTCGCTGCAAGTAGTACCTGCGACAAAAAGCCCGACTTGAGGCATTCAGGTCGGGCTTTTTTGTGGATGGACAGCAGCGAGTGATAATCGGGTGACAGCACTCTTGCGCCTGGCCGCCGTGACCATCGGCAAAACCAGCACGGCACTAGGTGCCTTCTACCGACGCTTGTCAGCGCGCATCGGCAAGGCCAAGGCGGTCACAAACACCGCTCGTAACCATCCTGCTCTATAACACAATGCGCTTTGGCATGGCCTATCAGGACCCAGGAGCCGATCACTATGAGCAGAAGTACCGGGAGCGCGCGGTGCAGGGGTTGCATCGTCGGGCAGCTGTGTTTGGCTTCAAGCTACAGGCTGTAGAAGGTGTTTCTTAGGAAGCGTCGGCCTTCTTTGCCCGGGAAATGAAGTGATCTATCGCTTGATCGCTCAAGAGCAGCAAAAGGCCCCTACCACGAGGCTTTGTCGATTATTTGGAGTGAGCCGCTCGGGCTACTGCGCAGCGCGTCGAGGCTTGTTGCAACCGACCAAGTCCTGCCCTGTGGCCGCATCTCTGAAAGCCCTGTTCATGGCGAGCGGCCGCACCTATGGCAGTCGTCGCCTGCAAGCGGCGCTCAAGGCCCAAGGTATCCAGCACGGGCGCTACCGGATCAGACAGCTGATGAAAAAGCACCAGCTGCGACCGACCTGGAAGCGCAAGTTCGTCCACACCACCGACAGCAAACACGACCTGCCGATAGCGGCCAACGTTCTGAATCGGCAGTTCAACCCCAAGGCTGCTAACCGGGACTGGGCAGCTGATATTACCTACATCCGAACACGCCGCGGCTGGCTCTATCTGGCTGCGGTAATGGATCTGTTCTCGCGCAAGATCGTTGGTTGGTCTATAGCGCCGAACATACCGGCAGAGCTGGTGTGCTCGGCGTTACAGATGGCGATCGCTCAACGCCAGCCTGCTGCCGGGCTGATCGTACACTCGGATCGTGGCAGCCAATACGCCAGCGCGGCCCACCGAGCCGTACTCGCGCAGCATGGACTGGTGATGAGCATGAGCCGCAAGGGCAACTGCTGGGACATCAAGGTGCCTCCGGGCCACGCCTCATCCATAACCGGAACGCCCCATGGTGACAGGGTGAACTGGGAAAGCCTGGATCTGCTGCTGGCCAGTGGGGTCGCACACGAAGTGCGTACGATTGTCCACTGGCAACTGCTCGATACCGATGCACTGGGTTTACTCGCCCGTGGCCTGCATGAACGCGGCGTACAACGCTTCGTGGTGCAGCTGGCTCGTAGCGAGCACATGCTTGATCCCTCCCTTGGTCCAAGCCTCACACCGCAGGACTGGCCGCAGCTGCGGGAACAGCTGGGCACGCTGTTTCAGCATTTCGAGGTGCGCGGCGCGTCCTGATTCGTTCGCCTCAGGGTGCCGCATGGTCAGGACATGGCCTTCATTGACCGATCATCGCTTGCCACTCAAGAAACGCTATAGGGTGTCGATAACGCGGCTTCGCCACGCCTGCTCCTAGGCAGGCTGTCAAAGGACAAACCCGCCGCGAACTGGCCGAGCACTGACAAGCGCTCACTGCCCCGTCGGTGCCGGCTAGCGACTCATACCGGCCAGCCGTTGCGAGATGGCGGGCATGCTCTGGCCAAGCTCACGCAGCGCGGAAGCATCACGCGCGCCTTCCTCGCTCGCGGTATGAATCCGAACTGCCAGCTCATTGATCTCCTGCGTCACGTGGCTCTGCTGCTGCGCCGCCACCGCAATCTGCTGCGCCCGCTGCACGATGTCATCAAAGCTGGTAACCGTGTCACCTAGCGTGCCTGCCACACCATTAGCCTGCTGCCGCGTCATGGGTACGCTGGGCACCCGACTGCATCGTCGACACGACCTGTGCCGAAGCCTGATGCAACTGGGTAATCATCTACTGGATCTCATTGGCGGAGTTCTGGGTTCTTCCTGCCAGTGTGCGCACCTCGTCAGCGACGACCGCAAAGCCCCGACCCTGCTCGCAAGCCCGCGCGGCCTCGATTGCGGCATTGAGAGCAAGCAAGTTCGTTTGCTCGGAAATGGACTTGATGACGTCCAGCACTACGCCGACGCGCTCGATGTCCTGGCCCTGCTCGACAGCCACCAAAGACTGGAGGGCTGTGTCAGAGCAATCAGTGGTATTGCGGGCAACCTCAGACGCACTGGCCGACATCTCGGTAATGGCCGTGGCCAGCAAGGTGTTGTTCTGCCATTGTACTTCGGCACGGTCGGCCAGGCCGATCGAGTCGGCAGGGCAAAGGAAGAAAAGACTCGGCAAATTGATATGATTGAATCAATAAAAAATCAGTAGAATCGTCAAAAATTAAGATTTTCTTGTATCAATCAAGAAAATCTGGGGACCAGAGACCACCTGAAGGATTTTTGACATGCATCTAGTCGGTTACGCCTGGCTACGCGAAGCCATGCAGCTACCCGCTTTTCCCTTGCACCTGCCGGCGATTGTGCAGCCCGTCACTCGTTTGAAGAAGATAGGCCAAACCTTGGCGGTACCACCTGCCACGGCACCTGCAGCCGATGACTTGCTCGGCCACATTCTCTTTGCCTTGAAGCATGAGGGAATCAACCTCGCCATTCTGGCTCAGGCCCTCCCCAGAATTCCAGTCACAGCTCTGGAGAATGCACTGCAAGAGGCGCCCAATGGTATCTACATTCGCAAGGCGTGCTATCTGAGAGAGGCGTTCACTGGCGAGGAGGTTCCTCAGCATTCGCCGGTTCGTGGCGCTTTCGTGGCGCTCTTCGATCCCAAGCGCTACGTGACCTGCCCTGGAGCGAGAAATTCGCGATGGAGGGTGGAATTCAACGGCCTCGGCAACCTGGATTACTGCGCCACCGTGGAAAGAACCGCCAGACTGATCGAGCTTCAGGAACACGACATTCTTGGTCGGGCAAAAGCCTTCATGGAATCCCTGCCTCCAATCATGATGGATCGGGCGATCAACTGGGCCTATTTACATGAGACCAAAGATTCGTTCGCGATCGAACGCGAAGCGCCGAGCGAGGACAAGTCACGACGATTCATTCAATTGCTACGCCAGGCACACGAGCGCCAGCCTCTGACCGAGGAGTATCTGGTGGCGCTGCAGAACGCCACCGTCTCCAACCCTTACGATCTAGCTGCGGCATTCAGGCATGAGCAAAACCACCTCGCAGGAGCCCTTCAGGGGGCTGCCGGGGTAACTTATGTTCCACCACCACCAGACCTGTGCCGCGAACTGATGGAGCACCTCATGCTGTTTGCGAATGAGGCCCCCACCCAAATCGACCCGCTGGTAGCAGCTGGCATCATTTCCTTTGGTTTCGTATTCCTCCACCCCTTTATGGATGGAAACGGACGCCTATCCCGTTTTCTGATCCACCAGGCACTTTGCCGTGCAGGCGCCTTGGAGAACGGCCTGCTGCTGCCAGTGTCGGTGGCAATGAAGCATGAGGAGCGCCTGTATCTGGAAGCCCTGCAGGGATTCTCCCGCCCAGCCCGGGATTTCTGGGATGTGCAGTGGATCGACTTTGGCAAATTGACTTTCGACTTCAGGGGGGATGCGGCGATCTACCGCTACTGGGACGCAACTGCCTGCGTCATCTTCACCATGGAAATGGCTCAGCACGCTCTGGAGGTCGAACTCCGGGAAGAAGCCGCTTTTCTGGAGTGCTACGACGCCGTCTACAGAGCTGTGGATGAGCGATTCGACATTCGCGGCAGCGACTTGGCAAATCTGGTGATGATGTGCCTGACCAATGATGGCGTTGTTTCGAAGCACCGTCGTAAACAATACCAGTACACGGTACCCACTGAAGTCTTCGATTACGTAGAACAGACTGCCCAGCAGGTTCTTGGCGAGCAACGCGCGGTTCAGGAAGAATGCCCATAGCCGCCTCTCTTTTATCCGGCTCCGCTTGGGCTTTCTGGCCGCACGCATTCCGCGTCGCCCGTCCGGTATAACACGACCGGTTTCGGTAACCGTACCGCGAGGGTCGCCGGTTTCTTGCCTTCGTTTCGAATTCACCTACTGATCCAGATTGGTGAACGACTGCAGCCCGCCCCAACCCGCAAGCAGCCTTCACAGAGCGCAAGATTCAAGCTGTTGATTCCAAATGGAAAAGAAAACCACTGGTTGATATTCAATCAGCCGTCACCAAACCGCGGTTTCTCTGCCTTCAATGGACCATCAAAGATGATATCCACCTGCTTATCCACAGATTCTGTGGATGAAGCGATTGCTGCCATCGCTTCCAGCTCCAAGACATGACGAGGCCGAAATCAGCGAGGTCCCTATCCGGCCAGAAGAAGCGGGTTCCCGCTCTACGTCCCGAGTCGCCTGGCTTGGTTGAGCCCACTGCAGAGGCATTGATCCTGTGCCGACAACGAATATCGACCGTCGGTCGGTCTGCCCTGCGTCCTTGGCTCGTCGTGAATCCTGGTGGGATCAGGCTCAAGGTCAGCAACCGCAACACTGAACAATCTCCCCGCCGGCCAGCGGCTTCCTCGCGCAGCAGATTCTTCAGTGCCCTGCGGTCCTCCTCTGCGTTTCGGCTGCGGGCAGTGCAACCCGCCCTCTTCCACCGACCGGATCACAACAAGGATGCGATGGGCGCGACCTTGAATCCGAAAGGAGATACACCATGGCCAACATCGGCTCGTTTACAACCCTCAACGATGGCTTCACCGGCACACTGCGGACCCTGACGCTTCAAACCAAGGTAGCCATCGTCCCGAATGACAAGAGCAGCGCAAATGCACCGGACTAGCGCATCCTGGCCGCCGGCGGATATGACATCGGTGCTGCGTGGAAGAAACTCAGCCAGTCCGATCGTCCCTACCTCTCGGTGAGCCTCGATGACCCAGCCTTCCCGGCAACGGTCTACGCCACAGCCTGCTAGAGCAGGAAGACGGCACGCATATCCTGCTCTGGAGCCGCAGCAAGACGGAATAAGTCCAATGGCGCCCTGCCGCAAGCAGGGCGCCATACCAACCCTTTTCGGAGGGCGACCGTTATTCGTCGGCGCGTGTGGCCATTCCACGGGTGCCGGGAGAAGCGGGCAAGCGCTCGATCGATTTCGCCGCAGAGCCAACAGAGCCAACAGAGCAAAATAATTGCACTTAAACCCCATTATTATTCGTTATCTCACACACATTGAGCCGGGCACACTGACAGCCCTCCACCTCGCGCCATCACGTGGCTGGTCCGTTCAGATGACATTCCCTTTGAAGGCATGCGATGAACAGGTCGTGGAGCACACCTTGCTATCCAACCTTGCGTGCAATGGATGTCCTCATGTCAGTCGTGACAACCGCCGGCAAGACCGGTGAAAACTATAACTATGCCATCGTCCGTCAGTTCACCCTGATGACACTCGCCTGGGGCATCCTCGGCATGGGGTTGGGGGTGTTTATCGCCGCTCAGTTGGTGTGGCCTCAGCTCAATTTCGACTTGCCGTGGACGAGCTTCGGTCGGGTCCGGCCGCTGCATACCAACCTGGTGATCTTTGCCTTTGGCGGGAACGCACTGTTCGCCACGTCGCTGTATGTGGTGCAGCGCACCAGCCGTGTTCGGCTGATCTCCGACGGGGTAGCACGGTTCATGTTTTGGGGCTGGCAGACGGTGATCGTTTCCCTGCTGATCAGCTACCCGCTGGGCTACACCACGTCCAAGGAGTACGCGGAAATGGAATGGCCGATCGCCCTGCTGATGACGGCGGTATGGATCGCCTACATGTGGGTGTTCTTCGGCACGATCGCCAAACGAAAGGTCAGCCACATCTATGTCGGCAACTGGTTTTACGGGGCATTCATCATCGTCACGGCGATGGTGCACATCGTCAATCACATGCTCGTGCCGGTCACGCTGATGAAGTCCTACCCGATCTACTCGGGCGCCACGGATGCCATGGTTCAGTGGTGGTACGGCCACAGCGTGGTTGGTTTCATCCTCTCGGTGGGCTTTCTCGGGATGATGTACTACTTCGTGCCCAAGCAGGCGGATCGGCCCATCTACTCCTATCGCCTGTCGATCGTGCACTTCTGGGCAATCATCACGCTGTACATCTGGGCCGGTCCGCACCACCTGCACTACACCGCGCTGCCAGACTGGGCGCAGAGCCTGGGCATGGTGATGTCGATCATCCTGCTGGCACCGAGCTGGGGCGGCATGATCAACGGCATGATGACCCTGTCCGGCGCCTGGCATAAGCTGCGTACCGATCCGATCCTGCGCTTCCTGGTGGTCTCCCTGGCGTTCTACGGCATGTCGACCTTTGAAGGTCCGATGATGGCCATCAAGACCGTCAACGCCCTGTCCCACTACACCGACTGGACCATCGGCCACGTACACGCCGGCGCCCTCGGCTGGGTGGCGATGATCAGTATCGGCACGCTCTATCACATGATTCCCAGACTCTGGGGGCGAGAGCAGATGTACAGCGTCGCGCTCATCAACGCACACTTCTGGCTGAGCACCATCGGTACCGTGCTCTACATCGCTTCGATGTGGGTCAACGGCATTGCGCAGGGCCTGATGTGGCGTGCGATCAACGAAGACGGCACCCTCACCTACTCGTTCGTAGAAGCCCTGGAAGCCAGTCATGCCGGGTATGTGGTGCGCCTGGCAGGTGGAGGTCTGTTTGCATTCGGCATGCTGCTCATGGCTTACAACACCTGGCGGACCCTGCGTACTGCAGACGACTCGGTAGATGCATCGGTCGCTACGTGGGTCGGCGTCAGGTAAACCAACCGAAGCATTGCCGTTTGAAAGGCTCAAGCGGCTGTGCTCGCATGGCAGCCGGACGGCTAATGCGAAGTACCCAGCCACCGGATCGATCATGATGGATGAGGGTCCGCTCGCTACGGCCACAGATGGCGCAAGCCAGGCACCTGAACAGCCGCTGCGCTCGCAGGGCGACGGTTTTGACGCGAGACCTGTTCTTGTTAAGCCGCGATAAGCGTATCCCGGCTTCACCGGGCCGCGCTGTCGTGTATCGAGCCGGCAGGCGATCTTGACCCTGCGGGCGTCCATCGTGCCCTCCCTCTGGTCGGCTGACGCCTGCGCACTCCGTTTGCCGTTCGTGCCTGAGCCTTGAACGCTCAAGGAGGCACAGGAGCCGGTTGATGGTCGCACGCTGAACCACATCTGATGGGTCAGCGTGCGAAGTTCATTCGCCGAGCTCGGGCTGTGATAGGCCAGAGGGGCTTAGGCCCGCATCAACACGGGTGCCGCTCGGTGGTTCAGACCAGCAACTCGCTGAACGGCAGGTACTCAACCCAACCCCCGATCTCCAGCGTGTGATTTCGCTCGACGACTGCCAGACCCTCCGCCCAGCTCGCCGACGCCAGCATGGCCGACCCCTGGCCTGGGTGAAGTGAGACGTGCATTTCACCGTCAACCTGCTCCAGCCGTGCTCTAAGATACTGGCGTCGGCTGTTGCGCTTGCGCCAGGCGAAGCCGGCTCGCAGACGCAACGGTTTGGCCAGCACCTCCGTGCGCCCCTGGGCACGCAACAGGAAAGGCCGTGCCACCACCAGTGCGGTGATCAGCGCCGCCGCCGGGTTGCCCGGCAGGCCGATCCAGGGCTTGCCACCCACCTCGCCAAAGGCCAACGGCTTGCCCGGCTGAATCGCCAAACGCCAGAGATGCAGCTCACCCAGCTCACGAATGGCCTGTTTCAGATAGTCTTCCTCGCCGACCGATACACCACCGGAGGTGATGAGCACATCCCACTCGGACGCGGCGAGCGTCAGAGCATCACGGCTCGCTGCCAGCTCATCAATCAGGATTGGATAATCGTGCACCTCCAGCCCGAGGCTACGCAGCACGCCAAGCAGGCAGTAGCGGTTGGCGTTGTAAATCTGGCCGGGCGCCAGGGACTCACCGGGCTCGCGCAGCTCGTTGCCGCTGGACAAGAGCCCAACGCGCAGTCGTCGATAGACCCCAACGCGGGCGACGCCGAAGCTCGCCAACAGGCCCAACTCCTGCGGTCGTAGACGTCTCCCTGCTTCCAGCACCCCAGTACCAGCCTTTAGCTCCTCGCCCTGGCGGCGAACGTGATCGCCTGACCTGACCGGGGGTAGCCGGACACCCTCACCACACGGTTGGCACAACTCCTGAGGCACGACCGTATCGGCACCGGAGGGCAGCCGTGCTCCGGTGAAGATGCGCACGGCATGTCCAGTCGGCAAAGGATCATCGACCCAATCACCGGCGGCGATACGCCCGGCGAGCGGCAGCGTACCGCCCGCAGCAGGTAGATCGGCGGCGCGCAGGGCAAAACCATCCATCGCGCTGTTGTCCCAGGCCGGCACGTCAAATGCGGCAACCAGTGGTTCGGCCAGCACTCGACCCAGCGCATCCGGGAGTGCTACCTGCTCGACAGCCGGTAACGACGGTGCACGCTTGAGCAATTGTTCAATGGCTTCGTCCACCGGGCGCAGATTGTCACCGGTGCAGGTACAGCGGTTCATGAGCGTGACCCACAGCCGTTGCCGGACACGCCGTTCACCGATGCCTGCAAATGAGCCACGAAATTGCATGGCCCGGTACGGCTGTCGAGCTGTTCGCCGAGAATCCGTTCCCAGGCCGTACGGCAGGCATTTGGCGAACCTGGCAGACAGCACACCAGCGTGCCATTGCTGACACCGGCCAGGGCACGCGACTGCAGCGCCGACGTACCGATCTCGGCCACTGAAACCTGGCGGAACAGCTCGCCGAAACCGTCGACCGGCCTATCCAGCAGCGGTGCCACCGCCTGCGGCGTGTTATCCCGCGCGGTGAAGCCCGTACCGCCACTGACTAGCACTACCTGCACCTGCGGGTCGGCAATCCAGACGGCAAGCCTGGCGCGAATCTGCCAGATATCGTCGATGATCAGCCCCCGCTCAACGAGCCGGTGCCCTGCCGCTTGCAGTGCATTCACCAGAGTATCGCCCGAGGTGTCGGTGTCTGGCGTTCTGGTATCGCTGACAGTCAGGACGGCAACGCCCAGAGGCTGGAACCGGAGGGTATTAAGATGTGCCATGAAAAGTGCTCCAATGAGGAACCATCGGTCTACAGCGTGCCTGTGGCTCCGCCTGAGCTCACTCCCTCTTTCGAGGTAGTCACAGCGCCATAGCGCGACATTGCAGCCCACGCAGGGCGTTAAGCCATTTGCGGCAAAAAGTCACAGAGGCGACTTTTACCTCTCAACCGCCGCTGGCATTCATGAAACGCAGCACCTGAACCTCACCGGCACGGGTGAACTCATGGCGCAGCGGCTTGCGTTGCAACCCGGCATGAATGGCATCGATCAGCGGCTTATCGCGGGTCGGATGGCGACGCAGCAACGCGCGCAGGTCAACGGCATGTTCGTGCCCCAGACACAGCAGCAGGCGTCCTTCGGCAGTCAGGCGCACGCGGTTGCAGGTGGCGCAGAAGTTGTGCGAATGCGGCGAGATAAAGCCGATGCGCGTCCGTGGATACTCGGTCAGGCGCACGTAGCGCGCCGGGCCGCCGCTGTGTTCGGCAGAATCGATCAGCGCATGGTGCTGGGCGATCAGCTCACGCACTTCCTGGCTCGAACAGAAGGCCTCCGTGCGCGAGCGCCCCACTTCCCCCAGCGGCATTTCCTCGATAAAGCTGATATCCAGTCCGCCGGCGATGGCGAAATCCACCAGGTCAGCGACCTCCCCGGCGTTGCGTCCCTTCATCACCACGGCATTGAGCTTGATCCGCTCGAAGCCGGCGTCACGTGCGGCATCGATGCCGTCGAGCACCTGTTGCAACTGACCGGTGCGGGTAATGGCGTGGAATTTGGCGGCATCCAGGCTATCGAGGCTGATGTTCAGCCGCTTGACCCCGGCGCGTGCCAGCGGCTCGGCTAGCCTGGTTAGTTGCGAGCCATTGGTGGTCATCACCAGCTCACGCAGCCCCGGCAGCGCGGCGATGCGCTCGCAGAGGCCGACGATGCCCTGGCGCACCAACGGCTCGCCGCCCGTGAGGCGAATCTTTTTTACGCCCAGGTCGACGAAGATTCGCGCGATACGCTCCAGCTCTTCCAACCCCAACACCTGCTGGCGCGGCAGAAAGGTCATATCCGCGGCCATGCAGTACACGCAGCGGAAATCGCAACGGTCGGTCACGGACATGCGCAGGTAGTCGATCTGGCGACCGTGGGCATCGCGTAGTTGAGTCATCGATAATACCTCTGAAGCTTCATAGGGCGGATGACGCTTATTTCATCCACCATCGCCCCGCTCGGTGGATGGGTTAAACGTCATCCACCCTGCGTAGAACCAGGCTGCCCTTATTGCATCAACGGCGTTTCCGTACCCTGAAGATGGATGCCTTCGATGCTTGCCGCGCCAACCAGGTTCTGCAGGTACTGGCTGACGCCAATCTGCCAGACGCGCTGGTTGAGTTCGGCGCGGATCGAGCCGGCCACCGCGTCATAGGGCAGTTGCTGGCCCTCGATGCGCTGGTCGACGAACACCAGGTGGAAGCCGTAGCGGCTCTCCAGCGGCTGGCCGCACAGGCCCTGCGGCAGGCGGAACAGCTGGCGCTCGAACTCAGGCACGGTCTGGCCCTTGCTGATCTGACCGAGCGCACCGCCCTGGGCCTTTGACGGACAGGCCGAATGTTGCGCCGCCAGTTCGGCGAAACGCTGCGGTACCTGCGCCAGCTGCCCAAGCAGCTCCAGCGCCTGCTCGCGCGAAAGGCTACGGGTCTCGGGGTCATCCGCCGGACTGGCCAGCAGGATGTGCCGCACGGCGAGCAGCGGTGCGCTGAAGAAGCGCTGCGCATTGCCCTCGTAATAGGTGCGGCACGCGCTTTCATCAGCCAGCGGCAGTGGCACCTCCCGCTCGATCAGCACACGGGTGGCCGCCTCTTCCTCGCTCTCACCCGCTCCAGTCCGCACTACTAATCCCAGTTCGCCGATACGCTGCTGCAACAATTCGCGCAGCACCAGTGCCTGAACCGCCCGATAGACAGCCTCGTCGCGGCTTGCCGCAGGGTGATACTGCAGTTCCTGGGCGATGGCCTGTGGCACGATCTCCACGCCATTGACCCGCACGCGTGGCCATTCCTGTTCGCTGCTGGCGATCAGTAATGCCTCGCCGGTCTCCGGCCGCTCTTCAGGGGGCAGTTCCTCGAACAGCGTGGCATCGACCGGCACATCGACGTCCAGGCGTGCGCCGCCACTGCAGCCGTCATCCGTGCTTCCACCGCATCCACAAGCCATGACGATTACCTCATTAAAGTGTTTGCACATTGGCGCGAATCAACCGTGGCAGCTGACGCACGAGGCGCCAGTCGCCAACGGCTCACACCGGGCTCTTGCTGTCTGTCGCGGCGTAACCGGGCACCGCGCTCGGCTTGGACGCCTGCGTCGGTGCTTCGTAGCCGCGCGGATGCGGTCGACGCGACACCGCCGGCTTGACACCTTTTTGCCGGACGATCTGATAGCGCCGCCCCAGGTACCACACCGGCGCGCTGACGATGTGCACCAGGCGGGTGAAGGGGAACAGCACGAACAGGGTGACGCCGAGCAGCACGTGCAGCTTGTAGATCAGCGACACCGAGGCGATGGCCTCGGCGGCCGCCACCGGTTGCAGAGTGACGACGCCCTGCGCCCAGTTGCCCAGCAGCACCATCACCGAACCGTCCATGTGGCCGGTGGAGGCGATGATGGTCAACAGACCAAGCACCAGCTGTGCCAGCAGCACCAGGAGAATCATCACGTCGCTGCGGCTGGAGTTGGCGCGCACACGCGGATCGCTCAGCCGGCGCTGGATCAGCATCACCAGGCCGATCAGGCAGAGCACGCCGAAGAAGCCGCCGGAGACCATGGCCAGCAACTGCTTGTTGGCACTGCTGATGAAGTGGTGATAGAGGGCTTCGGGCATCAGCAGACCGACGAAGTGGCCACACAGAACAAAGATGATCCCGATGTGGAACAGGTTGCTCGCCAGCCGCATCCCCCTGGGTTGCAGCATCTGGCTGGAACCAGCCTTCCAGCTGTACTGCGACAGATCGAAACGCGCCCAGCTACCGATCAGGCAGACCGCCAGGGCGATGTAGGGATAGACCCCGAACAGCAGGAAATTGAAATTGGACATCAGCGCACCTCCTGGGCCAGTGCGGCGGCCTGCCCGTCTTGTTTGAAATCGGTCCAGTGCAATGGCACCGCGCTTTCCTCGCGGACCTTGGCCGGCCCACTCGGCGGTGATGGGCAGCGATCCTGCGACTCGGTCTGGAAAAAGTTGACCTGCTCCTCCTCCCAGACCCGGTCCAGTGCCTCCAGTGAATCGTCACGCTCCTCTGCGGCGACCTGCTCGCGCAGACTGGCCAGCGTTTCCTGCACCGGCTCACCGGCAATCTGCAGCAACGCGTAAAAACAGGCCGCGTACGGGCTGCTGCGCTCGTCCAGGCGTGCCGACAGCAGCGCCAGCAAATGCACCACATTGGCCAGGCCTTCACGCGCTTCAAGATCCTCGCGGGTCGCGAGGTATTCGAGGTACAGCGGGATATAGTCCGGCAGTTCGCGCACGCCGATGGCGAATCCGGCAGCCTCGTACTGGGCCATCAGGTCCACCATCGCCTGGCCGCGATCACGCGACTCGCCATGCACGTGCTCGAACAGCAGCAGCGACAGCGCGCGGCCCTTGTCGAACAGGTCGGTGTAGCGCTCCTGCGCGTCCATCAGATCGCCACTGCTCAATTCGTCGAGGAGTACCCGCAGCGCAGTCCGCAACTGCGGACTGATCTCGCGAGCCGCATCAATGGCCCCGGCCAGTTCGGCATGCGCCTCGCGCAAACACTCGTCCGGGTAGTCGAGCAAGAGGGAAATCACTTTCAGGATCTGCATGTTCAGTCCTCCCACAACTGCACGGTCTGGATGATGTCGCGGCGGTTGGCCTTCTTCGCACCGAACATGTTGGTGTCCGAAGCCCCGGAGCAGCCGCTGCCGAAGCTGAAGCCGCAACCGGAGCGCTCGGCGAAGGCATCGCTCATGGCCTCCTCGCGGTGCGCGCTGGGGATCACATAGCGGTCTTCGTAGTTGGCGATGGCCAGGTAGCGGTACATGTCCTCGACCTGTTCGAGGCTCAGCCCGACGCTTTCCAGAATCGCCATATCCTTGATGCCCTCGACCTGCTCGGCGCGCTTGTAGGCGCGCATAGCCAGCAGGCGCTTGAGCGCATGCCTGACCGGTTTCTCGTCGCCGGCGGTGAGCAGATTGGCCAGGTAGCGCAGCGGGATGCGCAGGCTGTCGACGTCCGGCAGCACGCCCTCCATGCCGATCTGTCCGGCCTGGGCGGCGTTCTGGATCGGCGACAGCGGCGGCACGTACCAGACCATCGGCAGCGTGCGGTATTCCGGGTGCAGCGGCAGCGCCAGCTTCCAGTCCACCGCCATCTTGTAGACCGGAGATTTCTGCGCAGCCTCAATCACCGACATCGGCACGCCATCGGTGAGCGCCTGCTCGATGACCTTGGGATCGAAGGGATCGAGGAACATCTCCAGCTGTTTTTCGTAGAGGTCCTGGTCATTGGGGGTGCTGGCCACCTCAGCGATGCGGTCGGCGTCGTACAGCAGCACCCCGAGGTAGCGAATGCGCCCCACGCAGGTTTCGGCACAGACGGTCGGCATACCAGCCTCAATACGCGGGAAGCAGAAGATGCACTTCTCGGATTTACCGCTCTTCCAGTTGAAGTAGATCTTCTTGTACGGGCAACCGCTGATGCACATGCGCCAGCCACGGCATTTTTCCTGGTCGATCAGGACAATGCCGTCCTCCTCGCGCTTGTAGATCGCGCCGCTCGGGCAGGACGCAGCACACGCCGGATTGAGGCAGTGCTCGCACAGGCGCGGCAGGTACATCATGAAGGTGTTTTCGTACTGGCCGTATATGTCGGCCTGGATCTTGTCGAAGTTCTTGTCCTTGCGCCGCTTGGCAAACTCGGTGCCGAGAATTTCCTCCCAGTTCGGCCCCCACTCGATCTTCTCCATGCGCTGCCCGGAGATCAGCGAACGCGGGCGCGCCACCGGCTGATGCGTGCCCAGCGGCGCGGTGTGCAGGTGCTGATAGTCGAAGTCGAACGGCTCGTAATAGTCGTCGATGCTTGGCAGGTCGGGGTTGGCGAAGATGTTCGCCAGCACGCGGAACTTGCCGCCGATGCGCGGGTTGATCGAACCGTCGGCGTTGCGCACCCAGCCGCCCTTCCACTTGTCCTGGTTCTCCCACTCCTTGGGGTAGCCGATGCCGGGCTTGGTCTCGACATTGTTGAACCAGGCGTATTCCATGCCTTCGCGGCTGGTCCAGACGTTCTTGCAGGTGATCGAACAGGTGTGGCAGCCGATGCACTTGTCCAGGTTCAACACCATGCCAACTTGTGAACGAATCTTCATGGCCTCAATCCTCAGATATCTTGCGGCAGGGGTTGCGGCAGCTCGTTGCCATTGGGGCCGTCGAGCCAGTCGACCTTGTTCATCTTGCGCACCACGACGAACTCGTCGCGGTTGCAACCCACGGTGCCGTAGTAGTTGAAGCCGTACGCCAGCTGGGCGTAGCCGCCGATCATGTGGGTGGGCTTGAGCACCACGCGGGTCACCGAGTTGTGGTGGCCGCCGCGGGTCTTGGTGGTCTCGGCGCCGGGCACGTTCACGATGCGTTCCTGGGCGTGGTACATCATCACCATGCCTTCCATCACGCGCTGGCTGACCACCGCGCGGGCGGTCAATGCGCCGTTGGCGTTGAAGCACTCGATCCAGTCGTTGTCTTCGATGCCGACCTTCTTCGCGTCGATTTCCGACATCCACACGATGGGCCCGCCACGGCTCAGGGTGAGCATGATCAGGTTGTCGGTGTAGGTGCTGTGGATGCCCCACTTCTGGTGCGGCGTGATCCAGTTCAGGCAGATTTCCGGGTTGCCGTTGCTCATCTTTCCCGCCACGTAGCCGGTGGAGCGGGTGTTGATCGGCGGTCGATAGCTCTGCATGTGCTCGCCGAAGGCCAGCATCCAGGGGTGGTCCTGATAGAACTGCTGACGTCCGGTGAGGGTGCGCCACGGGATGTACTCGTGGACGTTGGTGTAGCCGGCGTTGTAGCTGACGTGCTCGTCTTCGAGACCCGACCAGGTCGGGCTGGAGATGATCTTGCGCGGCTGCGCCTGGATGTCACGGAAGCGGATCGCCTCATGCTCCTTGGGCAACGCCAGGTGGCTGTGATCACGACCGGTGAACTGCGACAGCGCGGCCCAGGCCTTGACGGCGACGTGGCCGTTGGTTTCCGGCGCCAGGGTGAGGATCACCTCGGCGGCGTCGATGGCCGTCTCGATCTTTGGCCGACCCAGGCTGACGCCCTCCTCGCGCACCACATAGTTGAGCTCACCGAGGAAGTCGACTTCGTCGTCGGTATTCCAGTTGATGCCCTTGCCGCCGTTGCCGAGCTTGTCCAGCAACGGGCCGAGGGAGGTGAACTTCTTGTAGGTGTTGGGATAGTCGCGCTCGACCACGGTCATGTTCGGGCAATTCTTGCCCGGCAGCGGCGCCTCACCCGCCGTCTTCCAGTCGCTGCCGCCGAAGGGCTGCGCCAGTTCGCCGGGGCTGTCGTGCAGCAGCGGCACGGTGACCACGTCCTTCTCCACGCCTAGCTGTCCCTCGGCCATCTTCGAGAAGGCCTTGGCGATGCCCTTGTAGATCTCCCAGTCCGAACGCGCTTCCCAGGCCGGGTCGATGGCCGCCGACAGCGGGTGGATGAAGGGGTGCATGTCCGAAGTATTCATGTCGTCCTTCTCGTACCAAGTGGCGGTCGGCAGGACGATGTCCGAGTACACGCAGGTGGAGGACATGCGGAAGTCGAGGGTGGTGACCAGGTCCAGCTTGCCGATGGCACCTTCGTCGACCCACTCGGCCTCGGTCGGCTTGAAGCCGTCACGCTTGCCGAGGTCCTCGTTCATCACGCCGTTACGGGTGCCCAGCAGGTACTTGAGCATGTACTCGTGGCCCTTGCCCGAGCTGCCCAGCAGGTTGGAACGCCAGATGAACAGGTTGCGCGGGAAGTTCTCCGGGCTGTCCGGCTGTTCGCAGGCGAAGCGCAGGCTGCCGTCCTGCAGCGAGCGGGTGACGTAGTCCACCGGCGACAGTCCGGCAGCTTCGGCGTCGCGGCAGATCTGCAGCGGGTTGCGATTGAGCTGCGGTGCGCTTGGCAGCCAGCCTGCGCGTTCGGCGCGTATGTTGTAGTCGAGCATGTGCTCAGGGAACTTTGACTTGTCCGCCAGGGGCGAAAGCACCTCGTGGATGCTCATCTTCTCGTGGCGCCACTGCGAGCTGTGGTTGTAGAAGAAGCTGGTGCCGTTCATCTGGCGTGGCGGACGGTGCCAGTCGAGACCGAAGGCCAGCGGCAGCCAGCCACACTGCGGGCGCAGCTTCTCCTGGCCGACGTAGTGAGCCCAGCCGCCACCGCTCTGGCCGACGCAGCCACACAACATGAGCATGTTGATCAGGCCACGGTAGTTCATGTCCATGTGGTACCAATGGTTCATCGCCGCACCGACGATGATCATGCTGCGGCCACGGGTCTTGTCGGCGTTGTCGGCGAATTCGCGGGCGATCTGGATGGCCTTCTCACGCGCCACACCGGTGATTTTCTCCTGCCAGGCGGGTGTGCCGGGAACGCTGGCGTCGTCGTAGCTGGAGGCGACGTTGCTACCGCCCAGGCCGCGGTCGATGCCGAGGTTGGCGGCCATCAGGTCGAACACGGTGGCGACCTTGACGGTACTGCCGTCAGCCAGGGTGATGCTACGGACCGGCACGCGGCGCAGCTGGATGCTCTCGCCTTCGGCGTGCTGGAAGTGCTCGTGGAGGATGCCGCCGAAGTACGGGAAGGCCACCTCGGCCGTCTCGCCGCCGTCGATCTGGGTCAGGCTCAGGTCGACGTCACGGCCGTCCTTGCCTTCGCGGGCTTCGATGTTCCACTTGCCCTTCTCGCCCCAGCGGTAACCGATCGAACCCAGCGGCGAAACCAGCTCTCCGGTGCTGCCGTCGACAGCGATGGTCTTCCACTCGGGGTTGTTTTCCTGGCCGAGGTTGTCGGCCAAATCGGACGCGCGCAGGAAGCGGTCGGCGATGCAGCTGCCGTCCTTTTCATTCAGGCGCACCAGCACCGGCAGATCGGTGAAGCGCCTGGCGTAGTCGCGAAAGTACTCGCTCGGCTTTTCGAGGTGGAATTCCTTGAAAATGACGTGGGCGAACGCCTGGGCCAGCGCGGCGTCGGTGCCCTGCTTCGGGTTGAGCCAGAGGTCGGTGAGCTTGGCGACTTCGGCGTAGTCCGGGGTGATGGCGACCGTCTTGGTGCCCTTGTAGCGGACTTCGGTGAAGAAGTGCGCGTCCGGCGTACGGGTCTGCGGGACGTTGGAGCCCCAGGCGATGATGTAGTTGGAGTTGTACCAGTCGGCCGATTCCGGCACGTCGGTCTGCTCGCCCCACACTTGTGGCGAGGCCGGCGGCAGGTCGCAGTACCAGTCGTAGAAGCTCAGGCACACGCCGCCGATCAGCGACAGGTAGCGGCTACCGGCCGCGTAGGAAACCATCGACATGGCCGGGATTGGCGAGAAGCCGATGACGCGGTCCGGGCCGTACTGCTTGACGGTGTAAACGTTGGCTGCAGCGATGATCTCGTTGACTTCTTCCCAGCTGGAGCGGATGAAGCCCCCCATGCCGCGCTTGCTCTTGTAGGACTCGGCCTTGGCCTTTTCCTCGACGATGCTGGCCCAGGCGTCCACCGGGCTCATGTTACGCCGCGCGTCACGCCACAGCTTGAGCAGCGGCTTGCGCACCTTGGGGTACTTCAGGCGGTTGGCGCTGTAGATGTACCAGCTGTAGCTGGCACCACGCGGGCAGCCGCGCGGCTCATGGTTGGGCAGGTCGTTGCGGGTACGCGGGTAGTCGGTCTGCTGGGTTTCCCAGGTGATCAGGCCGTTCTTCACGTAGATCTTCCAGGAGCACGACCCGGTGCAGTTCACCCCGTGGGTGGAGCGCACGATCTTGTCGTACTGCCAGCGCGAGCGGTAGACGTTCTCCCAGTCGCGGGATTCGATGCGGGTTTCGCCATGACCGTTGGCGAATTCTCCTTGCTTGCGATTGAAAAAACGCAGCTGGTCGAGCAGGTGGCTCATCTTTCTCTCCTTTGCCAACGCCAACGAGGGCGTCTGCGTTACACATCAGGCATGGCCGATACGCGAGCGGCGCCGGCCTTGATTGGCTACTTGGTGACGGTGGCCTGTTCGGCGAGTGCCAGGTCGACGGACGACACGAAGTACTCTTCGGCGAAGGCGCTTTCGGGCTCCTTGAGCCAGAAAAAGCAGATGACGAAACTGAGCAATGCCCCGGCGGCGATGATCAGGAAGAACTGCGAGGGCGTGACGAAGGTGTAGAGGGTCAGGTAGAACACCGCACCTACGTTGCCGTAGGCGCCGGCCATGCCCGAGATCTGCCCGGTAATACGGCGCTTGATCGAGGGAATGATGCCGAAGGTGGCGCCCTCCGCGCCCTGTACGAACACCGAGCAGAAAATGGTGATCACCACGGCAATGAACAATGGCCAGCTGGAACCCATCAGCCCCATCAGCAGAAAGCCCAGGGCGATACCGAGCATGTAGGCCAGCATCACGAACCGGCGGTTGCCGAAGCGGTCGGAGACCAGGCCGCCGATGGGCCGCGCCAGCAGATTCACGAAGGCAAAGGATGCGGCGATGATGCCAGCCGTCGTGGGCGTCAGTCCCCAGGTCAGTTCGAAGAACATAGGCAGCATCGACACGACCGCCAGTTCCGCCCCGAAGTTGGCGAAATAGGTGGAGTTCAGTGCCGCGACGGAATTGAACGGGTACTTGTCGTCCTCCGGTACCCCCTTGCGCAGAATCGGCACGTTGACCCGCAGGATCTGCGAGATCTGGTAGAGCACCACCAGCACAATGACGCCGTGACACGTCCAGGCCCAGCCGGCGCCCAGGTAGCCCATGTTCTCAATACGCCAAACCAGCACAGAGAGAATGCCGACCATGGGAATGGTCCAGATGATCAGCTTGACCATATCGCCCCAGCTGCTGACTTCCATGGCCGCGACCTTGCGAGGCTTGTGCTGCACGGTGCCGGCTGGGCCATCGGTAATGGCGAACCAGTAGAACACCCCGTAGGCTGCCATCAACAAGGCCGTCGTTGCGATCGCGTAGCGCCAGCCATCGTCTCCACCGAATGCATGCAGGGCGATGGCCGGCAAGCTCATGGCGGCTGCAGCCGAACCGAAATTGCCCCAGCCGGCATAGAAGCCTTCGGCAAATCCGATATCCCTGGGCTTGAACCACATGGCAGTCATGTGGATGCCGACCACGAAGCTGGCGCCGATCGAGCTCAGTACCAGTCGCGAGATCAGCAGTTGCACCCGCGTGTCGCCCATGGCGAAGGTGATTGCCGGTACCGCCATCGTGACCATCAGCACGGAAAACACCCGGCGCGGGCCCCATTTGTCCAGCGCCATGCCCACCAGAATCCGCGCGGGAATGGTCAGCGCCACGTTGGCGATGGCAAACAGGCGCAGATCATCGCGGGTCAGCCAGTTCGCGCTCTTGAGCATGCTGGTAGCAAGCGGCGCCATGTTGAACCACACGAAGAAGCAGATATAAAAGGCGATCCAGGTGAGATGCAGCGCTCTTATTTCGGGCTGGCGGTACTTGAACAGGTCCGAGACTTTCATTTCGTGGTCTCCCGTGCCGAAACGGGACAGACCTGAACAAGTACCGGACAGGGTGCGCGCCTGACCAGAAAGGAACTGACACTGCCAAAGGTCATGTAATTAAATTCATCGACCAGTGCGTCTATCGAGTGCGCGATAAATCCCTCACCCGGCTCTTCACAGTGCCTGGAGACAACCAGCAGGTCGGGTTTCAGACTATTGACCGCCTTGAGGATGACTTTCCTCGCGTCACCCTGACCGATAACAACTTCAACATTCAGGCCACGATATCCAACTTCCTCTGCCGCCCCTTTTATCCTTGCGGAAAACTCGTTCTTGGCGTTGATATAGTTGGCTTCGCTGGAACTGCTGGTATCCAGACTTTCTTCCGCAACGCCAATCAGGATGATCATTGGTTCAAGTCGGGAAAACATTTCCAGGGTGCGTTCAAGCGCATGGCGCGCATGGGGCGAATCGTCATAGGCAATCATGATGTTCATGGCGTAACACTCCGCGTCGCTGAACTGACTGAATGATTCAGGGGTTTTTCACGTAGGCATTGGGGCGCAGGTAGAACCACCAGTTGAGGACCAGGCACAGCGCACAGAAACCGGCGAAGCCGTACATCGCGACCTCCGGTGTTCCGGCCTTGATCTGGCCGCCAATGACCATCGGTGCAACAAAGGATCCGTACGCCGCCACGGCCGAGGTCCATCCCAGGACTGGACCGGCCTGCTCGCGGTCGTAGATCACGCCGATGGTGCGGAAGGTGGAGCCGTTACCGATCCCCGAAGCGGCGAACAGCACCAGGAAGAGGATGATGAAGGCGAAGAACATCGTCTCCGGCTCGCTCGAGCCATAGGCCTGCTGAAGCACGTAACCCAGCGCGACCGAGGCGGCGATCATGACCACCGAAACCACTTGGGTGACGATTGACCCGCCAAGCTTGTCGGCGATCCAGCCGCCAAAGGGCCGTGTAAGGGCGCCGATGAAGGGACCTATCCAGGCATAGGTCAGGGCGCTGGGCGCGTTGGGATTGACCACACGCGTGATGCTGCCGTCTGCGGCGGCCTCGTTCATGTAGCCGAAGATCACCGTAATCGACAGCGGCAGCGCCATGGAAAAGCCAATGAAGGAGCCGAATGTCAGGATGTAGAGCACACTCATGGACCAGGTGTGCTTGTCACGGAAGATGTCGAACTGGCGTTTGATGCTTGGCTTGATGCTGCCCGGAATCATCCGCAGCAGACCCAGGGTGCTGAGCATGATCAGCGCGATGGCCAGCCACATGTTCAACACACCGAGACCGAAGGGTTGCGGCAGGTAGAGGTAGAGACCTACCACGGAGGTCAGGAAGCCGACGCCGTAGAGCCCGATGATCTTGCCGAACGCGCCCAGCGTATGCCCCGGATTAGGTGTGATCGGCAGCAGGTTGTTCATGCCGAACCAGCCAATGAAGGCCAGCGGGACCAGCGCCAGCATCCATACCCAGCCCGAATTCTGAATCCAGGTGTCCGAGCCGGCAGGTATCCGCCCGATCAGTGTGCCGCTGTCCTTGACCAGCACCATCGGATCACCAGCCAGGGCACCGAAGAGACCGGCGGTCATGACCAGCGGAATCACGATCTGCATGGTGGTCACACCGAAATTACCCAGCCCGGCATTCAGCCCCAGCGCCAGCCCCTGCTGGTTCTTCGGAAAGAAGCCACTGATATTGCTCATCGAACAGGCGAAGTTGCCGCCGCCAATGCCTGACAGCAACGCCAACAATTGAAAGACCCACAGCGGCGTGGTGACGTCCTGCAGGGCAATACCGGCCCCCACTGCGGGTATCATCAGCAAGGCTGTAGTCAGGACGATGGTGTTGCGTCCGCCGGCGATACGAATCATGAACGACGCCGGGATGCGCAACGTCGCCCCGGCCAGGCCGGAAATGGCCGTAAGGGTGAACAACTGTGCCGGCTCGAACGGAAATCCGAGGTTGAGCATCTGGACGGTGATGATCCCCCACATCAGCCATATGGCGAATCCCAGCAGCAGACTTGGAATGGATATCCAGAGGTTACGGGTCGCAATCCGTTTGCCGGTTGACTGCCAGAATCCGGCAACTTCCACATCCCATTTAGCAATACTCGTCATGACCGCTCCGCTCCATTGAGTGCAATCTGGAGCGGAGGCTACGAGCAGTAACTACGCTGAAACTTGATTACCGTCATTAATAGCGGACCGGGGGTCTTCACAAATACCCGCCCTACCTCTTTAGATATACCTAATATGCGCCTTAATAACTTTCGCCTATTCAATAATCTAGCGTTTAAGCCAATACAGTTTTTATACCCGAAGCGTCAATTTAACGCGTGCGAGGTATATCGATTAATATAGGCAGGGTGATGAACTACGCGTAACGTGACACGACTTTGTCAGGCGAGACTCAGCCGTGAGCACGTTCGATATCACGCAATCCCCCTTGCGACACTCGATTATTCAGCACACGACCCTGGCCTTTATTCTGGTCATCGGGGTAACCCTGGCGAGCATGCTCGCCGGCATGTATCTGGCGGATTCCATACAGGGTGATGCCGAGGCACTGAACAAGGCCGGCAGCCTGCGCATGCAGTCCTACCGGCTGGCCCTGCTGGCGCTGGAAGATGAAAGCAGCCTCCTGCACCAACACGTGGAGGAGTTCGAGCACACGCTGCAGACCTACTCCCTGCAACGGGCAATCGGCCACAACCCCAACAGCCCGTTGCACATGCTCTACAGCAGAGCGGTCATGCGCTGGAACGAATCCATGCGACCGCTGCTGACTACCTATCCGCCACAGAAGCGCGCGTTCCGTGCCGAAGTCCCGAAATTCGTTGCCGAACTAGACGGCTTCGTCAAAGCCTTGCAGACCAAGTCCGAAGACAAGCTCGCGGTCATTCGCGGCCTGCAGATAGGCACGCTGCTGTTCACCGTGCTGATGGCTTTTCTGGTACTGCTGGGCGTCTACAGCAATCTGATCACACCGCTTCGCGAGCTGACGCGACTGGCCCGGCAGATCGGTCGTGGCGACTTTCGCAGCAAGGCCTATTACGACGCCCGTAACGAACTGGGGCTGCTGGCCAGCGCCTTCAACCAGATGAGTGATGAGCTGGCCGATCTCTATGACCATCTGGAGCGCAAGGTCGATGAAAAAACCGCCCAACTGCAACGCAGCAACAACTCGCTCGAACTGCTGTTCAACAGCGCCCGCAGCCTGTATCGCTCTTCAGCCGATCCCGTACCACAACTCGCGAGCCTGCTGCTTCCCGTACAGCGCTCGCTGGGCTCAGGCCCTGTATCGCTGTGCCTGCATCACACCGAGGAGAAAAACTGCTTCCGCGCCCATACCGCCATCTCCTCGGAACGGCATCCTCCAGAGTACTGCCGCCTGCCCGATTGCGCGCAATGCCCGGTTCATGCCGGCAATGGCAAGCTGGCAGGCGGCACCGAACTGATCAGCTTTGCCCTGTGCTCAGGCACGCGCGAGTTGGGAGCGCTGCGTATCGAGCAACCCCAGGGCGTGGCGCTGGAGGCCTGGCAGGAGCAGTTGCTCGGCGCGGTGGCTGAACTGTTTGCCGCCTCTCTGGGCCTGAGCCAACTCGCCCAGCATCAGGCGCGCCTGGCGCTGATGGAGGAACGCGCGGTCATCGCCCGCGAGCTTCATGACTCGCTGGCCCAGGCGCTTTCCTATCAGAAGCTGCAACTGAGCCGCTACAAGAAGCAGATCGCCAATGGCCACCCGCAGGCGGAACTGGACGCGACCCTGGGCGCTATTTCGGACGGCCTCAACGCGGCCTACCGGCAACTGCGCGAACTGCTCACGACCTTTCGCATCAAGCTTGATGTCCCTGGCCTGGCAGCTGCGGTACGGGCCACGGTGCTCGAGTTCAGCAGCCACTCGGGGGTCAGCATCGGCCTTCACTACGCCCTTGAGCATTGCCCGTTGACACCCAACGAGGAACTCCATTGCCTGCAGGTCATTCGCGAGGCACTGAGCAACGTGATCAAGCACGCCCAGGCTCGTCAGTGCGACCTGCGTCTGTACCAGGACACACAGGGGCTGGTGCACATCGGCGTGGATGACGACGGTATCGGCATCGAAGTCAACGACAGCCCCAGCGGCCATTACGGCCTGAGTATCCTTGCTGAGCGCGCCGGCAGCCTGCATGGTCACCTGCGCATCGGCAAGCGCAGCGAAGGCGGCACGTGTGTCCACCTGAGCTTCCTCCCGGCCTATCGCCGCACGCCCCTGCAACCGGAGACCGACATCCCGTGAACAACCAAGACAAGATTCGCATCCTGCTGGTCGACGATCATCCGATGATGCGCAGCGGCATGCGCGCCCTGCTCTCCATGGAAGACGATCTGTTGCCCGCCGCTGAAGCCGGCAACGGTGCCGAGGCGGTTCGGCTGGCCAGCGAACTGGACCTGGACCTGATCCTGCTCGACATGAACATGCCCGGCATGGACGGGCTGGAAACCATCCGTCAGATGCGCGCTGGCGGAATCGAAACACGCATCGTCATCTTCAGCGTGTCTGACGACCATACCAATGTGCTGGCGGCGCTTCGCGAAGGGGCGGACGGCTACCTGCTCAAGGACATCGAGCCGGAGGACCTGATCAGCCAGATTCGCCAGGCCGCTCAGGGCCGGCTGACCTTGAGCCCGGAGTTAAACCAGGTTCTGGCTCAAGCCATTCGCGAACGCCCCAAGCCCGGCCATGCGCATCCGTCGGCGGGCCTGACCAAGCGCGAGAAGGATGTACTGCGACTTATCGCCCGAGGCCAGACCAACAAGATGATCGCGCGCAAGCTGGCCATCAGCGAAGGCACGGTCAAGGTGCACGTGAAAAACCTGCTGCACAAGCTCGGCCTGCGCTCGCGTGTCGAGGCCGCCGTCTGGTCGCTGGAGCATGATCAGGCCCGAGCCTAATGGCATTCGCGATGCAATTTTAACGTTCCGTGGCACAGCGGGCTCGGCCTGAAAACGCACCGGGCTTGTCTGCGGTCAAGGTCAGAATGCTGTAGAAACCCCTTTCCAGACAGGTTTTAAAGCACCTTGACGGCAATCAAGGGCAAAGATCGTAAGCAGCCTATCTTTCGCCCCGTAGCCAACAAGGAGCACCACGATGAGCAGCCTTCACCCCTCCCGTCTAGCCCTCGCCCTGCTCGCCGCAGGCCTGGCCGTCAGCACTGCAACAAGCGCCGAAGAAGCGTTCAGCAGCCTGTTCACTGACGCAAAACCGATCTTTGATCTGCGTTACCGCTACGAACATGTCGATCAGGACAACGCCCTCAACCACGCCAATTCACAAACCCTGCGCACGCGCATCGGCGTGCAGACCGGCACCTGGTACGGCCTGTCGGCACTGATCGAAGCGGACAATGTCAGTCGCTTGGGCACATCCGCCTACAACAACACCCGCAACGGTCAGACCGACTACTCGGCAGTGCCCGATCCGGACGGCAGCGAGATCAATCAGGCGTTGCTGCGCTATGACCACAGCCTGGGCGGCGCAGTGGTCGGTCGCCAGCGGATCAACCTGGACAACCAGCGTTTCGTCGGTGGTGTCGGCTGGCGGCAGAACGAGCAGACCTATGACGGCATTCTCGGCCAGCTCAAACCCGTCGACGGGCTGACCCTTACCTACGCCTATATCGACAACATCAACAGCATCTTCGGCCCTGAGGACAACCGCTTCGACAACCGCACGAACCCGGCCAACATCGAAGGCCACAGCCACCTGATCAACGCGCGCTACCAGGCCATGCCGGAGCTGACGGTAACCGCCTACAGCTACCTGCTGGGACTCGACAACCTCGCCAGTACGGCGACGGCAGATTACGGCTCGCTCTCGAGCAAGACCACCGGCGTACGCCTGAACGGCACTGCTCAGGGCATCAGCTACACCCTTGAATACGCGCGGCAGAAGGACTACGCCGACAATCCGCTGGAACTGAGCAGCGAGTACTACCTGGCCGAGCTGGGTTATACCCTCCAGGGCGTGGCGCTCAAGGCCGGGATGGAGGTTCTGGGTGGCGACAGTGGCCCCGGCAACCGTGCATTCCAGACGCCCCTGGCGACCAAGCATGCATTTCAGGGCTGGGCCGATACGTTCCTGCTGACCCCGGTCGACGGCGTACAGGATGTCTACATCGGCGGGAGTCTGCCGCTGTTTGGCGGCACCCTGCAGGCCTGGTACCACGACTTCCGTGCCGAGCGCGGCAGTCAGCAATACGGCGAGGAACTGGATATTTCCTACAGCCGCACCATCGCGCTGGTGAAGGGTCTGGTCGCCACCGTCAAGTATGCCGCCTATGACGCGGACGACTTCTCGGTCGATACCGAGAAGGTCTGGGCACAGCTTCAGTACAGCTACTGAAATGCGATGAGCGGCTTGCGCGATTTCGCAGGCCGCCTCGCCCTCGTGGATTTGCATTGCATCAGACGCCCGTCAGGATGCAATGCCTTCGAAAGGATGTTCAGATGATTCGGTATCTGCTGAGCCTGTCGCTCACCCTTGGGCTGCTTGGCTTTACATCGGCAGGCCTCGCTGCAATCAGCGACGCCGAAGCCGTGAATCGTGCGGGCATGCAACGCATGCTGAGCCAGCGCATCGCCAAAAACTACCTGATGCTGGGCACCGAAACCCGGGCGGAAGTTGCGATCGTCCAGTTCGACCAGAGCATCGCCGACCTGGAGTCCAACAGTCAGCTTCTGGAAGACTACGCACCCACCGCTACGATAGGTACCGCCCTGACCCGGGCCAACGAAACCTGGCACCGTTACCGTGAGGTGGTGTTGACCCCACCCAGCAAGGAGCGGGCGGTCGAGGTGCTGCAACTCAGTGAGCAGGCCCTCGAGCAGAACGAGAAGCTTGTGAGGCTGATCGAACAGTACACCGGCAGTCAGACCGCGAACCTGGTCAATCGCAGCGGCCGTCAGCGCATGCTCAGCCAGCGCATTGCCAAGCTGTACCTGGCCATGGCCTGGCACCTGCCCAGCCCACAGCTGCAAGGCGCGTTCAACACCGCAGTAAAGGAGTTCGACGAAGGGCTCATGTACCTGCGTCAGGCGCCGCAGAACACGCCTGAGATCAACCGTCGCCTTGACCAGGTTGCAACACAGTGGCGCTTTGCCCAGGCCGGTTTCAACCTGGCAAACAACTCGCAATTCGTACCCACGGTCATTGTTAGCACCACCGAAACGCTGCTTGTGAAGATGGACGAACTGACCCGTCTGTATGAAGCGCTAGCCGACGCGCACTGAAAAGGACGCAGCGCCGTTATCACTCCGACCCTGATCGGTTAGCACGTGTTCGAGCCTTCATCGCTGAGGCGCACACTCCCGGTGGCGCGCACCGGGCCTGAACCTATCAACCCGGAAAAAGCGCGTCTCCCGGCTTCACCGGGCCGCGCTGTCGTGTATCGAGCCGGCAGGCCATCTCGACCCTGCGGGCGTCCATCGTGCCCTCCCTCCGGTCGGCTGACGCCTGCGCACTCCGTTTGCCGTTCGTGCCTGAGAGTGGGTGTGGGGCGGTCTTGCTGTTTCCCTTCACCTTGTCACGGCGTGCTCGCCGTCAAGGGCTTCACCCGCGTGGCGTGTTTGCGGCGGTCGCCGGCTACGCCCCCTGACTGCTTGCGCTGCGCCGTGCCGGACCGGTTCCGGGCAATTCCGCCCGAGCTACCGGAGCACCGACATGTCGATTTCCTCTTGCGCCATGGTCTCTTCTCTTTTGATTCAAGACGAAGCAGGCCACTATGTGCCGGCCACGGCCGATCAGATCCTGACGGCAGCCCGCCAGGTGATAGATCTCAAGATCCCGCGCGGTGCAGCGTTCACCGCGCCTGACGTCGTCAAGGACTACTTGGGCGCCAAGCCGGCAGGCTTCGAGCACGAAGTGTTCGCAGTGCTGTTCCTAGACAACCGGCATCGCCTGATCGAGTACGTCGAGATGTTCCGGGGGACCATCAACAGCGCCTCGGTGTACCCGAGGGAAGTCGTGAAGGAAGCCCTGCGGCTCAACGCAGCAGCGGTGATCTTCTCGCACAACCATCCAAGCGGAGACCCAGAGCCGAGCCAGGCGGACAGGACGCTGACCCGAAAGCTCAAGGACGCGCTGGAGCTGATTGACGTGCGCACACTCGATCACATCATCGTGGCGGGTCAGGAGCAGGTGTCGTTTGCCGAGCTCGGACTGTTATAGGCCAGAGGGGGGCTTCGGCCCCCTTTTCTTTTTTTGCGCGCCCACCAGAACGACAAGCGATGTCACAGCCGTCTGATCGAGCGCGAAGCTGAGGGCGACAATCTGCTCCCCGTTGCGCTGGTGGTGTGTCGGCATGCCGCTACAGCGTCATATCGAGCACGATGCGGCCCTCAATCTCACCCTTGTGCATGCGCGCGAAGATCGCATTGATGTTTTCCAGGCGATCCGTGGCGACAGTGGCGCCAACTTTGCCTTGCGCTGCGAACTCAAGTGACTCCTGCAGATCCAGCCGGGTGCCAACGATCGAACCACGCACGGTGATGCCATTGAGGACCATGCCGAAGATGTCCAGCGGGAAGTCCCCTGGCGGCAGCCCAACCAGCGACATCGTGCCGCCACGACGCAACATGCCGGCGGCCTGGGCGAAGGCTTTCGGTGACACCGCAGTGACCAGCGCACCGTGTGCACCGCCGATTTCTTTCTTGATGAAGGCAGCCGGGTCTGTAGTGAGCGCATTGACCGTGAGGGTCGCCCCGAGGCGTTCGGCCAGGCGCAGCTTGCTGTCGTCGATATCGACGGCGGCGACGTTCAGGCCCATGGCCTTGGCATACTGCACCGCCATGTGGCCGAGTCCACCGATGCCGGAGATCACCACCCAGTCGCCTGGCTTGGTGTCGGTGACCTTCAGGCCTGGATACACCAACGTGCCCGAGAATCGCCAGGCAAGGCCAGTGTCTACACGGCGCGCCTGACGCTCGACATCACGCCCGCGTTGCGTGCCCGAATCAAACTGGCGGCCTTTGGCGAAGGCCTGACCGTGGCCGAGATGTTGCGGGGCCTGCTGGAGCAGCGCTTTCCGGAGGATCCGTCGTGACGGGGCGCGCGCCGTCAACAGCGCCTAGTACTGGCCCGGGGTGGGTGCGCAAGCCACGCCGTTCACGCCGGTTCGTCATCGGCGCAGCGATTGCCAGCGTGCTGGCCATTGCCGGATCGACGCTGGGTCGGCACGCACTGAGGCTCGTGCATAACGCGTCAGACAGCGTCCCCACTGGCTGGTATCGCATCGAACCGGCTGACCGGGTGGCGGTCGGCGACATCGTGCTGGTGCAACTGCCCGCAGAAGTCACCGCGCTTGCAGCGCGGCGCGGCTACCTGCCCTCGGGGGTCCCTCTGCTCAAGTCGGTGATCGCCCGTTCAGGTCAGAAGGTCTGCGTCGTCGGCTCCCGGATACGGGTCGACGGGACGACCGTCGCCCAAGCGCTTGAGCAGGATCGCGCAGGACGCGCCATGCCCCGGTGGACAGGCTGTCGCGCGCTCGGTGCGGAGGAACTGATGCTGATTGCCCCCGGCAATGCCGAGTCGTTCGACAGTCGCTACTTCGGTCCCGTCACGCTGGATGCGGTGATTGGCAAGGCACGACGCGTGCAGCTGAATTGACGCACATGGAGCGGTTCTGCGCAGAGAAAGGCAAAGAGAGACAGAGAGAAAGCAGAGGGCAAGATAAAAGGAGGCGACACGCCGTGGGCGCTCGACCAACCTGCACGTGGGGATGGAAGGCGGCACGCCGCGTTCGTCGAGAGTGTCGATGATGCGCTCAAGGGCACGTCATCACAGGCGCCTAGCGGTGTCGCTACGCCCTACCCCGCCAACCTTGGAATGCGATTATGAAACGTCATCCAGATCCATCGACCGAAGACGGCTTCCAGCCACGCACCGGCTCGCCCGGTCAGCGCGGTCAGGCCTTCGTGACGCAGATCCTGCGCCAGGCAGGCAAGGCCGGCGCTACACGCCGCCAGGGTGCGCATCGGCCCGGTGCCCGCCTCGGGCGCGGCCATGTCGCCGCGCGGTTCAGTGGCGACTACTCGGCGACCGGCCGCCGCGTGGCAATCAAGACCCGCCTGGTGAACCTGCAGCAAGCCGCCAAGCGATCGGTTGCCCATCACCTGCGCTACATCGAGCGCGAGGGTGTCGGGCGGGACGGCGAGGCCGGCCAGGCGTACGGCCCGCTGACCGATCGCGCCGACCTTCAAGCCTTCGAGGCGCGTGGCCGGGAGGACCGCCACCAGTTCCGCTTTATCGTCTCGCCCGAAGATGCTGAGTCGCTTGAGGCGTTGCGCACCTTCAGCCGACACCTGATGGCTCGGGTCGAGCGCGACCTGGGCACGCGCCTGGACTGGGTCGCGGTAGACCACTGGAACACCGACAACCCGCACACCCACATCGCCCTGCGCGGCAAGGACGAAACCGGGCGGGACCTGATCATTGCCCGTGACTACATTTCGCACGGCATGCGCCACCGTGCGGGCGAGCTGGCGACCGAATGGCTGGGACCCCGAACCGAACGGGAGATCCAGCAAAGCCTGCAGCGCGAGGTGGGACAGGAGCGATGGACACGCCTTGATCACGCACTCGTGCGCCTTGATCGCGGTGGCGGCATACGTCTGCAGGACCTTGCCCGTGATCCACGTCGCCTGCACCTGATCGGTCGCCTGCAACACCTGCGGCAACTGGGCCTGGCCAGGGAGATTCGCACAGGGCACTGGCACCTTGAGGCGCGTGCTGAGCGAACCCTGCGCGCACAGGGTGAACGGGGCGATATCGTGCGCACGATGCAGCGGGCCATGAGCGGCACGCCGCGAGAGCTGAGCACCCTCGAACCCGGCTCCAACCAGACCGTCACGGGCCGTCTGGTCGCCAAGGGGTTTGCCGGCGAGTCACACGATCGGGGCTATCTGGTGATTGACGGAATCGATGGCAAGGCCCACTACCTGAGCCTGCCGGCCAGCGCTGACCTGTCCAATTATCCGCAGGGCGCTGTGATCGAAGCACGGGCATCGACCGAGCTCCGACCGGCCGATCAGCGCATTGCCGCACTGGCGGTTGACGGGGTTTATCACAGGGCGCGCCATCGTGCGGTCCTGGTGCAGGATCGTAGCTTCCGGGGCGACCGCGAGGCGCTGCTGGACGCCCACGAACGTCGACTGGAAGCACTGCGCCGAGCCGGTATCGTCGAGCGCTCGGGCGAAGGCCTGTGGCGTGTACCCGGCGATCTGGTCGAACAAGGCCGACGCCACGACGCCAAGCGCTCCGGCGGCCTGTCGGTCAACGTGCGCAGTTCGCTACCCGTCGAGCAGCAGGTCACGGCGCTGGGCGCCACCTGGCTGGACACCCAGTTGCTTGGCGGCGCTCAGGCCATCGGCAGTCAGGGATTCGGCGCTGAGGTTCACAGCGCACTGCATCGGCGCACTGACTGGCTGATCGAGCACGGCCTGGCGGAGCGCCGAGGCACGCGGACACTGTTCGCGCCCGCTTTACTGGCTACCCTGCGCGACCGCGATGTAGCGATGGCGGCCCGCGATATCGAGACCCGAACGGGACTCACGCACAGTCCTGTATTGGAGGGCAAACCGGCCAGCGGCGTCTATCGGCGTTACATCGAACTGGCCAGCGGACGCTATGCGCTGCTCGAACAGGGCCGGTCTTTCAGACTGGTGCCTTGGAGGCCGGTGGTCGAGCGCCGGCTTGGTCAGCAGGTGACAGCCATCGTCCAGGGCCCCCATGTGTCCTGGCAGATCGGACGCTCACGCGGCCCGGTCATTGGCTGAGGTCGGAGGCCTCGACCATCGCCTCCTCGGCGGCTGCACGCAGCCACTGTTCGAAGAGCCGGCTTTGCGGCAGCCCTTCCCTGGCTGCGTAATAGACCAGTCGCAGGTCACGGTCCACATCGATCGACAGCGACGTGTGATCGAACACGACGGGGCCGATCTCGTCGACCTGAAAATACCGGATGCCCTGGCACGGCCCATGGATGTCCTGCTGGCGCCACCAGTCTCGGAAGTCCGGGTCGACCTTCTCCAGGTCTCGAACCAGGGTCCCGATATCAGGGTCCAGCGGCGCACGCACGAAATCACGGCGAAAGCTCGACAGGATCTGCAGCGCCTGATCCTCCCAGGGGTCGAGTAGCGCACGCATCGACGGGGCGGTGAACAGCAGCCACAGCAGGTTGCGCCGCTCGGCCGGGACGCTGGAGAAGCCGAACACCTTGTCGGCTGCGGCGTTCCAGGCCAGCACGTCCCAGCGCAGGTTCAGCACGTAGGCCGGACGCAGCGGCAGGTCAGCCATCAAGCGGTCCACCAGGGGTGGCACAGCGCACCAGGTCTTGCCGGGCTCGGGCGGTAGCCGCTGGTGCGCCAGCAGGAACAGGTGGCGACGTTCGGTCGCATCGAGCTTCAGTGTCCTGGACAGGTTCTCCAGAAACGCAGCCGACACGCCAATGTCCCTGCCCTGTTCGAGCCAGGTGTACCAGGACAGTCCGACCCCGGCCAGTGCGGCCACTTCCTCACGCCGGAGCCCCGGTGTACGCCGGCGTCCGCCTGCCGGCAGGCCGACTTCCTGAGGCGTGATGCGCTCGCGCCGACTGCGCAGGAAGTCGGCCAGTTCTGTCCGATTTCGCTCAAAACTCCGAGGCGCACTCATCCGGTTACCTCCAGTAATAGTATAAACGGTCAAATTGTAACCGTATCGAAGCGGTACTAAGAATACCTCCTCGTCGTCCCGAAGACCCGCGCCAGAGCCCCGGGGTCGCGACATGACTGTCAGGAGAGATATGGATGTACCAATCACTGCTTCGCCAACAGCTGGAGTTACTGAAGTCCTCCAATCAATACCGCACCTTCACCACGCTGAGCCGAATTTGCGGCCGATACCCCTTGGCAAAACTGGACGACAGCGAACAGGATCCGGTCGTCGTCTGGTGCAGCAACGACTACCTGGGCATGTCTCAGCATCCGGCGGTCCGCCGAGAAATGCACCTAGCCTTGGAGAGACACGGAGCTGGATCGGGCGGCTCGCGCAATATCGGCGGCTCTCACCAGCTGTACGCGCGACTGGAAAATAGCCTGGCCGACTGGCACGGCAAGGAAGCGGCACTGGTGTTCCCGACCGGCTTCGGTTCGAACGACGCCACGCTGCAGTGCCTGCTGCGCCAGATTCCAGACTGCGTCGTGGTCAGCGACGCGTTGAACCATGCATCCATCGTCAACGGCATCCGCGCAACATCCAATGAACGCAGGGTGTTCAGACACAACGACGTCGCGCATCTGGAAGAGATCCTGTCGGGATACCCGCTCGAGCGACCCAAGCTGGTGGTGTTCGAGTCGATCTATTCGATGGATGGCGATATTGCGCCCATCGCCCAGATCCTGGACATCACCAGGCGCTACAACGCCTTGACCTACCTGGACGAAGTGCATGCCGTGGGGATGTACGGACCTCGTGGTGCGGGCGTGGCCGCTGAGCTCGGCCTGGCTGACCGGGTCGATATCATCCAGGGCACCATGGCCAAGGCGATCGGGGTCATCGGTGGCTACATCGCCGCGAGCCAGTTCATCGTCGACGCCGTTCGCTCCTTTGCGACCGGCTTCATCTTCACGACATCCCTGCCACCGGCGATCACGGCCGGCTGCCTGGCCAGCATTGAACACCTCAAGGCAAGCGACAACGAGCGCCAGCGCCTGCACGCCCATACGGGCCTGCTGCGCAAGCGGCTCGATGAGCACGACATTCCCGTGATGCCCTGCTCGCAGACCCACGTATTGCCGGTGCTGGTCGGCGAGGCCGAGCGGTGCAAGGCGGCTGCGCAGCGGCTGCTGAACACCCATGGCATCTACCTGCAGCCGATCAATTACCCCTCGGTGCCGGTCGGCACCGAGCGCTTCCGGATCAACGCCACGCCGAACCACAGCCACGCGCAGATCGAGCACCTGGCTTGTGCGCTGCGCGAGACCTTCGAGCATTTCGCCATTCCTCTTGCGTCGGTCGCCTTTGCCCAGGAGGTGGCGTGATGAGTGGTCCCCTGTTCACCGTGCGAAACGCCACAACCGCCGACGTGGCCGTGCTGATCGAACTCAGGGCGTACCTGCTCGACGGTACCGCCGCGTCCTATTCCAGCCGGACGCCCGAGGGGCAGGCCCGCTGGCGCGCGGCCTACCGCAGTTGGCTGTCCGCCACCCTCGGCACGAACGACAACGTGCAGGTGCTCGTTCTGGAACACCGCGACTCCGGTCAGGTACTGGGATGTGCGACCGGCGTCATCGACGCGAGGGCTCCGACCGTGGCCAACCTCAACGGCCTTTCAGGCTGGGTGCAATCGGTCGTGGTCTCGCCTCCGTGGCGTGGCAAGGGCGGTGCCCGCCAGCTCATGCAACAGGTTCTGCGGTGGTTCGACAATCGCGAAGTGTCCACCGTGGTGCTCCAGACCACTCCGGGCGCGGAGCAGCTGTACCTGTCCCTGGGCTTTGAGCCCAGCAGTGAGCAATTGCTGGTTCGCCAGGGGGTGGCCGAATGAGGATTCTCATTATCGGGCTGGGCTACGCGGGCCTGCGTTTTCAGCGCGCCTTTGAGTATGCCGGCGCCTGCACCCGCGAGGTGGTATCGCTCGCCTATGTCGATCACCGGCCCAAGCACACGCCGCTCAAGCACTATGCGCAGATCGACGAGGCACTGGCGAGCTTCATGCCCGACATCGTGGTGGTCAGCACCAACGACATCAGCCATACCAGCGTCCTTGAGGAGTTGGACGGCTACCAGGGGTTTGTCATCTGCGAAAAGCCCCTGGCAGCACCGAGCGACGAACTCACGAACATCCCTGCAGGCATGTCCGCCACACGCGGGTTCGCCCTGAACCTGATCGAGCGTTACTCCGCTGCCAGTCAGACCCTGCGCAGCTGGGTGGAGCGACATGACTGGACGCTGGCGCGTGCAACCTTCCACTGGGGCAAGGACCGTATCAACGACTATCGCCCGACTTGCGGCGTCACCAGCGAAGCCATTCATGCCCTGGATCTGCTGACCTGGCTCTGCCCCGCCGCAGGACCGTTGAGGCTGGCCGCCGTGCTGGGCATCCGTTCCGACTTCTCGATTTCAGGCCATGCCGTACTCGATACCGTCCAGCTCATCGCAACGCTTGGCGATGCCCCGGTGAGCGGCTATGCCAGCTTCGCCAATGTCGTGCGGCAGCGCACTGTGGACCTGTCCTTTATCGATTGCGAGGACCAGCTGATCCATGCACGCCTGACCTTTGATACGCCCCGCTGGGACCACGACCACCTGCGTATCTGGATGCGCGATACCGACGGCAGTGAACTGGTGATGCATGAGCAGTCCATTGCGCCCACCCGACCTGGGCTGGAATCGCTGCACAAGCTGTCGCACCTCTGCCTGCAGGTTCTGAAATGGGTCGCACACGGGCAGGCGCCAGCCGTGCCCTTTGCAGACCTCGACACGGCGTTGAGCCTGCAGCGTCTGCTCAACACGCTCGAAGCCCATGCGCTGACTCCACCGGCTGCGCGCTACAACCGGGGCGCCGATCGCGCGCTGCTGACCGAAGGCAGCGATCAGGAAAGCCTCGGCTAGCCATCAACTCTGGAGAACGACTATGTGTGGAATCGCAGGATGGCTGGACTACAGCCTCGACATGACGACACAACAGCAGACCTTGCAGTGCATGACCGAGACCATGGCGCGACGAGGTCCGGATGCCGAAGGGATCTGGCTCGACGGGCCCATCGGGCTCGGGCACCGCAGGTTGTCGATCATCGATCTTGAAGGCGGAAGGCAACCGATGCTCGCCCGCCTGGGTGAAGTGCCGGTGGCCGCTGCCATCACCTACAGCGGGGAGGTCTACAACTTTTGCGAGCTGCGCGCCGAACTCAAGGCCCGAGGTCATCGGTTCGAGAATCACAGCGACACCGAAGTCGTCCTGCGCGCCTACCTGGAATGGGGCGAAGGGTTCGTCGACCACCTCAACGGCATGTTCGCGTTCGCACTATGGGACCGGCGCAGCCAGCGCCTGCTCCTGGTGCGTGACCGCATGGGCGTTAAGCCGCTGTATTACTACCCGACCGCCAGTGGGGTGATCTTCGGCTCGGAACCCAAGGCGCTGCTGGCCAATACCCGGGTCCCGCGCACGGTTCGCGCCGACGGATTGCGCGAGATACTGGAAATGGTCAAGACACCGGGCCACGCCGTCTTCGACGGCATGCGCGAAGTGCTGCCCGGCGAGTTGGTGCGCATCGATCGCCACGGGGTGAACCGCCGCCGCTACTGGCAGTTGGAAGCACGCGAACACACCCACTCGCTCAAGCGGACCATCGACCACACGCGCGCGCTGCTGGAGGATATCGTCGAGCGGCAGATCATCGCCGACGTGCCGCTCTGCAGCCTGCTCTCCGGAGGACTCGACTCGTCGATCATCACGGCACTGGCCTCCCGGAAACTGCTCGCCAAGGGCCAGGACAACATTCGGTCCTTCTCGGTCGATTTTCTCGATCACGGCAACGGCTTTGCCGGCGATGCGGTGCGCGGCACGCCCGATGCTCCTTTCGTACGCGATCTGGTCGAACGCATCCACTGCAGCCATGAGGAAATCCTGCTCGACAGTCACGAGTTGGGCGACCCTGCGCTTCGCAGCCAGGTCGTGCGTGCGCTCGATTTGCCTCCGGCTTACTGGGGCGACATGTGGCCCTCTCTTTACCGACTGTTTCAGGAAGTGCGCAGGCACTCGACCGTTGCCCTGTCCGGCGAAAGCGCCGATGAAGTGTTTGGCGGCTATCGCTGGTTCCATGATCCGGTCGCGATCAAGGCCGAGACCTTCCCATGGCTAGCCTCCGTGACGGGCAAGTATTTCGACGGCAAGACGCTTTTCGACTCCGTACTGCTGCGACAGCTGGACATGCCGGGGTTCGTCGCCGACAGCTACCGCCAGGCAATCAGCGACGCACCGACGCTCCCAGGTGAAGGCCCGGTCGAGCAACGCATGCGCCAGATGAGCTATCTGAACCTGACCCGTTTCGTGCAGACCCTGCTCGATCGCAAGGACCGCATGAGCATGGCCGTCGGGCTTGAGGTCCGGGTGCCGTTCTGCGACCACCGGCTGGTTGAGTACGCCTTCAACATACCGTGGGATATGAAGGCGTTCGACGGGCGCGAGAAAAGTATCTTGCGGGCAGCAACCCGCGACCTGCTTCCCGATTCGATCGCTGAACGGATCAAGAGTCCCTACCCGTCCACACAGGACCCGGCCTACGAACAAGCATTGCGCCGTTCGCTGGCCGCGATCATGGCCGACCCCAACGCGCCCGTGCGCGAACTGCTCGATGCGTCCCGTGTGACGGAAACGCTCGACCGCCCCCTGTCGAGCACCTCACCCATGTACGACCGCATGGGCATGGAGCTCGCCGTCGGGCTGAACACCTGGCTCATCGAGCAGGACGTCAGCCTCGCCCTATAACCTTCGGGCGCGGTCCTGCCGGACCGCGCCGCTCCTTTCATTGGAGTGTCATCCATGCGTCACACAACCTCCAGCCAGCTGCCCATCTACCTGATCGCCCTTGGCGCGTTCGCGCTCGGAATGGCGTCCTACGTGACGGCCGGGCTTATCCCCATGATCGAATCGTCGTTCTCGGTTTCAGTGGCCGTCGCTGCGCAACTGGTCACCGCCTTCACCCTGGCCTATGGGCTCGGATCTCCGATCTTCGTGGCCTTGACGCCACCTGACCGGCAACGAACCGGGCTGCTCGTCGCCCTGGGTCTGTTCGTAATCGCCAACGCCGCAAGCGCCTTGTCGGACAGCTTCAACACACTCATGATCTGGCGCGCCGTGGCGGGCATCGGGGCAGGTGTTTACCTGGCCATGGGCATCGGCGCTTCGGCCGCGCTGTCGACACCCGCGCGGCGCGGCAAGGCGATCGCCATCATCATGGGCGGCATGGCCAGCGGCGTGGTGCTGGGCGTCCCGGTCGGCCTTATGATCGCCGACCAGACAGGCTGGCAGGCCGCACTCTGGCTGGTCACGCTGCTGGGTTTACTGGCCTTTGCCGGGTTGTCGATCCTGCTGCCGGCCCTGCCCGCAGCACCTACCAGCAGCTTGCGCCAGAAGCTGGCCATCCTGGCCGATGGGCATGTCGTGACCATTTTGCTGGTTTCCCTGCTGGCTGCGATTGCGAGCCTGGGCATGTATACCTTCATCGCGCCGCTGCTGGCCGATCCGGCTTACGGCGCGGTCCGCTCTGTGACGCCGTACCTGTGGATCTGGGGCATTGGCGGTGTGCTGGGCAGCTTCTGCATCGGTCCGGTGGTGGATCGCGTACGAGGTCCCGTGCTGGTCCTGGCAATCATGCTGATGCTGTGCGCCTCGCTGTTCATGCTGCCGTTTGCTGCCGCGCTAAGCGCTGGGCTTGTCATGCTGCCCATTGCACTCTGGGGCGCGGTTGGCTGGGCACTGCAGGTGCCTCAGAACAACGAGCTGATCCTGGCCCGGCAAGCGCAGGGTGACGGCAACCTGGCCATCGCACTGAACGAGTCAGCCTTGTACCTGGGCAGCGCCATCGGCGCCGCCGCCGGCGGCTTCGTCCTGCTGCTGCACATGCCGACCTGGACGCTTGCTGCCTGTGCAGGAAGCGTCGCGCTGATCGGAGCGCTGCTTCAGGTCATCAACCTACGACGCCCGGCAGGTACTCCAGGCACAGCCAAGCCCGCCCCTCATCACTGATCGACATGGGAGAGAAACGTGGAGCTTCGTCACCTTCGCTGTTTCGTCGTGGTAGCCGAGGAACTGCATTTTGCGCGCGCTGCGGCGCGCCTGCATATCGAGCAATCACCGTTGTCACGGATCATCAAGGATCTTGAGTATCGACTGGGCGTGCAGCTGTTCGAACGGACCACGCGGCGCACCCGCCTCACTTGGGCGGGAGCCGTGCTGTTTGAGGAAGCACAGCGCATCTTCGCCGTGGTCGATCAGGCCAAAGCCAGCGTCAAGGGTGCTGCGACTGGCTACCGGGGAAGGCTGCGCGTGGCCCTGTCGGACGGCGTCCCCCAATCCCGACTGGCGGCCCTGCTGGCGCAATCCCGACAACAGGATCCGGAGGTTGATATCTGCCTGTACGAGGTGCCGTCTTCAATCCAGATCAAGGGGCTTGAAGACGATCTCTACGATGTAGGCTTGACTCAATGCGCTCACCGAGGCGAAGGCCTGGTGGGGGTTCCCGTCTGGCAGGACCCGCTCGTCGTCGCCCTGCCCGCCCGGCATCAACTGCTGGCGTATCGTCAGATACCGTTGGAGGAAATCGCTCGGCACCCGCTTGTCCTGTGCGAACCTCAAGTCTGCGAGGACTTCTGGCACCAGCTGCAGCCTGTGCTCAAACCGATCGAATCACAGCTCACGGTCGCCGAACGTGTTCCAACGCTCGACCTGATGATGGCGCTGGTGGCGGCCGGCTATGGCTTGGGATTTTCCAGCCTGGCGCGGATTGCCGAACTCAACAACCCGGACGTCGTAACGCGACCTTTGGAGGGTGACACGACCATGCTCACCACCTATCTGGTTCGGCGCGAGGTCGAGCCGTCCGAGCAACTGCTTCGATTCATCGACAGAGTCATGCACGTCTCCCATGACGTTGCGGCGCCCAACGTTTCTGACTTGGTACCCGCGCAGGTTCAGGAGATACGGTCATAACCACGCCGGCGGAAAAGGCCTTCAAACGATGCTATCATTTGACGCATGATAGTACGTCATTTGAGGGCTACCACATGAGCACCGTCGCGAAACAGCCGATTAAACGATCCGCTAGCCGCCCAATAAAGCCCAATTTCTGGAGCATGGCGCATGAACTGGCGGCCTTCACCGAGCATGAGCGACTTGTCCGGATTCGGGTGGGGTTCGAGCCTTACTGGCTGGTGGCGACCAAGTCAGCGTTCGGCCTGACCATGCCCATGATTGCCGGCATCGCGAATGTCTCGGCATCGACGATCGAGCGCAGGCTAAAAAGTGACGAGGCCTTGGACTCGGTCGCCTCGGAGCGACTCGACCGCCTGGCCCAAGTGGCAGTGCTGGCCGAAGATGTGTTCGAGGACAAGGACGCAGCCAGCACATGGATGGCGACACCAAACGACGCGCTCGGTGGACAAACACCGCTCTCGCTGTGCGAGACGGAGCTTGGCGCACGGCAGGTACGACGGGTTCTTCATGCAATCGAATGGGGCGGCGCGGTCTGATGCGAGCCTGGCGCATATCCAAAGCCAAACGCGCCGAGGACCTGTCGGGGATGGGGGCCGCGCTTGAAGGGGGGCGCTGGAACGACGCCGAAGTGGCAGCCGTTTACCTTGGCCTATCGCCTGCCATCTGTTGCCTCGAGACGTTTGTTCATCAGACCCAGCGCCCGGTGATACCCATGAAAATCACCGAACTGGAATTGCCCGATGAGCAGGGGCTTTACCTTGAGCCCGATGTGAAAAGCCTACCGGCGGGTTGGGATTCGTTGCCGGCAGATCGTCCCAGTATGACCTTCGGCACCGCATGGCTGAAGAGCGGCTCCCATCTGGGGCTGATCGTGCCTTCTGCGGTGATGCCGCTGGAGCGCAACATCGTGCTCAATCCCAATCACCCCGCAATGGGGCGTGTCAGGATCAGCCGGATACTGGACTTCGCCTATGACGAACGGCTGTTCGCCTTGCGATCGTGAGCCCACTTCGTACGGCGCTGAGTGCTTGTGCGCCGCGCTGGTTAAGCACTCGGCTGAAAACTGACCTGAGTTTATCGATGCAGACAGGTAGGAAACGGCCAAGAGTCAGCTGCAGACAATGCAGATCTACGTTCAGGCAGTGGATAGCGGCAGCTTCACGCAGGCCGCCGAGGTTCTGTAATTACATCGACCGACCATCACAAGGCCGTACAGCAGCTTGAGCGGGAACTTGGAGTGCGGTTACTGCACCGGACGACGCGCAAGGTCAGTGTGACCACAGAGGGCGGCGAATTCTATCAGCGACGATGGCATCGACTGCGTTGTCAGACTGGGTGAGCTTATGGACTCCAGCCTGGTGGCGAGGCGGATCGATGCCCCGTTTCGGCAGAACAGTATCGAGGTCATCTGAGGAAACCTCAAATTACAGGAAGAACCTGAGAATCTGGATTTCCTCAAACTAGCAATCGACAGCAAGCTTCCAGCGTGCGTCTTAACCGGAGCTTGGCTCCACATGCACGTCGCCCGCGTATGGCTGTGTTTGGCGACTGCCCAGCTAGCTAATTACATTTGTATTCAAATATTTTAAACGAGGGCAAAAAAGCCCTAGGAGTCAAGGTCTACGGGGCTTGCGCGAATATTTATCCGCGTTAATCATCTAAATGGCTCGGTGACTGGTAAGGAATATAATAGGGTTCCTTTTGTCGCTCCGGATCCATTGTGGACACCACTAGCCCCAGCGGTTGTAGATGCTCTTCTGAAACGAAAAATGATGAGGTGATGCGGTGATCGAACCGACCCTCACTCTCCTCTTCGGCACCCTCGTTATCCTGGCAATCATTGCGGCAAACGGCTACTTCGTCGCCCAGGAATTCGCGTACATGGCCGTCGACCGTACGCGACTCGCAGTACTGGCCGCTGACGGTGATGCCTCCGCCAAGCGCGCCCTCGAAGTTACAAAGCGAACCAGCTTTATGCTCTCGGGTGCTCAGCTGGGAATCACAGTGACAGGTCTGATGGTTGGTTTCGCGGCCGAGCCGCTGGTTGGAAAGTCACTCGGCGTGCTGCTGGGCGGCGTAGGCGTTCCTGCGGAGGTAGGTGTAACCGTCGGTACGCTGCTTGCTCTGGTACTGGCCACCGTCATCCAGATGATATTTGGCGAGCTCTATCCTAAGAATTTGGCAATCGCGAATGCTGATCCTATGGCCAGAGCCCTTGCCCGATCGACGCTGATCTACCTGACGGTATTCGGGTGGCTGATCGGATTCTTCGACAAATCAGCCAACCTTTTTCTGCGAATGCTGCGGATTGAGCCCGTCCATGATCTGGACGTGAGTGTCTCAGCCGATGACCTACCGCACATTATTTCTGATTCGCGTGACAGTGGAGACCTTCCCATAGAACTCTCGCTGATGATGGATCGTGTTCTCGACTTTCCACAGCAGGATGTTGAACATGCGATGATTCCGCGGTCACAGGTCGACTGGCTCACTCCCGAAACGACCTTGCTAGAGCTGCGCGAACTCATGGCCAGTGGTCATACCCGCTACCCGGTCATCCACGAAGACACCCCTATCGGTGTCGTTCACCTCACGGATGTGCTCGTCCGACTACTCGCTGGCAATACCGAAGAAACGATCGAGGCAGTGATGAGGCCGGCCACGGTTGTTCCGACACTCATGTCGTTGCCAGATGCGCTTGCGCAACTCATTCAGACCAACAACCAGCTGGCCTGCGTCATCGATGAATACGGCAGCTTCGTGGGCGTATTAACCCTTGAGGATCTTGCCGAGGAAATCGTCGGCGAGATCACAGATGAGCATGATGAAGAAAGCACTGCGCCCGTCGTTCTGGGCGAAGACGGCGTCTGGGTCATGGACGGTGACGTTCACCTAGACGAGGTCGAACGTGCGCTCGGCTATGACCTACCGCGTGAAGACGTAGAAACCGTTGCCGGCCTGTTGATCGCTGAGCACGGGGCACTGCCTGCCGAAGGCGACATTGTGACAATAACCTTGCCCGAGGAGCCTTCTGAGCTTGTTTCCGACTTGCCCATGCAGCGCCAGCTGCTGATCGAGGTCCTTCGGGTTGAGCGGTACGTGCCGACGCAGGTGCGTGTCACGCTTGTCGAGACGGTAAAGCCGGAGGAATCCCAATGAATGATCCTCTGATCGTCACGTTAGTGACCCTTGCGCTCATCTTTCTTAGCGCAATCTTCGTCATCATCGAGTTTGCACTGCTTGGCGCACGTCGACACCGTCTTGAAGAACTCGCTGCGACCAGCAGCTCTGCTCGAGCCGCACTGCGCGGAATGAACGACCTGACCCTCATGCTTGCGGGGGCTCAGCTCGGCATTACATTCTGTACATTCGCATTAGGGGCAGTCACCAAGCCCGCCGTCGACAACTGGCTTGGCCCCCTGCTGATCGTCTGGGGTGTGCCGGAGTGGGCAGCGGGTGGGGCCTCCTTCGCGATCGCGCTCTTCGTGGTGACTTTCCTGCATCTGGTCGTTGGTGAGATGGCACCCAAATCATGGGCGATCGCACACCCGGAAAGATCGGCGCTCGCCGTGGGGCTAATATCGCGCGCCTACATCTGGCCGCTGCGGCCACTGATGCGCTGGGTGAACAAGATTGCAAACCGTCTAGTCAGGGCGTCCGGCGTCGAACCGGTCGAAAGCGCCGCCGTCGGGGGTCGGGACATCGCAACCATCCGCAAGCTTGTCGAGCACTCCGCTGAAGTCGGAACACTCCAGCCGGGTTTGCAGCAGCAGATATCCAGTCTTATCGATCTGGGATCTTTGCCAATTGAAGCGCTAGTAAAGGGTGATGCGGTCCCTGGGCACGTCACGTTTGATGCGTCGGTGGCTGACGTACGCACCATCGCCGCTCAATCAGGCCACCTCCGTATCCTGATTCTTTGTCCCGATGGCAGGCCACCCCTGGTCGTTCACCTGCGAGACACGCTGCTCGAGTCGGATTCGCGACCGGCGCATGAGATTGCACGCGAGGTTTTCGTTCTGGACGCCAAAACGCCGGTTTTCGAGTCCCTGGCGCTCATGCGTAAATCGAGCGTTCAGCTTGCAGTGGTCATGAGCGACGGGCGCATGAAAGGTGTCGTGACGCTCGCTGACATACTGGAACGCATTCTGCCTGTCACGACTGCTTCGTAACCCGGCCCACCCGGACTCGGTTGCTCCGTGCCAGGATGCTCGGTTCGCCTTGACGGACGGATTCGCTGCTCAGGTCGCAAGCACTAACAATGCCTGGGCACGTTCTCTCCTGAAAGGCCGGTTAGCCAACCTGGCCAATCGGCATGGATAACCTACGAGACGGATCATTGAACCTGATGATAGAGACCATGGTGGTGCAGCTGGCCACGGGCTTTGGCCTCGGGCTGCTGCCGTACATGCCTGGAACCTTCGGCTCATTGCTTGGCTTGCCTCTGGCTTGGTGGCTGCTGAGTCATCCGCCAATACGGCAGGCTCTAATTGTAGTGATGCTGCTGGTTATCGCTGTACCTCTTTGCCATTGGGCTTCGCTGTGGCAGGGCGGTGGCGACTCGCCGCAAATCGTTGCGGATGAGTACCTGATGTTTCCAGTCTCGGTGATAGGACTGGCTTTGACGCGTCGTCCCTGGATTCTGGTTATTGCTTTCTTGCTGTTTCGTTTGTTCGATGCCATCAAGTTGCCGCCGCTGAATCTGCTTGAGGCTTTCGGTGGAGGCATAGGCATCGTCTTGGACGATCTAATGGCAGCCGTTTACGCCTGGATTGTGATCGCGGTTAGTAATGCACTTTGGCGTAGGGCGCCAAAAAAAGACGCCCTATAAGCCGGAGAACTTTTTCAGACCTATTGTAAAGCTGACTTGATCGACGGCTTCCGGCCGATTCTGTTGAAAAAGTAGCGGCCTCCCCATGCCATTGGCAAAATTGCTCTGTCAGCGAGCGTGAGGGCGAACAGCATGATGGGGCAGTTACCGGGAGGACAGCAGCGCCTGTTCTACTCGTTCAATCTGGAAGATCACGTCCCGGCCCAACATCTCCTGCGCAGCATCGACCAGTGCCTGGATCTCAGTGATCTGCGTGCCTACCTGGCGGATTTCTATAGCCCCATCGGGCGTCCCTCGATTGACCCGGAATTGATGGTGCGCATGCTGGTCGTCGGCTACTGCTATGGCATTCGTTCCGAGCGGCGATTGTGCGAAGAGGTGCACCTGAACCTGGCCTATCGCTGGTTCTGCCGGCTGGGTCTGGAAGACGAAGTCCCCAATCACTCGACCTTCTCGAAGAATCGCCATGGGCGTTTTCGTGACAGCGATCTGTTCCGCTGGTTGTTCAATGAGGTGCTGCGGCGTTGCATGGCAGCCGGCCTAGTCAAGGGCGAAGGTTTTGCCGTCGACGCTAGCATCATCAAGGCGGATGCCAGCCGGCAACGTGGGGTAGCGGGAGATGAGGTCGATTGGAACGATCCAAAGCTCAGCAGCCGCGCAGTGCGCGAGTACCTCGAAGCCCTTGATGAAGAGGCGCTGGCTGAGGCTCTTCCCAAGAAAATTTCGCTCACAGATCCTCAGTCCCGTTGGACAGCAGCGCCAGGTGGCCCGGCCTTTTTTGCCTACTCCACGAATTACCTGATCGACACTGAGCACGGTGTGATCATGGACGTGGAAGCTACCCCGGCGCACCGTACCGCCGAAGTCGATTCGACTAGGACGATGGTCGAGCGTGTCGAAGCGCAGTTCGATCTCACACCGGAACGCCTTATCGGCGATACCGCTTATGGCACCGCCCCGATGCTGGCCTGGATGGTCGAAGAAAAGGACATCGAGCCGCATGTGCCGGTGTGGGACAAGACTGAGCGCAAGGACGACAGCCTCTCCAGTAACGACTTCCACTGGAATCAGGAAGCCAATGAATATCGCTGCCCAGCCGGCAAACCGCTACGCAGTGAATGGCGCCTTCACCCAGAAAAGATCGCGGGTGACCAAGGCCAACACCATCATCTATCGCTCCAGCCAAACTGACTGCGCCACTTGTCCGCTGAAAGCGAAGTGTTGCCCCAATACACCGAATCGGAAGATCGTTCGCAGCATCCATGAGGCTGCCCGAGACGTGGCTCGACGCATCGCCAAGACACCGGAATACCTCGTCTCACGTTGCGAACGAAAGAAAGTGGAGATGCTTTTCGCCCACCTTAAACGGATCATGAAACTCGACCGTTTACGACTGCGTGGCCTGACCGGCGCCACTGATGAATTCACCATGGCTGCGATGGTGCAGAACCTGCGCCGCATGGCCAAGCTTTTACCTCAAGGGCCACCGCTCACAGGATAGGTACGTCTGCTGCGTGCAGAAACCCTCAAATTAACCCTCAAACCTGAGCAAGAACGCTCAGTGAAACGCCGAAAGGCAACTTGAAGTGGCTTGCAGCCACTTCGACAGCAGGCACTCCTGACCGACCGGCTGCCGCTGAACCTACTTTTTCAACAGAATTGGCCAACAGCTGACTGATGCGCTCCGACTGTGCTGGCATCACGATGAGTCGTGTGCCAAGTCAGGGTCGCGCGCTTCGCGCATTGGCAGGGGCAAGATGGCGAGCCCATAGGCCGAGTCTGCTTAGCCGTGCGAAAGCTACTCGGCATTTATAAATCCATAGAAGATGGTCCGTCCTGATATCGAGTGCGCTTATTGACTAGCTTGATACTCGACCTCAGACTCGAGGCTCAATCCACGGACTCACCCCAATGCCCGTTCGCTCTTCGCAGCGGTTCCCCTACTCTCCAGTCCCCGCGCAGCCACTACCCTGGCTGCCTTTGGCGTGGCTGCTGTTTGTGGCGCTGGCGTTCGGGATCAACTCGGCATCCTTTGGCATCAAAGCTGCTGCTGTCCCGAGCTTTGTCAGCCAGATCGAACACCTGATATTTGCCGGCAACAGCGATAACGGTCGTTTACTGACGCGCTCTGAAGATATTCAACCTGGCGGCGATGGAGACCCAGCCCTTCAGTGGCTGGCTATCGCTCCCGTCACCACCCCAGTGGTTTTGCTCCCGCAGGCCACATGCTACTCAACGGTGCCCGCCCTCACCCTCTCTTATCGCGCCAATTACTATCAGCAGGCCCCCCGCGCCCCACCCTCTGCGTAATCCCACCTGACTCACCCGTTCGTTTTATTGATACGACGCTAGTGTCGAGGATTACTCATGAAATCATTATCTTCACGGGCCGTGGTCTACGGCCTGTTGATTCTGTTTGGGCTGCTTTGTGCGTTGCCCAACGTGCTACCTGGATCTGTTTCAGAAAAACTACCCAGTTGGTATGCCGATAACACCTTGGCCCTGGGGCTGGATCTGAGCGGCGGTTCGCATCTGCTGCTGGAGGTGGATACCCGCGAACTGCTGCGCAACGACACCCAGCAACTGGCCACCGATTTGAGCGATGCGTTGCGCAAGGCGCGCATTTCCTTCAGCCGACTTGTAGTCACCGGCGAGTCACTCCAGATCGCTGCAGGAGAATCCCAAGACAATACCCAGACCATGTCCAACCTGCGGCGTACTGTTCAATCACTGAACACACTGAGCGACGGCGCCGGAAAGCGCTTCACCGTAAAGCAGGAACAGAACCGGTTCACCCTGACCATGACCGAGGCGCATCGCGAGAAGCTGATCAGCGATGCGGTGAATCGCAGCCTGGAGGTAGTGCGCCGGCGACTGGATGAAACCGGGCTGGTCGAGCCAAGCATCACACGCCAAGGCGCCGACGGGATTCTGGTGCAGATGCCGGGCGTGGCTAATCCGCAGGAAATACGCCAACTGCTCGGCACTACAGCGAAAATGACGTTTCACTGGGTTGCCGAAGATAGATCCCGCCCTGTCCTCAGATTGACCGATGAAACACAAGGCACCTCCTATGAGCTGGAGGAGCGGGTGGCAATGGAGGGCAAGCATATCCGCGATGCCCGGCTGGCCTTCAACCCCGATTCAGGGCAACCGGTGGTCAACTTTAAACTGGACCGCGAAGGTGCCGACCTGTTCGGTGAAATGACCCGCGTCAATATCGGTCGGCCGCTGGCCATTGTCCTGGATCAGAAAGTCATCACCGCGCCGGTCATTCGTGGCGTGATTGCCGGCGGTAGTGGTGAGATCAGCGGTTCCTTCACCTCCAGAGAGGCCAGCAACCTGGCTTTGCTCCTGCGTGCCGGTGCCTTGCCCGCTCCCTTGAAAGTCATCGAGGAGCGCACCGTCGGGCCGGATCTGGGCAGCGATGCCATTGCCATGGGCGTCAGTACCGGTCTGCTCGGTGCGTTGCTCGTCGTCGGCTTTATGCTTGCCGTCTACGGTCGCTGGGGCTTTATCGCCTGCGTGGGTCTGACGATTAACGTGGGGTTGATATTCGGCACTCTCAGCCTGCTTGGCGCTACCCTGACGCTACCTGGCATCGCCGGTATCATTCTGAGTATCGGCATGGCAGTGGATGCGAACATTCTGATCAATGAGCGAATCCGCGAGGAGACACGCAACGGCAAGTCGGCCTTCAGTGCGATGAGCGAAGGCTTTGATCGGGCCTACAGCACCATTCTGGATTCCAATGTCACCACGTTGATCGCCGTCAGCCTGCTCTTCCTGTTCGGCAACGGGCCGGTCAAAGGCTTTGCGGTGACCATTGGCATCGGCTTGCTGACCTCGATGTTCACCGCCATCTCAGTGACGCGGTTACTGATGGAGTGGAGGGTCCGGCGGATGGGCCGGCAACCTCTGGCAATTTCCGGTATCAATCTGCTCGACCGCCTGACCAGCGACAGTCTGAACGTCATGCGCGGAAGAGTAATGGGGCTGGCGCTGTCGCTGGTACTGTCGGTCGGATCACTGGCGTTGTTCTTCAGTCCCGGGCTTGAATACGGCATCGACTTTACCGGCGGCACTCTGGTGGAAGTACAAGCACCCAATACCAGCGTCGAGGATCTGCGCAGCAGCCTGCAAGAGCATGGCCTGGGGCAAGCGGCTATCCAGGAGTCGGGGGACGCCGGCCAATATCTGGTGCGCCTGCCGATGCAGGGCGCTGAACAGGTAGCCACGGGCGAGCCGGTAGAGGCGTTGAAAGCAGCCGTCATCACGCATGCTGCCGATGCTACTTTCCCGAGGGTGGAGATGGTTGGCCCCAAGGTCAGTGGTGATTTTGTTGAAGCCAGCATCATGGCCGTACTGCTTGCTGCGGCGGGCATGCTGGCATACCTATGGATGCGCTTTGAATACCACTTCGCCCTGGCTGCCACGCTGACTATTGCGCTGGATCTGACCAAGACCATCGGTTTTTTCGTGCTGGCCGGGGTGGAATTCAACCTGACTGCGGTGGCGGCGCTGCTGGCGTTGATTGGCTATTCGATCAATGACAAGGTCGTGGTATTCGACAGGGTTCGGGAAAATCTGCGTCTGACGCCGGACAGGCCTCTGCTGCAATTGCTTAACGAAAGCATCACTTCAACACTGACGCGAACGGTATTCACCTCTCTCACTACGTTTCTTGCGCTGCTGCCCATGGCCATCGCTGGCGGCGCGGCGGTGGCCAGCTTTGCGCTGCCTATGCTATTTGGCATCGTGGTGGGCACCAGTTCGTCGGTTCTAATTGCGGCACCTATCCTGTTTTATCTCGGTCAACGGCGTATGCGCAGCGGCGCTTCGCAGCTACGCCCGAGCGCAGAACAGCTCAAACAAGAGCTGGAACTTATACCCTGAGCACCGCCGTCACCTTGGATCACGCTCGGTGGCGGTCTGTTATCTGAGGCAACAGTACGCATGTTTTTAATTGACCAACTGATTCTTCTTGCTGCGGTGCTGATTCTGATCGGCATTGCCTCAAGCAAACTCTCCGCACGCCTGGGCCTCCCGGTCCTGGTGCTGTTTCTGTTGATCGGCATGCTCGCCGGCGACGGCGGCATAGGCGGTATCAGCTTCGATAACCCCGGCGCTGCCCATGCCCTGGGCACCCTGGCCCTGGCGATCATTCTGTTTGACGGCGGTTTGCAGACGCAGACTGCATCAATCAAGCGGGTCTGGAAACCGGCGTCACTGCTGGCAACTGTCGGCGTGCTGGTAACAGCCGTAATAACCGGCGTGTCTGCTGCCTACGTGCTCGACTTGTCCCTGATGGAAGGACTGCTGCTCGGTGCTATTGTCGGCTCGACCGACGCTGCTGCGGTATTTTCACTGCTGCGTAACGCCGGCATTCACATTCGCGAACGCTTGAAGGCCACCCTGGAAATAGAAAGTGCCTCGAACGACCCGATGGCGATCTTTCTGACCGTGGGTCTGCTCGAGATACTGGTCAACGGCATGAAACCGGGCACCGGGCTGTTGAACATGTTTCTGTTGCAGATGGGCCTCGGCGCAGCTGTGGGCCTGGGAGTTGGCTGGGTCTCGGTGCAGATTATCAACCGTATTCACCTGGTCGCGTCCGGGCTTTATCCGGTGATGGTGACAGCCTGTGGCCTGTTGTCCTTCGGGCTGGCGGCCAATCTGAATGGCAGCGGCTTTCTGGCGATATTTCTCACCGGTGTGGTCATCGGCAATAGCCGCTTCGTGTTCCAGCGCAGTACCTTTCTGTTCCATGACGGACTGGCCTGGCTCAGCCAGATCACCATGTTCGTGGTGCTCGGCCTGCTGATCGATCCGGCCTCGCTGTTCGAGGTGTGGCTGGAGGGCCTGATCATCGCTGCTGTGTTAGTGCTGGTTGCCCGCCCGCTGGCAGTGGTGCCAATACTGGCGCTCTCTGGGTTCAAGAAGCGCGAGATCGCACTGGTGTCCTGGGTCGGGCTGCGCGGTTCGGTGCCCATCATCCTGGCGATATTTCCGTTGATTTTCGGGCTGCCGGGTGCGGACCTGATCTTCAATGTGGTGTTTTTTGTGGTCTTGATCTCGGCTACCGTCCAAGGCTCTACCCTGGCCCTGGTGGCCCGCAAGCTGGGGTTGACTGAGAAACCACCGGCCACACCGACAGCCACATTGGAAATTACCGCGCTAGGTGATGTAGATGCCGACATTGTCGAGTACACCCTAGGTACGAACTGCCGCGCAGTCGGCCGCAGGTTGTCTCAGATGGCTTTGCCAGACGGTACTGTGGTGGCGATGATCACCCGCAAGAAAGAGGTGATACCGCCGCGTGGTTCCACTGCGCTGCTGGCTGGTGATCATCTATTTGTAGTACTGCGACCGGAAACGCGCTCCTTCGTCGACGCGGTATTTTCCCAAGCGCTGGCGTCGGCCCGCAATGATCTGCCCAGCAGTGAAGTGCGCCTGAAAGGCTCCACCACCGTTGACGATATTCGCTCCTCTTACGGGATCACTCTTGAAGCCGATGGTCATCTGACCCTGGATGCATTGGTGCGTGAGTCGATGGCGAAAGATCCAGTCGTTGGAGCATCGTTCATGCTGAATGGAGCTATTTTGACTGTGCGCGACATGATTGGCACACGGTTGGTGACCATCGGTCTGATCCCGGAAAAGACCTAGACGAGGCTGTAAACCATTAAATGGGGTGGTTAGAGCATGGTTAGCTCTTGTGGAGTCTTTTCACGCTTGAGTTTCCGAGCCGATGGGGTCGTCGTTGTTTTGTAGCTTTGCAATACCTCACACGTCTTTAAAAACTACTACGACCCGAATGGAACTTACTTAGCACTCTTGGGTGAACCGCTTCATATTTTCGCGCGAGCAGACTGGCGCGTTCGAGTCAGTAGTGGATAGCGTGCTCACCAACGCGGCTAGGAGCGTTAAAGCGGCACCAAGATCAAACTTGTAGGTCCATCGACAACATCTATCGGAGTGACTAGCAAGGCGTACTAAGCGACTCGCTTCAGGCCAGGGCCTTATTACAGTGTGCCTGCAAGCAGAACTACGTGCCCAGCGCAGAGGCGCTCAGCAAAGTACTCTGAGAAGCCAACTAGGTTTCAACAGCCGTTTTATCAAGAGGCCCTACAGGCTCGCCCGCTGGTAGCAGGTCTTCCCGCGCATCGTCCTGCTGCGCGTCCTCGGCTGGCGGCTTGCCCAGCCACTCATTGGTTGACTGCTGTACTTCATCCAGCTGTTTATTGAGTTGTTGCAGGGCCTCATCGACCGTTTCGCGGGCTACGTCCTGCACCGCCTGCTCAGCCTTCTCGGCCAGTTTCTGCGCTGATTGCTCGGCTGCGTCACAGCCGGCCAGCCCCACCAGTAACAGCCCCAGAGCTGTCAATTTCAGCGTTCTGTTCATTACCGTCTCTATTGCTCCGTACTGCTAATTCGATAGGAGGCAGCCGAGTGACTGCCTCACCTGTTTTGATTTACACCAGCGGGCCGGTCGGGGGCGGCTGGCCACGGGTTTTCCAAAGCGACAGAAACACACCGCCCAGTAGCAGAGCCAGGGTCACACTCAGGGAGATTGCCGATGGAATCTTGCCAATGATGCCGACCAGGAAGATCTTGCCTCCGATAAACACCAGCACCAGCGCCAGGGCGTACTTGAGGTAGGCGAAGCGGTGAATCATCGCCGCCAGGGCGAAATACAGCGCACGCAGACCAAGGATGGCGAAGATATTTGAGGTGTAAACGATGAAGGGGTCCCGGGTGATGGCGAAGATCGCCGGCACGCTGTCCACGGCGAACACCAGGTCGGCACACTCGATTAGCACCAGGGCCAGGAATAGCGGCGTGGCCCAGACCACGGACTTGCCGTTGGCACCCGCCTGGCGGACGAAGAAGCGCCCTTCATGCAGCCGCTCTGTCACCCGCATGTGTTTACGCAAGTACTTCACAAGAAAGTTTTGGCTAAGGTCCGGGTGGTCATCGACCTTGCTGAACAACATCTTGACGCCGGTCAACAGCAGGAAGATGCCGAACACATAGAGAATCCAGTCGAACTCGGTGATCAGCGCAGCACCCAGACCGATCATGATCGCGCGCAGTACGATCACCCCGAGAATGCCCCAGAACAACACCTCATGCTGGTACTTACGCGGGATGGCGAGGAAGCTGAAGATCATCGCCATGATGAATACGTTGTCCATCGACAACGACTTCTCGACCAGAAAACCGGTGTAGAAATCCATCCCGGCGTCACCACCCTTGACCTGCCAGACCCAGAGGCCGAACAGCAAGCCAGCCGTGATATAGCCAGCAGACAGCAGCAGACTTTCGCGAACGCCGATTTCTCGATGCTCACGGTGTAGCACCCCCAGGTCGAAGACCAACAGGCCGATCACTATGCTGATAAAGACGAGCCACAACCAGGTGGCAGTGCCGAGAAACTCGGCCAGGAAGAACGGTTCTAGGGCAGTCATGAGCCCCTCCTCTAAGTGTCGGAGTTGTACAAACTACAACTCCGACATGGCAGCGGTTAGCTGTCAGAGGGGCCCGGCGTTGCGTGGGCAAATCTAGAGAGACCCTTGGGTTTTCTCAACCACGCAAGGGTTGCAAGGTATTTCAAGACGGCAGGCCGCCTCTAAAGTCGGAAGGCCGATAGAAACTGGATAAGCCCTGCTTCCCTCTATAGTTCAAAAGCTCATCCTGAGACCAGCTCAGTCGGAGCGCATCAGTCCGCTTTCGGCCCAGAGTGTGTAAAAACATCCCGGTAAACCCTTGCTATGATTTCCG
>ERZ1673962.179-NODE-179-length-53672-cov-150.624130_pt1 | contig 53672 bp, 58 predicted proteins | sample MGYA00580188_ERZ1673962 | MGnify/ENA primary metagenome ERZ1673962 (study PRJEB41334, sample SAMN05608104) | rock metagenome | biome: terrestrial subsurface; feature: shale formation; material: shale | place: USA: Pennsylvania ... | reverse complement strand
AACTCGGTCGTATTGCTATCGCGTCGCGCAGCATCTCCAAATGCCAGGCCATCATTGATAGCGTACAGGCCAAGGGCAGCCTCAAACAGCCCGCCGAAATCAGGGCCTACGCCCTGGACGCCCTGGACGTGGAAGCGACCAAGGCGCTGATCCGCGAGACCGAATCGCAGATCGTCATCAACGTTGGCTCCGCCTTTCTCAACATGTCGGTGCTGCGCGCCTGCATGGACACCGGTGCCGCGTATCTGGATACCGCGATACACGAAGAGCCGGGCAAGATCTGTGAAACACCGCCGTGGTATGGCAACTACGAGTGGAAGCACCTGGCCGAGTGCCAGGAGAAGGGCGTCACTGCCATTCTCGGCGTCGGTTTCGATCCGGGCGTGGTCAACGCCTACGCTGCCCTGGCGCAGCAGGAATACTTCGACAAGATCGAGTCAATCGACATTCTCGACGTCAACGCCGGTTCCCACGGCAAGTATTTTGCCACCAATTTCGACCCGGAAATCAACTTCCGCGAATTCACCGGTCAGGTTTACAGCTGGCAGAACGCCCAGTGGACGACCAACAAGATGTTCGAGGTCAAACGCACCGACGTCCTTCCAGTGGTCGGCCAGCAGAACCTCTACCTGACCGGCCATGACGAGGTGCACTCGCTGTCCAGGCACCTCGATGTACCGAACATCCGCTTCTGGATGAGTTTCGGTGATCACTACATCAACGTCTTCACCGTGCTGAACAACCTCGGCCTGCTCTCCGAGCAACCTGTGCGCACAGCCGAAGGCCTGGAAGTGGTGCCGCTCAAGGTGGTCAAGGCCGTGCTGCCTGATCCCGCCTCGCTGGCGCCGGGCTACACCGGCAAGACCTGTATCGGCGATCTGGTCAAGGGCACGAAGGATGGCCAGCCGCGCGAGCTGTTCATCTACAACGTCGCCGACCACGAAGAAGCCTATGCCGAGACCGACAGCCAGGGCATCTCCTACACCGCCGGCGTACCGCCGGTTGCCGCTGCGCTGCTGGTGGCGCGTGGCGAGTGGGATGCGCAGCGCATGGTCAACGTCGAAGAGCTGCCGGCCCAGCCGTTCCTCAAGCTGCTTGATGTGATGGGCCTGCCCACGCGGATCAAGGATGAGCGCGGCGACCGGGCCTGGGATCAGTAAGCCAGCGACACGTTGCACGCAAGAACGAAAGGCCCCGCTGCTCTGGCAGCGGGGCCTTTTGCTTTGTCGGTGGCGCGGCGGTGGATGTAAAAAGCGACATCCACCTACAGGCCAAAGTGGGCGTTCGTAGGGTGGAAAACCGCGAAGCGTTTTCCACCAGCGTTCCCCGTCGGTGGAAAAGCCTTCGGCGTTTTCCACCCTACGCGGCAACAACCCACACCAAACGCAGCTTCGCCTTCCCGCTTTGTTCATTTCACGCGACAATCTGTGGACTACAGCGCCCCATGAGAGGCGTCCGGCAGCCGTGAGGATTTCCTATGAGCAGCAACGACCGCGTCATCATCTTCGACACCACCCTGCGCGACGGCGAGCAGAGCCCCGGCGCGTCCATGACCGGTGAGGAAAAGCTGCGCATCGCCCGTGCGCTGGAGCGGCTGAAGGTGGACGTGATCGAGGCGGGCTTCGCCATCGCCAGCCCCGGCGACTTCGCCGCGGTGAAGCTGGTTGCCGACAACATCAAGGACAGCACCGTGTGCAGCCTGGCGCGCGCCGTCGATGCCGACATCGAACGCGCCGCCGAAGCGCTGGCCGGCGCCAACTCCGGGCGCATCCACACCTTTATCGCCACCAGCCCGATCCACATGCAGTACAAGCTGCGCATGCAGCCGGACCAGGTGGTCGAGCAGGCGGTGCGTGCGGTGAAGAAGGCGCGCGGCCTGTGCGCCGACGTGGAGTTCTCCTGCGAGGACGCCGGGCGCTCGGAGATCGATTTCCTCTGCCGCATCATCGAGGCTGCCATCGACGCCGGTGCGCGCACTATCAACATCCCGGACACCGTCGGCTATGCGATTCCGCACCAGTACGCCGACACCATCCGCCAGCTGCTCGAACGCATCCCCAATGCCGACAAGGCGGTGTTCTCCGTGCATTGCCACAACGACCTGGGCCTGGCGGTGGCCAACTCCCTCGCGGCAGTGGTCGCCGGTGCGCGCCAGGTGGAGTGCACCATCAACGGCCTCGGCGAGCGTGCCGGCAACGCCGCGCTGGAAGAGATCGTCATGGCGATCAAGACCCGCCAGGACCTGCTCGACGTGCACACGCGCATCGAGACCGAGCACATCCTCGCGGCCTCGCGCCTCGTGTCGGGCATCACCGGCTTCCCGGTGCAGCCGAACAAGGCCATCGTCGGGGCCAACGCCTTCGCCCATGAGTCGGGCATCCACCAGGACGGCGTGCTCAAGCATCGCGAAACCTACGAAATCATGTCCGCCCAGTCGGTCGGCTGGAATGCCAACAAGATGGTCATGGGCAAACACTCCGGGCGTGCTGCATTCCGTTCACGCCTGGACGAGCTGGGCATCGTGCTCGACGGCGACGAGCTGAATGCCGCCTTCGCCCGCTTCAAGGAACTGGCGGACAAGAAGCACGAGATTTTCGACGAAGACCTGCAAGCCCTGGTCTCCGACACCCTGGCCGATGAAGCACCCGAGCATTTCAAGCTGGCCAGCCTGGAAGTCGCGAGCAAGACCGGCACGGTCCCGCAAGCCAAGCTGGTGCTTAGTGTCGACGGTGCCGAGCGCAGCGCCGAAGCCCAGGGTTCCGGTCCGGTCGATGCCACCTTCAAGGCCATCGAGAGCATCGCTGCGTCCGGCGTCACCTTGCAGCTGTACTCGGTTAACGCCATCACCCAGGGCACCGATTCCCAGGGTGAAGTCACCGTGCGGCTGGAGAAGGGCGGGCGCATCGTCAATGGCAATGGTGCTGACACCGATATCGTCGTCGCCTCGGCCAAGGCTTACCTCAACGCGCTGAACCTGATGCAGGTCGGCGCCAAGGCGCATCCGCAGGTGGAAGGCGTTTGATCAGCGAAGCCCGGCGTCGCGCCTACCTCGACGCGATGCAGGTGGCCAGCTGGCTGCCGCGCACAGAGTTGCCCTTCGCCGCGCCATCACGACTGGAGCTGCTGTTGCCGCAAGCCGAGGCGGAAGAGCTGCGCGAACCTGCTGTACCTGCTGAGCGCCTTGTGCAGCCAGCGCCGGTCACAGCCCCGGCAGAAGCTCCTGTCGTGCGTCCCGAAGTGCCACGCCCGCGTATTGCCATGCCGGAGCCGAAAAAGCCCGGGCCGGTCATTGCTGCCGAGGACATTCCGGCGCAGGCCCGGCCCGTTACGCCGCCGCCACGTTTCGCCCTGCAGTTGCTGCGTGCCGGCAGCGTGTTGCTGGTGGTTGAGCTGCCGACCGGCGAATCCTTCCAGAGCCGCGATCCGGCCTACATCCTGCTCAAGGATCTGCTGCGCGCCGCTCGTCTGCCGGACAAACCGCAGCAGGTGGGTGATGGCGAGCCGATTCGCTGGCCGCTGCTGCACAAGGGCAGCCTTGATCAGGGTGCGGACGCTGCGCGCGATTACGTCCAGGGCGTGATGGCTGCCGAGCTTGAAAACATGGGCTGTGACTGCATCTGGCTGATCGGCCTGCCGGCGCTGCGTCATGCCGGAGAAGTGGACGAAGATGCCTGCTACGGCGAAGTGGCTATCGAAGGTCTCGGTCACGCCCTGGCCATACCGGGTCTGGAACACCTGATGGAGCAGCCGGCCAGCAAGGCCGAGTTGTGGAAGGCCCTGCGCCGCAGCATGCCACGCTGGAAGATTGGTTCATGAGTGATGCCGTCAGTTTCCGCCCGATGACCGCGGCGGATATCGATGCCGTAGTGAAGATCGAATACGCCGCCTTCAGCCATCCCTGGACGCGCGGCATTTTCACCGACGCCCTGTCAGCCTACGAATGCTGGGTCATGTTCGAGGGTGATCAGCAGGTCGGCCACGGCGTGATCAACGTGATCCTCGATGAGGCGCACCTGCTCAATATCACCGTCAAGCCGCAGAGCCAGGGGCGCGGGCTGGGTTTGCGCCTGCTGGAACACCTCATGGCGCGGGCCGGCGAGCGCGGCGGGCGCGAGTGCTTCCTCGAGGTGCGCGCCAGCAATGGGTCGGCCTACCGTCTCTACGAGCGCTACGGGTTCAACGAAGTAGGCCGGCGCCGGGACTATTACCCGGCAGCGGAAGGGCGCGAAGACGCGCTGGTGATGGCCTGCACCTTGCTGGATTGATTCGGTCCGGATTACGCCTTCGGCTAATCCAGGCTACGGCCTACAGGTTTTTCATGATCCGGCTGGCTTGTCCCGTCCTGAGTCCAGCGGGGCGTCGCCTTCCAGTTCCTCGTCGGAGAGGATGTCCGGGTCTTCTTCCAGCAGTTCCTCTTCCAGCAGATCGTTGTCATCCTGCAATACGGCACTGCCGCCGCTGAGACCGGTATCGGGGTCGCCATCGGCGGGGCCGTCCCAGGGTTTGCCGTCAAGTGGGGCGCGTCGCGCCTGTTCGGCTTCGTCCAGTCCCACGTCGGCACCGATCTCATGTTCGGATACCACGCTCAGGTCCTGATCGGCGGGTCCGCCGTGGCCGTGTTCGCGAGGTGAGCGGGCGCCGTCCTCGGCAATCAGTGTTTCCGGTGTCAGGTCATCCATGGTGGCGTCGCTGTCGGGCACTTCGCCGGCGGTCATCCCGGCTTCGGCAGCGCGCTCCGGCGGGAACTCGTCTTCCACCTGCCTGGCTGGCACCTCGTCGCCGATGCGGCCCTTGCGTTCGTCCCGGCGCTGGTCGAAATCCAGCTGCTCCATGGAACCCATGCGGTCTTCGGTATCGTCGATTTCCGTGGGCGTGTAGGGCTTGCGATCGTTCATGGCAACCTCCTGCGTGAATGGCCGGTCTTGCAGGTTGTGACTGGGCGCGCGGGCGAAGATTCCACCTCGCCGCTGGCCGGTTCGGTTTGTGCTACAGATCACCGAACCACCTGGGGTGATCGGGAGTCTAGGGAGCATGGACAAACAAAATGATCGGCCCGAAACAGACGTCCGGCGCTGTGCCTTTTTCTTCGATGTGGACGGAACGCTGGCGCACATACAGCCCCGTCCCGAACTCGTATTCATTCCACCCCGCGCGCGTGCGGCGCTGGAACAGCTGCATGTCGGCGGCATTCCAGTCGCGGTCATTTCCGGACGCCCGCTGAGTCAGCTCGACGCACTGTTTGCGCCCCTGCGGCTGCCGGCGGCGGGCATACACGGCGCCGAGCGGCGCACGGCAGATGGGCAGTTGCGGGGCATGGCCCTGGACACTGCGCTGTTTCATGGCATCGAAGAGGCGCTGGTTCGCACCTGTGCCGGGTATCCCGGTCTTAGGCTGGAAAACAAGGGTGTGGCCTTTGCCCTGCACTTTCGCCAGGCGCCCGAGCTGGAAGAAACGGCTCGCGCACTGGCCGAGGACTTTGCCAAACGCTACGCCGACGTACTGGCCTTGCAGCCGGGCAAGTGCGTGTTCGAGCTCAAGCCGCGCGGCGCCAGCAAGGGCGAGGTGATCCGCGCATTCATGCAGGAGACGCCTTTTATCGGGCGCATGCCGGTATTCATTGGCGATGACCGCACCGATGAAGCCGGCTTCGAGGCCGTCAACCAGCTGGGCGGACTCAGCATCAAGGTGGGCGGCGGCGAGACGCTGGCCACGCAGCGACTGGATTCGGTGGATGCCGTAGGTGCCTGGCTTGGCACGCTGCTCGACGGGCTGGACGTTCTGCCGGAACACAACAATAAAACAGACCGAAGCGAGAGCGCCCCATGAGCCGACTGATAGTGGTTTCCAACCGGGTGGCGCCGATCAAGGCGGGCAAGACCGCTGCCGGCGGGCTTGCGGTAGGTGTGTATGATGCGCTGCGCCAGACGGGCGGTATCTGGTTTGGCTGGAGCGGAGAAGTCAGCAGCACGCCGCAGACCCATACCGAAACCATCGGAGATATCACCTACGTCACACTGGGCCTGACCCGGCAGGATTACGACCAGTATTACCGCGGCTTCTCCAACGCCACGCTCTGGCCGATCTTCCATTACCGCATCGATCTGGCTCGCTACAGTCGCCAGGAATACGATGGCTATCGGCGGGTCAACGCCGTGCTCGCGGCAAAGCTCAAGCCCCTGCTCAAACCCGACGACATCATCTGGATTCACGACTACCACCTGATTCCCTTTGCCGGAGAATGCCGCCGCCTGGGCATTCGCAACCGCATCGGCTTCTTCCTGCACATCCCCTTTCCGCCACCGGAAATCCTCACGGTCATTCCGCCGCATAATGAGCTGCTGAAGACGCTGTGCTTCTACGATCTCATCGGTTTCCAGACTGAAACCGACCGCTTGGCCTTCCAGGACTACATGACCCGGGAAGTGCGCGGCATCCTCGAAGCGGATGGCAGCCTGACCGCCTATGGGCAGAATTTCCGTGCAGGGGTCTATCCCATCGGTGTGGTGCCGGCTGAAATCCAGGACCTGGCCGAGTCCTCCAAGGGCCGTCGGCGGCCCATGCGGCGCATCACGGATATCGCCCGCAAGAAGATCATCAGCGTGGACCGGCTGGATTATTCCAAGGGCCTTGTGGAGCGCTTCAAGGCCTATGAGGCCTTGTTTGACCGATTCCCCGAGCATCGTCGGGGGGTCGAATTCATCCAGATCGCGCCCACCTCCCGCTCCGACGTCAAAACCTACCAGCACATCCGCCAGCAGCTGGAAAGCGAAGCGGGGCATATCAACGGTCGGTTGTCGGACCTCGACTGGACACCCCTGCATTACCTCAACAAGAGCCATGACCGTCGCGTGCTGATGGGGCTTTTTCGTGATGCGGATATCGGTTTCGTCACGCCGCTGCGTGACGGGATGAACCTGGTCGCCAAGGAATATGTGGCCTCGCAGGACCCCGAAGACCCCGGCGTGCTGGTGCTGTCGCGCTTTGCCGGTGCTGCCCGCGAGCTGACCTCGGCGCTGATCGTCAACCCTTATGACTGCATCGGCATGGCCGAAGCCCTGGACCGTGCCCTGCGCATGCCGCTTACAGAGCGCAAGGACCGCTACGAGCACATGATGCGCACCATCCGCGCGGCAGATCTGGATGCCTGGCGCGACACCTTTCTGCGTGATCTGCGCGCTTTTTCCTCAAGGCCCAGTACACAGGTTCTGCCGAGTCCGTTGTTCAGCGTCTGATTGGAGGGCGTTCCCGTTTCGTCACGGTGTGCAGCGAAACGGGAACAGTCCAGGGTGTGACGCTGCGCACTGTACGCTTGTCAAAACGCCGACCGGTTCGTAACGTGCGTGTCGGAATGAAAGGGCAGGGCAGTCAATGAGCGACAACCTTCAACAACTATTTGAGAACAACGCGCGCTGGGCTGAAGCCATCAACGAAGAGGATCCGACCTTTTTCAGCAAACTGGCCAAGCAGCAGGTGCCGGAATACCTCTGGATCGGCTGCTCCGATGCGCGGGTGCCTGCCAACGAAATCGTCGGCCTGCTGCCGGGCGACCTGTTTGTCCATCGCAACGTCGCCAACGTCGTGCTGCATACCGATCTCAACTGCCTCTCGGTCATCCAGTACGCCGTCGACGTACTCAAGGTCAAGCACATCCTGGTCACTGGCCACTATGGTTGCGGCGGCGTGCGCGCCTCCATGCGCGACGACCAGCTGGGCCTGATCGACGGCTGGCTGCGCACCATTCGCGACCTTTACTACGAGCACCGCGACCACATCGCCAGCTTTCCTACCGAGGAAGCCCAGGTCGACCGCATGTGCGAGCTCAATGTCATCCAGCAGGTGGCCAACGTCAGCCATACCAGCATCGTCCAGAACGCCTGGCATCGTGGCCAGCCGCTGTCGGTTCATGGTTGCATCTACGGCATCAAGGACGGCATCTGGAAGGACCTTAACGTCACCATCAGCGGCCCGGAACAGTTGCCCCCGCAATACCGCCTCCGTCCGCGTCGCCCGGTCTGATGAGCGAGAGTCGCGCATGGGCCTTTGCCGGCCTGCTGCTTGCCGTGCTGTGCTGGAGTGGCAATGCCCTGGTGGCGCGCGCCTTTCATGAAGATATCCCGCCGCTGAGCCTGTCATTCTGGCGCTGGTCACTGGCGACATGTCTCTTGCTGCCCTTCGTGGTGCGCTCGATCTGGACTCATCGCCAGACCCTGCGCGCCGCCGGCTGGCGTCTGCCCATCGTCGCGGCACTCGGCATCGCCAGCTACAACACGCTGCTGTATTCCGCTGCGCAAAGCACTGAAGCCATCAACCTCACGCTGCTCAACACCTGCCTGCCGCTGTTCGCCTTTCTCGGCGCCGGCCTGCTGCTGGGTGAATGGCCGGCCCGCCGCGCCTGGTTCGGCATGGCGATTGCCGCCGCGGGCCTGCTCTATCTGATCAGTCGAGGCAGCTGGGAGGCCTTCGTCAGTCTGTCGTTCCAGAAGGGCGACCTGCTGATGCTCACGGCGGTGCTGGCCTGGACGCTCTACACCTTGCTGTTGCGGCGCTGGGCGACCTTTCTGCTGGTGCCGGCACTGACATTGCTGGGGGTGCTGATGCTGATCGGTTTACCACTGATCCTGCCGTTCTACCTGTACGAGTTCAGCCAGATCGGCGGTTTCGCGCCCACTCCCGGCAATCTTGCCGCCGTCGCCTATACCGCCGTCTTCGCCTCGCTGGTGGCCTACCTGGCCTGGAACCACGGCGTGCGCGTCATCGGCGCGCCGAAGGCCGCCATGACCACCTACCTGATGCCCGTCTTCACCGCGATCATCGGCTGGCTGGTGCTGGGCGAGGTGCTGCAGGTATTCCACTGGGTTGGTGGCGGTCTGATCTTTAGCGGGCTGTTGCTGGCCACGCGCAGCGCGACGGGCAAGGCTGCTCGCTGAGAGCGCCGCCTTTCACACGCTGTCAGCGCTTGTTGTTACCGCACACCATGCGGCCCTTCATGGCCTCCTGCTTGACGATGAACTCACTCAGCTGCGGGCGGCTCTGCAGATAGTGCCCGGTGGTCTTGTGATGCGCGAAAGCCGCTTCGTCGCGGTACAGCTCATAGAGATAGACCAGGTCCGGGTCTGCCACATCCTGAATGACATCGAACACCAGACAATCCGGCTCGTCCTGCACCGAGGCGGCGGCGTTGATGCGCATGGCTTCCATGAACTTATCGAACGAGCCAGGCGCGAGTTGGGTTTTCAGGATCAGGCAGTACATGAGCACTCCGTTTTGTTTTAAGGTAAGTGCTCGATTGTATACAAGGAATAACAAGATGCCACAGCGTCCCGGCCGCCTCAACGGCCTGCGTCATCTGGCGCTCACCGTGCCGAACCTCGAAGAATGCGAACGTTTCTACGTCGATGTGCTGGGCATGGAAGTGCTCAACCGCGCCAGCAAGGACCTCGTCTACCTGACGTGCGGCAACGACAACCTCTCCCTGGGCCGTGCCTCGGAAAAAAGCAGCGGCGTTCAGGCGATGGATCATTACGGCTTCATCGTCGATAGCCTGGAAGAACTCCACGCCTGGTATGAATACCTCAAATCCCAGGGCGTGACCCTGCTGGACCGCCCCTTCGCTCACAGCGATGGTGCGCACAGCTTTCATGTGCTTGACCCCGCCGGAAACACTGTTCAGCCGCTTTATCATCCGGCGATATCGGGACAGCGTTTGCGTTGAGGCGAGATAGCGTCAGGTGCGCTTGCTGAAAGCCGCTCTATCCAGCGCGCCGCATGAGTCGCCTCAACGACAGATGCCCAGTCACAATCTGTTTGCAACCGGCATGTTTATTGGCTTGGCAGTGCCAGTGCGGAAATGACGCTTCGCGCGGATGTTGTGACGTCGTCACGCGTGGCACATACCGAGGCACAGACTAAACAACAGGCCCAAAACAAAAAGGGCCTACCTTTCGGTAAGCCCTTGATTTGTTTGGTGGCTACGCAGGGACTTGAACCCCGGACCCCAGCATTATGAATGCTATGCTCTAACCAACTGAGCTACGTAGCCAAGTGGCGCGCATTATTCTCGTCGTGTGGGTGCGTGTCAAGCCTTGGGTCGTGCTTTTTCCGCCTGCTTTTTCAAACGCTTATAGCGGGTGAGCGGGCCGTCATGAGCGCTTTTGTCCTTCTGCGGCCAAGTGTGCATCAGGTCACGCGGGTCGATAAGTCACGCGCTGAGCCATCGACCTTGGCGGATTGCCTGTGTTAGTCTGCGTCTCTTTTTTTGTTGGTCGTAGTCGCCAGGAGATTTCATGCGCGTGATTCGTTTGTTTGCTGCCGCGACCTTCGGTCTGCTCGGCTCCGTTGCTGTGGCCGCCGATGCCGACAAGGCGATCCGTGAGGCGTTGCAGTCGATCCAGCCCAATATGCCCATCGAAGCCATCGCCGAAAGCCCGATGCCTGGCGTTTATCAGGTGCAGGTCAAGGGCGGGCGTCAGCTCTATGCCAGTGCCGACGGTCAGTTCGTGATTCAGGGTTATCTGTTCCAGTTCAAGGATGGCCAGGCGATCAACCTGACCGAGCAGGCCCAGAGCCGTTCGGTGGCACAGACCATCGCAGCGGTTCCCGTAGGTGAGATGGTGGTGTTTGCCCCGGAAAAGCCCAAGACCCATATCACGGTGTTTACCGATACCGAATGCGTCTATTGCCAGAAGCTGCACAGCGAAGTGCCGGAGCTCAATCGCCTTGGTGTCGAGGTGCGTTATATGGCCTTTCCCCGCCAAGGCATGGCGAGCCATGGTGCCAGCACGCTGACCAGCGTCTGGTGTGCCAAGGATCAACAGGCCGCTATGAACAAGGCCAAGGCCCGCGAAGAAGTGCCGGTTGCGACCTGTGACAGCCCGATTGCCGAGCAGTACGAGTTGGGCCAGATGATCGGCGTGCAGGGAACCCCGGCGATCATCCTCGCCGATGGCCAGATCATTCCCGGCTACCAGCCTGCCCCGCAGTTGGCTGAGCTGGCGCTCCAGGCCAAGTGATGGCAGCGGCCGCCTTCTCCAAGCGCCCGGTGTCACGCTGACTGAACTGTATCGCTCCCCGCGTTCCAAGTCTGAAGACATGCGAAGGGGGCGATCATGAAACTCGAAGGTTCCTGTCACTGCAAGGCCGTGCGTTTCTCGCTGGAATCGGCTACGCCTTATCCATTCATGTGCTGCTATTGCTCCATCTGTCGCAAGACGGCAGGTGGCGGCGGCTATGCAATTAATCTCGGTGGCGACTATCGAACGCTCGCGATAGAGGGGTCAGAGCATCTGAGTGTCTATCGTGCGCGTATGGTCAATCCTGAAACCGGGGCGGTCACCGTCAGCGAAGGGCAGCGTCATTTCTGCAAGCACTGCGGCAGTGCGCTCTGGTTATGGGACCCAGGTTGGCCGGAGTTGGTCCACCCGCAGGCTTCGGCCATTGATACCGATCTGCCCACGCCGCCCGGACACACTCATTTGATGCTCGACTCCAAGGCAAGCTGGGTCGAGCCGCACGTTCAGGCTGGCGACAAATGCTTTGCTGAATATCCGGATGAGTCTCTGGCGCAGTGGCATCAGCGCCTGGGCTTGGGCGGTGCGCAAAGCTAAGTCCGGGCCGAATTCATCGGCCATCTGTACGCGCGACTCACTGACCCGTGGGGCTGAACTTGTCGGTCTTTAATGTGGTGACGGTGGCTGAATAAATTCCGCCCTACAAGTGGGCCCCGCGGGGAGGAAACAGCCCTGCCGTACGCCCAGCCGATTTGACTAAATCCCGTGCGCTTCGTAATGTGCGACTCTTTTGTTCGGCTGCTGCATAGGGTCGTTCGCTGGCAATGGGGAGTGCAGTTTGAAACCGGTGAAAGTTGGCATCTGTGGGCTGGGAACCGTCGGTGGCGGAACCTTCAATGTGCTCAAGCGCAATGCCGAGGAGATTGCCCGTCGCATCGGGCGTGGAATCGAGGTTGCGCAGATCGCGACCCGGCATCCGAATCCCCGTTGCGACACCGGTAGCATCGCCATTACCGACGACGTTTTTGCGGTTGCCAGCAACCCTGAGATCGACATCGTCGTCGAGTTGATCGGCGGTTACACCCTGGCCCTCGAACTGGTGCTCAAGGCCATCGAGAACGGCAAGCATGTGGTCACTGCCAACAAGGCGCTGATCGCCGTTCACGGCAATGAAATCTTCGCCCGCGCCCGTGAAAAGGGCGTCATTGTCGCCTTTGAGGCTTCGGTAGCCGGTGGCATTCCGGTGATCAAGGCGATCCGTGAAGGTCTGGCGGGCAACCGTATCAACTGGCTGGCCGGCATCATCAACGGCACCGGCAACTTCATCCTGACCGAGATGCGCGAGAAGGGTCGCACCTTCGAGGACGTACTCCAGGAAGCCCAGGAGCTGGGTTATGCCGAGGCCGATCCGACCTTCGACGTTGAAGGTATCGATGCCGCGCACAAGCTGACCATTCTCGCCTCCATCGCATTCGGTATCCCGCTGCAGTTCGACAAGGCTTACACCGAGGGCATTTCGCAGCTGACCACGGCGGATGTGAACTATGCCGAGGCGCTGGGTTATCGCATCAAGCATCTGGGCGTGGCGCGCCGCACCGACGCCGGTATCGAGCTGCGGGTGCATCCGACGCTGATCCCCGCTGACCGTCTGATTGCCAACGTCAACGGCGTGATGAACGCGGTGATGGTCAGTGGCGATGCCGTTGGCAGCACGCTTTATTACGGCGCCGGCGCCGGCATGGAGCCAACCGCCTCGGCGGTGGTTGCCGACCTGGTGGACGTGGCGCGCGCGCTGGGCACCGACCCGAGCAATCACGTACCGCCACTGGCATTCCAGCCGGATACGCTGTCAGCTCATCCGATCCTGCCGGTGAGCGACTGCGTGAGCGCCTATTATCTGCGTATCCAGGCCAAGGATCATCCCGGTGTGTTGGCTCAGGTCGCGACCATTCTTTCCCAGCATGGCATCAATATCGAATCGATCATGCAGAAGGAAGCCGAAGAGCATGACGGCCTGGTGCCGGTCATCCTGGTCACCCATCGGGTGGTGGAGCAGCGCATCGACAACGCCATTTCCGCACTCGAGACTCTCGATGATGTGGTTGGCAAGGTCGTGCGGATTCGTGTTGAACAGCTGAATTAACTCAGAGCCGGGAGCTGGGGCGAATCGCTCAGCTTGCGGCTTAAACCGAAGGTTTGAACAAATGCGCTATATCAGCACCCGTGGCCAGGCCCCGGCCCTGAATTTCGAAGATGTGCTGCTGGCCGGTCTGGCCAGCGATGGCGGTCTCTACGTTCCGGAAAACCTGCCGCGCTTTACCGTCGAGGAAATCGCCTCCTGGGCCGGCCTGCCGTATCACGAGCTGGCGTTCAAGGTCATGCGCCCTTTCGTGACAGGCAGCATTCCGGACGCCGACTTCAAACAGATCCTTGAGGAAACCTACGCGACTGGCCCAGGTGGCGTATTCGCCCACAGCGCTGTTGCTCCGCTGCGCCAGCTAAACGGCAACGAGTGGGTGCTGGAGCTGTTTCACGGCCCAACCCTGGCGTTCAAGGACTTTGCCCTGCAGTTGCTGGGGCGCCTGCTCGACTACGTGCTGGCCAAGCGCGGCGAGCGTGTGGTGATCATCGGAGCGACCTCGGGTGACACCGGCTCGGCGGCCATCGAAGGCTGCCGCCGTTGCGACAACGTCGACATCTTTATCCTGCATCCGCACCAGCGCGTGTCCGAGGTGCAGCGTCGCCAGATGACCACCATCTTCGGTGACAACATCCACAACATCGCCATCGAAGGCAACTTCGACGACTGCCAGGAGATGGTCAAGGATAGCTTCGCCGACCAAGGCTTCCTCAAGGGCACCCGCCTGGTGGCGGTGAACTCGATCAACTGGGCACGGATCATGGCCCAGATCGTTTACTACTTCCATGCCGCGTTGCAGCTGGGCGGTCCGGCGCGTTCGGTGGCGTTTTCGGTACCGACCGGCAACTTCGGCGACATCTTCGCCGGCTACCTGGCGCGCAACATGGGCTTGCCTATCAGCCAGCTGGTGGTCGCGACCAACCGCAACGACATCCTGCACCGCTTCATGAGCGGCAACCGCTACGACAAGGACACCCTGCATCCGTCGCTGTCGCCATCGATGGACATCATGGTGTCGTCCAATTTCGAGCGTCTGCTGTTCGACCTGCACGGTCGCAACGGTGCGGCAGTGGCCGAGCTGATGAGTTCGTTCAAGGCCAGCGGCAAGCTGTCGGTCGAGGAAGAGCGCTGGACCGAAGCGCGCAAGCTGTTCGACTCGCTGGCCGTGGATGATGAGCAGACCTGCAAGACCATTGCCGAGGTGTTTGCGGCCACGGGTGAGCTGCTGGACCCTCACACTGCCATTGGCGTCTATGCCGCCCGTGAGTGCCGTCGCAGCCTGTCGACGCCGATGGTGACGCTGGGTACCGCGCATCCGGTGAAATTCCCCGAGGCGGTGGAGAAGGCCGGTGTTGGCAAGGCTCTGGAACTGCCGGCGCATTTGGCCGATCTGTTCGGGCGGCCCGAGCGCTGCACCGTTCTGGCAAATGACCTCAAGGCTATGCAGGCCTTTGTCAGTCAGCATGGCAATCGTGGCAAGCCGCTGTAAGCGACCTTGAGTGCAAAAAGGCCAGTCGAGAGACTGGCCTTTTTGTTTGTGCTGGGATTGGTTGTATCGACGACTCATCGAGCAGCGCCACGGTGGATGTGAAAAGCGACATCCACCCTACGTGTTGTGCTGCTTTACTCGTCGAACTCTTCCCAGCCGCCCATTTCCTTCCAGCGGTTGACGATGCCGCAGAACAGCTCGGCGGTCTTCTCGGTGTCATAACGCGCCGAGTGGGCTTCGCGACCGTCGAAGTCGATGCCTGCCGCCTGACAGGCCTTGGCCAGTACGGTCTGGCCATAGGCGAGGCCGGCGAGGGTCGCCGTATCAAAGCTGGAGAAGGGGTGGAAGGGGTTGCGCTTGATGTCGCAGCGGGCAATTGCTGCGTTGAGAAAGCCCAGATCGAAACTGCTGTTATGGCCCACCAGGATGGCGCGCTTGCAGCCTGCCGACTTCACCGCCTTGCGCACGCCACGGGTGATATCGCCCATCGCCTGCAATTCGGGAACAGCCATGCGCAGGGGGTGGTCCAGCTTGATACCGGTGAACTCCAGCGCGGCGGCTTCAATATTAGCGCCGGGGAAGGGCTCGACGCGGTAGAACAGAGTTTCCTGCGGGTAAAGCAGGCCCTGTTCGTCCATGCCGATGGTTACTGCGGCGATTTCAAGCAGGGCGTCGGTGGCGCAGTTGAAGCCGCCACACTCGACATCGACCACTACCGGTAGGAAGCCACGGAAGCGTTGCGCCATGGGTGAGCGCGGTTTGCCGGGAAGGTTGTTTTCTTGTTCGTCGTCGAACGAATCCTCGCTCATGCGTGTGCCTCCAGTCGCCATTGCAGGGTTTCGCCGGCGCGAAGGGGCACCAGGTTGTGTTCGCCAAAGGGCAGGTTGCCCGGCACGCTCCAGGGTTCGCGCACCAAGGTGATCTGCTCGGTGTTGCGTGGCAGGCCATAGAAGTCGGCGCCGAAGTGGCTGGCGAAGGGTTCCAGGCGATTCAGCGCATTACGCTGCTCGAAGGCTTCGGCATAGAGCTCGATAGCCGCGAAGGCGGTATAGCAGCCGGCGCAACCGCAAGCGTTCTCCTTGGCGTGCTGGGCGTGGGGTGCCGAGTCGGTGCCGAGGAAGAATTGCGGGCTGCCGCTGGTGGCCGCGTCAAGCAGCGCTTCCTGGTGAATGTTGCGCTTGAGGATCGGCAGGCAGAAGAAATGCGGGCGAATGCCGCCCACCAGCATGTGGTTGCGGTTGTAGAGCAGGTGATGCGCAGTAATGGTCGCCCCGACGTTGCTGGAGGCGCCTTCGACAAATTGCACCGCATCGCGGGTGGTGATGTGCTCGAAGACCACTTTCAGCGTCGGGAAGCGCTCAGTGATCCGGCTCAGCTGTTCGTCGATGAAGTATTTCTCGCGGTCGAAGATGTCGACTTCCGAGCGCGTCACTTCGCCATGCACCAGCAGCGGCAGGCCGACCTCGGCCATGGTTTCCAGTACCGGGAAAATATTGTCGATGCGGGTCACGCCGGATGCCGAGTTGGTGGTGGCACCCGCTGGATAGAGCTTGGCCGCGTAAACATGGCCGCTGCTCTTGGCTGCACGAATCTCGTCGGGCTGCGTGCCGTCGGTGAGGTAAAGCACCATCAATGGCTCGAAAGCGCTGCCCTTGGGGCGAGCTGCAATGATCCGCTGGCGATAGTCGTTCGCTTCGGCGGCATTGCGCACCGGCGGCACCAGGTTCGGCATGACGATTGCGCGGGCGAACTGGCGTGCGGCATCTGCCACGGTGTGGGCCAGCGCCGCGCCATCGCGCAGGTGGATATGCCAGTCGTCGGGACGAAGGAGGGTTATGCGGTCGGACATGCGGGTTTCCAAGCGGATCAAACGTGCACGAATGCTACCGGAAACGAGCGGAAAAATCGCCGCAGACGGGAGGCGCCGAGCCGAAAGGGGCTCGTTGTCCGACAGTTGCGCGCCTGAGGTAAGGCGCTGTGTGTTCAAGTTTTCGCAGGGGGCACCGATACACAGGTTGAATGTCCTTTATCGTGGAGCCTCCTGTGCGCCTGCGCCCTCTTATTCTGGCTTGCCTGCTGGCTTCGCCGGCCAATGCCCTGACTTTCCAGACCCGTCTGGAAAGGGTGCAGTGGCAGGTCGAAGGGGATCAGTTCGAGTGCAGACTGGTGCAGCCCATTGCCGGTTTTGGTCGTGGTGAGTTCGTGCGACGTGCCGGTGAGGAGGCGATTTTCCGTCTGAACTCGCCGGAACGCTGGCTGGGGGCCGGCTCGGCGACACTGCTGGCAGCCGCTGCGCCCTGGCAGCCGAGCCGCAGTGATATCAACCTGGGTGTGGTTTCCGTGGGTGAGGGCGATATTCCGTTCAATAGCTCGCACCTGCAGGCTGGACGCTTGCTCAGTGGTCTGCTCGACGGTCGCAGTCCGGTGGTGCGTCATCGCACTCTGCACGGTGGTGAGGCGCTGGAGGTGCGCCTGCTGCCGGCACGTTTCGGCAAGGCCTACGAGGATTTCCGCGGCTGCACGGCAAAGCTGCTGCCGGTGAATTTCGACCAGATTCGCCAGTCGCAGATCGGTTTCCCCAGCAGCGACGTGACACTCGATCCGCTCGCTCAGGCCAAGCTCGACATCATCCTGCAATACCTGCGGGCCGATCCGACGGTCAATCGCATCCAGCTCGACGGCCATTCCGACAACAGCGGCAATCGTCTGTCCAACCGCGACCTTTCTCGGCGGCGTGCCTTGGCCGTGGAAGAGTATCTGCTGGCCAACGGTGTGCTGAAGGAGCAGATCACGCTGCGTTTTCACGGTGAGCGATACCCACTGGTACCCAACCGGAACGAAGCCAGTCGCGCGAAGAATCGCCGGGTGAGCCTGAGCCTGTATCGTGAGCCGGCTACCAGTACAGCCGCTGCCGAAGCAGTCAGTCCGTCATCCTGACGGTAATCAGGGCCTGTGAAAGGCCGTGCCCCTGTAAAACAAACGTCGCGACCAGTAGAATTGCCGCTTTCCTTCAATCCCGGGAGTGGATGGCAATGGCCGACGTAAAGAAGGTAGTCCTGGCGTATTCCGGTGGCCTGGACACCTCGGTGATTCTCAAGTGGCTGCAAGATACCTATAACTGCGAAGTAGTGACCTTCACCGCCGACCTCGGTCAGGGCGAAGAGGTCGAGCCGGCCCGCGCCAAGGCCAAGGCCATGGGTGTCAAGGAAATCTACATCGACGACCTGCGCGAAGAGTTTGTACGCGACTTCGTGTTCCCGATGTTCCGCGCCAACACCGTCTACGAAGGCGAATACCTGCTGGGCACCTCCATCGCCCGTCCGCTGATCGCCAAGCGCCTGATCGAGATTGCCAACGAGACCGGCGCCGACGCCATCTCCCACGGTGCGACCGGCAAGGGCAACGACCAGGTGCGTTTCGAGCTGGGCGCCTACGCGCTCAAGCCGGGCGTCAAGGTCATTGCTCCCTGGCGCGAGTGGGACCTGCTGTCGCGCGAGAAGCTGATGGACTACGCCGCCAAGCACGAGATTCCGATCGAGCGCCACGGCAAGAAAAAATCGCCGTACTCCATGGATGCCAACCTGCTGCACATCTCCTATGAGGGCGGCGTGCTGGAAGACACCTGGACCGAGCACGAAGAAGACATGTGGCGCTGGACCAAGTCCCCGGAAGCCGCGCCGGATACTCCGACCTATATCGAGCTGACTTACCGTAACGGTGACATCGTCGCCATCGACGGCAAGGAGCTGAGCCCGGCTACCGTGCTGGCCGAGCTGAACCGCATCGGTGGCGAGAATGGCATCGGTCGCCTGGATATCGTGGAAAACCGCTACGTGGGCATGAAGTCCCGCGGCTGCTACGAAACCCCCGGCGGCACCATCATGCTCAAGGCCCACCGTGCCATCGAGTCCATCACCCTGGACCGCGAAGTCGCGCACCTGAAAGACGAGCTGATGCCCAAGTACGCCAGCCTGATCTATAACGGCTACTGGTGGAGCCCGGAGCGTCTGATGCTGCAACAGATGATCGACGCTTCCCAGGCCACGGTGAACGGCGTAGTCCGCCTGAAGCTGTACAAGGGCAACATCATCATCGCCGGTCGCAAGTCCGATGAGTCCCTGTTCGACGCCAATATCGCCACCTTCGAGGACGATGCCGGCGCCTACGACCAGGCCGATGCTGCAGGCTTCATCAAGCTCAACGCCCTGCGCCTGCGCATTGCTGCCGGCAAGGGTCGCAGCCCGCTGTAAGTTTTCCCGGCCTCCACCGCAATGGTGGGGGCCGGTATGCTGCCTCCTTCACACTCCTGCCTTTCAGCCTCTTCCTTTCCATCGTCCAGCTGTCGCCGAATGATGGCGAAATGGTATTGTTCGCCGCCAATTCAATGAGCCAGGCCAGGAGGGTTATGTGCAAGGAATCAAGGTTGTATCAGTGGCGGCGCTTGCCGCTTTTTTGATGCTGTCTGCAGGTTGTGCCACAGAGAGTTCGCGCTCCTTGGCTGTCGTGCAGGTACAAAGCGCCAACACTTACTATGCCGGCATCCGCACGCCGATTTCGGTGGGCAAGTTCGACAATCGCTCCAGCTATTTGCGTGGGATTTTCTCGGATGGCGTCGACCGCCTCGGCGGGCAGGCCAAGACCATTCTGATCACCCATCTGCAGCAGTCCAATCGCTTCAGCGTGCTGGATCGCGACAACCTTGCCGAGCTGAACCAGGAAGCCGGTTTCAGCAAAAAAGTGCAGAAGATCGCAGGCGCCGACTATGTCGTAACCGGTGACGTCAGCGAGTTTGGTCGCAAGGAAGTAGGCGATCATCAGCTGTTTGGCATCCTCGGTCGCGGCAAGAAACAGATCGCCTATGCCAAGGTCAGCCTGAACATCGTTAATAGCAGCACCTCCGAGGTGGTGTATTCCACTCAGGGTGCTGGTGAATATGAGCTGTCCAACCGCGAAATCATCGGCTTCGGCGGTACAGCCAGCTATGACTCGACGCTGAACGGCAAAGTGCTTGATCTGGCCATGCGTGAAGCTGTGCAGCAACTGGTGGTTGCCGTTGACCAGGGCATCTGGAAGCCCTGAGGTTTTTTAACCTTATTTACGCAAGGAGCTGGATATGAATATCCCATTCGCTAAACGAGGGGCGCAGCTTTGCCTTGCTGCGCTCGCTGTCGCTCTGGTTCAGGGCTGCAGCAGCAATCGACCACAATCCCTGTATCAGTGGGAAGGCTATCAGCCTCAGGTTTACGCCTACCTGAAGGGCGAGAGCAGTTTTGAAGAGCAGATTGCAGCGCTGGAAAAAGGCCTGCAGGTTATCCGCAGTCGTGGCAATACGCCTCCGCCTGGTTACCACGCGCATCTGGGACTGCTTTATGCGCAAATCGGCCAGGGTGATCAAGTGGTGCAGCAGTTCCGCAGTGAGGAGGCCCTGTTCCCTGAGTCCAAGCCCTATATGGCCTTTCTATTGAAGCAGCAGACTCAGCAGGAGGGTGCCCAATGAAATCCCTGTCCCGCGTGTATGCCCTGCTGGCGGCGGCTGTGCTGGCCAGCGGTTGCGCGACCACTCCCCCTCCTGCTCACGACTACACGGCGTTCCGGGAAAGTCGCCCGGCCTCGATCCTTGTCCTGCCGCCGCTGAACGAAACGCCGGAAATCAACGCAACCGCCGGCATGTTGGCCCAGATGTCCGCGCCGCTGGCTGAATCGGGTTACTACGTGATGCCCGTGGCGCTGGTTAGCGAGACGTTCCGCCAGAATGGTCTGGATAACGCTGCGGATATTCAGCAGGTGTCTCCGGCCAGATTGCGCGAGATTTTCGGTGCAGACGCAGCGCTCTATACCACGGTGGTGCAGTACGGCTCTCGCTATACGGTGATCGACAGCACGGTGCATGTCGAAGCCAAGGCACGGCTGGTTGACCTGCGTACTGGCGCGCTGTTGTGGAGTGGTTCGGCCTTGGCGGTCAGTCAGAACAACAATAACAGCGGCGGTCTGATTGGCATGCTGGTCAGCGCCGCTGTCAATCAGGTGCTCAATACGCTGACCGATGCGACCTATCCCATTGCCGGAATCGCCAGCAATCGGTTGCTGTCTGCTGGCCAAACCAATGGGCTGCTGCATGGGCCACGCTCGCCGCGTTACGAGCACCAGTAAAGCTCACAGGGAGGGGCTGCAAGCGCCGCTCTGGTAAGCTCTCTCTGGCCCGAGAACCCCAACCCAGGTTGGGGTTCTTTCATTTACCCATTCATCGAGGAGAACGCAATGAGACTACTCCACACCATGCTGCGCGTCGGCGATATGGACAGATCCATCGCCTTCTACACCGAAGTGCTGGGCATGACCCTGCTTAGGCGCAAGGATTATCCGGACGGCAAGTTCACCCTGGCGTTCGTCGGCTATGGCGACGAGGCACACAACAGCGTACTGGAGCTGACCCACAACTGGGGTGTCGACAGTTACGAGCTGGGTACAGGCTATGGCCATATCGCACTGGAAGTGGAAGATGTCTACAAGGCCTGCGAAGACATCCGCAGCCGTGGCGGCAAGATCACCCGCGAACCGGGGCCGATGCTGCACGGCAGCAGCATTCTGGCCTTCGTCGAAGACCCGGATGGGTACAAGGTTGAACTGCTGTCGCCAACGCGCAAGGATTGACACGGGGTCAGGCAGAAAAAAGCCCCGGTTTCGGGGCTTTTTCATCAGAGATCGAAGTCGAACTCGTTGAGTTGCTTGCGCAGTCGACGCTCTTCGAGCAGGTTGTCGATGATCCGGCGCTTGGTCAGGTTGGTTTTGGCTACTTCGACCGGGGCTTCAGCAGTATCGTCTTCGTCCTCACCGGCGAAGTCGTCTTCAATCTCGATTTCTTCTTTCTCGGACACTTGTCTTACTCCACGGCTGGGGCGCGTTGTTGGCGCACCTTATAGCGACAAAAAACAGGGTCGTAAAAAAGATTTTTTCAATCGACTGATAGCTTTTACCCCTAAACGCTCAATCGTCGGAAGTCTTGTGCTTGTATTCGCACAGGTCTTCGATGCGGCAGCTGCCACATTGGGGTTTGCGTGCCTTGCAGACGTAGCGTCCGTGCAGGATCAGCCAGTGATGGGCGTCCAGCAGGTACTCTTTGGGCACGAACCTGATCAGCTTGCGTTCGACCTCCAGCACATTCTTGCCGGGTGCGATGTTGGTGCGGTTGCTCACCCGAAAGATATGCGTGTCGACAGCCATGGTGAACTGCCGAAAGGCTGTGTTGAGCACTACGTTGGCCGTCTTGCGACCGACGCCGGGCAGGGCTTCGAGGTCTTCGCGGTTGTCCGGGACCTGGCTGCCATGCTGCTCGATCAGGATGCGGCAGGTTTCAATGACGTTCTTCGCCTTGCTCGGATACAGGCCGATGGTCCTGATATAGCTGCACAGGCCTTCGTAGCCGAGCGCGTAGATGGCTTCTGGGGTATTGGCGACGGGATAGAGTCTGGCGGTCGCCTTGTTGACGCCGACATCCGTAGCCTGCGCCGAGAGGATCACCGCGATCAGCAGCTCGAAGGGCGTGCTGTAGGCCAGCTCGGTCTTGGGTTCAGGGTTGTCCTCATGAAAGCGGCGAAATATTTCCCGGCGTTTTTCCGCATTCATGATTACTCGATCACCCCGGTTACCCGTACACGGCGGCTCTGGGCCGGTGCTTCGGGCTGTTGTGCCTTGGCCCGCTCGGCCAGCTGGTGATCGATGCGGTTCTTCAGGGCGATCAGCAGACCGAGGACGATAAACGCGCCGGGCGGCAGGATCGCCAGCAGGAAGCCCTTGTAGTCGCTGAATACGGTGATCTGCCAGTCGGCGGCGATAGGGCCGAACAGTAGCTGCATGTTGGCGAACAGTACGCCGGTGCCGAACAGTTCGCGCAGGCCGCCCAGTACCAGCAGCACAAGCGCGAAGCCCATGCTCATGACAAAGCCATCGAACCCGGCGATCAGCGGATTGTGCTTGGCGGCGAAGCCGTCAGCGCGGCCAAGGATCACGCAGTTGGTGGTGATCAGCGGGATGAAAATGCCGAGAATCTGAAACAGCTCATAGGTATAGGCTTGCATCAGCAGTTCGATGCAGGTGGTCAGCGCTGCGATGATCATTACAAAGGCGGGCAGGCGCACCGCGGTGTTGACCACGCCGCGCACCAGCGACACGCCGATGTTGGAGCAGATCAGCACCAGGGCCGTGGCAAGGCCGAGCCCCAAGGCGTTGACCGCCGAGTTGCTGACGCCGAGCAAGGGGCAGAGGCCCAGCAGCTGAACCAGGGCCGGATTGTTTTTCCACAGGCCGTTGATGCTCAGTTCGCGGTAGCTGGGCGTACTCATGGCGTCTCACCTGTCTGTTCGGGTTGCGGATCGGTGATCAGCATCTCGTCACGGGTTGCAGCGCTGCCGGCGCGGGAGTGGCGGGTCGCTTCGTCGAATTCGTCTGGCTCGGGCAGCGCCTGGTCTGGCTCAACCGGACGGGTGCTGGCGCCGAGCAGTTCATCCCTGTGGGCATCGAAATACTGCAGCGCGCGATGCACGGCGCCGACCACGGCGCGTGGGGTGATGGTGGCGCCTGCGAACTGATCGAAGTCGCCACGATCCTTCTTCACGGCCCAGCCGCTGGCTTGCGGGTCGCTCAGGGACTTGCCATCGAAACTCAGGATCCAGCGGCCCTTGGCCAGCTCGACCTTGTCGCCCAGGCCGGGGGTTTCGCGATGCCGGACCACACGCACGCCGGCGATGCGGCCATCGGCAAGCACGCCAACCAGCAGGTGGATTGCGCCGCTGTAGCCATCCGGTGCGATGGCCTGGAGGATCACCGCGCTGGGCTCGCCGTCTTTGCGGGCGATATAGGCGGGAGTGGGGTGTCGGGTGCCGAGCAGTGGATGGTGCACGTCGACGCTGCTGTCGAGCAGTTGGTTGTCGTAGCTGCCATGGGGCAGGATTTCATTGAGGGCGCGTAATTGCGATGCGCGCTCGGCCGCCTGGATGCGCTCGGCAGTGAACTGCTGCAGCAGTGTCACCGCGCCAACGGTGACGACTGCGAACAGGCCCAGCACCAAAGCGTTTCTGAACATCGAGCGGCTGAGTTCGGGAAGGATCATGTCATTCGCCCAACTTGAAGCCGCGCTCGGCCTTGCGGTGGCCGTAGGTGCGCGGACGGGTGTAGTAGTCAATGGTTGGCGCTGCGAGGTTCATCAGCAGTACGGCGAAGGCCACGCCGTCGGGATAGCCGCCCCAGGCGCGAATCACGTAGACGATGATGCCTACGCCCGCGCCGAAGAGCAGTCGCCCCAGGGTGCTGGTAGCGCTGCTCACCGGGTCGGTAACAATAAAAAAAGCGCCGAGCATGGTGGCGCCGCTGAGCAGGTGGAACAGCGGCGAGCCGTTGCTGTCGGAGCCCGAACCGTTCCAGAACACCAGACTCATCAGTATCAGCGCTGCCAGCATGCCCACTGGTGCGTGCCAGCTGAACAGCCGCTTGTGCAGCAGGTACAGACCGCCTGCCAGGAATGCCAGATTGACCACTTCCGAGCCGATGCCGCCGAAGTGCCCGAATGCGGGGTTGGCCCAAAGCTCGTCAACGGTCAGGCTCTTGTTCAGCTTCATCGCGTCCAGCGCCGTGGCCTGGCTCCAGCCATCAGGCAGTGTGGCGATGCCGAGAATATGCTGCAGGCCTGGGCCGAAACCGACGCTGTGGGGCACAGGCCATGAGGTCATTTCTACCGGAAAGGAGATCAGCACCACCACATAGCCGATCATCGCCGGGTTGAAAGGGTTCTGGCCCAGTCCGCCGTAGAGCTGTTTGCCGAGAACGATGGCGCTGCCGACGGCGATCAGTGTCAGCCACCAGGGTGAGTAGGGTGGCAGCGCCAGCGCCAACAGCACAGCGGTGACAAGAGCACTGCCGTCCCGCAGGAAGAACTGCACCGGACGCTGTCGGGTCCTGAGCATCAGGGCTTCAAAACCCAGTGCGGCAGCGCTGGCCCAGCACAGATTGATCAGCGTGCCGGCGCCGTAAAGCCAGGTGAGGGCGACGACGCCTGGCAAGGTTGCGGCCAGCACCAGCAGCATGACCCGCTGGGTGCGGTTGCTGCCGGTGCTGTGCGGTGAGGTGATGCGTGGCAGTGCCATTGGCGCTCCGGTCGAATGTAGTACGGGCAGCCGCGTTCGATAACGCTTGCGACTATCCGGATAGTGGCGCCCGGGGCGCCGCTATTTAAGAGTCAGTGTGTTTCTGTAGCTGGTGCTCTGCGTCGCTCAGGCGCTGGCGTGCGGCCTCGATTGCGGCAGTATCACTGTCGGTGGCGCGTTCCAGTTTGCGCAGATCGGCGCGGGCAAAGGCTACTTCGGTCTTCAGAGCACGGGCCTGCTCGTCTATCGGGCGCTTTTCGGTACGAACCAGTTCGGGTGCGGGCTTGGCAGAGTTTTCTTCTGCCGTGTGCAGGGCCTGTTCGGCGCTGACCAGCCCGTCGCGCAACTTGTTCAGTTCGGCTTCGTCGGCACCGGCCTTTTCGGCTTTCTTGAGTTCGGCGCGCTTCATCGCCAGTTCGATCTTGGCTTTCTTCAGGGCTTCGTCGGCAACCGGCTTTTTGGCAGGCGGAGCGCTTTGCTGGGCGTTGGCCAGCGCCTGTTCGGCTGAGGCCAGCTGCGCTTGCAGTCGCGTCAGTTCGGCTTGTTGTTCGGTATCGCGGGTTTCGAGTTTTTCCAGTTTGCGCACCTGCGCTCGCAGCATCGCGGCTTCGATCTTGGCCTTCTTGGCGGCTTCGTCGTTGGCCGGGGCGGCGGTGGCTTCAACAGGCGGTGCGGCGGCGTTGGCTTCATCCAGCGCTTTTTGCGCATTGCTGGCGGCGATACGCAGCTCGGCGACCTGGGCTTCCAGTTCAGGCGTTGCATGGGCGGAAAGCTGCTTCTCGGCTTTCTTCAGGGCAACCTGGGCCATGCTGGCTTCAATCTTGAGTTTCTTCTGCTCGTCCGAGAGTCCGACCTTCTGGGCCTGCACGCGGGCGACCGGGTCGTCCTGGCTTGGCGTGGTGCCGGCTTGTGCCTGGGCTTCCTTGGCGCGAGCAGCACGCTCGGCACGGGCCTGGCGGTCGGCTTCCTTCTGTTCCTCGGCGCGACGCAGGCGTTCCTGGCGTATTTCAAAACGCTGCCGGGAGTGTTCGGCCTTCTGCTGTTTTTGCTCCAGTGCACGGATTTCGCCCTTCGCAGCACGGTAGTACTGCACCAGTGGAATGCTCGAGGGGCAGACGTAGGCACAGGCGCCGCACTCGATACAGTCGAACAGGTTGTAGGCCTTGAGTTGCTCGTGCTCCTGGCCCAGCGCGAAGAAGTGCAGTTGCTGCGGCAGCAGGCTGGCCGGGCAGACTTCAGCGCATTCGCCACAGCGGATGCAGGGCAGAGCGGGCGGCGGTGGCGGCAGTTCGGCGCGGGTGCTGGCCAGCAGGCAGTTGGTGGTTTTGATCAGCGGCACATCCAGCGATGGCAGGGTAAAGCCCATCATCGGGCCGCCCATGATCAGGCGGTTGAGCTTGCTGCTGTCGAGCCCGGCAAAAGCCAGCAACTCGGCCACTGGTGTGCCGATCAGCGCCTCGACGTTCATCGGCTCGGCAAGCGCCTCGCCCGTCAGGGTGGTGATGCGGGAAATCAGCGGTCTGCCCAGCAACACGGCATCATGAATGGCAACGCAGGTACCGACGTTCTGGCACAGCATGCCGATATCGGCGGGCAGGCCACCGCTGGGCACCTCTTCGCCAGTGAGGATCTGGATCAGCTGCTTTTCGCCGCCGGAGGGATATTTGGTGGGGAATACCTTGACCACATAGGGGCGCTCGCCGACGGCGGCGCGCACTGCCGCAATGGCTTCGGGTTTGTTGTCCTCGATACCGATCAGTACCTGCTGCGGTTTGATCAGGTGTTCGAGAATCTCGATGCCCGCCACCAGTTCGGCAGCCTTTTCGCGCATCAGCAGGTCATCGGCGGTGATATAGGGCTCGCATTCGGTGCCGTTGATGATCAGCGTGTGAATCGCCTGCGTAGGTGGCGCGGTCAGCTTTACTGCTGTCGGAAAGCCGGCGCCGCCCAGGCCGCTGACGCCGGCCTGGCGGATGATCTCAAGTAATTCGGACGGTGGCAGCTCACGGTAGTCGGTGCGGGGCTGCAGCTCGATCCATTGGTCCAGACCGTCGCTTTCGATCACGATCGCGGGTGCGGGTATCCCCGATATGTGCGGGTAAGGCTGCGGGCCGATGAAACTGACAGTGCCAGAGGTGGGTGCATGCAGTGGCGCGCTGACGAAGCCGCTTGCCTCGGCGATCACCTGGCCCTTCAGAACCTGCTCGCCGGGTGTGACGCAGGGTTCGGCGGGTGCGCCAAGATGCTGGGCGAGCGGCAGAACCAGCCGCGCAGGCAGTGGCACCTGGCGGACCGGCGTGCGGTTGGAGAGGGCCTTGCGCTCGGGCGGATGAATGCCGCCATGGATGTCCCAGACGTTCAACGAAGTCATGCGGCCTGCTCCCGGTCACTGGCGATCAGCTGGCCTGGCGCCAGCGGCTGGTCCCATTTCCAGCTTTGCAGGTTGCTGCCCAGCTCGATCATGTCGATGCAGTCCACCGGGCAGGGCTCGACGCAGAGGTCGCAGCCGGTGCATTCGGAGACGATCACGGTGTGCATCTGCTTGGCGGCACCGACGATGGCATCCACCGGGCAGGCCTGGATGCACTTGGTGCAGCCGATGCATTCGGCCTCGCGGATGTAGGCAACGCGTGGCGGTACTTCGCCCTCGACGGCATCCAGCGGCTCGGGTTCCACATCCAGCAGGTCGGCCAGGGCCTGGATGGTGGACTCGCCTCCCGGGGGGCACTTGTTGATCTTGTCGCCGCCGGCAATGGCTTCGGCGTAAGGCTTGCAGCCCGGATAGCCGCATTGACCGCACTGGGTCTGCGGTAGCAGGGCGTTGATCTGCTCGGCAATCGGGTCGCCCTCGACGCGAAAGCGCACCGCTGCAAAGCCCAGGATCGCCCCGCATATCAGGCATAGCGCCAGTAGGGCGAGAACCGCAATCGCCACCATGCTCATAGCTTGATCAACCCGGTAAAGCCCATGAACGCCAGCGACATCAGACCAGCAGTAATCATGCCGATGGCCGCACCCTGGAACGACCGGGGTACATCGGCAATGGCGATGCGCTCACGCATGGCGGCAAACAGCACCAGTACCAGAGAAAAGCCCAGGCCGGCGGCAAAGCCGTTTGCGGTGGCGGTGATAAAGGTGAATTCCGACTTGTTGGCATTGAGCAGGGCGACGCCCAGCACGATGCAGTTGGTGGTGATCAGTGGCAGGAAGATGCCGAGCACACGGTATAAAAGAGGGCTGGTCTTGTTCACCACCATTTCGGTGAACTGCACCACCACGGCGATCACCAGGATGAAGCTGATGGTGCGCAGGAATTCGAGATCCAACGGTTTAAGTACATATTGCTGGAGCAGATAGCTGCACATCGCCGCCAGCGTCAGCACGAATGTAGTGGCCAGCGAGAGGCCGATGGCGGTTTCGACCTTTTTCGAGACGCCCATGAACGGGCACAGGCCGAGAAACTGTACCAGCACGAAGTTGTTGACCAGGATGGCGCTAACCATGATCAGGGCGAGTTCGGTCATGCGGGTTCCTGTGGTGCTCTGTACGAGCCCGAGGCTAAAAGGCGGCCATTATCGGCAAGCGGTCGCGGCCATACAAGTCGCGACTGGCTGTCGCAGGCTTCACCGGCTGTCTGGTGACGGTTCATATGCGTTCAGGCTATGGTCTGATTGAAGGTGCCGTGGACGATTCTCGCGGCTTCGTTTTCGGAGGCTCCTCGATGAATGTCAGAACCCTTTTACTGCTACTGGGCCTGAGCCTGGCGTTGCCGGTGCAGGCCGATGCGCCGGGGCGTGTCTGGGTCTATCAACCGGACGGCGGCAGCTATCGCATCGGCAGTGGTTCGTATCAGTACGATCCACGCAGCCCCTATCCGCAGCATCGTCAGTATCAGCAAAATCTGCCGCCACGCTTTCAGGGTCAGTTGCCACCGCAGTATTACGACAGGCACCGCGGTGCTGATCGTCCGCAGCGCTGGAGTAATGGACGCCAGCCAGGAATGGATCATCCGCAGCGCTGGCAGCACGAGCGGCGGCCTGGAGGCTATCGCCCGGATCACGGTCCGCGGCAGGGGCGTGAATACCGGCCCGCTCAACGGCGTGATTTCAATCGGCGAGGTTACCGGCGGGACTGAGTCCTGACGCTGATGATGGTGGGTGCTAGCGGTTTGTCCAGCGTGGCTCGCGTTTTTCAAGGAAGGCATTGACACCTTCGAGGGTGTCCTGGGCTTCAAACAGGCCAAGAAAAGCCTCACGCTCGGCGGCGGCGAATGTGTTGGGTCCGCGACTGCGCACGCTGTCGATCAGGGGTTTGATGGTGCGCACTGCTACCGGACTTTGACGGGCTACTCGTGAAGCCAGGAGGAGTGCGTGGCCACGGGATTCTCCGGCCTCGACGATCTGTTCGATCAGGCCGATGCGCAGGGCTGTTTCGGCATTGATGCGCTCGCCGCAGAGAATCATGCGTTTGGCCCAGCCTTCACCTACCAGCCAGGCCAGTGCCTGAGTACCGCCGGCGCAAGGCAGCAAACCCACTGAGGCTTCTGGCAACCCCAGCTGCGCCTGCCTCTCAGCGATGCGAATATCGCAGGCCAATGCGCATTCCAGGCCGCCGCCCAGGGCGAAGCCGTTGATGGCAGCGATGGATACCCCGCGGAAATCTCGCAAGGTCTCAAAGGCTTCGCCGAAACGTCGCGCCATTTCCCGCGCACGCAGCCGATCACCATCGGCGAAGAGTTTCAGGTCTGCACCGGCGCTGAAGAACTTTTCACCCTGGCCACAGATCACCAGCGCATAGATGTCTTTGTCGTGATTGAGGTGTTCGATTACCTGCTTGAGGCCGATCAATGTCTCGCGGTCCCAAGTATTGGCGGGGGGATGATTGATGGTGATCAGCGCCGTATGACCGTGTTTTTCGACGGTCAGCTTGTGGGTCAGATCGAAGATGCCGGGCTTGTAAGGTTCGATTGCGTTGCTCATGGCTTATCCTCGCAGTGTGGTCAGGACTCTGAGTTACAGACTCTGCCGAGGCGCCGGGGGTTGCAACTCCCTTGCTGGCTGAAGCGGGAATGGCAGCTCCGCCATTCCCGCCGTGCCTGTTATTGCAGTTGCAGCGGTTGGTTGGCAGAGCGTCGCTCTTCCTGCCACTCGGCCAGAGTAGGTGCTGCCGCTTCACCTGACAGGCGATGGACGATTTCGAAGTAGTCCTGTCTGTATTTGTCCTTCAAAACCTCTTCGCGCTGTTTCACCCTTACAGCGTAGACGGTCTGTACGCTCTGGTGATCGAAGGGGCGCCAGTACTGTTCATCCTTGAGCAAGGTGTAGCGGTGGCCTTCGAGCGCAGAGATGACCTTTTCGCTATCGAGGCTCTTGGCGCGTGTGACCGCATCGGCCCATTGATAAACGATGGTGTAGGCGATTGCAGCAGAGCTGGAGGGGTGGGACTGGTAGCGCTCACCGAAGTTTTTCACAAAGGCCTTGCCGTGCTCGGAGCCTTCAATGTCCGGAACGCGCCAGGTCCAGGGCTCGGTGCCCAGTACGCCGCGCATGATATCGGGGCCAGCGGACTCGACCATGGTCATGCTCAGGTTGGGCACCGCAATCTGCATCTTCTTGTTCAGACCCAGCTCGTCGGCGATGCGCATGGCGCGCACCATGTCTTCGCCGTAGAGAACCAGTGCCAGTACATCGGCGCCACTCTGTTCGGCCTGCAGCAATGCCTTGCGGAAATCGGAAAGGCGTGCACCGGGAAAGGGCGTCTTGGCGCCCGGATGCTTGGCCTGATCGGTAGTGCCGGTTGCCTGACGCAATGAGCTCTCGCTGGTATGCCCCCACGTATAGTCGGCGGTGAGGTAGAAATAACGCTTGTTCGGCATGGTCTCGTTCAGATACTGGCCCAGCACGCGCGCGCTCATCCAGGCGTTGTTGCACTCACGGAACATGTACCTGTGGCCGTCCTTGCCGGTGGTGTCGTTGGAGTAGGTGATGGTGCCGAAGTAGAGCAGGCCGCGCTCCTTGGCACGCTTGCTGGCGGCGATCGCCACGGCGCTGGATACGCCGCCGAAGAGCATGGCTGCGCCTTCATCGGCCATTCTGTCAACGTTGACTACCGCTTTTTCGGGGCGTGAAGCCGTGTTGCGGCTAATGATCTGCAGTGGGCGTCCAAGCACACCACCGCGGGCATTGATTTCGTCGATGGCGAGCAGGGCGCCGCGCATCTGCGACAACCCTTCTTCTTTATAGCTGCCAGTGCGGGGATAATTCAGGCCAAGGGTGATCGGGTCTGCAGCTTGGGCAGCAAGACAGAAACCCAGCCCCAGGGCCAAGAGGCTAATCCGTTTCATCGCAGGGTCCTTTTTATGCTTTTTTGTTGGCAGATACGCTTTTGTACAGTGGCCTGCGCCAATTCGTCACCCTTTAAATGGTCGTAGAACTCACAGGCGTGCGCTGGGCAACATTATCGAAAGCTGCTGATGAGCGGTAGTGCTTTGGATCATGCTCTTTGTGGACTGGTGCTTGTTTCAAACTCGACATTTTAAAGGTCAGCTGCAGGTGCAACTATGAGTCAGGAACACCCCCTCAAGCTTGAAGCAAGCTGGAAAGCGGTCTTGCGTGACGAATTTACGCAGCCATATATGCGTGAGCTGGGCGACTTCCTGCGTCGGGAAAAGCTCGCCGGGAAGGTCATTTATCCGCCTGGTCCGCTGATCTTCAGTGCCCTGGATTCCACCCCGCTGGAGCAGGTAAGGGTGGTCATTCTTGGCCAGGACCCTTATCACGGTCCTGGGCAGGCACATGGTCTGTGTTTTTCAGTCCAGCCGGGCGTTGCGACACCGCCGTCCCTGCAGAATATCTACAAGGAACTCAAGCGCGACCTGAATCTGGAGATTCCGCGTCATGGCAACTTGCAGCACTGGGCGAATCAGGGCGTGCTGATGCTCAACACATCGCTCACGGTGGAGCAGGGGTTGGCTGGGTCGCATGCGAAAATGGGCTGGCAGCGGCTGACTGACAGGATCATCGAGGTGGTCAGCGAGCAGTGTTCAAACGTGGTCTTTATGCTATGGGGTGCACATGCGCAGGGGAAAGCTAAGTTGATCGACCCAACCCGGCATCTGCTGCTCAAGTCCGTTCACCCATCGCCGTTGTCGGCGCATCGCGGCTTTATCGGCAATGGGCACTTCAGTCGAGCCAATCAATTTCTCAGGCAGCACGGCATGGAACCCATCGACTGGCAATTGCCGGCAGAGGTATGAGGCGGCGCCTGGCTTGACGCCGCTAACCGAATATTACTGTTTGGCGCCGTGCGCCGTAGCCAACTCCTGGGCCTGCTGGAGATGCTGCTCCAGTTTCGGCAGAGTCGATTCGGCGAACTGTTTCAGTTCGGCGTTTTCGCCGTTCTGGGCGTATTCACGGAACAGTTCGATGCTCTGCTCGTGGGCTACGACTTGATTGTTCGCATAGGCCTTGTCGAAATTGTCACCTTCGCGGTACTTGAGGATCATGGCCTTGGCCTTGTCCATCAATGTGGCTTCGTCGGAAAGCTCCAGGTCGTCATGCTTTCCGGCAAGTTCGGCGAGCTTCTGGTTGGCCTGAGAGTGGTCGTCGATCATTTTCTGGGCAAAGGTCTTGATGTCTTCGGAGTTGCTCTTGTCCAGCGCCAGCTTGGCGGTTTCGATTTCCGCGATGCCTTTGGCCGAGGCTTCGTCAACGAAGTTCTCACCATCGACAGCCAAGGCAAGGGTTGCAGCCATGCCGAAGACAAGTGCACTAGTGCCCGACAGGAACGCTTTGGTTGTGCTGTTCACATTGCTCTCCTTTAATCACCTGAAAGCGGCAGGATGCCGTCTTTTTAAGACTGGACCGCGTGGTGGCGGTTCCTTCCAGGTGTGAAGGTGAGCGGGCGAATGGCTCTACTGCAGCATACTCATGGCTGCATCCATCGCGGCCGATAGGTCTTCGTCCTCCTGCAGCAGCGTATTCGGGTCCAGCCCCAGCCTGGCGAATGCCGGGATCCGGTTCAAGTCGAGCTGTGTGTAGGGGTGGGTGCTGCCGACAAGACTTTGCAGGGTCGCAACCTGGACGATATCGACGTAGTCGGCCTTGTCCGGTGTGCGTGAAAAGTCCAGATACTGGCCGGGCACTGCGGCGATTGGGTCTGGGAATTCCCAGGTGCGCAGGATCTTCTCGCCAATGATCGGGTGAATTCGGTCGATCACATGGTTGAGGCTGATCGAGTCGCCAAGCAAGGTGCCGTGCTCTTCGGCATAGGTGAGGATCGGCAGGATACCGATCTGATGGACCAGGCCGGCGAGGGTTGCCTGGTCTGCTGGCAAGCGGGTGAAGTTGCGACACAGCACATGGCTGATTGCTGCAATCTCGGTGCTTTTGTTCCAGACCTCGCGCATCTTGCGATCCACCGCGTCGGTCGTCGCCTGAAACATCTGTTCCATGGCCAGGCCGGTTGCGAGGTTGGCCGTGTAGTTGATGCCCAGACGGCTGATTGCCATCTGCAGGTCATTGATTTCCCGATTGGTACGCAACAAGGGACTATTGACCACCTTGATGATGCGGGCGGTGAGCGCGGTATCGTTACCGATCACCCGGGACAGCGTAGGAATGCTGACATCGGGGTCTTCCGCCGCCTCGCGCACGCGCAGGGCGACTTCCGGAAGGGTCGGCAGGACCAGTTCATCATTCTCGATGGCCTTGATCAGTTCCTGCTGGACTTTGTCGGCGAGGGTGCTCATGTGATTCCTTCTGATTCCATATAAAAGGTGGCCGCCGATGGCTGGCAGACAGTTCTAGAGCAGCGCTGTCAGCGCTGGATTTCCTGGTCTGCATCCAGAATGTAGGGCAGGTCAAGCAAGGTCAGTGGCTCGCCATCGACCGAACCAAGGAATATGCGCCCGTCGGCGGCAGCGTCTTCCTGCAGTACCGCGAGTAGTTCCAGGGACCCGTCGGCGCAGGCCGCCATGACCACTTCACCAACGCTGGAGTTGTGTACGGGTGAAAAGAGCTCCTGCCCGGCTGTCGGCACCGATGTCTGGGTATTCTGCAGGGCCAGGTGATGCAGGCGGCGCTTGAGTTTGCCGAGATACTGCATGCGCGCGACGATTTCCTGACCGGTGTAGCAGCCCTTCTTGAAGCTGACACCGCCTAGCGCCTGCAGGTTGATCATCTGCGGAATGAACAGCTCGCGGGTTTCGCCGAATACCTGGCCGATGCCGGCGCGGATCTGGTCCAGTTTCCAGTGCTCAAGCGAGGCTTCAGTCAGCTGGGCAGCGAGTCGCTGCCGGATGGTTTCTGCTTCGGTCGCGGGTGCCCAGAGTTCGGCGCGGCCATCGGGGAGGCGAATGGCTATCAGGTTGTGCCCGGTCGCGACTTCATCGGCTGTTTGTGACAGGTCCAGACCAAGGCTGACCAGCGCGCCGTCGCCCCCGCGCAGGCCGAAGCGCACCCAGGCCGCGCTTTCGTCATACAGTTTCGATTTCGAGAAAACAGCGAATCGTGCGAGATCTGTCAGTTGTGGTTCCAGCAGTTCCCTGGCCATCGCCAGCAGGTACCCATCGCTTTGGCAAAGAATGCGGAAGCTCGACTGCATGCGGCCCTTGGGCGTGCAGCGGGCGCCAAGGCTTGAGTGTCGGGGATTGAGGTAGTTGAGGTTGCAGGTCAGCTGGCCCTGCAGGAACTTGCTGGCGTCCGGGCCGCGTACGGCCAGGATGCCTTCGTGCGACAGGACGCAGAAAAAAGCAGTGTCGGTCATGATCGGTCGCCGTGGTGAAACAGGCGAGCATCATAGCAGGACCGCTTGAAAACACAGCGTGCGCCAGCTGGCACTGCGCGCAGGCAGGCCTTCGAGCAAGAGCGTGTCGAGCGCTGCGCCTGTGGCTATAATGCCGGGCTTAAATCGAGGAGCATGGGCATGGTCGAACAATCCGAACTGAATCGCCTGTTCTGGCAGAGCCGTCGCGGCATGCTGGAGCTGGATGTCCTGCTGGTGCCTTTCACCCAGGAGGTTTATCCGCAGCTGGATGAAGAGAATCAGCGCCGCTATCGCGAGCTGTTGAGCTGCGAAGACCAGGACATGTTCGGCTGGTTCATGGAGCGCGCAGAGCCGGATGATGAGGATCTGCGGCTTATCGTTCGCATGATCCTTGATCGTGTCCAACCTAAATAACGGGTCTTTTGAGTGCCGCTGGCAGGCATCGCGCCTGTTGCTGGTGCTTTATATGACGGCATTGGCACTGGCGGTTGTCACTCTGCTGATGGTGCCTGTCCCGCAGTGGTTGCGAATGCTCGGTCTGCTGCTATGCCTGTTGCATGCATGCTGGGTGCTCCCTTCGCGCATTCTGCTTTCGCGCGACTCGTCCTGGCGAGGCCTGCGCAAGGATCAGCAGGGCTGGTCCCTATGGAGTCGAGGCGCAGGTTGGCAGCCTGTGCAGTTGCGCCCCGACAGTCTTGCGCTGCCACTGATGGTAGTCCTGCGTTTCAGGGTGCCGGGCCAGTGGTTTTCCCGCGGCCTGTGCGTTGCGCGGGACGCGATGCCGGCTGAACAGCATCGCCGCCTGCGGGTGCGGCTGAAGTTCAGTCGCCGTAGGTGGGTGGAACCAGAATAGTGTCGCTGGCTTGCGTCAGCGCCTCGGGGTAATCCAGGGTGTAATGCAGGCCCCGGCTTTCCTTGCGCTGCATCGCCGAACGGATCATCAGATCGGCCACCAGGGCCAGATTGCGCAGTTCGATCAGATCGCGGCTGACCTTGTAGTTGGAATAGAACTCGTCGATCTCATCCAGCAGCATGCGTACCCGGTGTTGGGCGCGTGTCAGGCGCTTGTTGGTACGGACGATGCCGACGTAATCCCACATGAACCGCCGCAGTTCGTCCCAGTTGTGCGCAATGATGACATCCTCGTCCGAATCGGTTACCTGGCTCGCATCCCAGCTTGGCAGTGCACTCTGTTGTTCGATGTTCGGCAGTTCACGGAGCATGTCCTGGGCGGCGGAGCGGGCGTATACGAAGCACTCCAGCAACGAGTTGCTGGCCATGCGATTGGCTCCGTGCAGGCCGGTAAAGCTGGTTTCACCGATGGCGTAGAGGCCCGGAATATCGGTCTTTCCGGCCTGGTCGACGAGGACTCCGCCACAGGTGTAATGCGCGGCGGGCACCACTGGAATGGGTTCGCGAGTGATGTCGATACCGAATTCCAGGCAGCGCTCGTAGACGGTGGGGAAGTGCTCTCGAATGAAGGTCGACGGCTTGTGGCTGATGTCGAGGTACACGCAATCGATACCGAGCCGCTTCATCTCATGATCGATGGCGCGCGCAACGATGTCGCGCGGGGCCAGTTCGGCGCGCTCGTCGAAGCGAGGCATGAAGCGCTCGCCGCCGGGTAGCTTGAGCAGGGCGCCTTCGCCTCGCAACGCCTCGGTGATCAGGAAGCTCTTGGCTTTGGGGTGATAGAGGCAGGTCGGGTGGAACTGATTGAACTCCAGGTTGCCGACCCGGCATCCGGCGCGCCAGGCCATGGCAATACCATCACCGCAGGCGCCGTCAGGGTTACTGGTATACAGATAGACTTTTGCCGCCCCGCCGGTTGCCAGTACAACGAACTTGGCTTGGAAAGTATCCACCTCGCCTGTGGCGCGGTTCAGCACATAGGCACCCAGGCAGCGCCTGCCGGACAGGCCCAGCTTGTGTTCGGTAATCAGGTCGACAGCAACGCGCTGCTGAAGCAGGTCAATGTTGGATCTGTTCCGGGTGCGAGCGAGCAGGGTGTTGAAAATAGCCGCGCCGGTGGCGTCAGCTGCATGGATGATGCGTCGATGGCTGTGGCCCCCTTCACGCGTCAGGTGATACTCGAAACTGCCATCTTCGCGATCAGCCTCATCGCGGGTGAAGGGAACGCCCTGTTCGATCAGCCACTGGATGGCTTCGCGGCTATGCTCGACGGTGAAGCGCACAGCGTCTTCGCTGCACAGGCCAGCACCCGCGACGAGCGTGTCGGCGACGTGAGATTCCACCGTGTCGGAGGTATCCAGCACGGCGGCGACACCGCCTTGCGCCCAGTAAGTCGATCCGTTGGCCAGATCGCCTTTGCTGAGTATGGCGATACGCAGCGTAGTCGGCAGGTTCAGGGCCAGCGTAAGACCAGCCGCACCGCTGCCGATGACTAGAACGTCGTATTGATAATGCTGGCTCATTTGATTACTCGCATTGGAAGCGAGGGCAGTATATAGAGTGCGTGTGTCGGCAAAAAAGCGCTCGTGCATTTTCTTCGCGAATGCTGGAACTTTTTATGCCGAACTCTTTCTATAGATAGTTGTGGATACAAGCCGGGGGCTCACCGAAGAAAGTGGGCCGAAGGTTTTTGCTGTGAAATACCGGGCAGGCGAGGCGAACCAACCAGGTTTGCGGCATCGCCTGCCAATGCCGTCAGGCGTGTGCAGTACAGCTTGCTAGGAAGGGGGAGAACTTTTGCGTAAAGCCCGGGTCTATTCTGGCAGGTCAGCTCGCTGGCAAAAGCCGCACCCCTTCCGGGTCATGAAGGAGTGTTTATGCTAACCCAGGAGCAGGACCAGCAACTGGTCGAACGAGTACAGCGGGGTGACAAGCGGGCTTTCGATTTGCTGGTATTGAAATATCAGCACAAGATTCTTGGGTTGATCGTGCGATTCGTGCATGACTCCCATGAAGCGCAGGATGTTGCGCAGGAAGCTTTCATCAAGGCCTATAGGGCGCTGGCGAATTTTCGCGGCGACAGTGCCTTCTATACGTGGCTGTACCGGATTGCAATCAACACGGCGAAAAACCATTTGGTGGCCCGAGGAAGGCGGCCACCAGACAGTGATGTCAGTTCCGAAGATGCGGAGTTCTATGATGGCGATCACGCCCTCAAGGACATCGAGTCGCCGGAGCGAGCTCTTCTCAGGGATGAAATCGAAGATACGGTCCACCGGACCATACAGCAGCTTCCAGAAGATTTGCGCACGGCTCTAACACTGCGCGAATTTGATGGTCTCAGTTATGAAGACATTGCAAACGTCATGCAATGTCCGGTGGGTACAGTCCGCTCTCGGATATTCCGGGCGCGGGAAGCCATAGATAAATCGTTGCAACCCTTGTTGCATGAGTCCTGAGACAGCGGCGACAGCCAAGAGAGGAACCGCCATGAGTCGTGAAGCCCTGCATGAATCGCTGTCCGCAGTGATGGATAACGAAGCGGACGAGTTGGAATTACGTCGAGTGCTCGCAGCGGATGGCGAAAGCGAGATGCGTGCGACCTGGTCGCGTTATCAAGTCGCTCGTGCCGCCATGCACAGGGAGTTGATCGAGCCGCGCATGGATATCGCCTCGGCAGTATCTGCTGCCCTGGCCGATGAGCCGGCCATCAGTGCCGCCAAGCCGCAGAAATTTGCCTGGCGCAATATGGGCCGCCTGGCAGTGGCTGCCTCGGTGACCGTGGCTGTGCTGGCGGGTGTTCGTCTGTACAATCAGGGCGAGGTGGCTGGGCCTCAGATGGCGCAGCAGGCTGCGCAGCCGAGCATCGCCGTTCCACAAGCTGCACAGGGGCCGGCGGTATTGGCTGGCTATAATGGCAGCGACAATGCCGAGGCGATGGAGGCTCAAGCTTCCACCAGTCAGGTGCCTGCCGAAGGCTGGCATGAACAACGTTTGCCGGCTTATGTACGCCAGCATGCACAGCAGGCTGCCTTTGGTAGCGAGTCCGAAAGCGCGTTGCCCTATGCGCGCGCTGCCAGTATGGAAGATCGTTAAGGAACAACATGCGTGTAATACCGCTTTGTGTGGTGCTCGGAGGCTGGCTATCAATGCCGGCCTTTGCTGCTGATGCCGATGCTTGGTTGCAGCGTCTTGCGACGTCTGAAAAAAAACAGAGCTACCACGGCACTTTCATGTATGAGCGTAACGGTAGCTTTTCCAGTCATGCCATCTGGCAACTGAGCGAAAATGACAAGCTTTACGAGCGCCTACTACAGCTCGACGGATCCGCGGCGGAAGTCCTGCTGGTGAATGGTCGGGTGCAATGCGCCAGTGAACAACTAGCCTCTCAGGTCAGGGATGTGACGCCCTGGCAACAGGCGCAGTTCGATCCCGTGGCGCTCGGCCAGTGGTATGACTTTCAGCTGATTGGCGATTCGCGGGTAGCGGGAAGGCCTGCGAAAGCGATTGCCGTGCGGCCAAAGGATCAGCACCGCTACGGATTCGAGTTGCATCTGGACAGTGAAACGGCGCTACCCCTCAAGTCGTTGCTGCTTAATGAAAGTGGGCAGCTGCTCGAGCGTTTCCAGTTCGTCAGTTTCTCTCCCGACGGTGTTCAGCCTGCTGATGTCGAGGCAGGCTCAGCCTGTCTGACTGTTTCGCTCGCTGCCGAAAGCGAAGCAGTTGAGCCGCAATGGCGTTCCGACTGGTTGCCGGAAGGCTTCAAACTGCTCGACTCGAATATACGTCCCAGCCCTGCTTCCGATGAACCTGTGGCCTGGCTGTCCTATGGTGACGGACTGGCACGCTTCTCGGTATTTCTAGAGCCCTTGCGGGGAGCTGTCGTGGAGGATGCACGTAGCCATATGGGGCCTACCGTTGCCGTATCGAAGCGCCTCACCACTGCGGATGGTGATGTGATGGTGACTGTTGTCGGCGAGGTTCCACTCGGTACTGCCGAGCGAGTCGCGCTGTCGATGCGGGCCGGAGCAGATCAGGCCTCGCGATGATAGAAGAGCCGGGGCGTGTAGTTGCGGTAGAGTCCGGCGCTGTCTGGGTCGAGACTCAGCGCAAGAGTACCTGCTCTGGCTGTTCCGCCCGAAATGGTTGCGGACAGGGGCTGATGGACAAGCTGGGCGTCCGTGAGCGGCGCGGGTTGATCCGCGCTCTGTCCGATCAGCACCTGCAGCTGGGTGATTCGGTCGTCATCGGCATTCGCGAAGATGTCTTGCTGCGCGGCGCAGTCCTTGTTTATCTTTTCCCACTCATCGTACTGTTGGCTTCTTCGCTGCTGGCTTCCCTGCTGTCGGCATCGGAGCCGTTCGTGATATTGGCCGGGCTCGGCGGTTTCCTGATTTCATGGTTCGTCGTGCGCGCGCACAGCCGGCGAGCGGCAGGAGACTGCGCACTGCAACCGGTGGTGGTGCGGGTCATGCTGGCCGTGGCCGGTAGTGACGCGGCGGTCGTTTCGTTTTCGCCAAGGGGGAATGATCTTGAAGGTTCAACGCACTAGCTGCTTCGCGTTTGTCGCTGCGCTGCTTCTTATGGGGCCGGTGGCGGTGGCACAGGCTCAGCTGCCTGATTTCACGCCTCTGGTTGAAAGCGCCTCGCCGGCGGTAGTCAATATCAGCACCAAGCAGAAAGTGCCGGTTCGTGGCGCCCATCCGCAGCTACCTGATCTGGAAGGTTTGCCACCCATATTCCGAGAGTTTTTCGAGCACAGTATTCCGGGCCTGCCGGGTCGGGGGCAGCAGCGCGAAGCACAGTCTCTGGGTTCCGGTTTCATTATTTCTGCCGATGGCTATGTGCTGACCAACAATCATGTGGTGGCTGACGCTGATGAGATTATCGTGCGCCTGCCGGATCGCAGTGAGCTGGAAGCGACCCTTGTCGGTGCCGACCCTCGAACCGATGTCGCACTGCTCAAAATCCAGGGTTCGGATCTGCCGACCGTCAAACTGGGCAAATCCAGCGAGCTCAAGGCTGGTGAGTGGGTCTTGGCCATCGGCTCCCCGTTCGGCTTTGACCATACGGTGACGGCAGGTATTGTCAGCGCCACCGGGCGTAATCTGCCCAATGAAAGCTATGTCCCCTTCATCCAGACCGATGTCGCGATCAATCCGGGCAATTCCGGGGGGCCGCTGTTCAATCTGCAGGGTGAAGTTGTTGGTATCAACTCGCAAATATTTACCCGCTCGGGTGGTTTCATGGGGTTGTCGTTTGCCATTCCCATTGATGTCGCGATGGACATCTCCGAGCAGTTGCGCACTGAAGGCAAGGTCAGTCGAGGCTGGCTGGGCGTGGTCATCCAGGAAGTGAACCGGGATCTGGCCGAGTCCTTCGGGCTTGAGCGTCCGACGGGGGCGCTGGTTGCACAGGTCATGGATGGCGGGCCGGCTGCGAAGGGTGGTTTGCGGGTGGGTGATGTCATCCTTAGTGTCAATGACGATGCGATTGATATGTCTGCCGACTTGCCGCACCTGATTGGCACTATCAAGCCCGATACCAAGGCCCGGTTAGGCATCGTGCGCGAGGGCAGTCGCGAAACCCTGATGGTCACCATCGGTGCGTTGCCGGAAGAGGGTGAAGAGGTCGCGACCAAAGGCGCGCGCGCAGAAAAGAGCAGTAACCGGCTGGGCGTGAAGGTGTCGGAGCTGACTGCCGAGCAGAAGCGCAGCCTCGACCTGTCGGGCGGTGTGGTGATTACCGAGGTGCTCAATGGGCCTGCGGCGATGATCGGCCTTCGCCCCGGCGATGTGATCACACATCTGAATAATCAGGCCATTGATTCCGCTGCCACCTTTGCTCGCGTTGCCGAGGAGCTTCCGAAAAATCGCTCGGTGTCCATGCGCGTGCTGCGTCAGGGGCGGGCCAGCTTCATCACCTTCAAGCTTGCCGAATAGAGCGCTGCAGCCGAGAACAGGGCGACTCGGTCGCGCTGTTCTGTGCCGCCGTTGCGCAAGCCGTGAGGCATTGACTCGGCGTGGCGCTGAAAAGACCGATCAGGTACAATCCGCGGCTATTTTTCGGCGGGCAATCAGCCTGCGGCATATCCGGGTGTTTAGCTGTGAGTGACCTGAGTCATATCCGCAATTTTTCCATCATCGCGCACATTGATCATGGCAAGTCGACCCTGGCTGACCGCTTCATTCAGATGTGCGGTGGCCTGACAGAGCGCGAAATGGCTTCCCAGGTCCTCGACTCCATGGACCTCGAACGCGAGCGCGGCATCACCATCAAGGCCCACAGCGTTACCCTCCATTACAAGGCGCGCGACGGCAAGACCTATCAGCTCAATTTCATCGATACGCCCGGGCATGTGGACTTTACCTACGAGGTGAGCCGTTCTCTGGCAGCGTGTGAAGGCGCGCTGCTGGTGGTCGATGCCGGTCAGGGCGTGGAGGCGCAGTCGGTAGCCAACTGCTATACGGCCATCGAGCAGGGCCTGGAAGTCATGCCGGTGCTGAACAAAATGGATCTGCCTCAGGCTGATCCGGACAGGGTCAAGGACGAGATCGAGCACATCATCGGTATCGATGCAACTGATGCCGTAGCCTGCAGCGCCAAAAGCGGGATGGGTGTCGATGAGGTGCTTGAGCGTCTGGTCGCCACCATTCCGCCTCCCACCGGAAATATCGAGGCGCCGCTACAGGCACTGATCATCGATTCCTGGTTCGACAACTATCTGGGCGTCGTTTCGCTGGTTCGTGTCCGCCATGGCCGGATCAAGAAAGGCGACAAAGTGCTGGTGAAGTCCACTGGCAAGACGCATCAGGTCGACAGCGTTGGTGTGTTCAATCCGAAACATACCAGTACGGTCGATCTCAAGGCCGGTGAAGTGGGCTTCATCATCGCCGGCATCAAGGACATTCTCGGCGCGCCGGTGGGCGATACCCTGACGCTTGCCAACACTCCGGACGTCGAGATGCTGCCCGGCTTCAAGCGGGTCAAGCCACAGGTATATGCCGGCCTGTTCCCGGTAAGCTCGGATGATTTCGAGGATTTCCGCGACGCGCTGCAGAAGCTGACGCTCAACGATGCCGCCCTGCAGTACGAGCCGGAAAGCTCCGATGCCCTGGGTTTCGGCTTCCGTATCGGCTTCCTCGGCATGCTGCACATGGAAATCATCCAGGAGCGTCTCGAGCGCGAATACGATCTGGATCTGATCACCACTGCGCCGACCGTGGTCTACGAGCTGGCGCTGAAAAACGGCGAAACCATCTACGTCGACAGTCCGTCGAAATTGCCGGATCTGTCCGCCATCGAAGACATGCGCGAGCCCATCGTGCGCGCCAATATCCTGGTGCCACAGGAGCATCTGGGCAATGTCATCACGCTGTGTATCGAAAAGCGCGGCGTGCAGCGCGATCTGCAGTTCCTCGGCTCCCAGGTACAGGTCCGCTATGACCTGCCGATGAGTGAGGTGGTGCTGGATTTCTTCGATCGCCTGAAGTCTGTCAGCCGTGGCTACGCCTCGCTGGATTACAGTTTCGAGTGCTTCCAGTCGGCCAACCTGACCCGTCTGGATATCCTGATCAACGGCGACAAGGTCGATGCGCTGGCGCTGATCGTGCATCGCGACAATGCGCACTACAAGGGCCGCATGCTCGTCGAGAAGATGAAGGAACTCATCCCTCGGCAGATGTTCGACGTCGCGATTCAGGCCGCCATTGGTGGTCAGGTCGTTGCTCGAAGCACCGTAAAAGCGTTGCGCAAGAACGTTCTGGCCAAGTGTTACGGTGGTGACGTAAGCCGCAAGCGCAAACTGCTGGAGAAGCAGAAGGCGGGCAAGAAGCGCATGAAGCAGGTTGGCAACGTGGAAATTCCGCAGGAAGCATTCCTTGCGGTGCTCAAGGTAGATAGTTGATATGTCGATCAATTTCCCGCTGTTGTTGGTGATTGCCGTTGCCGTGTGCGGTTTTCTTGCACTCCTCGATTTGGTGTTTTTTGCACCTCGTCGGCGGGTGGCGATAGCCAATTACGAACGCAATACAGGCGAGCTCGATCAGAGCACGCTGGAGGCCTTGAGCAAGGAACCGGTGCTGATCGAGTACGGCAAGTCTTTCTTTCCCGTGCTGGCGATCGTGCTGGTGTTGCGTTCCTTCCTGATCGAGCCGTTTCAGATTCCTTCCGGCTCGATGATCCCGACGCTGGAAGTGGGCGATTTCATTCTGGTCAACAAGTTCGCTTACGGGATTCGGCTGCCGGTTGTGGATACCAAAATTATCGACGTTAGCGATCCGAAGCGCGGCGACGTAATGGTTTTTCGCTACCCCAACGACCCCAACATCAATTACATCAAGCGCGTCATTGGGCTGCCAGGTGATCTTGTTCGCTATGGCAGCGACAAGCGGCTGAGCATCAATGGTCAGTCGGTGCCCGAAATGCTGCTGGCTGAAGAGCCAGGCAGTCTTGGCAGCGCCAGCCTGTATCAGGAAAAACTGGGCGAGGCTGAGCATCTGATCCGCAAGGAAATGATCCGTTATCGAGTTGAGCCCGATCGTGAGTGGCGCGTTCCGGAAGGTCACTATTTCATGATGGGCGACAACCGCGACAACTCCAACGACAGCCGCTATTGGCAGGACGAGGCGATTGCCGCCGAGTTCGCCGGTATGGTTCCCGATCGCAATATCGTCGGCAAGGCGTTTGCGGTGTGGATGAGCTGGCCCGATCCGAAGCTCAGCAACCTGCCCCACTTTTCCCGGGTCGGCCTGATTCACTGAGTCTGTGAATCACGGCCCGGTTCCTGCGCCCCGTCCCGCTATATTTATCCAGCCCCGATCGGTGGGTAATGCACGACATAGAGGTCGACATGAGTTTCGCTCGTTCGCAAAAAGGCTTGTCCATGCTGAGCTGGATCGTGGTGCTTGCGCTGGTGGCGTTCTTCGCCAGCACGGCATTCAAGATGTTGCCGCATTACTTCGACTATATGTCCATGGACAAGATCATATCCGGGGTGGAAAGTGATCAGGCCACGGAAGTGCGCAGCGTGCGTGACTTCTACGGCCACGTTCGTCGGGGCATGGACGTCAACGGCATTCGCGACCTGGATCTGGAAGAGGCGCTGAAGGTCGTGATTGAAAACAATGAATTCAGGGTTCACCTGAATTACGAAAAGCGCGAGCCGCTGATCCGCAATCTGGATCTGGTGGCGAACTTCGACAAAGAATATCGCCTAAGGATGCCGTGAGCACTTCGTTAGCCCGTCTCGAGCGCAAGCTCGGTTATCAATTCAAGGATCAGGAGCTGATGCTTCTGGCTCTCACCCATCGCAGTTATGCCGGACGCAATAATGAGCGTCTGGAATTTCTTGGCGATGCCATTCTCAACTTCATCGCCGGGGAGGCGTTGTTCACGCACTTCCCTCAGGCCAAAGAGGGGCAGCTATCCCGGCTGCGCTCACGTCTGGTCAAGGGCGAGACGCTGGCGGTGCTGGCCCGCGGCTTCGAGCTTGGCGAATATCTGCGCCTGGGCTCGGGCGAGCTGAAGAGCGGTGGATTTCGCCGCGAATCGATCCTGGCCGACACGCTGGAAGCCCTGATCGGCGCCATCTATCTGGATGCCGGCATGGAAGCGGCGCGTGATCGCGTACTGGCCTGGCTGGCCAACGAACTGCAAGGGTTGACGCTGGTCGACACCAACAAGGACCCGAAGACCCGTTTGCAGGAGTTTCTGCAGTCGCGTGCCTGCGAGCTGCCGCGTTATGACGTGGTGGCTATCGAGGGTGAACCGCATTGCCGAACCTTCTTCGTCGAATGTCAGGTGGCGCTGCTCAATGAAAAGACGCAAGGGCAGGGTGCCAGTCGGCGCATTGCCGAACAGGTCGCGGCCGCTTCGGCCCTGATCGCCCTGGGCGTGGAGAATGGTCATGATTGAACAACAGACAGAAGACAAGATAAGCCGCTGCGGTTACGTGGCCATCGTAGGGCGTCCCAATGTCGGCAAGTCGACGCTGCTCAACCATGTCCTCGGGCAGAAACTCGCCATCACCTCGCGCAAGCCGCAGACCACCCGGCACAACATGCTCGGGATCAAGACTGACGGTGCCGTTCAGGCCGTCTATGTCGATACCCCCGGCATGCACAAGAATGGCGAGACAGCCCTGAATCGCTATATGAACCGTACGGCTTCGTCGGCATTCAAGGATGTCGATGTCGTGGTGTTCGTCGTCGATCGCACGCGCTGGACAGATGAAGATCAGCTGGTGCTTGAGCGGGTTCAGTATGTCGAAGGTCCGGTGATCATTGCCGTGAACAAGACCGATCGCGTTGAAGACAAAGGAGAGCTGCTGCCGCACTTCGAGTGGCTGGCGCAGCAGCTGCCCAACGCCGAGATCGTGCCGATTTCCGCTCAGCACGGGCAGAATCTCGATGTGTTCGAGAAACTGGTGGCCTCGCATCTGCCCGAAGGCGAACACTTTTTCCCCGAAGACCAGATCACCGACCGCAGCAGCCGCTTCCTCGCCGCCGAGCTGGTGCGCGAAAAGATCATGCGTCAGCTGGGTGCGGAAGTGCCTTACCAGATTACCGTCGAGATCGAAGACTTCAAGCAGCAGGGGCGTGTGCTGCATATTCACGCGCTGATCCTGGTCGAGCGCGACGGGCAGAAGAAGATCATCATCGGTGACAAGGGCGAGCGCATCAAACGCATCGGTCAGGAAGCCCGCAAGGACATGGAAGTACTGTTTGACTCCAAGGTCATGCTGAACCTGTGGGTGAAGGTCAAGAGCGGTTGGTCCGACGATGAGCGTGCGCTGCATTCGCTGGGTTACCAGTAAGCGAGAAGATCTGGGAGCAGACACCCGAATCATGTCCTCGCGTAGGGTGGATCACGCTTCATCGATGCACCGGGTGGCGATCCACCGGGTGGCGACTCACCGAGCGGCGCCATGGTGGATGTAAAAAGCGACATCCACCCTACACCAGCCCCTGCCAGTGCTACCTATGGATTCTCTTCCTACCCAGGCCGCCTTCGTCCTGCACAGTCGCCCCTATCGCGAGAGCAGCGCCCTGGTGGATTTTTTTACGCCCCAGGGGCGGCTGCGAGCCGTATTGCGGGGCGCAAGAGGCAAGGCCGGTACGCTGGCAAGGCCTTTCGTGCCGCTGGACGTCGAGTTTCGTGGCCGTGGTGAGCTGAAGAGCGTAGCCCGGCTCGAAGCCAATGGCCTGGCCCACTGGCTCGAAGGCAATGCCTTGTTCGGTGGCATGTACCTCAACGAATTGCTGATTCGCCTGCTGCCTGCCGAAGATGCACAGCCCGCACTGTTCGAGCATTACTTGCACACTCTGTCCGGACTGGCGGCGAAACGTCCGCTGGAACCTCTGCTGCGCTCATTCGAATGGCGCTTGCTGAGCGAACTGGGCTATGGTTTCGCGCTTGATCGGGACGTCTTTGACCAGCCCATCGCCAGTTCCGGGCTTTACCGGCTCGTGCCGGATACCGGGCTGGAGCCCGTCGGGCAGTTTCAGCCGGGGCTGTTCAACGGTGCGGAGCTGCTGGCGATGGCCGAGGCTGACTGGGACGTGCCCGGCGCGCTGGCGGCGGCCAAACGTCTGATGCGTCAGGCGCTGGCGCCCCATCTGGGCGGTCGGCCACTGGTCAGCCGTGAACTGTTCATGAACATGAAGGAGCCATCGCGTGACTGAAGCCAATCGAATTCTGCTCGGGGTCAACGTCGATCACGTCGCGACGCTGCGTCAGGCGCGCGGTACTCGCTATCCTGATCCGGTCAAGGCTGCGCTGGATGCTGAGGAAGCCGGTGCGGACGGGATTACCGTGCACCTGCGCGAGGACCGCCGGCATATCCAGGAGCGTGATGTCCTGATGATGAAGGACGCATTGCAGACGCGAATGAATTTCGAGATGGGCGTGACCGAGGCCATGCTCGTCTTCGCCGAGCAGTTGCGACCAGAGCATGTCTGCCTGGTCCCGGAGATCCGGCAGGAGCTGACCACCGAAGGCGGGCTTGATGTGGCGGGGCAGGAGTCGCGCATCCGTGACGCCATCGACCGCATGGCTGCCTGTGGCGCGCAGGTCTCGTTGTTTATCGACGCCGATCCGCGCCAGATCGAAGCCGCCGCCCGTCTGGGGGCGCCGGCGATTGAGCTGCATACCGGGCGCTATGCCGATGCCCATGGCATCGCGGAACGTACTGTCGAGTTGGCGCGCATCCGCGAGGGCGTGGAGGCGGGGTTGAGTCATGGTCTGATCGTCAATGCCGGTCACGGTCTGCACTACCACAATGCTGAAGCCATCGCCGTGATTGCGGGCATCAACGAGCTGAACATCGGACATGCGATTGTTGCCCATGCACTGTTTGTCGGCTTCAAGCAGGCCGTCAGCGAAATGAAGCAGTTGATCCTGGCTGCAGCAGTTCGGGCCTGATGCCGGCTCAGGGCTTGCGCGCAATCAGCACGGCGCGCATTGGTGCCGGCAGGCCCTCGATGGTCTTGCTGTGGTCCTGCGGATCGAGAAAATCAGGTAGCGACTGATAGCGCATCCAGTCCGTGCTGCGCTGCTCGTCAGTGCTGGTGATGCTCACATCGACACAGCGCACGTCGACGAAGCCGGCGCGGCGCAGCCAGCACTCCAGCGCTGCCACCGAAGGCAGGAACCAGACGTTGCGCATCTGTGCGTAGCGATCTTCAGGCACCAGCGCAGTGCTTTCATCGCCTTCGACCACCAGGGTTTCCAGCACCAGCTCGCCGCCCCTGAGCAGGCAGTCTTTCAACTCCAGCAGGTGATCGACCGGTGAGCGGCGGTGGTAGAGCACGCCCATGGAAAATACCGTGTCAAAGCCTTCGAGCTTTGCCGGGAGTTCTTCCAGCGCCATTGGCAGGTGCCAGACGGGCCGCTCAGAAAGATAGCGCTTCATGGCGTGGAACTGGCAGAAGAACAGCCAGTTCGGATCGATGCCTACGACCGAGTCGGCCCCGGCCCCGAGCATCCGCCACATGTAATAGCCGTTACCGCAGCCGACATCGAGAATGCGCTTGCCGGCCAGGTCGAGATGCGGCGCTACGCGCTCCCATTTCCAGTCTGAACGCCATTCGGTATCCACATGGACGCCGAAGACTTCGAACGGCCCCTTGCGCCAGGGTGACAGGCCGAACAGCGCGTCATGGGTGACGGCGCGCGTCGCTTCGTCGCAATCGCTTTCCAGCCGGAAGGCGTCGTGCAGCTCAATACGGTCGGGCTGTATATCCGGCAGTGCATCAACCGCACGGCGCCAGCGCGGCAGGTCGCCGTGGCCGACGGCAAGCTTTGTGTCCAGTTGCTGCTGTAGGCCATTGGCCCACGCAGCCAGAGGGGTGCCGGCCAGGTGCCAGGCGAGGGGTGTCAGGTCGAGATTCATGGCAGGGCGATCAACGAAGCGAAATTAAGGCACTGGAACCAGGGCACAACCTTTGAAAAGCCGGCATCCAGCAGCCGTTGGCGGTGAGTTTCCAGGCTGTCGGGCTTCATCACGTTTTCGATGGCGCTGCGCTTCTGGGCGATTTCCAGTTCGCTGTAGCCATTGGCACGCTTGAAGGCGACGTGCAGGTCGGTGAGCAGATCGTGCTCCTGTTCGTCCTCGAAGCGCAGCTTCTCCGAAAGGATCAGCGCTCCACCCGGAACCAGTGCCTGGCGAATATTGGCCAGCAGAGTGGGGCGTTGCTCCGGTGAGATGAACTGCAAGGTGAAGTTAAGTGCTACCAGCGAGGCGGGTCGAAACTGCAGTGTGAGGACGTCCGCCTCGATGATCTCGACGGGCAGTAGTTCCTGAAACATTGAATCCTGCCCATGCAAGTATTCGCGGCAGCGTTCGACCATTGCCGCGGAGTTGTCCACGGCGATCACCTGGCAATTGTCAGTCTTGACGTGTCTGCGCAGTGCCTGTGTCACGGCACCCAATGAGCAACCCAGGTCGTACAAATGCGTATTGGGTTGGGCGAACTGCGCCGCCAGCACACCGATGTTTTCGACGATGGTGGGGTAGCCCGGCACCGAGCGCTTGATCATGTCGGGAAAAACCCGCACCACATCCTCGTTGAAAACGAAATCCTGGGGCTGGGCGAGGGGCTTGGCGAACAGGCGGTCTGGGTCGTGACTCACGGCGGCGTCTGGGCAGGTAAAAAAACAGGGCGGCATTGTAACGAAAAGCGTGGTGCGTAGCCCGTGGGGGTGATCTTGTCGCGCTGCAGCGGCGCTGCGGACTCTGCCACCCAGGTATGTAGGGTGGCGCTTTGACTGCAGTCCAACGCAAATGCCAAAAGAAAGTATCAGATGAGGGTGCGTGACAAATTGCCGCTTTTGGCCTGCGCGAGGTTAATTCTTGTCTGACCTCAAGTTCTGTTGCAGGTTTTGGGTGCGTAATGACGTAAACCTTGTACAGCAGGAGCGTCTTTCGTGAATACAATCAAACATCTGGCCTTATCCATTGCGTTGGCTTTCAGCGGCCAGGTACTAGCGGATGCTGCAGACGGTCTGCCACGTGTCAAGGTAGGACTGGTGGCTCCGCCACAGGTGCACGCCCACGAACAGGTGGCGCCGAAGGAGCCGCGCGTCGTGCAGTTCCGCCTGGTGATCGAGGAAAAGAAAATGGTCATCGACGACCAGGGCACCACGCTCCAGGCGATGACGTTCAATGGTTCGATGCCCGGGCCGACCATGGTGGTGCATGAGGGTGATTTTGTGGAGCTGACGCTGGTTAACCCAGCCAGCAACAGTATGCCGCACAACATCGATCTGCATGCTGCCACCGGTGCGCTGGGGGGCGCTGCGCTGACCTTGGTGTCTCCAGGACAGGAGGCAGTGCTGCGCTTCAAGGCCGACCGCACCGGGACTTTTGTATACCATTGTGCTCCAGAAGGCATGGTCGCCTGGCATGTGCTGGCCGGTATGAGCGGTACGCTGATGGTGCTGCCGCGCGAAGGCCTGAAGGACCCGGCTGGCAACTCGCTGCATTATGATCGTGCCTACACTATCGGTGAGTCCGACCTGTATATCCCGAAGGACAAGGACGGCAAGTACAAAGATTACAGCACCCTGCTCGACAGCTATGCCGACAGTCGAGAAACCATGCGCGGCCTGATTCCCAGCCACGTAGTCTTCAATGGTCGGGTCGGTGCGTTGACCGGCAAGAATGCCTTGACTGCCAATGTCGGCGAGTCGGTCCTGTTCATCCATTCGCAGGCTAACCGTGATTCCCGTCCGCACCTGATCGGCGGCCACGGTGACTGGGTGTGGGAAACCGGCAAGTTCGACAATCCGCCGTTGAAAAACCTGGAGACCTGGTTCGTGCGTGGTGGTTCGGCGGGTGTGGCGCTCTATACCTTCCGTCAGCCCGGAGTCTATGCCTATCTCAACCACAATCTGATCGAGGCGGAGATGGGGGCGGCCGGCCACATCGTCGTGGAAGGCGAGTGGGACGATGAGCTGATGATGCAGGTCAAAGCGCCAGGCCCTATCACTTCGCAGGAGTAAGGCCATGCAGCGCTTCGTGTACCGCACAGCACCGCTGCTGCTGTTGGGCCTGCTGACCGCATGTGGCAAGCCGTTGGTCGACCCGGAGTTGGTGGAGGTGCCGGCAGGTCTGGCGCGCTACCACCTTCCCGGCAGCAGCGAGGTGCACGAAGAACGTTTGGATGGGTTCGCAATCATGAGCCGGCAGGTCAGCCAGGCCGAATACTCGGCGTGCATCGATGATGGGGGTTGTCCTGCTCTGGAGATGGTGCCGGACGAGGGCGCGGCACGACTGCCGGCAGTGGGGCTTAGCTGGCTGGATGCCCAGGCCTATGCTGCCTGGTTGTCGCGCCGCAGCGGACAGCATTATCGGCTGCCGCGGCACGGTGAGTGGATACTGGCGGCGGCCTCAGCCTACGTCGAGGAGGAGCCGATGGTGGATGATCCCCGCAACCCGGCGCGCCGCTGGCTCGCCGAGTATGCGCAGCGTGCGGGGCGGGAGCGCCTGCCGGAAATGCTCAAGCCCTTTGGCGGCTATGGCCGCAACGAGCACGGCTTGCTGGATGCGGGTGGAAATGTCTGGGAGTGGACTGACACCTGCTATTCGCGCAATGCCGGCGAGTTCTGCGGCATCCGCATCGCAGCCGGGCGCCACCCTTCGGTATTGTCCGAGTTTGAGCGCAACCCCACCAGTGGCGCCTGCTCGGTAGGTCAGCCGCCGACCCATCTGGGGCTGCGGCTGGTGCGTGAAGGCTGATCCGTAGCAAGGTACCGGGTGCAGCTTGGAAGTCGGGAGTCCTCCGGATGCAACCCGAACATGCCACAGGTTGCGCAACATCCCGGGTCGCTTGAGCGCGCTGGCTTGCAGGTCATTGGCAGTTATCGATAGAGTCGGGCCAGTTCGGCAGCCGTCGCCAGTGCAATCGCACTTGCTCTCAGCCCGCAGTGCCTGGCTCCGTGCCGAAGCGGCGGCGATAGGCGCCAGGTGTAAGCCCGACGACACGAGTAAATACTTTTCTGAATGCCCCTGGGTCCGCGTAACCGACTTCCCAGGCGACCCGTTCGATGGGCAACCGACTGGCATGCAGCAACTCGCGGGCGCGCCCGACGCGTATCCGTTGGCAGTAATCGGTGGTGGTCATGCCGGTAGCCTTGCGAAAGCGCCGCAGGAAGGTGCGCTCCTCGAGCCCCGCACGTTGTGCCAGCTTGGCCAGTACAACCTCTTCGGCAGCAGTCTGCTGCAGCCATTGCTGTACGGCGAGGATGGCGCTGTCACCGTGGTTCAGTCGTGGCGCGAAGGCGCTGTAATAGCGCTGCTGTCGTCCTGGTGGGTCGATGACCAGCATCTGCGCGGTATCGATCATGGCTTTTGCGCCCAGGTAGCGGTCGACCAGCCGTAGCCCCAGATCGGTCCAGGCCATGAGCCCACCGGCGGTGATGATGTCATCGACGTCGATGATGAGCTGGTCGGCATCCAGATGTACGTCGGGGAAGCGTGCCATGAAGCGCTCGACATACAGCCAGTGCGTGGTCGCCGTGCGCCCGGCCAGCAGCCCGGTTTCGCCTAGCAGAAAAGCTCCGGCACAGATTGATGCCAGCCTGACACCAACCTGGTGCTGTTGGCGCAGCCAGCCGCAATAAGGGCGAGCGGTTTCGGTTGAAATCGGCTCCTCCAGGCTGGGCGGCAGTATCAGCATGCTGGGCGTGCAGCATGCTTCGGGATGGGAATCATGGACCCGTCTGGGTGCCTGGCCCGTTTCGTCCAACGCCCAGTGACTGATGCGCAGCGGTGGCGGGTGTGGTTTGTCCGTTGTGCCATCAAAGCGCCCGGCTATGGCGAACAGATCGGTCAGGCCAAGTACCGTCGCCATCTGTACGCCAGGATAAAGCACGATACCCAGTTCGATTTGCAGTTGATCCGGCATGTGTCGATAGCACCCTTGAAGTTGTCGGTCGCACCCCTTCGCAGTGCTCCGTGGATGACCAATGATGTTCTCGTCATTTCCTACAGCATCTTTGGAGCAGCCAGCCATGAGCAAGCGTGCAGTGGTCGTAATCGACCTGCAAAACGAATACCTACCAACGGGCAAGTTACCTCTTAGCGGCATCGACGCTGCCGTCGACAACGCGGCGAAAGCGATCGCCGACGCCCGCGTCAAAAACATACCGGTCATCCACGTCCGTCATGAGTTCGTCCACGATGAAATGCCGGCGTTTGTCCCTGGCAGTGAGGGTGTGCAGATCCAGGCCGCCGTCGCGCCCCAGTCGGGCGAGCCGGTGGTGGTGAAGAACTACCCGAACTCTTTTCGCGAAACGAACCTTAAGCAGCTACTGGATGAGCGGGGCGTGGACGAACTGGTAGTGGTCGGCGCCATGAGCCATATGTGCGTTGATGCCGGTGTGCGAGCGGCGGCTGACATGGGCTACAGCGTCATCGTCATCCACGACGCCTGCGCCACGCTTGACCTGGAGTTTGGCGGCGTTCAGGTGCCCGCGGCTCAGGTGCATGCTGCAATGATGGCTGCCCTGGGCTTCGCTTATGCGAGCCTGGCCTCAACCGCAGAATACCTGGCAGCCTGAGCCTGCGCCGACAGCTTCAGGCCGGCCTACACGATACACAGGGCCAGATTGTAGGCGGATGTCCGGTGCTTCGACTGGAGTAAAGCATCCGGCGAAACTGGACTGTCGTAACCGTCCGCCGAACCCATCTCCCCGCTTCTTCCAGATAGCGGCATGGTGTG
>ERZ1673962.178-NODE-178-length-53805-cov-4.904930_pt1 | contig 53805 bp, 36 predicted proteins | sample MGYA00580188_ERZ1673962 | MGnify/ENA primary metagenome ERZ1673962 (study PRJEB41334, sample SAMN05608104) | rock metagenome | biome: terrestrial subsurface; feature: shale formation; material: shale | place: USA: Pennsylvania ... | reverse complement strand
CTGACCCTTTTGGCGATTGTCGGCGGGGTGATCCTTGGCGCGCTCATCCCGTTGATCGCGACGCCGTTTTTGCAAGGTATTCTCCCCGTTCCGATGGACACCACCGTTCATGCCGGCCCGTTGTTTGAAGCGGCTCTTTATGGTCTGCTCTCCAGTGCCATTTTCGTGCTTTGGCCCTTGGCTCTCACCGAAAAAATCCGCCCCGCCGCCCTGTATCGAGACGCGCAATTTGGCCTTAAAGGTCTGCCGCGCTGGCCCTATCTTTTGACCGTTTTCGTCCTGATCGCCGTGCTTGTGAGCGCCGCAGTTCTGTTTTCGGACAGTGCGCGCCTAGTGCTTTGGGCGGGGGCCGGATTGGCGCTTTCCTTTGGGGCTTTGGTTTTGGCTGGTCGGGGCATGGCTGCACTTGCGCGCCGCTTGGCCCGGCTCAAAGCACTGCGTGGCATTTTGCCCCTGCGCTTGGCACTGGGTTCGGTCGGCGGACCCGGTGGCGAAACCATTTCCGTTGTCCTTTCGCTTGGGCTGGGCCTCACCGTATTGTCCGCGATCGGCCAAATTGATACCAATTTGCGCGGCGCGATTGGCCGTGATCTGCCGGATGCCGCGCCTTCCTATTATGTGGTCGATATTCAAAAAGATCAGATCGATGGCGTGCGGAACCGCTTGGCTGAGGACCCCGGTGTCACCCGGTTTGAGACCGCGCCGATGCTGCGGGGCATCATCACCCGCATCAATGGTCAGGATGCTCAAACCGTGGCGGGGCCACATTGGGTTTTGCGTGGAGACCGGGGCATCACCTACGCCGCGCAAAAGCCCGACAATGCCGAAGTGACCGAAGGTGTATGGTGGCCAGAGGGCTACGAGGGGCCACCGCAAATCAGCTTTGCCGCCGATGAAGCCGCCGAGATGGGGCTGAAGCTCGGGGATGAGATGACCGTGAACATCCTCGGACGTGACATCACCGGCACGATCACTTCCTTGCGCAATGTTGATTTTTCCAGCGCGGGGATGGGCTTTGTCCTGACGATGAATCCAGCGGCTTTGTCCGGCGCGCCGCACACCCATATCGCCACGATCTATGCCACGCCTGAGGCGGAGACCCCTTTGATCCGTGATCTGGCGCGGGCCTATCCCAACATCACCACGATCCGCGTACGAGATGCGATTGATCGGGTCAGTTCTATCCTCAAAAGCATCGCGGCCGCCACCACTTTGGGGGCGATGGCCACTTTGGTGACAGGGGCTGTTGTGTTGGTCGGGGCTGCGGCGGCGGGCGAGGATCGTCGTCGATTTGAGGCGGCCATTTTAAAAACACTCGGCGCAAGTCGGAACCGGATTTTGGCAAGTTTTGCCCTGAGATCACTTTTGTTGGGGGCGGCTGCGGGCCTTGTTGCTTTTGGAGCGGGAGCCATTGCCGCTTGGGCTGTGATTCATTTCGTCATGGAGGCAGAGTTCACCCTGTCCCTCCTGTCGGCGCTCTGGATCGTGGTTGGTGGGATCAGCGTCACGCTGATCACCTCCTTGTTCTTTTCATGGCGTGCCATGTTGGTCCGGCCTGCGCGGGTGTTGCGCAGCGCGGATGGCTAAGGCCTAGTGGCGCGGTATCAAGGCCCGTGCCACCGCATCCGCGATCACCTGTTCTTCGTCTGTTGGAATGACCATCACAGGCGTCGGGCCTTTGCCGATGTCTCGGGCATTGCAGTCGTTGGCGTCCCCATCCAGCTCAATGCCAAGATACCCAAGTCGATCAATGATTTGGGCTCGAATCCTGGCTGAATTCTCCCCGATCCCGCCGCAAAAGATTAGCGCGTCGATGCCAGATAGCGTTGCTGCCATCGCCCCTATTTCACGCCGCACACGATAGACGAAATACTCTATTGCATCCTTGGCTTCGGGGGCATCGGAAGCCTCCAAAACTTGCATATCCGCACTGAGTCCTGACAGGCCCAACAGCCCGGATTCGTGGTAGAGCATATGTGTCAGCTCTTTCGCGCTCATGCCTTCGGTTTCCATCAAGTACAGCAGGATGCCGGGATCAAGCTGGCCGGAACGTGTCGACATCGGGAGGCCATCGAGCGGCGAAAACCCCATGGTGGATGAGATCGAGTGCCCGTTGTTTACCGCGCAAATGGAGGCGCCACTGCCCAAATGGGCGATGATCAAGCGCTTGTTGCGCAACTCCGGGCGTTCTCGGACAATCTGATGAGAGACGTAATCATAGCTCAGGCCGTGAAAGCCATAGCGTTTGATCCCCTGTTTGTAGAACCGCCTCGGGATCGCATAAATATCGTTTTCCCAAGGGTGGTTGCGGTGAAACGCCGTGTCGAAACAGCCGATTTGCAATGCATAGGGAAAGGCGCGTTTGGCCGCCTCGACCGCAGACAGATTGTGCGGTTGGTGCAGCGGGGCAAGCGGATTGAAGGTCGCAAGATCGGCCATCACATCGTCGGTGAGTTCGGTCGGCGTGGCGCGCAAAGGGCCGCCGTGAACAATACGGTGCCCAACGCCTGCGACCTCCTGACCCTCCAAAAGCGGCGTGATCCTCTCAAGGATCACCATGAGGGCATCGGTTTGATTGGATGCTTTGACGGAGTGGGTGCTGTCCGGCCCACCGTGTTTGAACTTGAAACTTGAATTTGATCCGATGCCCTGTACGAGACCGCGCGCAATCATTCTGGGGTCTTCACCAGATTTATAAAGGGCAAATTTGACCGAAGACGATCCGGCATTCACCGTCAGAATGCGTTGTCCCATTACTGAACGCCTTGCATCCGATGGGCGTGTAGCGCGGCGACTGCGCAAGAGGCGAGGCGGGATTTGTCGCTGTCTGAACGCGAATTTAAAATGATCGGGCAGCTTGCCCCCATGACGACGCCCGCTGCTTCTGCATGGGCGATGAAAGACAGCTCCTTGGCCAACATGTTTCCGCTTTCCAAATTCGGTGCAACAAGGATTTCGGCACATCCGGCAACCAGGCTCTTTAGCCCTTTTGACCGAGCCGCCGCCAAGCTTACCGCATTGTCCATGGCCAGAGGACCGTCCACGATTCCGCCGGTGATTTGACCACGCTCCGCCATTTTTGATAGGGCGGCAGCATCAAGCGTTGACGGGATTTTTGGGTTTACTGTCTCAACAGCGGACAAGATCCCGACTTTTGGGAGTTCGATCCCAAGGCTTTGCGCAAGGTCGATGGCGTTCTGGACGATGTCCACTTTCGTGGGGAGGTCAGGCGCAATATTGATGGCCGCATCGGTGACCATCAACACATGCGGAAGGCCGGGAACATCCATGACAAAAATGTGGCTGATGCGGCGTCCCGTTTTCAATCCGCCGTTTGATCGCAAAATCGGTCGCAAAAGATCGTCTGTGTGAAGGTGTCCCTTCATAATTGCGGCCGCACGTTTTTCATGAATCATGTCGACTGCAATTTGAGACGCCTCAATGTGATTTGTACAGTGTATGATGTCGATGCCATCGAGGGACAGGCCGTTCTCTTGTGCCGTACGGGCGATTTTATCCTGATCACCGATCAAGATCGGGATGATAATTGTGTGCTCTGCTGCCAGCAACGCTCCACGCAATGAATTGACATCCTCGGGCGCGACGATGGCAGTTCTTATTGCTGGCAGTGGCTCGGCCATTTCTAGCAGCTTATCAAAATGACGATGGCTTTCGACAGTGAGGCCCGGTACGTCATGCGCGTCAAAGCTGTCTTTTTTATCCGGCGCGATAACTTCGGCTTCACCGTCTACCAACAAGGTTCCATCTGCGAGGGACACTGTTGTATGAAAAATCGCGCAACGGTCATTTCCTTTACGGATCAGCTTGACGCGGGCAACCAACTCGTCCCCGGCATGGGCTCGGTCGAGAAACCGAAGGCTCTGAGATTTATAGAGTGTCCCCGGACCCGGAAGACGATTTCCAAGGACCGATGAAATGAGAGAACCAACCCAAAATGAGGGCGCAACGGCTTCAGGCTTCCCGTCTTTGTCGCCATCCTCATGCGGGAGATGCATTGGATTTAAATTGCCTGAAGCATGGGCAAAAACATATAGATCATCGGCGACGCATAAACGCCGGGTCTCTGCTTCCATGCCGATCTCAAGCTGATCGAATGGAACATTTTGGAATACAGTCACGTGCAACCCTTGCTGCGCTGGAATTTCAGTTGTCCTACACTTGTGACATAAAGTGGTGCGACTCTATGAGCCATATCAATGCAAACCTGTGGTTTTATGAAACTTGAACATTTTTATCATGTTGATGATCGTTGTGCACCACTTCCGGCTACCAAATTGCTCGCGAGAACAGTCTGAGCTGTCTCAATGAGCCGGAGCCGGGGTAAGGCGTCAAATGGGTGTGTGGCCATTTGAGCGCCCTGCGCGGTTTAGGACGCAATGCTGAAGTCAACTTTATTGCTTGAGGCGGGGGTTGGTTTGGTGGAGGGCACAGAAGTGTCTTCTTTCAAAACAAACTGTGAAACAATCTCGCTGAGCGTCGCAGCCTCGTTGGCCAGTGAAAAGCTTGCGGCTGTTGTCTCTTCAAACATAGCCGCGTTTTGTTGGGTGGTTTGATCAAGGTTGGCGACCGCCGTGTTGATCTCGGAAATCCCAGCGGATTGTTCCTCGGCAGAGGTCGCGATCTCTGACATATGGGTGGCAATCTCGGAGACATCATGCACGATCGAGCGGAGGGCTTCGCCCGTTTGGTCGACAAGGGAAACACCACGCCCCACCTCTTGCCCGGATTCCGAAATCAAGTTGTTGATTTCACGTGCGGCCTCTGAGGATCTTTGTGCCAGAGCGCGAACTTCGGATGCAACAACTGCAAAGCCACGGCCTGCCTCGCCCGCACGGGCGGCTTCGACGCCTGCGTTGAGTGCAAGGAGATTGGTTTGAAAGGCGATATCGTCGATCACACTGATGATTTTGGAAATTTTTTCCGAGGATTCAGAGATTGCATCCATAGCAGAAATCGCCTCTTTCACCACCGTGCTTGCAGATTGAGCATTCATCTTTGCTCCACCAACGGTTTTGTTTGCGAGGGCTGCTCCGTCAGCGGCGGATTTGACGGCCGTGGTCAGTTGCGTCAACGCTGATGCGGTTTCTCCGAGTGTCGATGCAGCACGCTCTGTACGGCGAGACAAATCATCAGCGGCGTTTGAAATCTCACCCGAGTTCGAGTGTATTGTTTGAGCTGTTTCGGAGAGGCGTTCGACCACCGAGCGCAAAGAACTGACTGCCGCGTTATAATCCATGCGCAGTTGTTCGTAGCTCGCTGGAAATTGTTGATCAATCGTTTGGCGAACGTCACCTTGGGACAGACGGCGGAGCCCCTCTGCAAGGGCTTCGACAACAGCACTTTGTTCGGCGTGGCGGGCTTTGCGCTCGGACTCTGCGGCATCTTCAAGTGCGCGGCGCTCCTGTTCGGCGGCAAGTTCACGTTCCCTGTCTTGGGCGGCTTGTTGCTTTTGCCGCTCAAGTTCTGCTGCTTCGCGTTCCGTTTTTTCACGGGCGGCTTCTTTTTGCATTTGGGTTGCACGCCGTGCATTTTCGGCGGCTTCGCCTTCCATACGGTCTTTTTCGACCAGATTGTTACGGAACACTGTGAGCGCGGAGAACAGTCGTGCGATTTCTCCGTATCGGCCCCCAACCCGTTTGATTTCTGACATGTCCCCTATGGCAAGGCGTTCGGTGCTTGCAGTCACGGCGGACAGGGGGCGCATAATCAGGAGAAAAGTCAAAACCGGTGCCCCAAGAACAATTGCTGCAGCAATCAAGGCGATTCCGTTCATTGTTACAGACGCTTGTTTGGCGGTGCCCATCAACGTTTGGCTCGCGTCTGCGATGCCGACGATGGAGTCTTTTGAAATGCTCATGACAATATCGCTGATCCGCAAAAGACCCGACGAGACAGAGTCGGTTGCGATTTGACCCAGACCACGTGCTTCCAGAGCTTCGATCCGGGTGGCTAAGAGACCGGTCTCGGCATTGGTGGCCTCAAGAAGCAAAGCCACTTTTTCTGCGAGGTCTGGCGGGAGATTTTGTAATGTTTCCCGGATGCGTGGGGTTTCGCCATCAATTTCAAACTGCAAGGCATGGATATACCCCGCGTTGATGGAGGCCGCACCTTGCAGAGCTTTGATCAAGATGGATTTAAGTGAGGTATCGAGGCGTGCGAGATCGGCGATGTTCTTGACGTCAGTGTCGAGAAGGTCTTTGACGACTTTGGCGTTTTGCGCGAGCGTATTTGTGCTCTCGGTATCCAGACCCGCAAGAACACGTTCCACAGCCTGCGACGTCACTTCGTTCAGGGTCTCTTGGGACGTGCGCAAAAGACGGGCGCGGACCTTCATATCGGAAGGTGACAAAGTAATAAACTCGGCCTGAAAAGCGGCGGCTTCGCGAATGGAAGGCACGAACTCAGCAGAAGACGTGTTGTGTTCCATTTCCACGAGCAGCGCATCAATCCGTGCCTGGGCCTCGCCGGCCATCGCCTGAAGGTCTGAGCGGGTTCCGAAATCGTTGGTTTCAAGAAGCGCCTGGGTTGCCCCGACCGTGAGATTCAATTCTGCCTTGAGTAGCAATGTGAGTTTCAGAGCGTCAACTTCGCGTTTAAGGAGGTGTTTGAGGCTTTGGTTGGATTTCGAACTGGCATTATTCCCTGCCAACAACAGCGCAAAGGAGGCGCGGTCAATCCGGTCCTGTAGGGCTTCGCTCAATTCACGCGATTGCTGGTTGAGTGTTGAGAGCGCTTTCATGTTGCGGCTTTGGGCCATCAATTCGGCGTTACGGGCGGCCATCAATGTATCAATGTCGGAGGTGAGAGCACTCATTTCAGTCTCGACATTCGCGTATTTGTCGAGATCCAGATCCTGGATCTGAGTCAGAAGACGGGTCCGCGTTTCGCGCACGGTGTCGGAATTGGATTCGATGGCGAGATGCGAGTTTGTGGTCAGCAGAGTGTTGATTGCATCTTTGAGGCTGGACACGGAATTGGCGATACCAGAGGCCGTTTCAAGCGGTGGAATAGAATCTGCCACCAGTGTTTCAACCTCATCATTGATCGTTGAGATCAGTGAACCAGACACGAGGATCGCAGCGGCGGTGGTTCCAGCCAGCGCCAGCATAATCACCAAAATTTTGGCCGCGACCGATCCAAGGAGGGTCCTGATTTTCGTCTTCATACTGCGCTCCGTTCCGTCATTTTCCGAACCCGAACTGTGAAAGGGTCCTGTGTCACTTGACGGGTAAGGTTGCAGTAAGGTGCTAATATTCGGTTGATCGGGGCGGAATCACTCAAGTTATATATATTTTGAGTGCGGGATGCGGCGGAATCACTTGGCCTCAGACAGTGTTTGCGTGGAGCAAAGCAAACGCCATACCTTTATCTTTCGCGCATCAATATGACAATTCTTTAAACATATGCCTAAAAAATAATCAAATTTAATGGATTTGATCCGCGGACATTTGTGCATTTGTATACAGGCTTGTGTGCGCGTTTTCTGAGAACACAGACTGGTCCTGCGCGCCGTTGTCGAGCGATATCCCGACATCTGAGGCGCGAAAGAGGACATGCGGTGGCGACGAACTTGCCGGTAGCCACCACCGCATTCACAGCAACTGAATTACGCTGCAAAGGGGAATGTAGGCGTTTTGTCCAAAAATTCAATCAATTGAATGGGCGCCTTTTAAAGGCAGACGCTGCAATCCTGCGGCTTCCAACAAGGGAACATGGAAGTGAAAACCAAACTCAAAGCCACTCTGGCGACTGCTCTTTTTGCAAGCACCGCGATGGCCTCTGCGGCCTTCGCCGAGTGCCCGGTCAAAGTTGGTGTGTTGCACTCGCTCTCGGGGACGATGGCGATTTCCGAGACCACGCTCAAAGACACAATGTTGATGCTCATCGATGAACAAAACGCCAAAGGTGGCGTTCTGGGGTGCCAAATCGAAGCCGTGGTTGTGGACCCGGCCTCCGACTGGCCGCTGTTCGCTGAAAAAGCCCGCGAACTTTTGACCGTTCATAATGTGGACGTGATGTTCGGCAACTGGACCTCTGTGTCGCGCAAATCTGTGCTGCCGGTGATCGAAGAGCTCAACGGACTTCTGTTCTACCCGGTGCAATATGAGGGCGAGGAATCCTCCAAAAACGTGTTCTACACGGGTGCAGCGCCGAACCAACAGGCGATCCCGGCGACGGATTATTTCCTCGATGAGCTGGGGGTCGAGAAATTTGCGCTCTTGGGCACCGATTATGTCTACCCGCGCACCACGAACAACATCCTTGAGTCCTACCTCAAATCCAAAGGCATCGCGGCCGAAGACATCTTTGTGAACTACACCCCGTTTGGTCACTCCGATTGGTCCAAAATTGTCTCTGACGTTGTGGCGTTGGGCGCAGACGGCAAAAAAGTCGGCGTGATTTCGACCATCAACGGGGACGCCAACATCGGCTTTTACAAAGAACTCGCCGCGGCTGGCATTTCCGCCGATGACATCCCGGTTGTGGCCTTCTCGGTCGGTGAAGAAGAACTCTCCGGTCTCGACACGTCCAACCTTGTGGGGCACTTGGCCGCCTGGAACTATTTCCAATCCGCGGAATCCGACCTTAACGCTGAGTTCATTGCCGCATGGAAAGCCAAAATGGGCGAGGAGCGCGTGACCAACGACCCGATGGAAGCCCATTACATTGGCTTCAACATGTGGGTGAATGCCGTTGAAGCGGCTGGCAGCACCGACGTGGATGCTGTGCGCATGGCAATGTACGGCCAAGAGTTCCCGAACCTCACCGGCGGCACCGCCGTGATGAACGTCAACCATCACCTGTCGAAGCCGGTTCTGATCGGTGAAATTCAGGCCGATGGTCAGTTTGACATCATCTCCCAAACCGCTGAGGTGCCGGGTGACGCATGGACCGATTTCTTGCCGGAATCCGCAGTGTTGATGTCGGATTGGAAAGACCTCGGGTGTGGCATGTACAACACCGAAACCAAGACCTGCGTTCAGATCAAATCCAACTACTAAAACGTTTCGGGTTTAAGTTGAGAGATGACGTAAACCCGAAACATGTGAAATCTGACTTAGGCCGTGGGCGTTTCGGGACATCACGATGACCTATTTGATCCCGAAACGCTTTAAGCTGCCATCATTTAACGCATGAAGGGCGGCGCTCCTGTTGCCCTTCTTTTCCAGCCAAAAGAGATTGCTCATGATCCGACGAATTCTCGCGGCTTGTCTGGTGTTTCTGACCCTTGCGCTGAGCGCTCAGGCTCAGGACCGGACGATCCAAGATGTGCTGCAAGAGCATGCCGAGGCCATCGTAAAATCCTCGCGCACAACCATCGGCCCGGCGATTGAGGCCGTGGCCAATTCCGGCCAGCCTTCGGCACAAACCGTTTTGCAAAAATGGCAGAACAAGGACATGTGGCAGTGGTCGGAAAACGGGTTTTTCTACGCCGCAACCGTCGCGGGCTCTGACGTCACTTTGACGGATTTCGACACCGGTGAGACCGTTGCAATCGTGTCAAAAGGCGATGTGACCCAGCTCAAACCGAACTCCGGTATCCGGGCGATGATCGGCGCGGCTTTGGTGCAATTCCAACTCAACGATCCCGATCCGAACCGCCGCCGCGAGGCGCTTTTGGCGATCCAGCGCGATGGCGAAGCGTCGCATCTTGCCCCTCTGCGCGCCTCAATTGAAAACGAAGACAACCCAGAGATCAAAGCCCTCAAAGAGGTCACAGAGCGGCTTTTGACCATTTCTTTCGACAAGGATGACGCAAGGCGGATTGCTGCGATCGAAGGCTTTGCCTCCTCGCTGTCGCTGGATGCCCGTGCCGCGCTCAACCCGGTTTTGAGTGCCAAGCTGGTCTATGCCGAAGACCTGCCAGAGACGGCAAACATCAAACGCGAGATCAAACCAGGGTCAGAGGCGCTGTCGGTGCGGGATGCCTTCGCTCTCATGGTCTCCGCCGGTGCCGCAACCGCGCAACCCACGATCTCTGAACGCAAATCTGCTCTCTCAGAGCACATCGTTGACGGCAAGGTCGGTGGTATCCCGGTGACCGAGTTGATCAGTCAAGAGGCCCGCGATCACGCTTACCAAGCCCTTGCGTCCGAGGGGTTTGTGGCTGCTTTTGATCCCGCCTTCTCCATGGAGGCCGCCGTCAAAGGCGTACGCTTTGCCGAGGTCTATGACGAACCTTCCGCTGCGGTCACCGACGCCGCACAAGAGACGCTTCACACCATCAACCGCGCCGTTGGGTTTAACCAATTCCTCGATCTCTCATTGGACGGTCTGTCGCTGGCGTCGATCTATTTTCTCGCGGCCATCGGTCTTGCCATCACTTTTGGTGTGATGGGGGTGATCAACATGGCGCATGGCGAATTTATCATGATGGGTGCCTACACCGGCTATGTGGTGCAACAGATCATCCCGGATTACACCGTCTCAATCCTCGTCGCGATCCCGATGGCCTTTGCTCTCACTTTCGCCGCTGGCGTGGCGATGGAACGGCTGATCATCCGATGGCTGTATAACCGCCCTCTGGAAACATTGCTCGCGACCTTCGGCGTCTCGATTGCGCTGCAACAAATCGCCAAAAATATCTTCGGCACCCAAGCCCGCCCGCTCACCTCTCCCGGTTGGCTTGATGGCGCTTTGGTCTTCAACGATGTGCTGGCGATTTCTTACATTCGCATCGCGATTTTCGTCCTCGCACTGGTTTTCCTGGGCATTTTCCTCTTTATCATGAAGAAAACCCGCCTTGGCCTTGAGACCCGCGCGGTCACCCAAAACCCGCGCATGGCGGCCTCGATGGGGATCAACCCGGACCGTGTGAACATGCTCACCTTTGGCCTTGGCTCCGGCATCGCCGGTGTCGCGGGCGTGGCCATCGGGCTTTATGCCAAGGTCACCTCGGAAATGGGTACAGATTATATCGTGCAGAGCTTCATGACCGTGGTCGTCGGTGGTGTCGGCAATATCTGGGGCACGCTTTTGGGCGCTTTGGGCATCGGGTTCCTGCAAAAAGGCATCGAATGGTTCAACCCGTCCAACACCTTGGCGGCGCAGACCTACATGATCATCTTCATCATCATTTTCATTCAGTTCCGTCCCAAGGGCATCATCGCCCTCAAGGGCCGCGCGGCGGGGGATTAATCCATGGATTTCTTGAAAAAATACCCTTCGCTTCCGGCCTTTATCGCCACGTTGCTGATCTTTACCCTCGCGGTCACGTTCCTGTCGGAGGCCTATGGAACAGGTGCGATTTCGACCTCTTTCGTCAAAACACTGGGCAAGACACTGTGTCTCGCCTTGGTGGCGATCTCGATGGATTTGGTTTGGGGCTATACGGGCATTCTGTCGCTCGGCCATTTCGCCTTTTTCGGCCTTGGTGGCTATATGATCGGCATGTGGCTGATGTTCGCACGCACCAAACTCATCGTGGTCGAAAGCATGGCCGCCGCTGACATTCCCGCCACGGCTATGGAGATCAAAGACGCCGTTGGCACGCAAATCTTTGGTGTTGTCGGCTCATCCGATTTTCCTCTGGTCTGGATGTTCGCCCATAGTTTCTGGGCCCAGATCGCTTTGGTCGTTTTGGTTCCGGGCCTCCTCGCGTTGGTCTTTGGCTGGCTCGCCTTCCGCTCGCGTGTCACCGGCGTTTACCTGTCGATCCTCACCCAAGCGATGACCCTCGCCCTCTCGCTTTACCTGTTCCAAAACGACAGTGGTTTGCGCGGCAACAACGGCCTTTCGGGCCTGCAAAACCTACCCGGACTGGATGCGGTCTCCCAGGATGCGGTGTCGATCTGGTTCTTCTGGGCGTCGGCTTTTGCGCTGCTTGTCACCTATCTCATCGCCAATTTCGTCGTCTCCGGCAAATTCGGCTCGGTCATTCGCGGCATCCGCGATGATGAGGCGCGGGTGCGGTTTTTGGGCTATTCGGTCGAGGGGTTCAAACTCTTCGTCTTTGTCCTGACCGCGATCATCGCCGGCATCGGCGGTGCGCTGTATTATCCGCAAGCGGGGATCATCAACCCGGCTGAAATCGCGCCCATTGCCTCGATATACCTCGCGGTGTGGGTCGCCATTGGCGGTAGGGGGCGCCTCTACGGCGCGGTGATCGGCGCGGGCGTGGTCTCGCTCGTTTCGACCTATTTCACCGGCGGTCAGGCCCCCAATATCAACCTCGGATTCTACACGATCAAATGGGTCGATTGGTGGCAGGTGCTTTTGGGCCTCTCTTTTGTCCTCGTCACATTGTTCGCGCCCAAAGGCATCGGCGGGTTGTTTGATCTGATCTCCGGGCGCTTGTCCCCCGACCGCAAAGGTGCGCCGCTTGGCCCCGACCAAGGCAGTTTGCGCGAAGAGGAGGCGGAGCAATGAGCCAGCTTTTAGAAGTCTCAGGCGTTTCCGTGTCTTTCGACGGATTCAAAGCCATCAACAACCTGTCCTTTTCCATCGGTCCCGCGGAAATGCGCGCCATCATTGGACCGAACGGCGCAGGTAAAACCACATTTATGGACATCGTGACCGGCAAAACCAAACCCGACGAAGGCTCTGTGCTTTGGGGCGATATGTCGAAAAATCTCATTGGCATGAACGAAGCCAAAATCGCCCGCATCGGCATTGGGCGTAAATTTCAACGTCCCACAGTGTTCGAGGATCAAACCGTGTTTGAAAACCTCCTCATGGCGGTCAAAAATGATCGCTCGCCGTGGTCGGTGTTGTTCTTCAAACCCAAATTCAAGGACCTCGCCAAGGTCGAAGCGCTTGCCTCCGAAATCGGTCTCTCCGATCAACTTGAGCGCAAATCCGGCGAGCTGTCTCACGGTCAAAAACAATGGTTGGAGATTGGTATGCTCCTGGCCCAGGATCCGCAGCTTTTGCTGGTCGATGAACCGGCCGCTGGGATGACCTTGGGTGAGCGTGAACACACCACCGACATCCTCAAAGAGGCCGCCAAAACCCGTGCTGTCGTGGTGGTCGAACATGACATGGATTTCGTGCGTCGTCTTGAATGCAAAGTCACGGTTCTGCACGAAGGATCGGTCTTGGCCGAGGGGTCCCTTGACCACGTGACGCAAAATAAAGACGTGATTGACGTCTATCTTGGCCGATAAGGAGATAATACCATGCTCGATGTGAAAAATCTCTCGCTCCATTATGGTGGCTCTCAAATCCTCTACGATGTCGATCTATCCGTTCGCGCGGGCGAGGTCACCTGTGTCATGGGCACCAATGGCGTTGGCAAAACCTCGCTGTTGAAAGGTATTTGTGGCACCCATCCGCGCTCCGGTGGCATCATGATGCTTGATGGCGAAGACGTGGGGCGGGCCCCGGCGCATGAACTGGCCAAAAAGGGCCTTGCGGTGGTGCCACAAGGCCGGATGATTTTTCCGCTTTTGACAGTGAAGGAAAACTTGGAATCTGGTTTCACCTGCCTGCCAAAATCCGAACATTTCATCCCCGATGAGGTGTTTGAACTGTTCCCCATTCTCAAGGAGTTTATGCACCGTCGCGGCGGTGATCTTTCGGGGGGGCAGCAACAACAATTGGCCATTGCTCGTGCCCTGATCATCAAGCCGAAACTGTTGCTTTTGGATGAGCCGACCGAGGGCATTCAGCCCAACATCATTCAACAAATTGGCCGCGTCATTGCACTTTTGCGCGACCGGGGCGACATGGCGATTGTCTTGGTCGAACAGTATTTTGAATTTGCCTATGACCTCGCGGATCAGCTTGTGTTCATGGAACGCGGTCGGGTGACCTCTCGCCATTCAAAGTCCGAGATTTCGAAAGAAGAGGCGGCCAAAACCTTCCGCATCGCCTGAGATTTTCATCGCCAATCAAAGACTTCTGACTCTGCGGCGCAGCATACATGCCGCGCCGCAAAATCAGACTGTTTGATAAAAAGCCGTTGCCGAAACCGGTTTCGGAGGCCCAGTGTGGGGCCGAGGAGGCGAATCAGGTGTGGTCAGACGTCAAATTAGATCGACGCTCCCGCGACAATGGGCGGGTGACGATCAGCGATCTTTCGCAGGCACTGAGTCTGACGAAAGGCACCGTGTCCCGTGCCCTCAACGGGTATCCTGACATTGCTGAAACCACGCGTGTGCGCGTTATTCGCGCCGCAAATGCGATGGGATATCGCCCGCTGAGCCACGCCCAAGCGATCAAAACCGGGCGCAGTTGCTCTTTGGGACTTGTCATCCAATTGTCCGAACATGATGCGCACCGCCCCTTTTTGGCGGAGTTTTTGGCCGGATTGACCCAAGCCGCTTCGAAAGAGGGCTGGACCCTGACCGTTGCGACGGCGGAAAATGACGCCGACACGCTGCGCATCATGCGCGATCTGGTTGTGCATCAAAAAGCCGATGGGTTTATCTTGCCGCGTGTGCTTTGGGACGATCCGCGGATCGCAAGCCTTTCAGGTGAGGACACCCCGTTTATTTGTTATGGGCGGCCAAGAAATTCAAAAGACATGTCCTATTTTGATGTCGAAGGCGAAGCTGCCATGGCCGAAGCAGTCAGCTATCTTGCCGATCTCGGGCATCGGCGCATCGCTTATATCGGCAGTGCCGAATACTATGCTTTTTCGCACATGCGCCGTGACGGATACAAAGCTGGCATCGACGCGATGGGGTTGGGGTTTGATCCCGATCTGATGCAAGAGGGCGCACTGTCCCCGGAGCAGGCAAGTGCTGCCACCCGCCGACTTTTGGCGCTCGACACCCCGCCCACCGCCATCATTTGTGCCACGGACAGTTTGGCGCGTGGGGTCTATGATGTCGCCAATGAACTGGGACTTGCTATTGGCGCCGAGCTGTCGGTCATCGGCTATGATGGCTCGCCCGAAGCCTCCGCCATGTGGCCCAGATTGGCCAGTTTCGCCGTTGATACCCGCAAAGCCGGGGCGACTTTGGGAGAGATGTTCATCGCACGCATCCGCGACCCCAACGCCCCTGTAGCCCAGCACCTGATCCGGGCGGAATTCCGTCCCGGTGGCTCCACAGGACATCCAAAACTGACGCCAGAGCAACTGGTGCGCACATTGGCCCAACGAGGGGCCACACAATACACGTGACGCAACTCATCTAGGGAGAGAGACATGCGACTTACCAAACTGACACTCATGACAACGGCGGCCACCGCCTTGGCGTTGTCCAGTCTCGGGGCATCCGCCGACACGCTGCGGTTTTGGACCACCGAAGAACAACCCGAGCGTTTGGCCCGGCAAGAGGCGATGGCCGCAGAGTTTGAGGCCAAAACCGGCCACACCGTCGAAGTGATCCCGGTCACGGAATCCGATCTTGGCACCCGCGCCACCGCGGCCTTTGCCGCAGGCGATTTGCCGGATGTGATTTACCATCCGCTGCAATATGCGCTCCCTTGGGCTGAGGCCGGTATCCTTGATACAGACGCGGCCGCCGACGTGATCGAAGAGTTGGGCGTCGACACATTTGCCCCCGGTGCGCTTGCCATGGCGGCGATTGACGATGGCTATGCTTCCGTGCCGGTCGATGGCTGGACCCAGATGATCATCTACCGCAAGGACCTGTTTGACGCGGCGGGCCTTGCTGCGCCGACGTCCTATGCTGCGGTTGAAGCCGCTTTGGCCAAATTACACAACCCGCCCGAAATGTACGGCTTCGTCGCCGCGACCAAGGTCGACGAAAACTTTATGTCTCAGGTGCTCGAACATGTGTTTTTGGCCAATGGCGTCAGCCCGGTTGGCCCTGAAGGGTTCAAACCGCTCGACGTGGCGAAAACCTCCGAAGTGCTTGATTTCTATAAAGCCATTTCTAAGGCGTCGCCTCTGGGCGATCTCTATTGGGATCAATCGCGCACGCTGTATTTCTCTGGCAATGCGGCGATGATCATCTGGTCGCCCTTTATTCTTGATGAGTTGGCCGGCCTGCGCGACAGCGCCCCGCCCACGATCAACGATGATCCAACCTCGCCGGAATTGGCCTCTAAAACCGGTATCGTCACCACCTTTTCCGGGCCGTCCAATCCCGATGGCGCGGCATGGGGTGACATTCGGTATTTCGGCATCACTTCGGATGCGTCCACCGACGCGGCGGAGGAGTTCGTGAAATATTCGATGGACGAAGGCTACACCCAAACCTTGTCGATTGCGCCAGAAGGCAAATTCCCGGTGCGGCGCGGCACTGCCGAAGATCCGGATGCGTTTTCCAAAGCCTGGGCAGAGCTGCCCGTTGGCGTCGATCGCAAAGCCGCTTTGGGCGATCTTTATGCACAAGACATGATCGACGAAATCGTCGGCGGCTTGAACGTGGCGCAGCGGTGGGGCGTGAAAGACGGCCAACTCGCATTGGCGTCCAAAATGATCAACTCTCAGGTCATCAACCGCGTTGTGCGCGAATATATTGACGGTAAAGTCGATGCAGCCACCGCCGTGGCCGAGATGAACAAAGAGCTTGGCGCGATTGAATAAGCGCGTTCTTTGATCTCCTGCGGGGCGACCAGATTGCCCCGCTTTTTCTTACACCGGACACGGGGTACACCATGTCGGACATCGGACCTCCGCGCGGGGCCGGGCCATTGGCCCGGACCGAGGCGCGCCTTGCCTGGGGGCTTTTGGCCCCAACCATCACCGCCGTTTCTCTTGTGGTGATCCTGCCGCTTTTGGCAATTTTCTGGATTTCGGTCAAACCCGTTTCGCTCTCTGATCTGCGCGCGCCGGAGGCCATTGTGCGCGAGGATTTGCGTGGCAAACCCAGCGTGGCGGGGGATGAAGCGACGTTGCGCTACCGTTTGCGCAACTCCTCTCCCAAATCTGAAATCACCGGGGTCACGCTGACCGATAGCTGGCCAGCGGGTCTGAGCATTGTGGGTGATCTTGATCCGCGCTGTACGGTTTCGGACGCGATGCTGCGTTGTGATTTGGGCGATTGGGAGGGCGGCTTTCGTGACACATTGACCATCCCCGTGGTGACTGAACAGGCGTTTTTTGACCAAGCCACCGACGTTGAGACCAGCCCCGTTGAGGTTGACGGCAAAGCCTCCTTTGTCCTCACCAATGGCGATTTCACACTTAAGAATTTTGTATCCGTCTTTGACGGAGGCGAATTCTGGTCGGTGTTGGGAGTGACCTTATTTTACACCATCTTCGGCACAGTGGGCGCGATGATCATGGGGCTGTTCGCCTCTCTTTTGCTCAATCATTCGTTTCGTGGCCAAGGCATTTTACGTGGGTTGTATCTGTTCCCCTATGTGGCGCCCGTCATCGCCGTGGCCTTTGCGTGGATTCTTTTGTTTGATCCGTTCTCGGGGTCTGCCAATGCGCTTTTGATCCAAATGGGCGTCACCGAAGGCGCGATAAATTTCTTTGGCGAGCGGCCCTTGGCGCTGATCATGGTCACTTTGTTTGAGATTTGGCGCTATTTTCCACTGTCGTTTCTGTTCATTTTGGCGCGGATGCAATCCATCCCGACCGATATGTATGAGGCCGCCGACATGGACGGCGCGTCACCGTTTCAACAGTTTTGGTATCTGTCGATGCCGCAACTGTTGGGCATTCTTTCGGTGCTGTTCCTGTTGCGCTTCATTTGGACCTTCAACAAATTCGACGACATTTTCCTTTTGACGGGTGGCAATGCTGGTACGCGGGTTTTGACCGTCAATGTCTATGAACAGGCCTTTGCCGTCTCCAACATCGGTGCGGGGGCGGCGGTGGCCGTGGTGATTTTCGCCTGTCTTTTGTTGTTCTCCGTGTTCTTTTTCAAAGTCATCTCAAAGGAGGAAGGGCTATGAAAATGCTCCGGTTCGGATCTCTCACTGGCCCGCTTCTGGGCGCGCTTTGGACCTTTGTCCTCGCTGTCACGGTTGCTGTGGCGATGAGTTTTGCCACAGGCGAGGCCTTTCGCCCGTCGCTGTTGTGGTCGCTGCTCTTTGGTGGTCTCACCGGGTTTGTACTGGTTGGACGGGGTCATATGCGTGTTGTCGTGGCGGCTCTTTGCATCGTCTATTTTGCGGTTCTCAGCCTCGGCATAGGCCCGGTTTTGACTGGAAATGTCTCCCTGATCGCGCGTCTTGCGGCAGCGCTGTTTTTGGGCGTTGGGATCGGTTGGCCGATGGTGCGTTTTGTCGAAGACCTCCCAATGGGCACGCTCACGCGGCATGAATTCGAGGGCGCTGTGATCATGGCGCTCAAAGGGTTCGGCTATATTTTCTTCACTGCCATTGTGGTCATTCCCTTCTATGTCATGGTGATGACCAGCCTCAAAAACCAATCGCAGCTGATGCAAAATCCGCTCGATTTCTCGATTGATCTGTCTCAGGGCTGGGGGCTGTTCCGCTCCTATACCGAGCTGATGACAGAGTTCAATTTCGGCTCTTACATGTGGACGTCCTTCTACATTTCGGTGCTCACAGTTCTGATCACCTTGGCCTTTGCCATCCCCGGCGCCTATGCCGTGGCGCGGCTCCGGTTTCGTGGACAGGTGGCATTTTCGCGCTCTATCTTGTTGATTTACATGGTGCCGATGATCGTTTTGGCGCTGCCGATTTACATCGGCTTTTCGATGATGGGCCTGCGCAATTCGATCACCGGCATCGTGATGATCTATCCGGTCACGACCATCCCGGTGGCGCTTTACATGCTCCAAGGCTACTTTCGCGGCCTGCCTGCGGAGATCGAAGAGGCGGGGTTGATGGACGGTCTGTCGCGGCTTCAGGTGATCTGGAAAATCACCCTGCCGCTCTCACTGCCCGCGCTCGCCTCGGTGTCGCTTTACGTCTTTATGATCGCCTGGAACGAATTCCTTTTGGCCTTCATGCTCTTGGATGATCCATCCAAATTCACCCTCACGCGCGGCATTGCCTCGCTCAACTCGTCTGAAATTCCGCGTCAACACCTGATGGCTGGGTCGGTCATCGCGACGGTGCCGATCATGGCGCTGTTTTTAGGCCTGGAAAGATTCATGACCAAAGGCCTTACGGCAGGGAGTGTCAAAGGATGACATCGGCAATCGAAAACCCCCTTGATCAAGCGGCGCGCGATGTCCTTTTGGGCAATGATCGCGGCGGCTACACCATCCCAACGGCGCGGCTTTATCCCTATCAATGGAATTGGGACAGCATGTTTTCGGCCTGGGGTTATGGTACATTTGACCGTGCGCGCGCGTGGCAAGAGGCCAATCTTTTGTTTTCCTCTCAATGGGATACGGGCATGGTCCCGCATATTATTTTCCACAATCCCGACCCGGATTACTTCCCCGGACCGGGCGTGTGGGGCGCAACGCAGACGCCGCCGACCTCTGGGATTTCGCAACCGCCCGTGGCCGCGACGTTGATTTTGAAACTCTACGAGATGGACCCAAAAGCGGGCCTGCCGCATCTCAAAACGCTCTACCCAAAGCTGGTCGCGTGGCATGCGTGGTGGATGCGCGAGCGCTGTAAAGATGGGCCGGTGGCGATCATTCATCCGTGGGAATCCGGGCGCGACAATTGCCCGGATTGGGACATTGGCATGGAGGGGGTGCAGATCAATGAGGACGATCCTTACACCCGGCGCGACACTGGCCATGTGAACGCCGACGAGCGCCCATTGAAATGGGATTATGACCGCTATCTCGCGATCCTGGCCTTTGGCCGTTCGGTTCATTGGAACGATCGCGCGATGTATGAGGACGGGCCGTTTTTGATGGCCGATCCCGGCATCACCTTTGTGCTGTTGCGGGCTTTCTCTGATCTGATCGAAATTGGCCGGATCTTGGGCGAAGACACCTCCGATTTGAGCGCGCAACACGACCAGCTTCGTGAGGGAGCTTCAAAGTTATGGAACGCCGAGAAAGGGTGGTTTGACGCCTATGATCTGCGCACGGGCCAGTCCGCCAATGTGCTCGGGTCCGGCGCGTTTCTGGCCTATTTCGCGGGGGTGTCTCGCCCGGCCTTGGATGCGCATTTTGCCCGGATTTGGGACAAGGTTGTCTTTGGTGTGCCCTCTGCCGACCCGGAGTCGGAGCGCTTTGATCCAAGGCGGTATTGGCGCGGGCCGACATGGCCTGTGGTCAATTCCCTGATCGCCATGGGGCTGACCGACATGGGGCGGAACGAGGCTGAAACGCGCCTGCGCAATGAAACCGCGGCTTTGATCGAGGCGGGCGGATTTTGGGAATATTATGATCCGATGGACGGCACGCCCTGTGGCGGCGCGTCCTTTGGCTGGACCGCCGCGATTTGGCTGACATGGTGCGGCAAGGACCGCGCGGCAGTGCAAACGGCAGGCAAGGAGACAGAGTAATGGCGAGTATTGAACTTCAGGCCGTCGAAAAATGGTTCGGCACTATTCAGGTGATCAAAGGCGTTGATCTTAAGATCGAAGAGGGCGAATTCATCATTTTCGTCGGGCCTTCGGGCTGTGGCAAATCCACCCTGCTGCGGATGATCGCAGGATTGGAAGAGACCTCGCGCGGCAAGATTTTTGTCGGTGATCGCGATGCCACCTCGGAGCCACCCTCCAAACGCGGACTTGCCATGGTGTTTCAATCCTACGCGCTCTATCCGCACATGTCGGTGCGTGACAATGTGGGTTTTGCGCTCAAAGCGGCGGGTGAGCCGAAAGAGGTGATCGCCCAAAAGGTCGATGAGGCCGCACATGTGCTCAAGCTGACCGATTACATGGATCGGCGGCCCAAAGACCTTTCCGGCGGTCAACGTCAACGCGTTGCCATCGGGCGGTCCATCGTGCGCGACCCGACCGCGTTTTTGTTTGATGAACCACTGTCCAATCTGGATGCCGCGCTGCGGGTCGAGATGCGGTATGAATTGGCGAAACTGCACCGCTCACTGGCTTCAACGATGATTTATGTCACCCATGATCAGGTCGAAGCCATGACCTTGGCCGACCGCATCGTTGTCTTGGAGGCGGGTAAAATTGCGCAGGTCGGATCGCCGAAAGAGCTATATGAACGCCCCGGCAACCTGTTCGTGGCGCAATTCATCGGCTCGCCCAAAATGAATGTGATCCCGGCCACCGCCGTGGGACTGGGCGAAACCGCGAAAGATTTTGGCGTGCGCCCCGAACACATCACCATCGTGCCCGCAGGGCAAGGCGACATCGACGGCGTGGTCGATGTGGTCGAATATCTGGGGGCCGACACCTATGTCATCATCGATGTCGAAAACGGCGCAGGCCAAATGACCATCCGCGATCTGGGCGATGCGGCGCATCAACCGGGCGAAAAGGTTGGCCTGAAATTCGCCGAAGGCCGCACCCATCTGTTTGACGCAGACGGGCTGGCCATTCGCTAAGGTGCCCGCGGGTTGGCGACGTGCCCCTACTCGTCTTTGGCGAGAGGGGCGGTCTCGGTGCGTGCCGCTGCCCAGCGATTGAGCCAGGCCAGACCCGCCAAGGCAAGTCCCAAGAACAGCAATGAGAAGATGCGGATAAGACCCCCGAGGCCGCTGATATCCAGGAAGAAAACCTTGGCCACAGCAAGCCCGATAAACACCAGTCCGGCTTTGCGGAGCGTGGCATTGGGGCGAGCGAGGGATTGATAAAACACGCCCGCGCCGATCACCAGCAAGGCAACGGTGTAGCTGTAGAGTTCCGGTTGATCCATTCCCGGCCATTCCATGCCCGTGGCACCGCGCCAGAAATGGCGGATCGTCAGCACCAACCACAGCCCGCCAAGCGCCAAAGCGGTGCCAAGAAATGCCATCTTTTGTGGCTTTGAGATCATGCGCAAATGCCATGTTCCGGCGCCGAGGGCGAGGGCTGGCAACAGGTAGGCCGGGATCAGTGTGTTGAAAATTTTCGGTCCCAAAATGAGGTTGGCATAGGAGTCGAACAGCGGGTTTGAAACGGTGATTGCCAGCAGGACAAGGAAGCCGCCGAGCAACACAAAGAGGCTCCCAAGGCCGAGCCGAACCATGGCAAAAGCCCCGCCGATCTGTACCCGGTGCAGTTGCGCCATGCCCAGCACGATCCAAATCGTTGCGCCGATGCCAAAGGCCCAATGGCTGTCCACATCATTCACGCCGCTCAGGCTGACGATGGCGCGATAGAGCAGGATCGACACAAGGATGCCGAGTGAGGAAAACACGGCGCTTTCCAACAGGATCATGGCGTTTTGACGCTGTGCGGCTTTCACCAAAACATAGGACACAGCAAAGGCCACAACCGCACCGCCATGGGACAAAAGCATATCCGCAAGCGGGGCCTCAATCGCCCAGTCCTTGCCCGGATCGATGACCAACCGATAGCCAACGAAAACAACGCCCGCAAGCATGTAGAGGCTCATCAGCGGCAGGTTGAATTTCCGGTCCAGCCACGCCGCCGCGACAATCGTCAGGGCGATGGCGGTGGTCAGGGCGCTGGAGCTGAACATAATGATCATCGCAAAGGCGATACAGGCCAGGGCGGACAGGATAGCAAACGACATGCGTTCGCGGTGCTCGGGGCCGTCAGCGTGGGCAAACCGTTCCGCCATGCCGACCATGACCGCGCCAATGATCATCGCATGTAGGGCCCAAGCGTAAGTGCCCAGATTGTCGGCGGGATGCCAAAAAACCTCCATTGCGATGGCCAGAGCGGGGGCCAAGGTTGCGGCCCCCAGGGCGACAAACATCTGTGCCGGACTGTTTTGCAGTGATCGCCACGCGCCAGCGATGGATAGCAAAAGCCCGATGGCCACGACGATACTGGCCATAAGGGACATCTGCGGCGCCTGAAAATCAGAGCCTAAGTCTTGCGATAATTGCCACAGCCGCGCGTTTGAGGCGACAATCGCAACCAACGCCCCCGCGGGTAGAATGGCCAAGTCCACAAGTGCGGGGGCTTCGCGCGCCCAAATCAGGACCGCGAGCGTGAGCAGGGACAGCATGGCCACAGCCGTCCAGAACAAATCGACATGGGTGGTTTCAAGTGCGGCAAAGAGAATGAGGCCGCTTGATGTGAGGACCGAACCGCCTGCGAGGCGTACGGGAAATTCGGGCCAAGCGATGTCGGTTTCTCTGGAGAACACGGTCAGGCTGAGCAGGGTTCCGGTATGGTCTGGCATCCATTTGCGCACGGGAATGGCAATCGCGATCACCGCCAAGACTGCGCAGTACATCGTGAAATAGAGCGGCACCGGCCAACCGGCTGCGAGCATCAACATCGTGCCCGCGCCAAACCCCGCGACCAAGGAGATGACCGACACCCACGCCCAGCGGCGCAGGGTGTCAATGGACAGCCCAACGGCTGAAATGATGAAGAAATACAGCAACAAGAAGGACGGGGTGTCAGAGGCTCCGCCGATGATAAAGGGCGCGATCATCGCCCCAATCACACCGACAGCGGCCAAAAACGGTCCGTAAAACCACCCTAAAATCAGGGCCAAAGCCCCAACGATTGCCATGCCAATCAACGCCACTTCTGGGCCGATAAAATTGTACAACAGGCGGGCGGCAAGCACGGAGGCGAAGAGGGTGACGATCCCCGCGCCCGAGAATGTCGATGGCAAATAGGCCGTGCTGCTGCTTTCATCATCGCCGTGACGCCGACGAATATATTCACCGGCCGCGACCAAAGCTCCACCAAACACAAAGGCGGCGGTGATCCGCACGGCGGGGGGCAAAAGGCCCTGCTCCACACTGTAGATCACAAGGAAAATACCGGCCAACGCCAAGGATAAGGCCGAGGCCACGTAGAACCAGTTCTTCGTGAGCCATGTGACCAGAGCCTGCACGTTGTCCGCGTTAAAGACCACCGCTTGCGACGGGGCTTCGGGGGTTGGTTCGGTCTGAACTTGGGCTGTGGTGACTGTGTCTGTTTTTGGCTCGACTGAGTTTTCTGGGTCCGGCGGTACGTGTGAGGCCGTGGGCGCGAGATCATGGGGCGCAGTCGCTTGGATCAAGGCGGCGCCCTTGCCGTCATGCAGCCGCGTTTCAAGAGCTGTGAGGCGCTTTTTCAAATTGGCGTTAGAGATCAAAAGATACACAACGGCGATCGGCGTTGCGGCAACCAAAACAGCAAGAATAACAAGCAGAGCTTCCAAAGACCCATTCCACATATGAAAAACATCATAGTGTTTGAGCAGAGCTTTTTATGAAAGTCTAGACCCGTGGCGGGTCAAGCTGACGAGGCGGGCCTTACCCTGTGTCGCGATATTGGACCCAGCCCTGATATGCTCGGGCGGTTGATGTTGGATTTGACTTGGGAGGGATGGTGGCGGTGCAGGGACTCGAACCCCGGACACGCGGATTATGATTCCGCTGCTCTAACCAACTGAGCTACACCGCCGAAGTGCCGCGTAGTTAGTCGGTCGGGCGCAGGGGGTCAAGAGGGAAATTGCGCCAGATCCCGAACAAATTGTGCATTCCAATCGCGATCTGATTTTTGCGGCCTGTGGGGTCTATGCCTCTGTCGGCTTGTTGCTTGGGAGATGATCCAATAGGTTCGCCCTAAGGACGACAATCAGGGCGGGATTTCGACGGATGGGCGCGGCACAGTGGGAGTTTTGGATTGATCGCGGCGGCACGTTTACCGATGTCGTCGGACGCGCACCGGATGGGACATTGCACACCCATAAGCTGCTCTCCAACAATCCCGAGCGCTATGTCGATGCGGCGGAACAGGGCATTCGCGATCTGCTTGGCCTGAGCTTTGACGACACGATTCCCCAAGGCCGCATTCGCGCCGTTAAAATGGGCACGACCGTTGCCACCAACGCGCTTTTGGAGCGCAAAGGCGAGCGGGTTTTGCTTCTTATGACCGAAGGGTTCCGCGACCTTTTGCGGATCGGCTATCAAACCCGACCCGATCTGTTTGCCCTTCATATCAAGCGGCCCGATCTTTTGTACGAACAGGTGGCCGAGGTTCCCGAACGCCTTGATGCCAATGGCTGTGTGGTCACGCCGCTGGACGAAGAGGCCGCACGCGCCGCCCTGCAAGCGGGTTATGACGCGGGGTTGCGCGCGGTTGCCATAGCCTTTTTGCACGCATATTTGAACCCCGATCACGAGGCCCGCGTGGCCGAGATCGCCCGCGCCATTGGCTACACGCAAATTTCCACCTCTCACGAGGTCTCCCGCCTCGCCAAACTGGTGTCGCGTGGGGACACCACTGTGGTTGACGCCTATCTCTCACCCATTCTGCGCCGCTATGTCGATCAGGTCGCATCGGCGCTTTCTTTGGGCCACGCCTGTGAACGGCTGTTGTTCATGCAATCGAACGGCGGCCTCACCGATGCGGCGCTTTTCCAAGGCCGCGATGCCATCCTCTCCGGCCCGGCGGGCGGGATCGTTGGTATGGTGCGCACCGGCGAGGCGGCAGGGTTTGATCGTCTCATCGGCTTTGACATGGGTGGCACCTCCACCGATGTGTCCCATTACGCGGGGCTCTATGAGCGCTCCTTTGAGACCGAAGTCGCAGGCGTTCGAATGCGCGCGCCGATGATGGATATTCATACGGTTGCGGCGGGCGGTGGGTCGATTTGCACCTTTCGTGATGGTCGGTTTCAGGTCGGACCAGAGTCGGCCGGGGCCGATCCCGGTCCCGCCTCTTACCGCCGCGGTGGGTCGATCACGGTCACCGATTGCAACGTCTTTTTGGGCAAGCTGTCGCCCGATCATTTCCCGCCTGTCTTTGGCCCTGACGGCAATGAGCCGCTTGATCTGGCGGCCACTCAACGGGGTTTTGACGCGCTGACCCAAGAGATCAACGCCGCCACCGGCCAATCGCTCAGCCCGGAACAGGTAGCCGAAGGGTTTCTCAAAATCGCTGTCGATAATATGGCCAATGCGATCAAGAAAATCTCGGTCGAGCGCGGCCATGATCTCAGCGATTACACCTTGCAATGTTTCGGCGGCGCGGGTGGGCAACATGCCTGTCTCGTGGCCGATGCTTTGGGCATGACGCGGGTGCTGATCCACCCGTTTGCGGGCGTGCTGTCCGCCTATGGCATGGGCTTGGCCGACATTCGCGCTCTGCGCGAGGCACAGGCCGATTGCCCGCTGTCAGACCTTGCTCCGGCAGGGGCCATAGTCGCCCGGTTGCGGGCCGAAGCAGAGGCCGAAGTCGCCGCCCAAGGCCTGTCGAACATCCGCATTCTGACCCGGGCGCATCTGCGCTACACAGGCTCGCATCAAACCCTCGATGTGCCGTTTGGTGCCGCATCGGATATGACTCAAGCCTTTGAAGACGCGCATAAATCGCGTTTTGGATTTGCGCCTCCGGGCCGCGATCTGATCCTCGATATGATTGCCGTCGAAGCCATCGGTGACACCGGCGAAACGCCAACACCGCAGCCGATGCCGACAGATGCCGTCAGAGCCAAAGCAAGTGTTACGGTCCGCGCCGAAGGCTGGGGTGAGGTGCCGCTGTATGACCGCCGAACTTTGCCCCAAGACAGCGTCATCATCGGTCCTGCTATCGTTTCAGAACCAACCGGAACCAATCTCGTCGAACCCGGCTGGGCGGCGCGGTTGGATCGGTTTGGCAATCTCATTTTGACCCGCGACACCGCCGCCATGCGCATGGCTGCCGTGGGCACAGACGCCGATCCGATTCTGCTCGAAGTCATGTCGAATTTGTTCATGTCCGTGGCGGATCAAATGGGTGCGACCTTGGCCAACACCGCATGGTCGGTGAACATCAAAGAGCGCTTCGATTTCTCTTGCGCCATCTTTGACGCGCAGGGCCATTTGGTCGCCAATGCACCGCATGTTCCGGTGCATTTGGGGTCGATGTCCGACAGCATCCAAACCGTCATGCGGCTCAACCCGGATGTGGCGGAGGGCGACGCCTTCGTGCTCAACTCTCCCTATCGTGGCGGCACGCATTTGCCCGATATCACTGTGGTTACGCCGGTGTTTTTGGACGGTGAACCCGCGTTTTGGCTCGGCTCGCGCGGCCATCATGCCGATGTCGGTGGGCGGACCCCCGGCTCGATGCCGCCCGACAGTCGCAGCCTCGAAGATGAAGGCGTCGTGATCGAGAGCACGCGCCTGCTCAAAGGCGGTGTGTTCCAAGAGGCGCATCTGCGCGCAATCTTGGCCGCTGGCCGCCACCCTGCTCGTAATATTGACCAAAACATCGCCGATCTTCAGGCGCAAGTTGCCGCCAATGAGACCGGAAAACGCGCCTTGATGGGGGTGGTGTCGCGCTACGGCGCGGCCACTGTCACCGCCTATATGCAGCATGTCCAAGACAATGCAGAAGCCTCTGTGCGCGCCGTGATTGATCGCCTCTCGGACAGCTCCTTCACCTATCCAATGGACAGCGGTGCGCAGATCCAGGTGGCCATCACGGTCGATCGCGGCACCCGCTCCGCCATCGTCGATTTCACCGGAACCTCGCCACAACAAGAGGGTAATTTCAATGCGCCCTTGTCGATTTCGCGCGCCGTTGTGCTCTATGTGTTTCGTACGCTGGTGGGTAAAAACATCCCGCTGAATGAGGGGTGTCTGACGCCATTGACGATCAAGGTGCCCGAAGGGTCCATGCTCAACCCGCGCGCCCCCGCCGCCGTGATCGCGGGCAACACCGAAGTGTCGCAAGCTGCCTGTAATGCGCTGTTCGGCGCGCTCGGCGTGATCGCCGGATCACAAGGCACGATGAACAATTTCGTCTGGGGCAATGCGCGGTTTCAGAACTATGAAACCATCGCGGGCGGCACCGGGGCGGGGCCGGATTTTGACGGCTCTGACGCGGTGCAAAGCCATATGACCAACACGCGGATGACCGATCCCGAGGTGTTGGAATCGCGCTTTCCGGTCCGGCTTTTGGAATTCTCCATTCGTCATGGATCGGGCGGTGCGGGCGCGCATCACGGCGGCAATGGTGCGGTGCGACGGATGCAATTTTTGGAGCCGGTGACGGTCACAACGCTGTCCTCGCATCGGGTTATTCCGCCTTTTGGAGTGGCGGGGGGCGCGCCGGGGCAAGTAGGTCGCAATTGGGCCGAATTGCCCGATGGCACCCGCGTCGATTTGCGAGGCAACGATGAAATTGATCTGCCAGAGGGCGGAATCTTCGTCATGGAAACGCCGGGGGGCGGGGGCTTTGGGGCATAGCGGCGCCGCTGTTTTCAGTGTAGAAAAATACTCCCGGCCAAGGCATCCTAAGGGGCCCGGCCCTCAGCCGCGCGCCACCACCCAAGGCGTCTCAAAGGAATGTTCTTCCAAATTCGGGGTCTCACCGATGCGGTCGACAACGGCGAACAACCCATTGCCCGCGAGCGGCGTCAAAACCCCGTGCCATGTGCCCCGGTGAAAATTGATCGCTTGGGTGCCATCCGTCAGAAACGCTTTGGGCGTGGTTTCCGGCCCGTCAGAGACGATCACTAAAAACGGATCGTCCGACATCGGAATGAACGCTTGCGATCCCTCGGGATGTTTTTCAATCAAATCAAACGTATAGGGCAGAGCGCGCAGATCGGCTTTGAAGATCGAAATGCCAACACGGGCCTCCAAAACGTCGACCTTGGCGCGATCGTGAAACCGCCCACATTTGCCTGCGTTGATCAGTTTGTCGGGTGCGCCGCGGGCCTCCAAGACATCGCCGTAGGGGGCAAAGGCTTTGGCCGTCAAAGGCGTTATGGTGATCTTGCGGTTCATCAGCGATGACCGGCAAGTTCAAGAGAAACGTGGCGGTTCACATCTTTATAGAGCAGATAGCGAAACGGCGCGTCGCCTGTGGCAATACAGGCTTGCGGGCAAAAGGCGCGCAACCACATGAAATCACCGGGGCCGACCTCGACCCAATCTTTGTTCAACAAATATTTAGCCGTGCCTGAGAGCACATAAAGCCCGTGTTCCATCACATGGGTTTCGGCAAAGGGAATGCGGCCACCGGGCAGGATATTGACGATATTGACATGGAAGTCATAGCGCAGATCGAAAGGGTCGAAAAACCGCTGTGTCGCCCAAACGCCATCGCAATCGGGCATCTCGCTTTTGGGGACGTCGGTTTCGTGCACGGTGAAGGCTTCGAGCGGATTGAGGCTTGCGATATGTTCGAACCGTTTGCGGACCCAGTGAAAGCCGCAGGGTGTTTCGGAGGTATTCCAAATCTCCCAAACCGCACCTGCGGGGATATAGGCGAAATGTCCCGCCGTGAGGGTTGAGCGCGCACCGCCGATCGAGAGGCGCAGCTCGCCAAAGGCCACAAAGATCACCGCCTGGGCCAAACGATCCGGTTCAGGCTCAGAGGTGCCGCCACCAGGAGCCAATTCGACCGCATATTGGGCAAAGGTTTCGGCAAAGCCTGTCATCGGGCGCGCCAAAACCCACATGCGCATGCCGTGCCAGCCGGGTAGAAAGCTGGTGACAATATCGCGTTGCACAGAAGCGGGGATGACCGCGTAAGCCGGTGTAAAGATCGCCGTACTTTCGGGGGTTTCACTTTGAGAGGGCAAGCCGCCGGGGGGGAAGGCGTAAGTCATTCAGGGTGTTCCATGGTGCTAAACAGGTCAGTCAGACGGTGCCAAGCGATGCGTTCGACTTGGGCGCAGGCCGTAGAGAATTCGGTGTCACGTGAGTGCTCCAGACGGGTTTTGAACGCCGCAAGGATGCTGTCTTTGGTATTGTCTTTCACCGCGATGATAAAGGGGAAGCCGAATTTTTCGGTGTAGTCCGAATTGAGGCGTTCGAAGCTGGCGCGGTCATCGTCGGTCAAGGCATCCAGCCCGGCGGAGGCTTGTTCTGCCGTGCTTTCCGCTGTGAGGCGTTTGGCGGCGGCGAGTTTGCCCGCGAGGTCCGGATGCGCCGTCAAAACGCCGAGTTTCTCCGCCTCAGAGGCAGAGCGGAACATGCGAAACAGCGCGGAATGGATGCCGATCGCGCTGTCATGAGCTGGCCCGAGTTCCAGATCAAAAGCGCGTTCGGCAATCCATGGGGAATGCTCATAGATGCTGCCAAATGTGCCAACGAAATCTTCGCGCGTCATCTGGCTTGGACGGGGCTTGCGGCGGTGCGGGTGGGTCTTGGCCCAGTGGCGGGCAATGTCGATGCGTTTCGGCGTCCAAACGCCATCAAACCCTTGGATATAGTCGATAAACTTCTTAAGGCCCGCGAGTTTGCCGGGGCGGCCGATCAGGCGACAATGCAACCCGATGCTCATCATTTTCGGCGTCGCCTCAGAGCCTTCGGCATAGAGCACGTCAAAGGCGTCTTTGAGGTAGGTATAGAACTGTTCGCCGGTGATATAGCCGGGAGCCGTGGCAAAGCGCATGTCATTGGCCTCAAGCGTGTAGGGGATGATCAGTTGATCCCGTGTGCCGACCTCGATCCAATAGGGCAAGTCGTCATCATAAGTGTCCGAGATATAGTCAAACCCGCCCTCTTCGGCGACCAAACGCACGGTGTTTTCCGAACACCGCCCGGTGTACCAACCATTGGGCCGTTCGCCCGTGACCTCTGTGTGTAGCCGGATCGCCTCGGCAATGGCGGCGCGCTCTTCGGCTTCGGGCATGTCCTTGTGTTCGACCCATTTGAGGCCGTGCGAAGCGATTTCCCACCCGGCGTTTTGCATCGCGGCAACCTGTTCCGGGCTGCGGGCCAAAGCGGTGGCGACGCCGTAAATCGTCACCGGAATTTTGGCCCCGGTGAACAAACGATGCAGCCGCCAAAACCCGGCCCGCGCCCCGTATTCATAGATGCTTTCCATGTTCCAATGGCGCTGTCCGGGCCACATGGCGGCTCCAGCAATATCGGACAGAAACGCCTCAGACGCGGCATCGCCATGCAACACGCAATTCTCGCCACCCTCTTCATAGTTCAGCACAAATTGCACAGCCACTTGCGCGCCGCCGGGCCACTGCGGATCGGGCGCGTTGGCCCCATAGCCCTGCATATTTCGGACATAACGCGGCGGATATTTTTGCATTTTGAGAGGCCTTCGTGAATTTTGACTAATTGGTAGGCTTTCGCTTGTTTTTTCTACGTTTACCGTCGGGGAAGTGCAAAAGATTGATTGCCCTTTCCTTCATCATAGGCCAGCCTTTTTGAGAAACGCATTGAAAATGAGCAAGAAACACATGACTTCCGGGTTTTTGACCACCCACGTTTTGGACACGGCGCGCGGTGTTCCGGCTGCGGGTCTGACGATCAGATTATATGACTTGGGCGGAGGTGACCGCAAGCTTTTGGCGGAGATGGTCACCAATGCGGATGGTCGAACAGACAGTCCGATCCTGCCCAAAGAGTCGTTTTCAATCGGAACCTATGAGCTGATCTTTTATGCGGGTGAGTATCTGCGCGCCTCAGGGCAGGGCGGGCAAGAGCCGTTGTTTCTGGACATCATCCCGATCCTGTTCGGTGTGAGTGATCCCGCATCGCATTACCACGTACCCTTGTTGCTATCACCTTTTGGCTACTCAACATATCGGGGGAGTTGAGCGCATGTTCATGGCGATTTTTTGGGAATGGGCCGAATTTGCCCTGCGTTGGGTTCATGTGATCACCGCGATCTCGTGGATCGGCTCGTCGTTTTATTTCATCGCATTGGATTTGGGATTGCGCCCCTCCACGGATCGCCGCCAAGGCGTGTCTGGCGAAGAATGGCAGGTCCATGGCGGCGGCTTTTATTTCATCCAAAAATACATGGTCGCGCCGGCGCGCATGCCCGCCGATCTGATCTGGTTCAAATGGGAAAGCTATGCGACATGGCTGTCGGGCGTCGCCTTGATGTTCGTGGTCTATTATTTGGGGGCCGAGCTCTATCTCGTTGATCCCAATGTGCTCGACATGCCGCTTTGGGCCGGGATTGGGTTGTCTCTGGCCTCTTTGACGATTGGTTGGATCGCCTATGATTTTGTCTGCAAAAGCAAATTTGGCGACGACAACACCCGGTTGATGCTATTTCTCTATGTTGTGCTTGTGATCATGGCGTGGGGCTATACCCAAGTGTTTTCAGGTCGCGCCGCCTTCCTGCACCTTGGGGCGTTTACCGCCACGGTGATGACCGCCAATGTGTTCTTTATCATCATCCCGAACCAGAAAATCGTGGTCAAAGATTTGGTCGAAGGCCGCACGCCGGACCCGAAATATGGCAAGATCGCCAAGCAACGCTCAACCCATAACAACTACCTCACCCTGCCAGTGTTGTTCATGATGCTGTCGAACCACTATCCGCTGGCCTTTGCGTCGAAATACAATTGGATCATCGCGGCGCTGGTGTTTTTGATGGGGGTCACGATCCGCCATTTCTTTAACACGATGCACAAACGCGGTGGCATGTTGTGGTGGACATGGGGGCTGACGGCGGGGTTGTTCGTGGCGATCATGTGGCTGTCGACGGCGGGGATTTTCCTTCAAGACAAAGAAGATGGCGACGCGGCCGCTGTGTTGGGGCCAGCGGCGCAGAGGTTCGCCAGTGCCGAAGGTTTTGAGGATGTGCATGACATCGTGTTGGGCAACTGCTCCATGTGTCATGCCCGCGAACCCGTGTGGCAGGGCATGGCTTCCCCGCCCAAAGGCGTGCGGTTGGAAACCTCGCAAGAGATCGCGACGATGGCGAAAGAGATTTGGCTTCAGGCGGGGGTCACCCATGCCATGCCGCCGAACAATCTGACCTATATGGATGACGAGAGCCGCGAGATGATCCGCAAATGGTATGAGGCGGGGCTGGACGGTTAGTCTTTCGAAAACCGCCAGAGGGTCTCTTGGGCATAGGTCTCACCGGGACGTAAAATCACCGAAGGAAACGTGGGCTGGTTTGGAGCATCGGGCCAGCGTTGCGCTTCCAAGGCCACGCCACAAAACCCCACCTCGGGCACGTCGCGATGGCCGGGGAACGTGCCACTGTCAATCGGCGCTGCGTCAAACACCTGTAGCCCCGGCTCGGTCGTTTCCATCACAAGGGTCACGCCGGTTTCGCCTTTGAGAACAGCGGCCTGTTTCATCTCGCCCGGCTGATCCGAGAGGCAAAAATTGTGATCATAGCGTTGGGCGTCCGAGGGCCGCAAAACCCGTCCCTCACGCAGGTCAAACCCAGTGCCCACCACATCACACACCCCGGTTGGAATCATCCGGGCATCGACGGGCGTGTAGCGATCCGCGTTGAGTTTCAGCCAATGCCCCTCGGTGGTGGCGCGACCATCCAGCGACCAATAGGAGTGGTTGGCGATGTTCATAAAGGTCGGCGCATCGGTTGTGGCCGAAAGGCGCAGGCGCAGGGTCGCGGGGGCTTCAACTTCGTAACGAGCGGTGATCAGACGCGTGCCGGGAAAGCCGCCTTTGCCGTCGGGCAGGGTGAGCGTCAACGTGACCGAACGGTCCGTGTGATCGGCAATCTGCCAAATCTCGGTCTGTATCCCCTCGGCACCACCATGCAGCGTGGTTGCGCCCTCATTGGCGTCAAAGGTAAACACTTGCCCATCGAGCGTCGCAGAGGCCCCCGCAATCCGATTGGCCACAGGTCCGACCAAAGCGCCAAAATACCCCATTGGCCCGCAATCATAAGCGGCCAGATCATGAGACCCGAGCGTCAACCCATAGGGCACGCCTTTGAGGCGAACATCGTTGAGGATCGCCCCAAAGGTCAGGATTTTGGCGGTTAAATCGCCGGCGTGGAGCGTGATGACATCCACCGGATGCTCCGCTTTCGTGGTGCCAAAGGGCGCAATCATTCAAATGCCGTCCGAAAAGCCGCGTATAGCCCCGCCTGCACCATGTCTGTGCGGTCATAGACGGTGTGCATGGCATATTGTGCATTCAAGGCCAGCCCATAAGGTGCGCACAGGTCGGCATCGCCAATCAAAGCAATCGGTTGGCCCAGCCAATAGGGCCGCGTCGCCGCCAATTCCGCTCCGATCAACAGGCCAAGGGCCGTTGCGCGGGCACGCGCAGGGAGCAGAGCGCCCAAATAGGTTTCGGCCTCGAGCGAGGCGATGCGGTAGCTGACCTGTTCGGGCCGCGACATTGCATCCGAGACGGCATCCGTAAAGACCGCTTGGTCCAAGGCCTCGCCAGACAGGAGCGTGTCAAAACCTGCCTGCTGTGTCAGCCCGGTCATGATCAGCCCGGTTGCGACGGAACGAAACGACACGACCTCTTCCGCCGAGATATGCGCCCAAACCGTCATGCGCGCGCCGGGCAGGCATAAAACGCCATCGAATTTTGGGTTCTGGGCCACAAATCCAGCAATCGCCGCCTCCATGCCAAGGGTCACATGGCGGGGCTCTTGTTGGGACAGCGCCGGGAAATACAGCGGCGAGGTGGCGGAAAAATGCTCTGGCATCGCCAAACACGGCACCGGACGGGGCGCATGGGCAAAGCGGCCAGCGGCCACGATCGGTGTGCTGGCGGGGATGGCCCAGCCCTGCAAAATCGTTGCGAGCACGGTGTCAAACCCGGCGGTGTCGGTCGGGGCCTCTGCCTTGGCCTCGGCCAAAACCGATCCCTCTGCGTTCATGCCCCAAACGGTCAAACCGAGCGCGGTCCAATCGACGGCAATCCAGTCTGGCGTGGTCATTGTCATCCCCATGCTTTTGCCCTTGATCTCAGCGTTAGCGCGCAGAGCGATAGGGTGCAATGGTGGCGGATTAGCTTTTCAGTTCTGCCGGATATCCCGCCGCCTTCAACGCGGTGAGAATGGCCTCATCGCCTGCCTCGGAAAACACGTCAATCTCGCGCGCGTCCATATCGACGGAGATTTCAACTGTGTCGTCCACGGCCTCAAGCGCTTCGGTGATCGCGGCTTTGCAATGGCCGCAGCTCATATCGGGGACGGAAAAGACAGACATTCATTTGACCTCGTGCAGAAGGGAAAGAGGGATAGGGCGCTATGTCACGGCGTGGTGCCTTGCCCTCATGGTATCAGACTCTTACTTAACCTCTATGGACCAAAAAGCCAGAGCGACAAAAATGCACAGCACCCGTTTATCCGTCGAAGGTATGACTTGCGCCTCTTGTGTGGGCCGTGTTGAGCGCGCCTTAAACAGCACGACGGGTGTTTCAAACGCCAATGTGAACCTTGCCACAGAGACGGCGGAGGTGACATTTGATGCCCCGGCGGATGTTGCGGGGTTGGTCGCGGCCTTGGACAAGGCGGGCTATCCGGCGCGGACCGAAGAGGTGACATTTGACGTTCAGGGCATGACCTGTGCGTCTTGTGTAGGGCGGGTCGAACGTGCGCTTGCTGCGCTTGAGGGGGTGCGGGAGGCCTCTGTCAATCTGGCCGCCGAGACGGCGCAGGTGCGCTATCTGGCGGGCGTTCAGGATGTCCAGAGCCTGACCAAAGCCATTGCCAAATCCGGCTATGACGCGCGGGCGCGGATGGATCGCGAGGCCGCTCCGGTTAACCGCAAAGCCGATGAGGCACGAGTTCTACGCAAGCGGCTGGTCTTGGCCGCCGCGCTCACCTTGCCGATTTTTGTCATCGAGATGGGCGGGCATTTGATTCCGGCGCTGCATCATTGGTGGATGATGACCGTGCCGGAATGGCTTTGGCGGATGGTGCAATTCGCGCTCACATGTGTGGTGCTTGCGGGACCGGGGTGGGTGTTTTTCAGCAAAGGCATCCCGTCGCTGTTGCGCGGTGGACCGGATATGAACGCGCTTGTGGCGCTGGGATCGGGGGCCGCTTTTGCCTATTCCACCGTCGTGACCTTTTGGCCGCAAGCCGTGCCGATGGGCGCACAGAATGTGTATTTCGAAGCCGCCGCTGTCATCGTCACGCTGATCCTGCTGGGACGCTGGTTGGAGGCGGGGGCCAAGGGGCGCACGGGTGAGGCGATCCGCAAACTTGCCGGGATGCGTGCCAATGTGGCGCGGGTCGAACGCGCAGGGGCTGTGATCGAACTGCCGATTGAAGAGATCAAGGTCGGCGATGTCCTGCACTTGCGTCCGGGCGAAAAGATTGCCGTCGATGGCCGGGTGCTCTCGGGTGAAAGCCATGTTGATGAAGCGATGATTTCCGGCGAGCCGATCCCGGTGGCCAAGGCTGAGGGCGCGGCGGTGATCGCGGGCACGGTCAATGGCGAAGGCAGCATGACCTATGTCGCTGAAAAGGTCGGTGCGGATACGATGCTGGCCCAGATCATTCGCATGGTCGAAGAGGCGCAGGGCGCGAAACTACCGATCCAATCCCTGGTCGACAAGGTGACGATGTATTTCGTGCCCGCCGTGATGGCGCTGGCGGTGTTGACGGTATTGATTTGGCTGGTCGTTGGGCCGGAGCCTGCTTTGGCCCATGCTCTTGTCGCAGGGGTTGCGGTGCTGATCATTGCCTGCCCCTGTGCGATGGGGCTGGCGACGCCGACCTCGATCATGGTGGGCACTGGGCGCGCCGCCGAGCTGGGGGTTTTGTTTCGCAAAGGCGATGCGTTGCAGGCGCTTCAGGGCGTCAAAGTCATCGCCTTTGACAAAACCGGCACGCTGACACAGGGCCGCCCGGATGTGACCGATGTGGTGGTTTTAGAGGGGGATGAAGACATGCTCCTTGCCATGATCGCCGCCGCCGAGGCCCAGTCCGAGCACCCGATTGCCCGCGCCATTGAGTGCGCCGCCGAGGCGCGTGGGTTGCGTTTGCCAGAGGTCACCAAAGCGCGCGCTGTCGCTGGCCATGGGATGAAGGCCGAGGTGGAGGGCAAAGACATCCTGATCGGCAATATGCGCCTGATGAGCCGGGAAAAGATTGCCACAGATGCGTTCGAAGCGCCGTTGTCCGATTTGGCTGAGCAGGGCCGCACTCCGGTTTTGGTGGCGGTGAATGGCGTTCCCGCTCTGGTGATTGGTATCTCCGATCCGGTCCGCCCAACCTCGCGCCGGACCATCGAGGCGCTGCATGCGCGCGGGATCAAGGTTGCGATGGTGTCCGGAGACACGCGCAAAGCGGCCGAAGCCATCGCGCGTGACCTCGGCATTGACCATGTCGAGGCCGAGGTCTTGCCCAAAGGCAAAGCCAAAATCGTGAGCGCGCTGCAACAGAGTTTCGGCTCCGTCGCTTTTGTTGGTGATGGGATCAATGACGCCCCCGCCCTGGCCTCTGCCGATGTCGGCGTGGCGATTGGTACCGGGACCGACGTGGCGATTGAGGCGGCGGATGTGGTGTTGATAGGGGGCGATCCGGGGGCCGTGGTCACCGCTTTGGATGTCAGCCGCAAAACCATGGCCAATATCCGGCAAAACCTGTTTTGGGCGTTTGCCTATAATGCCGCACTCATTCCGGTTGCGGCGGGTGCGCTCTACCCCGCTTTTGGGATTCAATTGTCGCCGATGTTGGGCGCGGGTGCGATGGCGATGTCTTCGGTTTTTGTGCTTTCGAACGCATTGCGGCTGCGCGGACTGCGCGCGGCATTTTAAGTTCGGCGGCATCTTTACCTGTATTCTAGATATAGCATAAGGCGCTACATTTACACGTATAGGGTGAGTTTGGTCGCCTATCTGGTGGAAAAATGGGCCAAATTTGTACCGACGTGACATTTATCCTCTAGCGGGAGAATCCTCGATCCTATAGTTTGCTGGGAGAACTAGTAACAAGTTGCGACCATTTTTTGGGTACGCAACGGTACATCGAGCAGAAGTGAATTGGTAAAATGTTGGGCATTCAGTATTCGGTCCGCGATCTCGCGGGCAATGTAGACACAGGTACACTCCCCCTCTCTGAAAATGTTGAATCGATTTCGGTTCAGGGCGTCGAAGATATCTCTTTGAACATGTCGGCTGCCGCAGTTTCGGGGTATTCTCGTGACGGCGGAAACCTTGTTGTCGAGTTGATCGGCGGCAAGTCGATTGTTCTTGAGGGGTTCTTTGAGGGGGGCGATCACGATCTCTTTCTCTCGGAACGCGGCCTGATGACCAAGGTCGATTTCGCGGATGAAAATCAGGGTGATCTCGTCGCCTCTTACCAAGACATCGACTTGACCGGAAAATGGAGCGAATACGATCAGCTTGCTTTTCTCGATCTGGAGCGTATCGAACCGGTTGTGGCACCTCTGGCGTTTGCGGGGCTTGGTCTTGGCGGCGCGGGTGCGGCAGCAGCGGCGGCGGCTGGCGTCATTTTGATCGACGGTGGCAATGGCGGCGGCACTGGTCATGGTGGTGGCGAAGGCGACACGACCGCCCCCGATGTTTCTATCGTGACTGGCGTTGAAAGCGTTGGCGACTATGTGAACGGTGAGATTTACGACAGCGGCAGCTTTGAGATCACAGGTGGTGGTGAGCCGGGGGCCGTTGTGGAGGTCACGATCAATGACACCACGGAAACCGTCACGGTCGGTGAGGACGGCACTTGGACGGCGGTTTTTGACAGCGACGCGATTGAGACCGGCGAATACACCACCGACGTGACCGTCGTGGCCACCGATGAGGCGGGCAATTCGACAACGGTCACCGACACGCTATTGGTCGACACCGCCCCCGAAGATCTCAGCTTTGATACCGTCGAAGGCGACGATATCGTCAATATTTCTGAGGCAAGCGATGGGATTCCGGTTTCGGGTCAATCCGAGGCGGGGGCGACCGTTGTGGTCGAGCTTGAAGGTCAGTCCATCGAAACCGTGGTGGGTGCAGATGGTACATGGTCTGTCACCTTTGATGGCGCCCAACTGCCTGCGGGCACCTATGACAGCACCGTCACCGCTACCGTGACGGACATTTACGGCAATGCCGCGACCTACACCCATGACATCGCAATTGACCTTGAGGCATCGCTGTCGGTGAATGCGTCCGCGGCGGGTGGCGATGGTATGGTCAACCTGTCGGAAATGAACGGCGGTGTCGTCTTGACGGGCCTGGGGGAAGCGGGGGCTTCGGTCACTGTCACCGTGGCGGGTGTTTCGCGCAGCGCGACCGTTGGCGAAGATGGCACATGGTCCGTGACTTATGAAAGCGGCTCCCTGCCGCAGGGCAGCTATAGTGCCGACGTCACTGCCGTTTCCACCGATGCGGCGGGCAATACGGCCTCCGCGACGGGCACCTTTTCGATCGACACCGAAACCGGTGTGGCGATCAACGCGGGTCATTCGGGTGGCGACGAAACCATCAACTTGGCTGAGAGCCAGCAATCCATGAGCTTTGCCGGGACGGCCGAGCCGGGCGCGACCGTCGTTGTGACGCTTTCGGGTGTTTCCGTGACCACCGTGGCGGATGGGGCGGGGCATTGGACCGCGACCTATGCGGCGGGCAGTTTGGCGAGCGGTGAATATGACACCACCCTGACTGCCGTTGCCACCGATGCCGCAGGCAACACTGCGACCACCACAAGCACGGTTCATGTCGATACGGTTGCGGGCGACATTGCGCTCTCCGCCAACCCGATCGAAGGCGATAACGTGATCAACGCCGTTGAGGCCTCCGATGGGGTCTGGGTCAGCGGCACAGCAACCCCGAACCACACGATCACCGTCACATTGGGCGGCGTGACCCATACGGTCACCTCGACCAATGCCGGGACGTTCGCGGCCTTCTTTGCCGCCTCCGAAGTCACTCCGGGCGAATATGACACCGGTGCGTCGGCCACGATTTCCGATGCGGCGGGCAACACGAAAACTGTGCAAACCGCCGTTGAAGTCGACACGTTTGTCAGCAATTTTGCCGAGACCGCCCAGCAAGGCGGGTCAGACGGTGTGGTCAACGGCCTCGAGTCCCAGTCTGGCGTTCAACTTGCGGGAACGGTTGAGGTGGGGTCCACTGTTGTGTTGTCCTTTCAGGGCCAAAATTACATGGCCGCCGTCGATGGCGCGGGCAATTGGTCCGCGACCATTCCGGCCTCTGCGCTGCCCTCTGGCGAAGGCTCCGCCAACGTTATCATCAACGCGACAGACCCGGCGGGCAACACCGCGTCGCTGTCTGAAATCATCACTTATGACACTTTGGTCACCTCTCTGGGCCTGAGCGGAGATGCCAGCGGCGATATGTTCATCAACCTCGCGGAGGTGCACTCTGGTGCAACTTTGACCGGGTTTGTTGAGCCGGGATCGACTGTTTATGTGACCCTCAACGGCATTCGCCATCTTGCCTCCGTCGATGCGGCGGGCAATTGGAGCGTGAGCTACGCAGCTGGTGAAATTCCCGAAGGAACCTATGCCGCCAATGTGCAAATCGACGCCACCGATGCCGCTGGCAACACGCGCACCGAGACGGCGCAGGTCACCATCGACACCGAGGTTTCGTCACCCTTCGTCGAAACCGTGACGCGCGGCACGGATGGGGTGCATTCGGTCTCCGTCAGTGAGATGGGCGACGATGTGTCGGTCTATTCTCTCGATGAAAGCGGGTCCTCGACCGAGATTTCGCACACCGATTATGACCTTGGGGCGCAGACCTTGCTCAACTTTGGCAGCCATGTGTCGAACGGCGACCAGATTGTCATCGCGTTCGAAGATGTGGCGGGCAACCAGTCCGATACATTGCTCGTGCTCGACACCACAAACGAACGTCCCGATGGGGCCTATTTCGAGGTGGATATCGACAATTCCGGGCTTGATCAATTCGACCTTGGCGCGATTGATCTTCAATTCGTCAACGGCGGTGAGGTCACGCTGTCTACGGCTGATTTGGACCGGATCGTAGGCGAAGATGGCGTTTTGACCATCCATGGTGGCGCAGACGATCGCGTGGTGCTTGAAGGTGGGGCGGTGACGGGGGACAGCGCCACGATTGATGGTGCGACCTACGACATCTATACGCTGGGCGATGATCAAGTGATGATTGATCACCACATCGAAGTGGTCCTGCCGTAACGGTGAAAACAATGGGGGCGGGTGCGTTTCTGTGCCCGCACTCGCTAAGGAAGCGCGGGGGCGGGGGAGCGCGACGGGTGGTATGAAGTCTTTGGGTAAATTGAGTGCGCTCTTGGGGGCGGCAGTGTTTGTGACTGGCTGTACCGCCGGTTCGTCTGGGGTATCAAACCTGCTTGACGTCAAGCCTGTGGCCTTTTTCAAGGGCAATACAGGGGCGAAAGCCGGAACGGTTGCCGAGGCCAAAGACCCCGCAACCCCAAGCCTCTCTGCCGCCAATTCCGGTGAAGCCTCGCCCTTGATTTCTGATCTGATCGCGCGTCGTTCGGTGTTAACGCCCGGCTCCGCCTACGACACGGTCGCAACCGCCGTGCTTGCCACCTCGTCGGGTGTGGCCGAAGCCGAATTGCGCGCCTCCAAAATGCGCGCGATTGCCCGCTCTACCAATTGGATGCCGACCATCGGCCCCTCGATCACGCTCAATTCTTTGGGCGAAGTGGTCGCGGGCCTGTTGGTGGACGTCACCCTCTATGACAACGGCAAACACAAGGCCGAGCGCGAATTTGCCGCCGCCGATGTCGAAGTTTCCGCTGTGGCACTGTCGCAAGACGTCAATGACCGGCTGTATGAGGGGCTTACGCTTTACATCACCGCCGCCGAGGCTCATGAAAAATCAGGCATGGCCGAGCGTGGCTTGGGCCGAATGCAGGAGTTCAATCGGGTTGTCACTGAGCGGGTCAAAGGCGGCGCGTCGAGCCTGTCGGATCAACGTGTTGTGCGCTCGACCCTGTCTGAAATGCAGCATGAAACCAGCACCCACCGCGAGGCTGAAGACAGCGCATGGGCGGAGCTGGACACGCTGACCGGCGGCGTCAGGCTCCCGGTTCTTGATCAGGCCATGGGGATTTCTTTGCCCTCCGGCTCTGTGACGACGCTTGAGGTTCTGCGCGCCGAAGCCGAGGCCAAACGCACCATTGCAGAGGCCAAAGCACAGCGTGCCGCGATGTTGCCGACCCTCTCCGCCTCCACCCTTTTGGGTCAGAAGAACAGCACCGGAGCTGCCTATGATGGGGCGGGCTTGGGGCTTGGCACAGGCGCGGAAATGGAGGCCAGCCGTGCGCGTGAATTGGCCGCCAGCGCACAGGTCGCAAAGGCGCGTGAAACCTCCGCACGCAAAAGGGCGCGGCTCGATAGTCAACTCTCGGCCCTGCGCCGCCAAGAACGTGACGCTGCCGATTTGGTCGAACAAACCCGCGCCAATTACCGCATTTTCCAAGACCAATTCGAAGCCGGGCAAAAAAGCGTCATGGACGTGTTGAGCGTCTATGAGCAAATGATCCGCGATGAGTTGAAACATATTGATTTGAAATATGAAATTGCCCTGACCGAACTTGAGATCGCGCGTGTGTCAGGAGCACTGGCCGATGGGGTGGACATATGAGGAAAGCACCAAAACTTGCTTTTACTGTCACCTCAGCCAGGCCTGAGACTCCCGAAGATGTGTCCAATCGTCCAAAGGCCCCTTTGACCGTTCATCTGGGGTCCCAAGGCCGGGGTGCTCTGAAAACGAAAGTGGCACCTGCGGTTCATAACCCTGCGCGCGTCGTTGATCCGATGGTGGAAAAGAAACGCGCAGCGACCGAGGCGGTGCGGCGCAAGGTGGCCGACACGGCGCGTGAGGCACGGCTGCGCGAAGAGGTAGCCGAAAAGCTGCGCGCCGAGGAACGCGAGGCACGTGAAAGAGCCAAGGCACAGCGCGTTGAAAAGGCCCGCCAAGCCGCAGAAGCCGCGCGCAAACCCAAACGCGATGCGGCAGAGGTGAAAGCCGAAGCCAAGGCGCGCCAAGCGGCCCGTGATGTGCCGCCTGCTCCGCAAATGATACAGGACGAAACGGTCACACAGCACCAAGAGGCGCAGATCGCCACCCCTGTTGAACCTGCTGATATTTTCACGCAGACTCAGCAACAGGTCCAGATCCCGCAGCCGGAACCGGCCCCGCGTCTGGACCAAAGGGTGTTTTCGCGCAAGTTTCTGCAACGTGCCGAATTGGTCGCGACACTTGCCGCGCGTTTTGGTCAACGCGCGATGATCTCTGACCTGATTGAAAGCTTTGCGGATCAAACTGGCGAAGATGTCGCCCCCGCCGCCATGGCGCGTGCGATTGGCCTGACGGGCCTCTCCGCCGAAGTCACCCATCTGGCCGCGATCACGCCCAAGGCCTGGCCCGCGTTGGCTTATATGTCATCTGGCCATATCGTCCTTGTCTGGTCGCAAAAGGGTGAGGTTCTGACCGTTTTCGACCACACCGGGACCGATCACGTGGCCGAAGTGCCGCTCTATGAATTTGCGCCGTTCTTCACCGGAACCGTCGTGCGCGCCGGGAAAGCTTTGGACACACTAGCGGCCACTCATGTGCCGCTTTTGTCAAAACAGCATTGGTTTTGGGGGCAATTCGGGGCGTTCAAACGGCAGATTGGCGAGATCGCATTGGGTTCGCTCGTGGCCAATATGTTGGCCGTGGCGGTCGCTCTGTTTTCGCTACAGGTCTATGATCGGGTGATCCCGCATCAATCGCAGGCCACCCTTTGGGTGCTGGCGCTGGGCGCGGTTTTGGCCATCGCATTGGAAGCGGTTTTGAAACTCGCGCGCTCGCGTTTGATGGATGGGGCCGGGCGTCAGATTGAAATGCGGGTTCAGTCGATGTTGATGGAGCGGCTGTTGGGAATGCGGTCTGATGCGCGGCCGACAACGCCGACAGGGTTGTTTTCCGCCATGCGTGAATTCGGTTCGGTGCGTGAATTTTTCACCGCCTCGACCATTGGATCGGTCGCTGATATTCCGTTTATCTTTTTGTTCTTTGCGCTCGTGGCGTCGATCTCGGGCCCGATCGTTTGGATTTTGGTCATGGGCGCGATCATCATGGTGGTGCCCGGCTATTTGTTCCAAAAACGAATGATGCGCCTGACCCAAGAAACCCAGGGCGCATCGGCCAAATCGACGCGGCTTTTGCATGAGGCGGTGTTTGAACTCGACACGATCAAAACTCAACGCGGCGAAGATCGGGTGCGGCGGATTTGGGATGAGTTGAATCTCTTGTCTGCGGCGAAGTCGTCGGAACAGCGCAAACTCTCGGGAATGTTGACCTTTTGGTCCCAAGGCGTGCAGCAATTGACCTATGTTTTGGCCGTGGTCGCCGGAACCTATTTGGTTTTTGCCGGCGAATTTACCGTTGGGACGATCATCGCAACCGGCATCTTGACCTCCCGCACTTTGGCACCTCTGACCCAGCTTTCGGCGACGATGGCGCGGTGGACCAATGTCAAAACGGCGCTGGATGGATTGGACGCGATCGCGGACGCGCCGCAGGACAATGGCGGGGATCGCAATTTCCTCCGACGTCCACAGATCAACGGCGCATTCGTGCTGCGTGAGGCGCAGTTCCGCTATGATACAGAGGGCGCCCCGACGCTTGATCTGCCGGGATTCGACATCAAAGCAGGGCATAAAATTGCGGTTCTGGGTGCCAATGGATCGGGAAAAAGCACCTTTCTGAAACTTCTCGCCGGGCTTTATGCTCCGACGCAAGGGCGCATTTTGCTGGACGGTGCCGAGATGTCGCAAATTGATCCGCGCGACATTCGTCGCTCTGTCGGTTACCTTGGCCAAGATGTGCGGCTGTTTGCCGGGACACTGCGCGACAACCTGAATTTGGGCGGTATGGAGCGTGATGATGACCGCCTGCTTGCCGCCTTGGATTTTGCCGGGCTGGGCGCGTTTGTGCGCGGGCATCACCGCGGCCTGGACCTTGAAATCCGCGATGGTGGCGAAGGTCTTTCTGTCGGTCAACGTCAGTCGATTGGCTGGGCGCGGATGTGGCTGCAAAACCCGTCTGTCTGTCTGTTGGACGAACCGACCGCAGCTTTGGATCAGGCGCTTGAAACCGCGCTTGTGGCACGGCTCACCGAGTGGCTTTCGGGCCGCACCGTTGTGGTCGCCACGCACCGTTTGCCCATCGTCGCCCTCGCCGACCGGGCGATGGTGTTTAAAGACGGGCGATTGGTCGTAGACGGACCGCGGGCTCAGGTCATGGCGCATCTTGAAAAAGCGAGCACGCGCTGATGGCCACGTTCGACGAGATGCTTGACAAGGACATGGATCGTCCGGGTTGGATCATCCGAATTTCGGGCGTTGTGGTTGTGATCTTTTTGCTTTGGGCCGCGATTGCGCGGGTCGATGAGATTGTGCGTTCGGATGGCGAAATGATTTCGTCCTCGCGACCGCAGATTGTGCAAAACCTTGAGGGTGGGATTCTGTCCGAACTCTTGGTGCATGAGGGTCAAGAGGTCGAACAGGGTCAGGTATTGGCCAAACTGCAAGGCACGGAATTTCGGACCTCTGTCGATGATCTTCAGGAAAAAATCGACGCCTTAGAGGTGCGGCGTCTGCGGCTTGAGGCGGAGCTTGAGGGTGAGGACGCGTTTGTCGTGTCTGACGATCTTGCCACGCGGGCAGCAACAGTATTGGCCTCGGAAAAGGCGCTTTTGAAAGCGCGGGTTGGTGACTATTTGGCGCGCAAAGATGGCGCGATGGCGGTTTTGAAACAGGCGGAAACCGAGCGGTCCTTGATGGAGGACATGTTAACGAAAAACGTTGTGTCTCTGATCGAAGTGACCCGCGCCCGCAAATCCCACTCAGACGCCCAGCTCAAATACAACGAGATCGTCACGCAGGCGGAATTGCAGCGTGCCGAAGACTATTCCGACACGCTGAAAGAATTGGCCTCAGTCAAACAGGCGCTGACCTTGGCCAATGATCAACTGGGTCGCACAGTGATTGTCGCGCCGATGCGAGGCATTGTGAACAGCCTGATGGTGACGACGATCGGCGGCGTGATTCGGCCCGGTGAGGAGTTGGTTCAGATCATTCCGGTGGACGAAGATCTGTTTGTCGAAGCACGTGTACGCCCCGAAGACATTGCTCATGTGCAACCGGGCCAAGACGCGACGATCAAGCTATCCGCCTATGATTACACGATTTATGGCTCTTTGAAGGGCAAGGTTCAGGTGGTGTCGGCGGATACATTTAAAGATGAGCGCGATCCGAAGGCCGAGCCCTATTACCGGGTGACGGCGACGGTTGATCTGAGCAGTCTGACCGAGCGGCAACAACAGATCGAGATCCGTCCCGGTATGCGCGCGCAGGTCGAATTACACACCGGGTCAAAGACGTTTTTGCAATATCTACTGAAACCGCTCTACAAATCACGCGAGGCCTTTCGCGAGCCTTAGGGTTGCGCGTAGGATGACGGTATGAGCCAAGATATTCCCATACGCGACGCCGCAACGGTGGTCCTGCTGCGTCAGGACACCGAGGTGCCGCGTGTCTTGATGGGGCAGCGTGGCCATGGCGCGGTGTTCATGCCGGGCAAATTTGTCTTTCCGGGCGGCGCTGTCGATGCGGAGGATTTTGATCGTGATCCGCCCGGTCAGTTGACGTCGGTTTGCGCGCGCCGACTGGCCGCTGACTCCCTGCCTGAGATGACGCGCGCGCTGCCCAATGCGGCGTTGCGCGAGCTGCGCGAAGAGACTGGGTTGATTTTGCCGGACGTTACGGATTTGCATTTCGTGTTCCGCGCCATCACCCCGCCGGGACGTCCGCGTCGGTTTGATGCGCGGTTTTTTCTGGTGGATGCGGCACGTTTGGCCAACGACCCGGATGATTTCTCAAGAGCCGAGGACGAGCTGTCGCATTTGCAATGGGTGACACTTGCGGGCGCGCGCGGTTTCGATCTGCCCTTTGTCACGCGAGTGGTTTTGGCCGAGGTCGAGGCGGCGATGCACAAGACGTTGCCGCCAGAGCAGGTGCCGTTTTACGATCACCGCTCTGATGTGGGACAAATCCGGTCCCTGCCGTAACCCGTCACGCGTTTTCGGGCTGATTGGCGTCCTGCAACAGGCGTTTATGTTTGCGCATTTCCGTCAGAGCATCGCCAAAGGTCACAATCCCCCGCTCCTCGGCCATGCGCAGCATTTTGATAAACACTTGTGCGGTCGCCACCGTATCACCCATGGCGGTATGGCGTGCCTCGGGCGGAATTTTGACACCGAGGCGGGCGGAGATTGCATCGAGCGTGTGTTCTTGCGACTGACCAAACACGATGGCGGAAAGCAGCACGGTATCAAGCACCGGGTTGTTGAACGTCGCGCCAATTCCGGCCTCGTGGCGGCGTAGAAATTCCAAATCAAACGGTGCGTTATGGGCGACCAAAACTGCACCGCGGGCAAAGCTGTGAAGCTGTCGCCCGACCACATCAATCGAGGGCGCATCTTTGACCATGGCGTTGGTGATGTGATGAACTTCGGTGGCTGAGGCGGGGATGGGGCGTCCGGGATTGACCAGCGCGTCGAGCGTTTCCGTATTGCGGACCTTGCCATTGACCACGCGCAGCGCCGCGATTTGACAAATCTCGTCGCCTTGCGAGGGCAAAAGCCCGGTGGTTTCCGTGTCAAACACCACATAGGTCAGGTGAGAGAGGGGGGTCTCCATCACCTCTTTCGATGGCCGATGCGCTAACAGATCAAAGTCATAGCTCACGGTGCGCCGCCCATCGACCGGGGCGCGTCGCACAGGGCGCGCGGAGCGGATCGGCAGTTTCAGGACGGCACGGGAGGCGCGGCCAAATTCCGGCCAGATGTCGGTGCCATGTGCTGCAAGGATGTCGCGCCCGGTCATATCGGCCAAACCTACGTCAAGCGGCTGGGTCAGCCATGTTTCCAACCGATCAACGGACAAAGGCGCGCCCGACCATCCCAGCGCCAACATCGCGCCGCCGTCCTCTTCGCGGGAAATCAAAAACGACAATGCCCGGCCGCCGTCTTGGGTCACCAATCGGGCGATATGGGCGATCAGGGTGATGATCTGGACCGCGTCCAAGGTGAGGACAAGCGGTTCGACCACATCGGCGGTCAGGGCGGTGTCGCCTTGCGCCAATTGCGCGCGCAAAGCATCGCAAAGTTCAGAGCCACGCACCGAGGCCATCGGCCACCAATCGGCCTTTGTTGCCTCATATTCGGCGTCAAACGTGGCGATGGCCGTGGTCAGGACCTGCATTTCGCTGACCAGTGCGGTGTTCAACCGGGGATCATTGCGCAGCGTGTCATCCGCCTCACGCGCCGCCAATGTGGTCTGCAAAGAGGCCATGGATGGGCGCAGGCGATCAAACATCCGCGACAACAGCTTTTCGCGTTTCGCATGGATCGCGAGGTCGTCGGTCACGTCATCTAAACTCAACACATAAGGCGGTGTTGCGTCCCCCTCATTGGGTGCATGCATCAACCGCATCCGGGCCGACAGGATTTGACCGCCATGCCGCGTGGCCACGGTCAGAGGCAGGACATGCCCCTCGCCACCTTCGCCCGCACAAAGCCTGGCATAGGCCGAGCGGATCGGAGCGGGACGCAGGAAGTCAAAGATTTCATGGTCCAAACCGGGCGTATGATCGGCGGACAAAAGATGTGCTGCGGCGCCGTTGTAAAAGGCGATTTTATGCAGACCGGACAGCAAGACCACGCCATGCGGCATCTCGGCGGAGAGGGTGGAGAGCCGCTCTTTTTCGTCGACCAAACGGGTGGTTTCCATCGCCACGGTCTCGGCCAATTTGTTGCGGGTGCTGACGAGGTTTTCGGTCAAAGCGTGGGCGGCGGGGGCAAGATCGCCCAGGTAGCGCGCGGTTTTCTCGTTCAGCGCCTCATCGACATCGGCGTGCGCCCGCGCTAACATGCCGCCAGCCAGACGTTGGATTGGTTTGGCAACATTTTCGTCAAACATCAGCCAAATCCAGACCACCATGGCAAGAATGGCAAAGCTGGCAATCGCACCGGCAAAGATAAACCCATCGCGGGCCTCAGGCACATGCAGGCGGGCAAATCCCAGATAAAGCCCCGCCAGGACCGCCATGATCGCCCCTGCTGCCAGGCCCGCGAAGAACAGAAAGACCCGAAGCCGCAGCGACCAATGTTCAACTTTCATCTCGATCTCCCGTGATCAGCTCGGCCACGCGCGACCGCAGATCATCCATCGCAAAGGGTTTGGTCAAAAACGCGTTGGCCCCCATGGCAAGCCCCTTGCGTTGTTCGGCCTGTGAGGCGCGGGCGGACATCATCAACACCGGGGTCGCGGTCAGATCGTGGGTCATGCGCATGGATTGGCAGACCTCATAGCCGGATTTCCCCGGCAATGTGACATCCAAAATCACCAGATCGGGCTGTTGCGCGCGGATGTTGGGGATGGCTTGGGACCCATCCGCGACACGCAGGATGTCATAGCCTTCGCGCGACAGCAAAAGCTCAATGGCAATGGCGATATTGTCCTCGTCTTCCACCAAAAGAATGCGCGGTTTGCCTTGCATCTTTTACGGTCTCCCCTCCGTGGTGTTATCTCAACGCATCGCAGGCGGTGCGCAGGATCGGATTGTCGCTTTGCATGGCGTACCAATCGGCCTGTGCCAGCATCTCGTTGATCGGGCCTTTTTTAAGACCAACCAAATCGGCGCGACGGCCCAGAATGCAATCAAAAGCGGTCGGTACGATGGCCGCATCGCCGCGCCGCGCCATCAGATACATGTCGGTCAAAACCGTGCCGTCCTCAACAGTCGCCCCGTCTTTGTCGAGGGCGATAAAGCGGGTGGTGACCGGAACGAGATAGGTCCAAGGCCGCCAGACCTGGCTTTTCTCAATCGTGGTGGCCACGACTTTGCCTTCGCCAATGCCGTCCAGCGCGCGGTTGTACCACGAATAATCGCTCCAGATCGCAAAGGCCAACATGGCCGCACCTGCGGCGGCGGGCATGGCCCATTTCGGGAATTTGATCCGGGTGAGTTTTTGCAGGCCAAGGATAAATCCGGCAGCGCCGACGCCGGCGGTGATGGTGGCGATGAATTCGAGAAGCATGGGGATTGGTCCCTTCTTTCAGGTTTGGTCAACTGCGCGCGGCGGACGAGCCGAGCGAGGATTGCATGGTGCGCACGATGACGAATGCATCGCGCAAATGCGAGCGCTCAAAGGCCGGAAGGGCCGAGGGGCTCATGAAATTGTCGGGCGGGGTGCCATCGCGCACCTGCGCGGCCTGATGTTCCAACCGGGCGGTGGCGATTGTGTCATAGGCGGCAAGCAAATCCTTGCCGCCACTCTCGGAAATCACGTGGGCCTCAATCGCCGCCTCGATGCGCGCGCGGGTGTTTACGGCGGTGAATGTGCCCTGAAGCGCATAGACCCGCCCAAGATCAACAATCGGCACCACCCCGTTGTGTTTCATGTCCAAAGCATTGCGATGTTCGCCGGATTTGATCGTGGCAAAGCCGCGCAGCAGGCCCAAGGGCGGGGTGTGTTTGAGTGAATTGGCAATCATATGGGCGACAAAGATCGAGTTCTTCGCAGCGGCTTTCAAAGCCGTGTCCTGCAACGGTATGAACAGGCTGTGATCGCCTGAAATCGGTCGCAGGTCATACATGACGGAGGCCAACATTTGCGCCTCAGTGTCGGGGGCGCTGATCCATTTGTTGAAATAGCCCTCCCAAACCGACAGCTTTTGACACCACCGATCCGTGATCGCCATCATGTCGCCGGGACAATAGACATAGCCGCAGGCGTTAAGCCCGTCGCAGGTGAATTTGGCCAGCTTGCGGAAATAGGCCATATCGGTCTCTGTTGCAGCATTGTCGATGATCAAACAATTGTCCTGATCCGACACGCCAGTCTGTTCACGCCGCCCTTGCGACCCACAGGCGGCCCACAGATAGGGCACAGGAGCGGGGCCAAATTCATCCTCGGCCATTTTCAACAGGCGCCGGGTGACGATATCGGCGATGTCGGTGATCTTTCGTGTCACCACATCATGCGCCAGATGTGCGCCGACAAGTTGCATGAGAAATTCGGGCAAGCGGGCCGTGACCGCAGCCATATCGACGATGGTTTTTGCGTTTGAGAGATCAAACACCATTTGGGTTTGCGACGAGCCAAAGAATCGCGTGATGTCGGTTTGGGTGACCATGCCGACCAATGTGCCGCCCTCGACAACCGGCAGGTGACCGATGTGATTTTCCAACATGACATGGATGACATCGGTGCCAAGCGCGCCGGGGTCCAGGGTGATCGGATCGCGCGCCATGATGGTGGAAACGGGCAGGGTGGTATCAAGGCTGTCGGCCAAAACTTTGTTGGTCATATCGCGCACAGTCACCAAACCAGTCAGCCGGGCACCTTCGGTCACCGCCACAGAGGAGACCATGTGATCGCGCATCATCCGCGCGCAATCGGAGATTGTGGTGGTCTCTAAGCAGGTCACAGGCGCATGGGCCATCAGGTCGGAGACATGTTGGGTCATCAGCCCCGTGGCGACTTTGGGGCGGGCTTGGCCACGGTTGAAATAGCGGGCAAAGGCCGGGTTCGCGGCCACTTCGGTTTTGAACGCCTCCGGTGTGAGTACCAAAACCGTGCACTCGGAGGCGGCGGTCGCGGTCGTCGCCGCATGCCCGTCGCGCAACAAGCCACGTTCACCGAAATGGTTCGATTTTTGCAACAGCGAGACCTGTGCGCCGTTGATGTCGGTGATCTCAACCGCACCTTCCTTGATCAGATACAGCCCCTCAAGCAACTCGCCATGGGCATAGATCACTTCGCCGTCGTTAAATTTTTTGCGGGAAAAGGAGGTGGACAGCTCCGCCAACTCACTTTCGGGCAAAACATCGTAGGGGTGGGTGGTGTGGAGAAAGCTGATGATCTTTGCGGTGGTTTCCATCGCGACTGTCCAAAGTAAAATTGAAAGAGGCGCGAAAGCCACTGGCCCCCGCGCCCCTGTACTATGGCGACGGGCCAGCCCTGAGGCCAGCCCGAAACCCAAAGTTTAGTGATCGACCGCCTGGCCAGCACCGCGCGGGATGCGGATGCTTTCGACCAGTTCCTGGATCTCTACCGGCGGCTCTTCTGTTGCATTCGAGACAATGTACGCAACCGCAAAGTTGAGGATTGCACCGACGGCTCCGAAGGAGGTCGATTTGATCGACAAGATCATCGGATCAGCGTCAGAGAAGGACGCCGTCGAGGCCACGAAGAACCAGCCCTTGTGCAGGAAGATGTAGACGATGGTCACAACCAAACCGGTGATCATGCCCGCAACCGCGCCCTTGTTGTTGATGCGCTTTGAGAAAATGCCCATCATCAACGCCGGGAAGATCGACGCCGCCGCCAAACCAAAGGCCAGAGCCACCGTTTGCGCTGCGAAGCCCGGAGGGTTCAGGCCCAGGTAGGTTGCCACTGCGATCGCCACAGCCATTGCGACCCGAGCGGCCAAAAGTTCGCCCTTTTCGGAAATGGCTGGGTTGATCTGCGACTTGATGAGATCGTGCGACACAGCCGATGCGATGGCCATCAAAAGACCTGCGGCGGTGGACAGAGCGGCGGCAAGACCGCCAGCGGCCACCAGCGCAATCACCCAACCCGGCAGATTGGCGATTTCCGGGTTCGCAAGCGTGATGATGTCGTTGTTCACGGTGAACTCATTTGCGTTCTTGTCGGCCACATAGTTGATCAGGCCGTCACCGTTTTTGTCGTCAAAGCCCAAAAGACCGGTCAGTTCCCAGTTTTTGACCCAATCCGGACGCGCCTCATAGGCAAGCGGCGCTTCGGTTGTGCCATTCGGGTAGACAGTGTCGATCAAGTTAACGCGTGCCATAGCACCCACAGCCGGAGCGGTGAGGTACAAAAGCGCGATGAACACCAAGGCCCAACCGGCAGAGGAGCGTGCATCAGACACTTTCGGCACGGTGAAGAAGCGCACGATCACGTGCGGCAGACCCGCGGTCCCGATCATCAAAGACATGGTGAAGAGGAACATGTTGAGGGTCGTGTCAGTCTGTTTGGTGTATTCGGTAAAGCCCAAATCACCCAACATGCCATTCAGCGTTTCCAACAGCGGCAAGCCGGAGGATTTCGCATCCGAGAACAGGCCCAGCGGCGGGATCGGATTGCCGGTGAGTTGCAGCGAGATGAAGATCGCCGGGATGGTGTAGGCGATAATCAACACGACATACTGTGCCACCTGTGTGTAGGTGATGCCCTTCATGCCGCCGATAACCGCATAGAAGAATACGATGGCTGCACCGATCAACAGGCCGGTGGTGTTTTCCACTTCGAGGAACCGGGAGAAGGCCACGCCCACGCCGGTCATCTGACCGATCACATAGGTCAGCGATGCGGTGATCAAGCAGATCACAGCCACGGTGCGTGCCGTTTGGCTATAAAAACGGTCGCCGATGAATTCCGGAACCGTGAATTTGCCAAACTTGCGCAGGTAAGGGGCAAGCAACATGGCGAGCAACACATAGCCGCCGGTCCACCCCATGAGGTAAGCAGACGTGTTGTAGCCGCCAAAGGAAATGATGCCGGCCATCGAGATGAACGATGCAGCAGACATCCAGTCCGCGCCGGTGGCCATGCCGTTGAGCACAGGGTGAACACCCCGGCCCGCCGCATAAAATTCAGATGTGGAACCCGCACGGGCCCAAATCGCGATGCCGATGTAGAGCGCAAAGGTCGCGCCCACAACGATCAGGTTGAGGGTAAACTGGTCCATTCCATGCGCTCCTTATTCGTCGACGCCGTGTTCTTTGTCGAGTTTGTTCATTTTTATCGCGTAGGTAAAAATGAGCACCAGGAACACGAGAATCGAGCCCTGTTGTGCAAACCAAAAGCCAAGATCCGTGCCGCCGATCTTGATGCCCGCAAGCATCGGGCGCAGCAGGATGCCAAAGCCAAAGGAGCAGATGAACCAAATCACCAGCGAGATGACGATGATCCGCTTGTTTGCGGCCCAGTAGGCATTGTTTTCTGAGTTGTCCGCCATGTGCGGTCCTCCCTTTTGTCCCCGACCCATGCGCACCCTGTTCCGGGCAGCATCGTGGGTCCTTTACGTTACGGGTCCCACCTCCTCGTGGGGCCCGGCTCCCTTCCCAGATGGATCAACACGGGTTGTGCGTGCGATCCGGGACCTGTGGCACCGCCCCTCATTTGGTGGGGGCGATGCGTTACTCTACCATATCTGCGTAAAATTCACGCAGTTTTTTGATACAACGAATTGCTGATCAATTCCTCGACGACGGCGGGTTCGGCGA
>ERZ1673962.177-NODE-177-length-53825-cov-36.291705_pt1 | contig 53825 bp, 54 predicted proteins | sample MGYA00580188_ERZ1673962 | MGnify/ENA primary metagenome ERZ1673962 (study PRJEB41334, sample SAMN05608104) | rock metagenome | biome: terrestrial subsurface; feature: shale formation; material: shale | place: USA: Pennsylvania ... | reverse complement strand
GTAAAGTGGCCTGACTTAAACAAACTGGTCTCCGATGAACTCGGGGCGATTCATTCCTTTAACTTGAACATCATAATGCATCCCCAAAAATAAACAGGTATTAACCAATAACCCTAGCATTAAGTAATAAAAAGCAATAGGCGTGTTTTGCAACGTTATTTTTCGCCACAAAAAAAGAATCAAAATAGTTGTGAGATCAAATATGAAATAATCTTTATAAGTAGAAGTTTCGAGGCTTAAAAATGCACTTAGAAAATACGAGATCATCATTATAAATGAAATATGCAGTAAGCTTTTATCTTTTTTATTAATGCTCGAAGAAAGGTTAAATAGAAAAGCGATTAAAAATAGCCACAATATAAAATTACCTAAATTCTCGCCAACTTTAACAAGTAGCCATAATAGATCCGTCATTATAGGCTTTTAAACTCAGCGCGAGATCTAAATAAACGACCTTTAAGTTTCATTAGCCCTAAAAAGTCTTTATTGATAAAGAAAACAGCTATCATCATGAAATCCATCAGATTAATTCCCAAAGAATAAAATGACCAGAACCACCATGGTGAGCTGTTACTAAAAACAAGTACATCCAGATGCATGCCAAAAAATAACAGTGAGTTTATGCTTAGCCCTAATAATAGATAAGAAGATATAATGCTTTTACTTAAGAAGTTACTTACAACCAAAATAACCAAAATAGTCATTAGGTCGAAAAGTAAGAGTTGCATGTAAGAAATATTTTGAATATCAATAAACAAGCTTGAAGAATATGAAACTGACATAATTAGCGACAGCCATAATGCCTCTTTTTTGGGTTTATTTATACTCGTTACTAATGAGTATAAAAAAGCCATTAAAAAACCCCATTGAACAAATGCACCTAGGTAAAGCGATACATATGGGTTGAGCAAGAAGTCATCCATTTGAAACACCGCTTTTATCTATTAGTGTTATGGTCTTTGTATATCGATTTATATTTACGGGATCTAGGTTTATTACCAAAGAAGCTATCATTAATATGTCAATTAAATTTATAGAAATAGAGTAAAAACTCCAAAACCACCACTCTTGAGTATTCCCAAGAATATATAAATCATAATAAATAAAACCAAATAATACACTATTTATGGTTAAGCCTGTAATGATGAGATATGCAGGTAAAGAGGGAGTGACTAAAGCTTTTTTAATCGCAAGAATAATAAAAGCAATGGTTAAAAAATCGTAAAATATCCAATTGAGATAAACATGTTTTACTATGTATAAATAATCACTTAATACATATGAGCACAGCATTATTACAGCTAAATATAGGGAGGATTTATATGGCGTATTGATACTTTTAACTAAACAATACAGAAAAGCCATTAAAAAGCCCCACTGAATGAATGCGCTTACATATTCACCAAGGGTATAGCTTATATACATGTTTATGAAAAATTGTTTTCAGGTTGAATATTTGAGCCTTTGAAGAATTTGTTTTTTAATTTATGAAGACCAAGGAAGTCTCTATCTACAATTAGAACAATGATCATAATTAAATCAATAAGATTAACTGTAAATGTGTAAACATCCCAAAAAAACCAAGGTTCTTGATTCTTATATACATACATATCTAAATACATACATAAAAAGAAAATAGAATTTATCGATAGCCCCAGAACTAAATATAAAAAAGAAGGTGTTGTTTTTCTGATAAAAATATAAACTAAGATCAGGCCTGCAATCGTTGCAAAGTCATATAAAGCCCAATCAAGATACAGTGTGTTTTGAATAGACAACCAAGTAAAGAAGTAATCAGATAAGGTATAAGATACCATCATCACAAATGAACTGAGCAATAGGGTTGTACCTCTTTTTACTTCTAAAGTGTATACAAACACATTAAAGAAAAAAGCCATTAAGAAACCCCACATCAAAAAAGCGGATAGGGAGAACAACCCAAAAAACTCAGTTAAAAACATCAAAGACCTTAATTATCACTTTGGTTTGACAGGAACAACAATAGCACCGCCTCGCTGAAGATCTGCACCTGCAGCATTCATTGCCTCTTGAGAGATACTTACTGTATCAGATTGTAGGGTTTTAGGGCTAGCAGTTTGTTCCATTGCAGGCTTTAATTGTTGCGTTTTATTGTATGCTTGCATTTGTACTTGGCTGTTCGCTGAAATTTGCATGTGATTAATCCTTTTGAGTATTAAATTTATTATTGGCGCAAATTTAAATCACACCACCTGAAGCAGTTACTAAATAACTGCAGTAACGCATTGCCTACGTTGTTTAATTGACTCAACAACACGCTACAGAATAATAAAAGCAAACGATATGCCAACTTTAAATTAATAGTATATTAATTAAAAAATTATTTTATTTTACTCAAAAAAAAACGCATCGGGGTCACCGTGCGTTTTTTATCCTAGGGATTGCTCAAGCCACGTTTTTACAGGGGATCTCCATGCTATTACTTGGCTTTAACATATATTCCATTGCGACTTCATCACAGTTTTCTTTGCGTAAACATAGCTCGCAATCTTTCATTACTTTTTCAGGTAGGCTCTCTTTATTACAGAAACTAAACCGCTGATTTTCGAAAAAGTCAGGTACACGAGTCAGAACAATGACACGATTAAGTGCCAACTTTTTAGCTTTCACTAATAAGTGTTCAACCAGTTCTCGTCCCTGCCCCGTTACTGCGCTTTTAGGATCAATGCCTAATGAACGTATTTCAGCTAATCCTGTGTCGTAAATATAAAGTGAAGCACAACCCGATACCTGACCGTCTATCTCGGTTACGGCAAACTCATTAATTGAGTGCACCATATCACTTTTAGCTCGCGGTAAATTTTCGCCGACTGTTGCCCAGTGCTGTACGAGTTTAGCAATTGCTTCTACGTCATCTAAGTTGGCATCACGAACCGTTATTTGCTGTTTTTTTTTCGCGTCTTTCACCGCTTTGCTTACTTGCTCTAATGATGTACCGCCAAGCGCTTGGCGTGCTTTTATACAGGCGTCAATTTCAAGTACCGGATACACGTCATCTTCAAACACTGGATTTACTGATTTATACTGCTCTAGTGAAAGCTCCTCTAACGTTTTACCTTCACTAATAGCTAATTGTACCAACACCCCAACAATATGATGCCCTTCTCTGAACGGTACACCTTTAGCCACTAAATAATCAGCAAGTTCGGTTGCATTCGCGTGGCCACCTTTTGCCGCTGCAAGGGTTTTATCTGCTTTAACTTTTATACCTTTAATACACGCTTGTGCCATATGAATACACGCAAGCCATGTTGGCATGGCATCAAAAATGCCTTCTTTGTCTTCTTGCATGTCTTTATTGTAGGCAAGCGGTAGTGCTTTTAGAGTCATCATCATTGCGCTAAACGCACCAAACACCCGGCCAGTTTTACCACGAATTAGCTCTAATGCATCTGGGTTCTTTTTCTGCGGCATCAAAGATGAGCCCGATGTAACATTATCAGCCAGTTCGATAAACCCAGCTTCTCCTGAGTTATAAAAAATTAAGTCTTCAGACATACGCGATAAGTGGATCATAGAGATAGACGCGCAGCTTAATAGCTCAACCACAAAGTCACGATCAGATACACCATCAAGGCTGTTTTTAGTCGCGCCAGTAAATCCTAGCCCTTGTGCAAGTGCATGGCGGTCAATCGGGTATGCAGTGCCTGCAAGAGCGCCACTGCCGAGTGGGCAGTAATTCATTCGTGCTTGGGCATCTTGTAATCGACTTTCATCACGCTCAAGCATTTCTACATAAGCCATACACCAATGGCTAAATAACACCGGTTGTGCACGCTGTAAGTGGGTATAACCTGGTAATATTGTGCCAAGTTCACGTTCAGCTAAGCCAATAAACTCTGCTTTAAGTTGCGCAATCGCTTTTAAAATATGATCGGCGGTATCGCGGCACCAGAGTCTAAAGTCGGTAGCAACTTGGTCGTTACGGCTTCGGCCTGTGTGTAACTTTTTAGCTAAATCACCTACTTTTTCAATTAGTGCAGCTTCAACATGCGAGTGAATATCCTCTGCACCTGAGGTAGCTACAGCCATTGGCTCTGCTTTTACCTCTTCAAGTAATTCATATAATGCCGATACCAGCTTTTGGTGTTCGTCATTAGATAACACGTTGACTTGTTCAAGTGCGCCAGCCCATGCAACAGAGCCAATAATATCTTGCTCTGCTAATTGATAATCGAAGGGAAGTGAATCGTTAAATTGTTTAAACGCTTCATCTGGACCCGTAGAAAAACGCCCGCCCCATAATGCCATGAAATCTCTCCAAACCCGATAATAGCCCCTTAATTTCAAGGGGCATAAAAAATTACTTTTTAGCTAATGCTGAAATTCTGCTTGATAGTGAGAATAAACGAATAAAGCCTTCTGCGTGCGATTGGTCATAAACATCGTCTTCACCGAAAGTAGCAAAATCTTCGCTGTATAAACTGTTAGGTGATTTTTTCTGAACCGCTGTTACTTGCCCTTTATAAAGTTTAAGTACCACTTCACCTGTTGCTAACGTAGAAAGCGCTTCTGCACCGGCTAAAATAGAATCTTTAAGCGGCGTAAACCAACGACCGTCGTAAACTAAATGCGAAAATTCACCACCGAGTACCTCTTTCCATTTACGGCTTGACTTATCAAGAACGAGCTCATCAATTGCTTGAAGCGCAGCCATGATCACTGTACCGCCTGGTGTTTCGTAACAACCGCGTGATTTCATGCCCACTAAACGGTTTTCTACAATATCAACACGACCAACACCATGCGGGGCAGCTATGTCGTTTAGTTTAACTAAACAGTCGTAAGGCTTTAATTGTTCGCCGTTTACAGCAACCACTTCACCTTCTACAACTGATAAAGTGACATGCTCAGCTTTATCGGGCGCTTGCTCTGGTGAATTAGTCCATGTCCATACTTGCTCACTTGGCTCACACCAAGGGTCTTCAAGTTCACCGCCTTCGTGAGAAATATGCCATGCGTTAGCATCACGACTGTAAATTTTAGTTGCTGACGCAGAACATGGAATGTCACGTTCAGCTAGGTAATCAAGCAATGATTCACGGCTTGATAAATCCCACTCACGCCATGGCGCAATCACTTTTAAATCAGGTGCGAGTGCGGCAAAACATGACTCAAAACGTACTTGGTCGTTACCTTTACCCGTACAGCCATGAGAAAGTGCATCGGCACCTACTTTACGTGCAATTTCAACTTGCGCTTTAGCAATGATTGGACGCGCCATAGAAGTACCAAGTAAATAAGTCCCTTCATATATAGAACCCGTTTTAAGCGTTGGGTAAATATAATCGCTTACCATCTCATCTTTTAAATCAACCACGTAACACTCAGATGCACCAGACGCTATAGCTTTAGCTTCTACGCCTTCAAGTTCTTCAGCTCCTTGGCCAACATCGGCAACAAAGGCAATAACTTCACAGCCGTAGTTCTCTTTTAACCATGGCACGATAGCCGATGTATCAAGACCACCAGAATAGGCTAAAACGACTTTTTTAATTGAACTCATAGGTGTTCCTTAACAAAATTTGGATTTAACAATGTAACTAATAGCGCATTTTGCGCATGCATGCGGTTTTCTGCTTGCTGTATAATTTTTGATGCAGGGCCATCCATTACCTCAGAAGTAATTTCAAACTCACGGTGTGCCGGTTGGCAATGTAATACCGTAGTTGCACCGGTTTTTTCTAACAATGCCTGGTTTAATTGATAAGGCATATATTTTTCTTTTACTTGCTCAAGAGGAGTTGTATCCCCCATTGATACCCAGGTATCGGCGTAAACAACATTAGCGCCTACTGCAGCCTCAACCCTGTCACTTACCATTACAGAAGCGCCATTCATCGCTGCTATTTGCTCTGCTTTTTTAAGTACTTGCGAATCAGGTGAGCTGCCTTTTGGTGTTACAGCGACAAAGTCTGTTCCTAAAGTAGCGGCTAATAGCATTAATGAGTGCGTTACATTATTGCCCTCACCTAGGTAGGCAAGCTTTAACTGGCTAACATCACCATGTACTTCTTGTAGCGTTAAAAAATCAGCTAATGCTTGGCATGGGTGATATAAATCACACAAACTGTTAATCACAGGAACGGATGAATACTCACCGAGTGTCGTTAACGTACTGTGCTGATTAACCCGCGCAACAATCCCGTCTGCCCAAGTCGAAATATTTAAGGCAAAATCTTTTATTGATTCGCGGGCGCCCATTGCACCATTTTGTTGGTCAAGGTATACCGCATGGCCCCCTAAACGGTTTATACCAATATCAAATGAAAGGCGAGTACGTAAACTTTGCTTTTCAAACAAAGTAACCACTGACTTACCAGCTAGCACTTGGCTATACTTTGCAGGGCTTTCTTTAATATCTTGCGCTAATTTTAATAAATTTAGTGCGCCTTGTTGGTCTAATTCTAGACCCGTTAAAAAATCTTTAAACATGTTCAACCTATGGTGTTACTTTAGTTCCGACATGCTCGCCTTGCAGCAAAGCAGTTAAGTTTTCTGGCTTTTGCCAGCTGGAAATGTACACACCGCGTCGTAAATGTTGGGCAGCGTGAAGACTGGTCTTAACTTTGACCTCCATCCCGCCCACAATTACTCCCTCTGCAATTAAAGTATCAATGTGTTTTGTGTCAAGTTGATGTAAAGGCTGCTTATTGGCATCAAGTACCGCTTCCACATCCGTCATAAAAATAAGTTCGCCGTTTAAATTACTCGCAATCGCTGCTGCTGCTTCATCGGCATTAACGTTGTATAACAAGCCCTGCTCATCAAAGCCGATAGAACTGATGATTGGTAACCGGCCAGCACTGAGTAAATCATTAATAATAGAATCAGCATTGTTGTGACATTGACCTACTTGACCCAATGCTTTTAATTTTTGCGAGGCGGTGATCCCTGCTTCATATAAACTTAACCCCACCGGCTTATGACCAACATTAATTGCTTGCGCCATGAGTTGTTTGTTTGCCGCACCCGCAAGGGCTCCAACAATATAAGGCATCTGTTCTTTAGGGCTAATACGTAAACCTTGGTGTTTAGCACTGGCAAAACCAGCCTCTTTTAACCAGCTATCAACTAATGAGCCACCGCCATGCACAATGACAAATTGTGCATCATGTTGCTCATTAAGAACCTCAAAAAGCGCTTTAGCGGCATTTTCAGTATTGAGTACTGCGCCACCGAGTTTAATAACCCACGTTTTACTGCTCATTTAAACGCTCCTACTAAGCCTGTAGTGTGAGGCAAACCCATTGACAAATTAATACATTGCAGAGCCTGACCAGCTGCCCCTTTTAATAAGTTGTCAATTGCTGCCATTACTATTAACTGTGAGCCTTGCTGCTGCCACGCAATATCTACATAAGGTTGTTTAGCCACCCCTTTAATCGAAGGGATTTTGCTGCCAAGCAAACGAATTAATGGCTCATCCGCTAAGACTTGATACGCTTTAGCTACTTGCTCACTGGTCACACCCGGCTTTAATTGCACATAAATAGTTTCTAAAATACCGCGCGGGAAATTACCTAAATGAGGAGTAAATAACACCTCATGACATAGGTGCTGTTGTATTTCAGGCCCATGACGGTGATTAAACAAACCATAGGGTGCAAGTGATACCTCACAAAAATGCGTACCGATGCTGGCTTTTCGCCCTGCGCCAGTTACGCCAGAAACCGCATTAATAATAATTTTTTCATCACTCAACAAGCACGCTTGTTGCAGAGGCTTTAATGCATTTAATGCAGCCGTTGGATAGCAGCCAGCAACAGCAATTAACTGAGCATCAGTAATGGCTTTACTATTCCATTCAGCAAGACCATAAGCCGCTTGATTAAGTAGTTCTGGATGTTGGTGTTCAAAGCCATAATAAGTAACGTAATCATCATTACTTGCAAGACGATAGCCACCAGAAAGGTCAAATACCTTTTTGCCCATCGCTAAAAACTGAGGCGCTAAATCCACACTTACTTTATGATCGGTGCACAGACAAACGTAATCTGCTGAATGAGTGATATCAGCAAGTGCATGTTCATTTAGTGGCTGCAAAGGTAAATCAAGTAACCCTAAATGCTCAGGATACAATTCACTAAGCAATTTATGTTTATCTAAACTTTGCGCTGATACATAACAGCCAGTTAGTGAAAGCGTTGGATGTTTTGCTACTAAGCTAGCCAGTTCTGCGCCGCTGTAACCGCTGGCACCTATAATTACTACGTTCATTATTTACTCTTTATCTAAAATTAGTGACCACATTCCATGTTGTTTGTTTACACTAGGGTCTAACCCAGCCAAACAGATTAAATTTATGAGTGATAACTATCGTCGTATTATTTTCATGGCGTAACTTTAATATATTTATGCTTAAAAAGTGAATTGATATTCATCATAAATACTTTTATATTGTTATGCAATTAAAATGAATACTTATTTTGGAATTTTTTATGTCTCTGCCGTCATTTATTTCGATGTACCAGCAATTGATTGCTGCCCCCTCTATCAGTGCCATTGAAGATCATTTATGCATGAGTAATAAAAGTGTCATTGAATTGCTAGCGCAATGGTGTGAAAGCTTAGGTTTTAACTGTGAAATAATAGAGTTAGAAGGCAACAAAGGTCGCTACAACTTATTAGCAAAACGTGGTCAAGGCGACGGCGGTTTAATGCTAGCAGGCCACACTGATACAGTGCCATTTGATGATAGTCGTTGGAATCACAACCCATTTAAATTAACTGAGCAAGATAATAAACTATATGGCTTAGGTAGCATTGATATGAAAGGTTTTTTTGCTTTTGTACTGCAGGCTATTAGCGAGCTTGATGAAAAGCAACAAACACAACCAATTTTAATATTAGCCACCGCAGACGAAGAAACCACTATGGCTGGCGCACAACAAATCTGTAAGCACCCAAATTTAAAGCCAAGTCGCTGTATTATTGGTGAACCTACTGATATGACTCCGGTATTTACTCATAAAGGTCATATGAGTACAGCAATAAGAGTTGTCGGCCGTTCAGGACATAGCTCAGATCCCGAACGGGGTCTTAACGCCATCGAAGTGATGCATAAAGTGATTACAAAATTGCTAATCTTAAAAGAACAAATTAAGAATAAATATTCAATAAATCACTTTGAAATTCCTCACCCAACGCTCAATTTAGGTAATATTCATGGGGGCGATAATGCAAATCGGATTTGCGGTTGCTGTGAAATGCACATTGATATGCGCCCTCTTCCTGGCTTAAGTGTACAAGAGCTACAAGCATTGCTGCTTGATGCAACCTACGATATAAATCAGCAATACCCTAATTCGGTCAGTGTGATTGATTTACATGAGCCAATTCCAGCATTTACAGGAAGCACAGACAGCGCGTTAGTTAAACTAGCCGAAAATATAGCAGGGCAAAAAGCAGTGGCTGTTAATTACTGTACTGAGGCACCATTTATACAACAACTGGGTTGTGAAACCATCGTCATGGGACCGGGTTCAATTAACCAAGCGCATCAGCCCGATGAATATTTAGCGATGGAAAAAATAAAGCCTTCGCAACAAATTATCAGCAACCTCATAAAGGCGAGTTGCTTTTAATCAGTAACAAAAAAGACGCTATTAAGCGTCTTTTTTATAGCATTTATATTTAACCTGAACTCTGAATAATAAATCTATCTCAAGCAGCTATTTTTAGCGCTAACTGCGTTGAATTTACTTGCAATAGGCTAGCTATTGACGCGTAAGTTCGCCTTGTTTTCACTGAAAATCTCTGGCTAGAGAAAATAAACATAAATATCATCTTTGATTCAATATGTTAGTAAATCTCTAAACCAGAGTTCAGGTTAGTTACATATATTTTCGTAAATACTTTTTAAATACAGGGTCGGTTTGAGCTAGTTCTTTCTGCTCTTCTAATATCTCTTTTAATATTGCACCTGATGTAAGCGGATTCGCAAGCACCACTCTAAATACCACGGTTGGTTGGTTATCATATTGAACTGGCGTTAAACGTGTACGCGATACAAACGAGCGACCTGATTCACGTTGACGTTTTTGCATGCTTGCAGTAAAACGATTAAGCGCGGCAAAGATATCTAAACGGGTTTGTGCGTCGGCCTGTGCTATCGCATTTTTAATTTGCTTAGGGACATAACGATAAGTTAGCAAACATAGCTCAGGTTCTGATATTAATTCAAAGTCTTCATCTGCTTTTATCAAACCAGCAAAGTAACGTGCTTTTTTAATACTGCGATCGATAAGCATTTCATAGCCTTTACGACCAATAACACGTAAGCAAGCATGCACTAACATCGCCATACCAGGGCGGCTCCCCTCAAGGGTATGGCTGCCTAAATCTTTAGAGCCTTTACGTAAAATATATTCAGCATGATGCTCTATGGCATCAGTTGCAGCAGGGTCTTTAAACAGCACCAAACCTGCTCCCATCGGTACATACATTTGTTTATGCGCATCAATGGTGATTGAATCTGCATGCTCAATACCTTTTAAAAGGTGCCTATGGGTATTAGAAAGTAAAGTAGCTCCGCCCCACGCCGCATCAACATGAAAGTGGCAATTAATCTCTTGTGCTAAATTAGCCATGTCTTCAAGTGGATCGATATTACCAGTTTCAGTCGTTCCGGCTACACCAATAATTGCCATCACTTTAATGCCTTGCGCTTCAAGCTCTAGCGCTTTTTCTCGCATAGCAGCTACATCAACTTTATTATCAGCCGATGTTTTAATACCAATTAAATTCTCACGGCCAATACCTAATAAATCAACCGATTTGCCTAATGAGTAATGACCTCGCTCAGAGATTAAAACCGCCAGTCCTTTGTAACCATAGTGGAGCATTCCCGCCACTAAACCTTGTGCAGCAATGCCTTTAAAGTTGCCATCTGCTTTCAATAAGCGGTTGCGGGCAATCCAAAGTGCTGTAATGTTAGCTACTGTGCCACCAGAGCAAAATGCTCCTAAAGAGGTTTTTGCACTGTGCATCCATTTAGAATAAAAACCATCACTTTGGCTATAAGCTAAATGATGCATCATTCCTAAAACTTGACGCTCTAATGGGGTAAACGCTTTTGAGGTTTCTATTTTTACAAGGTTTTGATTTAGCCCAACCATTAATTTCGATAACGGCAGTAAAAAATGTGGCAGAGCAGATGTCATGTGACCAATAAAGCTTGGCGCTGCGGTATGTACAGAATGAGCAACCAGCTGTTCCATAATATCTTGGGCATAGCAAGACACAAACGTTGGCTCTTCAGGGATAGCCGCCGATTGAAAATCTTTTTCTATTTCATGTAATGGTTTTTCAATTGCCGCGATATTTTCGTTTAAGAAACCTGCTAAATTACTCGAAATTTCAAGCTCTATTTTGCTCAAAGTTGAGTCAGGGGCCTCTGGAACGGTAAATATCCGTTTGAGGCTTTCTTTAGAGGCGACGGCACAACGCTTTTGATCCATCTTCATACCTAGTGTGTGACTAAAACACCTGTTAGTTTGTAAAACACGCTAATTTAAGGTGTTTTTAAGCAACGGCATTTCTAAAAAATTGCGCTAACTTTACTGCAATATGACAAAAATGTCTCGTTTTAAGCCATAAAAGACAATACAAAATAGATAACATTTCACTATTTTTTATATTTAGTACAAAGGGTAATTAAAATATTGGGCATTTATAATTTTTAAGTATAATAAATCTAACAAAAAATAAGGATGTTGCATGCTAAAAGGAAATCTAAAATTAACTCGGTTGGCGCTCGGTACCGTCTTTTTTTTAGTCAGCTTAATAATTTACAGTTACTACACCTACACTGCCATCAATAATGATGTTATACGCAGCATTGATAATCGTTTATTAAATGCAGCCACCAGCGTAAAGTACATTTTAGGTAATGATTATCACGATAAAGTAGCGCAAGAAATTAGCTTTTCAAGCTATCAAAATAAAGCCGACCAGCTTTCGGCATTGGCCAATGATTTAAATATAGATTATTTATATTCAATGGTACTGATTGATGAAAATGTTTATTTTACTGCCTCTAGCTACACTCAAGATGATCAAAATAACGGTAAAGTTACTCAGTTTTTAGATCTTTATCCCGAAGCCACGCCAATAACTATGGCTGCATTTTTATCAACGGCCCCTATTTTTGAAACCTCAACAGCGCATCGCGGCCATTCTAAAACAGTATATATTCCTCATCTGGCAAAAAATGGCAGAACCTATATTACAGCTGCAGATATTAGCGTTGATAAAATTAGCAATGCGTTAAAAACAGACTTATATCAATCTATGTTTCATTTTTGCTGCGTAATTATTATTTTATTAATAGTTTATACTCTTTATTACTATGGAGTACGTCGTTCATTAATGAGCGACCATGCAAGCGGATTCGAAAATCATATTGCCTTAGAAAAACGGCTAAAAAAAAGCAATGAACATCATTTACAAATTGCGATTATTTTAGTGAACGAAATTGATAATATCAGCCGTTTTTTTGGCACAAAAACAGCCGATGAAGTGATGAAAAAGCTGCTCACTCACTTTAAGCAGCAAGCCCGTTTGCACGCACGTATTTATCGTATTGCAACTAATAAACTCGCTATTTTGACTGATAAAGAAACTCCCTTTGATGAGCTATATAGCATTATTCAATCCCATAATAAAAATACACCTTTTATTACAGACCCATTTATTTATATTACGCTCAACGCTGGAGTGGCAAGAGGGAATAAGTCATTACTGCTTAAGAATGCTCATATTGCGTTACTGCAATCTAAGCAGGGCGATCAGAGCATAGTTAACTACTGTGAGGCAATTAATGACGCTAAATCTCTATATTTATATAATGTTGAAATAGCAAAAGAAATTCGTGAAGCATTTGATGCTCATCGTGTTGTTCCTTACTTTCAGCCGGTTATAAATACTCATACCGATGAAGTTATTAGGTATGATTGCTCACCGAGAATAGTCACTTCACAAGGGGAGATTTTAACCCCTGATACCTTTGCAAATGCACTAAATAGACTGCGTATGAATGGCATGTTAACCCATGCACTGTTTACTCAATGTGTTTCACGTTTTCGTAAATCAGCAATTTGTTGGGAGTTAACGCTGTGCGCTGAAAACATTGCAGATCCCACTATTTATGATCATATTGCGTATGAGCTTCATCGCTACCCTAATCCTGAAAACATTACTATTTCGATTTTAGAGTCGCAGGTTATTTCACATTACTATGAAATAAAGTCATTTATCGCAATGGTAAAAAGTAAGGGGGCAAAGGTGGTGATGCACTGCTGGGGTAATGAGTTTATTAATACTCTTAATACTTTAAAAGTGGAGGTTGATGGTATAAAACTCGATGGTGCAATCACAAAGCAGCTATTAAATGATGCAAATACGTCGCTATTTATATCCTACATCACTGATATAGCCCAGCAGCTTGAACTTGAATTGGTTGTTGAAGCGGTAGAAAGTGATACGGTTGCAGAGTTACTCAGCCAACTAAATGTGACGCTGATGCAAGGTAGTTTCCTTGGCAAACCAACGCCACATGTTACTGACTTTAAAAAAGCAATGAATTAGTTATTAATATTAATGGCTAGTCGGTGGCTTTGCTGACCACTGGCCCAGTACTTACGCTCAAAAGGAGTAATTGCTTCATCTGATTCAAACAACGCGGTTTGACAAGGATACCCAGCTAACTCGAGCGCTCTGGCGAACTCTTTAACATAGATATCCCAGTTACTGCGCACTTCAAGCAAACCACCTAATTTAACAATAAAGGGGAAGATAGCCGCCCCATGCCAGCGCCTTTGTATGTGTTTAGACTTAGGCCAAGGGTTAGGGTAAAGCAAATAGTGATGCGTAGGCTGCCAATTAGCAGCCACCGCTAAACGCCAAAAGTCATTTAAGTCAGCTTGCACTAAAATGTATTGACCACTCTCAGTTTGTTTATACTCAACATCATGCTTATCAAGTCGGTGAGATGACTTATCAATGCCCACAACTAACGCTTCAGGATGACGTTTTGCTAAATTAGCGGTGCTCTCCCCGACCCCACAACAGGAATCTAAAATAAGCGGCCCATTAAAGGCTTGCACTTTAGCATTAACTTCATCAAATGCGGTTTGCGTATGTGTTGCAATTGGCTTTTTAAACTCGGCTTGTAAGTGTTTATTAACTATTTCATCAAGCTTTTCATGAAGCCCCGCTTGATTAGATACAATACTACGTGAATTTGCATCGCTCATTAGTGTCTTAGCCCCACACCTTTTTTAATTAGCGTCAGTGCTAAAGTAAATAGGACGCTGATAAACACCAACAACACACCCATTGCGACCGATAAATCTACATCCGACACACCTAAAAACCCATATCTAAATGCGTTAACCATATAAATAATAGGATTAATTTGCGACACCATTTGCCAAAAATCAGGCAGTAAAGTGATTGAATAAAACACCCCGCCTAAATAGGTTAGGGGTGTTAAAATAAAGGTCGGAATAATACTTATGTCATCAAAGCTGTTTGCATAAATAGCGTTGATTAACCCGCCCAAGGCAAACACCGCCGAGGTAAGAATAACAGTGGCCATAATCACAAAAATATTATGTATTTGTATATCTACAAAAAATAAAGAAACACACGTTACAATAAAGCCAACCATAATGCCACGGGTCATGCCTCCGCCCATATAACCCAACACAATGATGTAATTAGGCACAGGTGCAACCAATAACTCTTCAATACTTTTTTGAAACTTAGTTGAGTAAAAGCTTGAAGCTACATTCGAGTAAGAGTTTGTTATAACTGACATCATAATAAGGCCAGGAACAATAAACTCCATGTAACTAAAGCCGCCCATATCGCCAATACGCGAGCCTATTAAGTTCCCAAAAATAACAAAATATAAGCTCATAGTAATCGCTGGCGGCACTAAGGTTTGCACCCAAATACGCAAAAAGCGAATACACTCTTTAATCCAAATACTTTTTAAGGCTACGCCATATTTAAACATTTATTCGCCCCGCCCTTGCTCTAATAAACCTACAAATAATTCTTCTAATCGATTTGCTTTATTGCGCATGCTTAGCACAGTATTACCTTGTTCGGTTAACGCACTAAATACAGCATTAAGCCCTTGTGATTTAGCCACTTCAACTTCAATGGTGTGCTCATCAGTCATGGTGAAATTATACCCTTCAAGTGTCACCGGATTGGTAGGCTGCTTTAAATCCAGTACAAAGATTTCTTTGTCTAATTTAGCCAACAAAGCTTTTATAGTAGTGTTTTCAACTATGCGACCGGTATCAATAATAGCGATGTTTTTACACAGTAGTTCGGCTTCTTCAAGGTAGTGAGTGGTTAAAATAATGGTCACACCTTGTTCGTTGATTTGTCTTAAAAACTCCCACATTGAGCGGCGCAGCTCTATATCAACGCCCGCAGTTGGTTCGTCTAAAATAAGTAACTTTGGCTCATGCATTAAGGCACGTGCAATCATCAAACGACGCTTCATACCACCAGAAAGAGTACGTGCTTGCTTATCTTTTTTCTCGATTAATCCAAGTTGCGCTAAGTATTTATCTGCACGTTTATGTGCTTCGCCGCGCGGTACACCGTAGTAACCTGCTTGATTAACGAGTATTTGGCTTAGGGTTTCAAACTGGCTAAAGTTAAACTCTTGTGGTACTAGGCCTAAATTCGCTTTAGCCGCTTCAAGGTCGGTATCAATATCGTGACCAAATACTTCAACTTTGCCTTTGGTCTTATTAACCAGTGAAGAAATTACCCCAATAGTGGTTGATTTACCCGCCCCATTTGGACCTAACAGTGCAAAAAAGTCACCTTCATGCACTTGTAAATCAACCCCTTTTACTGCCTCTACCCCATTTTTGTAAACCTTGGTAAGGCCTTCAATATTTAAAGCAATGTTTTGCTTATTCATTTCTTACCCTCACCATAACCCCAGCGCTTTGTGAGGTTATGTTCAATATTTAAATGATCTAAAATTCGCGCCACCATAAAATCAACCAAGTCTTCTATACTTTGTGGTTGATGATAAAACCCAGGAGCAGCGGGCATGATAGTGACCCCTAAACGCGACAATTTGAGCATATTTTCCAAGTGAATTTCGCTAAATGGCGTCTCGCGTGGCACTAGAATAAGCTGGCCTCGCTCTTTTATCACCACATCGGCAGCGCGCTCTAATAAATTATCTGATGCGCCGACTGCAATCGCAGACACTGACCCGGCACTACATGGACATACTATCATTTTTTTCGGTGCTGCTGAGCCCGAAGCCACCGGACTGAACCAGTTATCTTTGCCAAATACCTTTAATTGTTCAGGCTTGGCGTTAAATAATACACTTAACTGCTCGGTAGCTTTATCTTCATTCCCTGATAACTTTATATTAGACTCGGTATCAAAAACTACACGCGCGGCACTTGAGATAAGCACATACACTTGAAATTGTTGTTCAAGTAACACTTCCAACAGCCTTAACCCATATGGTGCGCCTGATGCGCCACTAAATGCTAAGGTAATTGTATCTTTAAATTGCACATTATTCTCCGCTGTATTTATCGGTCAAACCATCAACAAGTTGCTGATGAAGACCATTAAAACCACCATTACTCATAATTAAAACATGTTGATTTGGCTCAACATTCTCAAGCACTGTATCAATAATAGCGGTTGTAGAATCAAAGCACTGCATACCCGCTTTGTCAGCTTGCTCTTTAAGTGACCAGTTTAAATTTTCTGGTTCAAATAACAGCACATCATCTGCATCGCGAAGTGAATCGAGAAGTGTAAATTGATGCACTCCCATTTTCATGGTGTTAGAGCGCGGCTCTAAAATTGCAATAATTTTTTCATCCCCCACTTTAGCACGCAGCCCCGCAAGTGTTGTTTGAATCGCGGTAGGGTGATGGGCGAAATCGTCATACACTTTAATATGATTAATATCTGCTTTAAGCTCCATCCGCCTTTTTGGGCTGATAAACTCGCCCAAAGCTTCAATACTGTGCTCTATTGCAATTCCCACATGGCGTGCTGCTGCAATAGCCATAATGGCATTTTTAACGTTATGCTCACCAATCGCTTGCCAACTAACAACGCCTTGTAACTGCCTATTTAGTAAAACATTAAATTGAGAACCATCGGCTTTGAGTAATTCATAACTCCAATCATCACCTAATGTTTCGCTCTCGCTCCACAACCCTTTTGCAATCACATCGCTCAGTGCTTCATCATTTTTTGGCCAAAGCACTTTGCCGCTTTGCGGTAGTGTACGTATCAAATGGTGAAATTGTTTTTTAATTGCGTTTAAATCTTCAAAAATATCAGCATGATCAAATTCAAGATTATTTAAAATAAGTGTTCGAGGTAAATAATGAACAAACTTACTGCGTTTATCAAAAAAGGCCGTGTCGTACTCATCGGCTTCTATAACAAAAAATGGCGTTTGCCCAACTCGCGCAGAAAGACCAAAGTTTTGTACAATTCCGCCAATTAAAAAGCCCGGTTTTAAACCCGCATATTCAAGTATCCACGCCAGCATACTGGCGGTGGTTGTTTTACCATGAGTTCCTGCCACAGCCAGCACCCACGAATCTTGTAGTAAGTTATGTTTTAGCCACTCAGGTCCTGAGGTATAAGGCAGGCTCTTATCGAGTACATATTCAACACACGGGTTACCACGGCTCATAGCATTACCAATAACAACGATATCTGGAGCTGGCTCTAGTTGAGATACGTCATAGCCCTGTGTTAGTTCAATACCCAGTTCTTGTAACTGAGTACTCATTGGTGGGTAAACGTTTTGATCTGACCCAGTAACGTGGTGACCCAATGATTTAGCTATAGCGGCAATACCACCCATAAATGTGCCACAAATACCCAAAATATGTATATGCATTTACTATCCTTTCATCCTGCGCGGAGTTTGCTCTAGGGCAAAATTTAATGGCGTTATAATGCCAAAATTTAGCTTAAGTTACCATTAACCCTTGGCGCAAATAAAAAAGCCTCCCAAAGTGGGAGGCTTTCCTGAAGATTAATAGCTTATAGCATTAAAAAGAATATTAAACCGACACCTAATAATAAACGATAAATAACAAATGGTAGCATTCCCATTCGCTCAATCACTTTTAAAAACATAAAAATACAAGCATAAGCTGATAAAAACGACAGCACTACACCTAACAATAAAGCAGTCCAATCAACAATATGATCGCCAAGCGCTAGCTCTGCTGTGTAATAAAGGCCCATCATTGAAATGATTGGAATAGCTAATAAAAACGAAAAGCGCGCTGCACTTTGCTTATTCATACCTAACATTAAACCCGCTGTCATGGTAATACCTGAACGTGAAGTGCCAGGGATCATTGCAACGGCCTGTGCAAAGCCAATAATGAGGGCCGTTTTCCAGTTTAGCTGATAGATTGTTTTTATTTGCTTACCTTTGGCATCGGCGTACCAAAGCAATAGACCAAATACGATTGTTGTGGTCGCAATCACCCATGCACTGCGCAAATACAGTTCAACAAAATCTTTTAGCAATAGCCCTAAAATAGCGGCAGGCACAGTACCTAAAATTATCCACCAGCCTAGTTTGCTGTCATCTGTTGTACCTTGTGCACCAAACGATTTAAACCAAGCACCGAGTATATCGGCCACTTCTATACGAAAATAAATAACAACAGCAATTAACGTTCCTACATGAACGGCAACATCAAATGCCAAGCCTTGATCTTCCCAGCCTAAAATTTGCGACGGTAAAATTAAGTGTGCAGAACTCGATATAGGTAAAAATTCAGTAAATCCCTGAATTAGGGCTAAAACAATTATTTCTATAATACTCATGGGTTAGAAAACTCCACCTTCCATAGTTTTTGTTGAGGGTTGTTATATGCATTCCATATTTGGGCAATCGTTTTTTTTGCTACAGGGTGATAAAAATCAGGAGCCACCTCTGCTAAAGGCTGTAATACAAAGGCATTTTTGGTAATTTCGTCACGTGGTAGTTGAGCTGGGCTCTCGCAAATGACATCATCGTAAAAGAGTAAATCGAGATCCAAGGTGCGCGGGCTAAATTTTTTATCATTTGCTTTGCGACCATTATCGCGCTCTATTTGTTTTAATAACGCACACACATCTTCAAGCGCCATATCGGTAGTGGCAGCAAGTACGGAGTTGTAAAAGTTATTACCGGCAAAACCCACCGCTTCACTTTCAAACACCGAAGAATGTTGTGTATTTTTAAAATGTTTATTTAACGCCACTAAAGCACGCCTGATATGCTCTGCTTTATTAATATTCGACCCTAAGCTAATAAATATTTGCGCCATTTAAGCCGTAGCCTTATTGCGGGTTATTTCTACACCGACGGTTTGCGCTTGTGCAACTGCAGCGGGCTTACTTACTTTTATTGTCACTTTTGGGGTATTAAATTCGGTTAAAATGATTTGCGCTAATTGCTCCACCAGTGTTTCTAAAAGCTCTACCGGTTTAGCCGTACTGTGTTCGATAACACGCTCACTTACCTTAGCGTAATCCAGTGCCAAGTTAATATCGTCGTTTTGTGCTGCGGGCTTAATATCGCTTAGCATCTCAATATCAAAGTACAGGCTTTGTTTACTTTTCTTTTCAAAATCATACACCCCGATAATCGTTTCGACATGCAATTGTGATATAAATACCTTGTCCATTGATACTCCAAATGACTATAACAAGTCACTGAGTTAATTACATATTGTATCAATCAAATTAATACTGTATATACTTTAATCAGTGTTTAAATATACTAAAATTACTTCTACAATAGAATCGTTACAAAATTGCGAGTAATTTAAGAAGCCCGTAAATTTTGACGCCAATAATAGCTTAAAAGTAATGATTAAAAAATAAGGAAGCGCGTGTTAGTCATTTTAATGTTTGTTTTAGCCTATTTGCTCGGCTCGATTTCATCGGCCATTTTAGTGTCGCGGCTATTCAAACTCCCCGATCCACGCACGCATGGCTCCAATAATCCAGGTGCAACCAATGTTTACCGCTTAGGCGGGTCACTTCCTGCATGCTTAGTTTTAGTCTTCGATATTTTAAAGGGCACAATCCCTGTTTGGGGCGCTTATTTTTTAAAACTCGAGCCATTAGAGCTTGGTTTAATCGCCGTTGCTGCATGCCTAGGGCATATGTACCCGTTATTTTTTAGTTTTAAGGGCGGTAAGGCGGTTGCAACTGCATTTGGCTCGTTACTACCGATAGGGCTTTCTTTAGGAGGGTTATTGATTGGTACTTGGTTGCTGATTGTCGCGATTACTCGTTACTCATCACTTGCCGCGTTAGTGGCCGTTACGCTAGCCCCTTTATACACATGGTGGATAAAACCGTTATACACCTTACCGGTGACCTTTATTACGCTACTGATCATTATTAGGCATCGCACTAATATTGTGCGTTTATTTAAAGGGGAAGAACCAAAAGTAGGGACTAAACAAGCCCCTACAGATGATAAGAAGTAATAACTAACCTGAATTATGGTTAATTATATTGCTTCTAAGCTATCGATTGGCCAGCGCGGTTTAGTTTTCATATCAAGCGTAGCAAACTGCCCCGCTTTTAAACGCTGCATACCGGCATACGCTATCATTGCACCATTGTCAGTACAAAACTCAGTACGAGGGTAAAACACTTCGCCCTTCATACCTTGCATCACACGCTCTAGTTGCAAACGTAATTGCGCATTAGCACTTACGCCACCGGCTATTACTAAGCGCTTAATACCGGTTTGTTTTAATGCGCGCTTACACTTAATTACTAAAGTATCAATAACGGCCGTTTGAAATGCATGAGCAATATCTGCTTTTGTTTGCTCATCACTGTCGTTTTCACGAATAGCTATTGAAGCGGCGGTTTTTAGGCCACTAAAGCTAAAATCTAAGCCAGGTTTGTCTGTCATTGGACGCGGAAAAACAAATCGCTTAGCAACACCTTGTTCAGCCATTTTAGCCAAACGAGGGCCGCCTGGATAATCAAGCCCAAGTAACTTGGCTGTTTTATCAAATGCTTCACCAGCAGCATCATCTACCGACTCACCCAATACTTCGTATTGACCAATACCAGCAACTTTTACCATCATGGTATGACCGCCAGAAACCAGTAAGGCAATAAATGGGAACTCGGGGACGTTTTCCTCAAGCATTGGCGCTAATAAATGCCCTTCCATATGGTGCACTGCCACCGCTGGGATATCCCAGCCATATGCTAAAGAGCGACCAATTGAGGTACCTACTAACAAAGCCCCTACTAAACCTGGCCCTGCCGTATAAGCAATACCATCTAAATCTTCAGGCCCACAACCCGCTTGCGCAAATGCCGCATCGATAAGCGGCAATGTTTTACGTACGTGATCGCGCGAGGCAAGTTCAGGTACTACACCACCATAGTCTGCATGTACTTTTACTTGGCTATATAATTGATGGGCTAGCAGCCCTTTTTCGTCATCATAAATAGCAATACCAGTTTCATCGCATGATGATTCAATGCCTAAAATTCGCATTGTTAATTCTCCTGCCACCTAACAAGGTGTTTAAAACAAATAACTTACAGTGCTAAACCAATGTTAGTTTGGCCATCAGCAAGGACATGCTTTTTCAATGCTTTCACATTTTCAGCAGTGATACGCCCCATTGCTTCTACAAAATCAATTAGTTCACCTAATACCTCTATTTCGTATTGCATCAGTGGGTGTTCACGCACCGCTTTGTTATCGGCAACATCACCTTCAACCGTCATTTGGTACTCAATAAAGCGAGCTACGGTGGCCTGTGATATTTTACTCACATTAACAAACTCTTGCTCATCTTGTGCTAAAAGGCCATGCATTAAACTCAGTAATGAGGTGGCAGCATCGATTGCAGGATAGGTACCAAACATATCAAAATCAGCAAGTTCAGGTACATTCGGCTCTATTTTTTCGACTTGCTTTTCTAAATCAATCTTACTTTTAGGAAGCAGTATCTTTTCCCAACATACATTTAAAGCATTACGTAAAATAACCTCATCGCCAAAACCGGTAGCCTCACTAAATAGTCCATAATTAGGCAACATACGCTCTATTAACGCACTGGCCAATACCGCCTTTTGTAGGTAATTTAACTCTCTAATACGCTGAAAATTATTCGCTTTTGTCATTCTTTAAAGTCCCACATGACCAACAAAAATCAAATGTTGATCCATTATGCTCATTACAGTTAGGGCACACCCAATCTGGAGCGGATTGTTTTACTTGCTGATAGTTTACCAATATTTCGCGTGCATGGCGCTCTTTTATCGCATAAACCTGCACACTTACTTGTGTTTGCTCAAACGGGATCTCGCCCATTGCACCTTGCAGCATTTCGCCTTTAATTTGACACTCAATTCCCGCATTCAGAATCAATCCTTTTATTATATTGGCCTCTAAACTATTTTCTGCGTTATAAAGCGTAACCCAATCAAATGATGTTACATTTGATTGGCTATTATTAGTATTTCGCAATATCCACCTCATTTACTTTATGTGTACAATAAGCCCGCGTAACCTAAAGCAAATAATATGATTGAAGGACACATTATGACGCTAACTACCCCAGGTTTACTTTTTCCAGCCATCTCATTGTTATTACTTGCCTATACAAACCGATTTTTAGTACTTGCGCAACTAATACGAGAATTGAATGCCCGTGAAGGGGAATCTATTCGTCCTGTTGTAGTGGCGCAAATAACTAATCTTAGAAAGCGAATAAAACTAATAAGGACCATGCAAGTATACGGAGTAGCCTCTTTTTTATTATGTACGTTATCTATGTTCGCATTATTTATAGAATTTAATACCACGGGCATTATTTTATTTGGTGTCAGTTTAAGCTGCTTAAGCTTATCTTTGCTTACTTCATTATTTGAAATTCACATCTCTTGTGATGCCATAGAAATTGAATTGCAAAACATTGAAAATAAGCCTTTAAGTAACCGAGTAAGTAAAAATTTTATTGAGCCCAACCCTAAAAGCAAAAGCAGCAATTAACAAACCGAGACTTTAATAAAGCTGTTATAAAATTGCATAAACTTGGTCAATAATAAAACCCTACAGTTATTTAACATTACCCAAAGGTATAACAACTTTTAGCAACTATTCTCTTTAAATACGATGAAAAGAAAGTTAATCTAAGGAGGTGGTTAAAAACATTATTTCAACTGATCTGTAGGGATATAAAGTCAGTATTTAATCTGCAATTCCCCTAGCTTACCTATAAAAAAGGACTATATAGTGAGATTTGAACAATTAGAACAGTTTGTAGCGCTTGGCCTACTTCGTCATTTTAGGCAAGCTGCAGAACAAACCCAAATTAGCACATCTGCGTTAACTCGTAGTATTCAAACTCTTGAAACAGAGCTTGGCTACGAACTTGTTACCCGCTCTACTCGCTCGGTTAAATTAACTCAAGCAGGGGAGCTTTTCCTCGACTTTGCTAAAAATACGCTCAATGAGCTAGAACAAATAAAGCATCGCGCTTTTCAATCAATTAATGGCACAGAAGAAAAAAAATTAGTGATTGGCTACACCACAACAACCAGCAGCATAGTACCAATCACCTGCGGCGAATTTTTGAGTCAGTACCCGCATATTAAAATTGAAATGCAGCTGCAAAACAAAACTGAGCTTCATAGAAAGTTACTTCAAGGGGAAATTGACATTAGTGTATGCTCGCAAATAGTCAATAGCATTGGTAGCGATATACAATTACCTGATCAACTTATTTTATTTTGTTCAAAACAACACCCTTTAGCAAATAAAAGCGATATTAGTAAAAAAGAGCTCGAAAGCTATCCAATGTTCAGTTGTTTTTCGCAGTCAAAACAAGTGCAATCAATGCTTAATGAAGTAATAGACTCGTTAAATAAAGTTTCAACTATTAAAGTAGGTAGTATCGAGCAGGTAATGGCTGGACTTGAAAAGTCAGATCATTTTGCTATTGCAGGTATTGAACACACCAGCTCTGTGGCAGAAAACCATAACTTAATCCAGCTTAAAACGAATAACGATATTAGCCATGAACAACTTGTGGTGCAAACAAGCCAGCAAATAGAGGCAGGTGAGCATGTTGACCACCTACTCTCGCTAATTAAGAAGGTTTCAAGAGCATAAAAAATGACTCCATGCGTTTTATAACAACTATAAATTAGTGGCATTAAAGTTTTTTTTCACTACACTAACGCTCCCTTATATTATGACTAGCGTTAATGAATAACTTTACAGCTGCTGAAATTTACCTAGAGCACATTGAAACGCATGGCTATGCCATTATTGAAAACGCCATTGATAGTGACTTAATATCCGAGTTGATGGCTGATTGCTATAGAATAAATCCTCACTTTAGCCTTGCCGGTATTGGACGATTAAACAATTTACAAATTGATGATTCCGTTCGTAAAGATAAAACCTACTGGTTTGATGGCAGCTCAAATGCACAACTTGGCTACCAGCAAGTAATGGAAGCAGTTCGCACTACCCTTAATCGTAACTTTTTCATGGGCTTGTTTGATTATGAATGTCACTATGCAAAATACACGCAGGGTGATTTTTACAAAAAACATGTAGATGCGTTCAAAGGTCGTTCAAACCGTGTTTTTACCACCATATTGTATTTAAACTCTCCTAAGAAAGGCGGAGAGCTGGTTATTTACAAGCCAAAAAGTAAAGACATAGAAGTGGTTATAAAACCCACTGCAGGCACTTTGGTATTATTTGAAAGCGAACGCTTTGTGCATGAAGTACTTCCGGCTTTTGATAACCGCTATTCGATTGCTGGTTGGTTCAGAAAAAATGCGTCAATTAGTGGTATTATCGACCCACCCCGTTAAGAAAAAACGGGGTAAGAAAATAATAAGCCTATAAATACAGTAAGTCCCACATAATGATTATTCAAAAACGCTTTAAAACAGGCATCTCGTTGACGTAAATGAATCAAACGCTGTTGATACACAAGTAACATTGCTGCAACAGCTAATCCCAACCAAAAACTAAATCCTATTTGATTCATCAACCCAATTAAAACCATCAACGCAAAAAAGCTAAAGTTAAGTAGCGCTATAATATGGCGGTCATAACTGGCGAATAAAATAGCGGTTGATTTTACTCCTATTTTTAAATCATCGTCTCTATCAACCATGGCGTACATAGTGTCGTAAGCCACCGTCCAGCAAATATTGGCAATAAATAGCAACCATGCCTGCACGGGTAAAGAGTTTATTGATGCCATAAAAGCCATTGGGATTGCCCAACCAAAAGCCGCGCCCAATACAACTTGAGGAAGTTGCGTGTAACGTTTCATAAAGGGATAACAAAACGCTAATCCAAGTGCACCAAACGATAACAAAATAGTATTGGTATTAAGCAATAATACTAGTATAAAAGCGATGACAACGAGTAATAAAAACAAACTAATTGCTTCGCCACTACTTACCGCTCCGGTCGCTAGCGGCCGCTGACAAGTACGCTTTACTGAGCCATCAATTTTTCTATCGGCAAAGTCATTGATAACGCATCCTGCGCTTCGCATAACTATTACTCCAAGGGTAAACACAATGAAGTTTGTTAGGCTTGGTATCCCTTCATTTGCTATCCATAGTGCCCAATAAGTTGGCCAAAGTAGCAATAAAGTGCCTATGGGCTTATCAATTCGCATTAACTGGATGTAATAGGGAATATGATTAACAGACAAAGCGGCTAGTTTCATGAGTATAAGTAAGCTCCTGGTAAAAAAACCTCACAGACCAAAAATTGATAGTTATGTAAAGAAAATACGCTGCGTCTGCCCAGTAAAGAGCGATTCGGTAAATTAAGTTCGCTCACCAGTGATTGCAATGAGTGGTTATCATCAAAGCGAGCAATTTCAATATCAGTGCGCCTTAACGCAGGATCTTGAAAGATTACATCACCTAACGGGCGTTCTCCCATATTGTGCAGCTGATTGTTTGTATTATTGCTTGTTACTGGCAACCAACTTTGAGCATAAACAATCGGTTGTTCATCACACAACAGTAACACTTCACGGTTAAGTACTGTACTTACCTGCTCACTTAATAGCGTTTGCTGTGATTGAGAAAGGTCTACTTTTTGCTCACTCAACACTTTTACAGCAAAACGCTGAGACTGGCTTTTTAATTTAGCCGTTAAAGAATGCGGTTCAAATAACCACTCTTTCTCAGCACTAGATAAGCCACTGACTTGAGCGGTACTCTGCCAATCAGCAGATAAAGAAAGAGGAAAAGTAATCACAATAACTCTACTTGAAAAAAATCAAAGAGATCATAACATTGCCAACGAATTTGAAAAAGCGCGATTTACTTACTACCAAGCACACCCTGTTATTATAAAAAGCTAATCAACATTTGACTCTCGCTATTGCCTATCCCAAACTTGAGTACAGAGTGCCTTTACATAGCTCAACAAATAACAGCATCTTGCTGTATCTTATTTATTAATAAGTATAAACTATTTGTAACCAGTTTACGGAAACGCTTTTGAAATGAAAAAAACAGTATTTACAGGCCTTTTTATTCTTTTAGTCAGCCTAACTAGCTTATCAGCACGTGCTGAGTCTACTGTGGGTTATTTTGGGTTTGAGCCAGACATTATTACTAATTACATTGGCCCATCGAGTAAAAAAATGGGCTATGTACGTGTCACTGTTGATTTAATGCTTAATAAAACATCAGATATTGCAATCGTGGAACACCACACGCCGTTACTTCGTGATGCGTTAGTTGAGATATTATCTAAAGAGCCTGAAAACAAAATAAAGTCTTTAACAGGACGCGAGCAAATACGCCTTAAAAGCGCAGAAAAACTAAAGAGCCTTCTTAAAGAAGAAACAGGACATGAGATCATCCGTGATCTCTTATTTACTAAATATTTATATCATTAGGCACTTTTTGTTTTAAAAAGCTGAGCGGTATAGGCAAAAGCCATACCGCTAACGAGCCCACCTAAGTGTGCCCAATTAGCCATTCCAACAAATAATACATCTGCAAAACCAAGTACTAACCATACCAGCATAAATCCAACAATTGCGGTTGTAACCAGTGCAGGCTGTTTAGGGTTAAGGGTGCTGTAAATCCAACAAAAGCCTAACAACCCATATACAACACCGCTAAGCCCACCAAAGTTAGGACCGACCATTAAGTACTGTGCCCAATTACTTATTAAAGCGGTAACTAAAAACAGCCCGATTAAACTCGATTTACCACATTGCTTTTCAATATTGTCACCCAGTGAAACCCACCAGATTAAGTTAAATACAATATGCATGGCGCTAAAATGCACAATAGCCGGAGTTAACCAAGTAAGTGGTGATGCAGGGTTAAACTGCAACGCCATATAAATAGGTTCAAACGCACCAAATAAAAAGGCAACATAAACAACAATACTGAGAATGCTAACACTTTGATTAAGCCAACTTAAGGCTTTAAAACGCGCGACTAAATTAAGCGACTGGCCTTGATATTTTAATGGTGATTGCGTGCTGCCTACTTGCCATGACGCTTGTTGATAACGTTCATGATTAGGGTTTTTAGCAAATTCATTCCACAACGGTTGCACCGCATGAAAGTCCTCAGGTGCCACACTAATGACAAGCGTATGGCCATCCTCAGTACGAATTTGCCCTGAAAGCCCTTGGCTTTTTAAGTAATCTATAAAGCCCTGTGCAGCACGGGGGTTAGTTAGACTGCCTAGCTCTATCATCGTGCTACTTTATCCTTGTAAGCGGCTTCCCATGCAGTAAAACCACCATCCATACTGTAAACATCTTCAAAGCCTTGCTCTACTAAGTAGCTGGCAGCACCTTGTGAACTCATGCCGTGATAACAAACAATAATAATCGGCTGGTCAAACTCTTTTTCCATCATAAATTGGGCGATATTTGCATTTGAAAGTGCTTCAGAACCTGGAATGTGCCCTGCCTGATACGAATTAGGATCGCGAATATCAGCAATCACTACATCTTCTTTATCGAGTAGTTCAAGGGTTTGTGCGATTGATATATGTTTAAATGCCATAGTACTCTCTTATAATTACAAAAAAGGCGACAAATGCCGCCTTTAATTCTCTTAACAAGGGGTAATTAATCCCAGTTAAGAATTACTTTACCCGATTGGCCTGAAATCATCATATCAAAGCCAGCTTGGAAGTCATCTATTGAATACTGATGAGTAATAATTGGTTTTAAATCAAGCCCTGATTGAATCAAACTGGCCATTTTGTACCAAGTTTCAAACATCTCACGACCGTAAATACCTTTGATCACTAAGCCTTTAAAAATAACTTGATTCCAATCGACCGCCATATCTGAAGGTGGAATTCCCAACATGGCAATTTTGCCGCCATGATTCATGTTATTTAGCATGGCATTAAATGCACTTGGTACACCTGACATCTCTAGGCCAATATCAAAGCCTTCAGTCATGCCCAGCTCTTTAGCTACATCTTCAAGCTTTTCATTCGCGACGTTTACAGCACGCGTTGCGCCCATTTTACGTGCTAAGTCTAGGCGGTATTCATTTACATCAGTAATAACCACATGGCGTGCACCCACATGCTTAGCCACAGCTGCAGCCATAATACCAATTGGGCCAGCACCGGTGATCAAGACATCTTCACCGACTAAATCGAACGATAAAGCCGTGTGTACTGCATTGCCAAATGGGTCAAAAATAGAGGCAAGTTCATCGCTAATATTATCTGGGATTTTAAACGCATTAAATGCAGGTATCACTAAGTACTCTGCAAATGCGCCTTCGCGGTTTACACCGACCCCTGTTGTATTACGACATAAGTGAACGCGCCCAGCACGACAGTTACGACAATGGCCACAGGTTATATGACCTTCACCTGATACGCGGTCGCCAACTTCGAAACCGCGAACTTCTTGTCCCATGTCAATTACTTCACCCACGTATTCGTGGCCAACCACCATAGGCGTCGGTATGGTGTTTTGTGCCCACTCATCCCACTTATAAATATGCACATCGGTGCCACAAATAGCCGTTTTACGAATCTTAATTAACAGATCGTTATGACCCACTTCAGGCTTTGGTGCATCTGTCATCCAAATGCCTGGCTCTGCTTTTAACTTTGATAATGCTTTCATAATTCACACTCAATTAAAAAATCGCGACTTCAGCCGCGATTTAACAAGAAAATTAAATAACACCAATCTCTTTACCAATACGGGTAAATGCTGCAATGGCTGTATCAAGCTGTTCTTTGCTGTGCGCTGCAGAGATTTGGGTACGAATACGCGCCTGCCCTTTTGGTACAACAGGGAATGAAAAGCCGGTTACATAAATCCCTTCAGCCAATAACTTATCAGCCATAAGTGACGCTACTTTGGCGTCTCCTAGCATCACAGGTATAATCGCATGATCTTTACCTGCACAGGTAAAACCAGCCGCTTCCATTTGCTCACGGAAGTATTTAGCATTTGACCATAGCTTAGCGCGAAGCTCACCGCCATTTTCAAGCATTTCTAACACTTTAATTGACGCCGTTACAATTGAAGGCGCTAATGAATTTGAGAATAAGTAAGGACGAGAACGCTGACGTAACCATTCAACAATTTCTTTTTTACCTGAGGTATAACCACCCGAGGCTCCACCTAGTGCTTTACCTAAGGTACCAGTAATAATATCAACACGATCAAGCACGTTGCAGTACTCAGGTGTACCTTTACCGTTTTCGCCAACAAAACCAACTGCATGTGAGTCATCAACCATAACAAGTGCATCGTATTTATCAGCTAAGTCGCATACGGCTTCTAAGTTACAAATAACGCCATCCATTGAGAATACGCCATCGGTTGCAATTAATTTAGTTTTAGCACCGGCTTCATCGGCTGCGATTAATTGCTTTTCTAAATCAGCCATATCGTTATTTGCATAACGGAAACGTTTTGCTTTACATAAACGTACGCCATCAATAATAGAAGCATGGTTTAATGAATCAGAAATAATCGCATCGTCTGCACCTAATATGGTTTCAAACAACCCCGTATTGGCATCAAAACATGATGAGTACAAAATGGTGTCTTCAGTTTCTAAAAATTGACTGATTTTTTTCTCGAGCGTTTTATGAATATCTTGTGTACCACAAATGAAACGCACAGACGCCACACCAAACCCATGGTCATCTAAGCCTTGTTGCGCTGCTTTAATAAGCTCTGGGCTGTTAGCTAAACCTAAGTAGTTGTTAGCACAAAAATTAATAACTTTTTCGCCTGATGCCACTTCAATTTGAGCTTGCTGCTGCGAAGTGATAACACGTTCATTCTTGTACAAACCTTCCGCTTTAACGTCTTCGATTTGCTGTTGTAATTGGCTAAAAAAAGCAGATGCTCTCATCTGTGATCTCCATTTGGTTGAACGGGTTAAACAGCAGACGCGTTGCTGCTATTTATAATGCGGGTATTGTAAAAGTTTAAGCGCCAAATTGCACTGTTTGTCATTCGTCGCAAATTGCCTAACTGGCAGGAAAAGCTGCCAGTTTACAGGCTTGAGGTGTGTACTACGTTAGATCAGCAAACAAAGCCGGAAGGTCGTTGATTGAGTCACAAACATAGTCAGCAAAGTTTACAGCTTTGTCATCAAATTTTTGCCCTGAACGTACCAGTACTTTGGTACGTACATTAGCGCTAATGGCAGCGTGCATGTCACCTAATTTGTCACCCACCATCACACTAAGCGCAGGGTTGATATGATGATCTTCTATTCCTTGAAGTAACATGCCAGGCGCTGGTTTTCTGCAATCGCACTCTTTTAAATAATCTGGTAATGCGTTTTTAGGATGATGAGGACAAAAATAAACGTCCGTAATTTCAATTTGATGAGCGCTAAACTGCGCTTTCATCCACTCGCTAAGCGCTAAAAATTCGCTCTCAGAATAATAACCACGGCCAATGCCTGACTGATTAGTCACTATAATTATTTTATAGCCCGCATCATAAAACGCTTTGCATGTTGAAAACACACCGTCTATAAATTCAAACTCTTCGCTTTTAAACACATAACCATGATCAACATTTACTACGCCATCACGATCTAAAAAAAGCGCCTTGTTAGTGTTCTCTTGATTCATAACAGCGACTCTTTTTTAACAACATGATCAAACATTTGTTTTACTGCATCGGTGGTTATTTGACTCATTAAATCATCGCCTTTAACACGAGTACCCCAAGGCAATTGCTCGGCGATTTTACCTGTTTGCTTTACTAAGTTTTGATGGTAAACCTCAACAACATAGTCTTGGTATAAATAAGGCCCCGTACGCGCAGGGTTTGAATGCGCATATAAACCAATAACGGGCGTACCCACAGTCACCGCCATATGAGCTGGGCCTGTATCGGGCGCAAGTACTAAGCTTGCCCGTTTAAGTAAGCACAATAATTCTTTGAGTTTTGTTTTACCCACCAAGTTCAGAATGGGTGAATCAGAGTGTTTAATGATGTTATTTGCTAAATTAATTTCCAGTTCAGTCGGTCCACCAGTTAATACTATTTTAAACCCCTGTGTATGTGCATAATCCGCAAGCGCAGCATAGCGATCGGCTAACCAGTTACGCTGTGCTTTACTTGCTGCTGGCGAAATAACAAATAGCTTATTTGATAAATAATCGTCACCTAACAGCTCATCAGCTTTAGCTTGATCTTTGTTGGTAAAGGGCATATTCCATACAGGGACATAATCATCAACACCAATCGCTTGGGCAAAGCCTTTAAATCCCTCTAAAACATGCGCCTGAGATTGGGCTTTAATGCGTTTATTAATAAATAAACTATGTAGCTCTTTTGAACGAGCCCAGTCAAAACCAATTTTAACTTTGGCAGGAATACAGCGAGCAACAAAACCTGCTCTTAAAGCCACTTGCATATTAAGCAGTACGTCAAAACACTGCCCTTTAAAGGTTTGCTTTAACTGTTTCAGTGCCGCTTTACCTTGTTTTTTATCAAATACAACAAGCTCAACGCCTGGTAAGTCAGCTAACAGCATCGCCTCGACCTTACCTATAACCCATGTAATTTTGGCATTTGGGTGTGCTTTTTGAATAGCTTGTACCGCACTTACTGCATGGCATACATCACCAATAGCAGAAAGACGTAAAATACAAATTGAAGTGTAAGTAGGCGCTGAAGTCACACGTTTCCTTGGAGGTAAAATAATAAAACCTGATCTTAAATTATAATCGCGTCATTGCAAGTACTTATCCTTAGCGTTAAAACACGTTAATATGTGCACATATTAACGCGAACCCTATGAGCTATGTTTAATCAACACGTCAAAAATAACCATGTCATTTTGAGCCATCCTCAATATAGCAGCCAGATAGAGTTAGATTGGTTTGAGCCCAATTTCTGGCAGCAACAGCAAAAAATTGTTGGCGCTAAAAAGGGACGTGCAACCGCATGGTTTTTTAAACACGCAGATTTAACGGCTGTGTTGCGCCATTATTGGCGTGGCGGCCTAATAGGAAAACTACTTAGTGACCAATATTTATATTGGGGACTAGAGCAAACGCGTGTTTATCAAGAATTTAGCTTAATGACTCGATTAATAGAGTTAGGCTTAAATGTACCAAAGCCTATTGCAGCTAAAGTGAGTCGCTATGGCTTCATTTACCGAGGTGATATTATTACTGAAGCGGTTAGCGGCGCTAAAAGTATATTAGATATACTGATTGAACGCACATTGAGTGAAGCTGAGATAAAAAAAATAGCACAAACTATTGCCCAATTTCATAGTAAAGGGGTTTATCACGCTGATTTAAATATTAATAATATTTTATTTGATGACTCTGGTGATGTTTACATTATCGACTTTGACCGTGGCGAAATAAAAGTTCCCCATAAAAAATGGCAACAAAGCAATATGTCTCGCTTACAGCGCTCCTTTTTAAAAGAGCAAAGCCGCAATAGCAACTTTCATTGGCAGCAAAACGATTGGCAGCGTTTAGATAAACACTATCGTGACGGGTTAACCCAATAAAAACTAGTTTGCTAATGCTAAGTATTGCTCTGTTACCCTATCGGCACACACTTTTTCTAAAATAGCTGCTTTGCCTACATTTGGGTTATCTGCGAGCACTTGCTTAACTGCCAGCACAAGCTTTTCGCTTTGACCAATTGGTACTAAATATTTGCTTAACTCACCTGTAAGTATTTCACTTGGACCATGAGGACACTCAGTACTGACAACTGGTGTTCCTACAGCCAAAGCCTCAACTAACACATTACCAAATCCTTCAAAGTCTGAGCTTAACAACAAAGCCTTAGCCTGCTTAATCCAATTATAAGGATTTTGTTCAAATCCAGGTACAATAAGTTGATTTTCAATTCCGTATTGTTTGGCTAACTTAAACGCTTTCTCTTTTTTATTACACAACAATACCAATTTATATTTTTTATCTAATTTGGCAAATGTGTCAAACAGAACATCGTGACGTTTTTGTTTAGCAAAACGTCCCACATGAATCAAGTAAGGTGTATCTGGTATATTAATATTTGATTCATTAGCTTGCTCATTAATTTCTTTAAAATTAAAGGGGTTATAAATAGTTGTTATAGCACTTGGACTAATTAAGTTGCCTTGCTTTATTTCTTCTTCAACCCCTTTAGAAACACAAATCAATGATTTACCATTTAAGTTTTGTTTGCTTTTTTTAAGATATAAATATGAAAGCGGACCTAGTTTTTTTTGCCTAGCGAGCTCTGCATTAACTGAGTTATGAACAACAAAATGGATATTTTCTATTTTACTTTTTGCTAATAAGTTATTACTACGATCTAAATTAGAAAGTACTAAATCAATAGAACCAAGTTGAAGTAGCTTTTGTTCAAACCATGCTTCTAATACTTTAACATTCTTTTTTATCTGCCAAAATCGATCAACTTTTGTTGCTCGACCTGAAAATAAACTTTCAACAGATAAGGGGTTTGGAATGTCATATTCAATATTTTGCGCCAATGACAAAATAGTCACATTGTGGGCTTTTGATACCATTTCCTGCGCCAAAGTAAGCATTACTTTTTCAGCGCCACCACCAACGAGAGAGTCAATTACAATAACAATATTCATAGCTTACTTCCTATTAACAACGCTTGTACTCCTTTGGTTATAACATCAAAGCTATGCACATTTTCTAACGACTCGTATTGGCCTACTGTATTATTATAATTTGGTTCCAAAAGTAGCTCTTTTATTTTTTGGGTAATATCTAAAATATCAAGCTCAGCCTCTTTAACAACACCGGTACTCGCACAACGAACAACTCGCTCATTTTGATCTTTTGAAATAGCACATGCTATCGTTGGCGTTTGTAAAGTAATGGCTTGAAGTAAAGTATCGCCCGCGCTTAATAATGCCACCTTAGCCTGACTTAGTAAGGCTAAAAATTCAGTCCCCTCTTGGCTTGGCAAACAAATTAACTCATCGCTTTTAGGTAACGACTTAGTGTAATTAGGACCAAACACCACAACCCCTTTTAAACCTGTTTCTTTCGCAATATTCAGTGCTGCTTTATAGTAGATATCAGCACAGTTTTGGCCATTAAGGGTGTGCCCACCAGAACCTGCGTTAACAATAAAGAATTCTTTCTCTTTCAATTGATAACGGGTTAGTGCATCGGATTTTTGTTGCGCTGATGCAAACACTGTAAATGGCCCAACATTAGCAGGATAGGCCAGAGACAACATGCTCAATTTTAGCTTTTCATACCACGAAAGAGGTTCAATACAGTAATCAGGCTGAACCACCCAATGAGTATCAATAAGGCCCGCTCTATTAAGCTTTAAACCTTTTGCTCGCTTTTTTGCATGCTGTGAAATAAAAACAACTTTAGCACCCACTTTTTTTGCAGCTTTCATTTGCTCAGCGCGTCCTGCACAATCAAATAGCACCGCATCTGGTTTGTATTGCTTAATAAACTGACATACATGCGTATTTTCTTTTGTTGCCGATTGATTTAACAATAAGGTAGGAAATGGGCAGTTTTTAGCATAAGCCGTGTGCTTATTTAAAATGAAATGAATATCTAACGAATTGCCGTACTCCGAGGTAAGGGAATGAGCTAGCTGTAACGAGCGCATATATTCACCAATACCTTCAGGCGATGACACGGGAATAAATAAAAGTCGTTTGTTGCTCATTACCATCTCTTTTTTTTCTTTGCAGCGAGTATATCAACGAGATCATTTTTCCGATAGAGCTACAATGTTTTAATCTAATCTATAGTGGCATTTTAAATTTATCTTGGTTGATTTAATTACTGCAATAGAGAGCGTAGATTGCTAAACTTGTCGGCAATTTCAATCATAAGGATCTGAGCTTTGCGAAACAAAATTTTTATACTTTCTTCGCTTTTTTGTGCCGTAACTACAACCGTAAATGCTGAACCTTGGGTAAAGCCTGATGACTATGGTCTTAGGGCAGATATACAACAGCTTGCCGATGCAGGTATAATTTTAGCGCCAGTAACAACGTACCCATTAATGTGGAAAAGCTTTATTAATGATGTTAACAATACTTCGTTAGAACAATTACCCCCTCAACTGCAAGATGCGTTATTACGTGTAAAACATCGTTATAAGTCAGAAAATAGCGGTTCGCATAGTGTACAGCTTTCGGCATTTGCCAGCTCAGATCCTCTTGTAGCCACTAGCTTTGGTGCCACCAATAGCCAAGAATCAGAGTTAACTGCTGCCTACGCTTATTTAGGACATAACTTTGCAGCTAAAATAGCGATTAATCATCGTAATGATGGCAAAAAATGCTTAGTCGACGGTAAAACAACTGATGATATAGCTCAAAACGAGCAAGCACTAACTGACTGCAATGATACCTCTCTAGATGACAGCTATTTAGCGTATCGTATGGGTAATTGGATTGTAAGAGCGGGTGCCATTGAGCAATTTTGGGGTCCGGGTGTTGATAACAGCTTAATTATGTCTGGTAATGCAAAACCTTTACCTGCCATTAGTATTTCTCGTGAACAAAGCAGTGCCTTTGAAACACCTTGGTTAAGTTGGATTGGTCAGTGGGGGTTTACTGCACAAATGGCTAAGCTGGAATCAACCCGCGTTATTCCTGATGCGTTATTGTGGAGCACTCGGGTTAACTTTCGCCCCGTTCAACAATTAGAAATAGCACTGAGCTGGTCAGCACAATGGGCTGGTAAGGGACAACCAAGCTCGGCTGGTGACTTTATTGATATGATTACCGGTGATACAAAATGTGTTGATGGCACTACTAACTGTGATAGCCAGTTAGAATCAAAAATAGGTAATCAATTAGCAGGTATTGATATTCGTTGGTCAGACACATTATTTAACCAACCTTATGCCGTTTATGCCAGCACGATTGGTGAAGATGCGAGCTCACAGTTTAAACCAGCTGATAGAGCGTACTTATTTGGCTTACAAACAACACATCGCGTTTACGAGCAGAATTTACTAGTCAACTTAGAATATATTGATACAGGTGTGTCTTGCTCTGCGGGGTCAACGACCGAAAACTGCTATTATGAGCACACTGATTACCAATCAGGGTATCGTTACCATGGTCGCCCTATCGGCTCTACCTATGATAATGATACGCAATCGCTAGTGTTAACCGTACTTGGGCAACTCTCAAGCGGAACTGACTGGCAAGTAAAATTACGTGATGTAGACTACAACAGCGACAACCGTGATAGATCCCCAAATAACCCAGACTTAGGTAACTCGATTACCAAAACAGCATTTAGCTCTAAACAGCTTGAAGTACGTTACAGAATGCTTGCCATGGGGGGGCGCTTAACCCTTGGCGGACTTGCCTCTAATAACGATGGAGCAGAAAACGATACGTCTGCATTTGCAAAGTTCGAATATAACTTTTAGTTTTGCAAGCATTAAAAAAGGGGATAAACCAAAGTTTATCCCCTTTTTTGATTTCATTAGGGCCTGTTGACCTTTGCGGATTAATATTTGTTCAAACTAGGGGCAGTTTAATCGCGGCGCGAGGTTTGTAACCTAGCGGGCTAAGTAAAAACCGAGCAACAAAGAGTAAATTGCCCCTAGGCAGAACCCTTTGGGCAGCGCCTGTTTGGCATTAATGCTACGTTATCGCCTATTAATGGGGAATAACCACACCACATAGACTCTGCCTTGCCTAAATACCAAACAGACTGCTGCAAATTTAATCTTCAAAGATTAACAGGCCCTTAAACTAGCTTTTAATTTTGCTAATCACTTTTGATGTAGAGCAACCATCTAAAAACTCAAGCACTTCTACTTTTCCGCCATGACGCAACACATGCTCGGCACCAGCAATTTGCTCAACAGTGTAATCACCACCTTTAACAAGAATATCTGGGCTAATTTGCTCAATTAGCTTTGCTGGTGTGTCATTTTCATCCTCACTGCCAAACGGAATAACCCAATCAACTGAGGCTAATGCACTTAAAACCATAGCACGCTCATCTAATGGGTTAATTGGGCGCTCAGGCCCTTTTAAACGGGCAATGGATTCATCGTTATTTAAACCAACCACTAATCTATCACCACGCGCTTTAGCTTGCGCTAAATAGCGCACATGGCCTGCATGCAAAATATCAAAACAACCATTAGTAAATACAATGGTTTCTCCATTTTGCTTTGCAAATTCAATATGTTGTAATACATCATCAAATGGGGTTTGATAATGCTCGCCAGTTGCTTGTAAGTATTGCCCCAGTTTTCGGCTTAACTCTTCTGGAGAAACCGTAGCCGCTCCCAATTTACTTACTGCAATACCGGCAGCTAAATTAGCAATTTCGACTGCATCTTTGGCGGTCATACCCGCACCTAGCATTACAGCTAATGTAGCAATAACAGTATCGCCCGCACCGGTTACATCACTTACTTCGAGTTGTTGCGCTGCAAAGTCATGCTTTTGCGTTGCATCAATTAGCGACATACCTTGTTCTGAGCGTGTTAGTAGCATGGCGTTAATACCCGCATCACTAATCAGGGTACGCGCGCTGCTAGCAAGCAACTCTTCTGAACCAACCTGACCACCCGCTAATTTAAACTCATTTAAATTAGGGGTTATGTAATCAGCTCCACGGTACAACTCTAAATCAGATGATTTAGGGTCAACAAGCACGGTTTTACCTGCATCTTTAGCAACCGAAATCATTTTTTGGATTAGCGCGAGTGAGCCCTTGTTGTAATCAGAAAATACAATAAAGTCGTAATCACTCAGCACCAGCTCTAATCGATTTAATAACAACTGGCTATGAGACTCATTAAAAGCCTCTTCTAAATCTAAACGCACAACTTGTTGATGACGACTGATCACCCGCATTTTAGAAATAGTCGGCAAATCGCATACACTCACAAGCTGTGAATTTATTTTTTCACCCTCTAGAATGTTTTCTAAAATTTGTCCGCTTTCATCCTCGCCAATTAGGCCAAGTAAACCCACTTTGCCATCTAGTCGGGCTATATTTTTAGCCACATTGGCGGCACCACCGGCTTTGTCTTCAAATTTACTGACTTTTACAACGGGTACTGGTGCCTCCGGCGAAATACGGCCAGAATCACCATACCAGTAGCGGTCGAGCATAACGTCACCAACCACTAAAATACGCGCTGCTGATAAGTTTTTTAATAGCGATAAATCCATTACTGCTGCTCCGCAACAACCATATCCATGGCTTCACACAGCCAATGGCCAATAAACATGTGCGCCTCTTGAATACGGGCTGTTTCATCATTTTTAATAATAATAGGTAACTTGGCGATGTCTTTTACTTTACCTCCATCGCGACCTGTAAATGCAACAGTGAATGCTCCTATTTTATTAGCGGCTTCTAACGCTAAATTAATATTATTACTGGTGCCCGATGTAGTTAAGCCAATTACGATATCTTCAGGTTTACATAGCGCCTGAACTTGGCGTTCAAATACTGTGTCAAAATGATAGTCATTACTGTGCGCTGTTAAAATAGAGGTGTCTGTGGTGAGAGCAATAGACGCTAACGGTCCTCGCTCTAACTTATAACGTACCACAAACTCTGCAGCCAAATGCTGAGCATCAGCCGCACTGCCGCCATTACCAAACCAAACAACCTTACCACCAGCCTGTAAAGCACTATGACATGCTTCTAACAACTGCATTACCTCTTGATGATACGCCTCCATGGTTTCGAACAATACTTGGTGACGATTTAAACTTTCTAGGTAGCTAGTTGCCACTGAATCTATAATTGACATGAGATATTCCTCTTGGAACTGAAATGGCAGGAAAAATTAATTTCATTATTCCATAATTTTATAGCCAAATCACCTCTATATAACTAAATTAAAGTACGGGTAGAAAGTTATTATTCAGATAAAGAAGGTTTTTATCGTTGTTACCTTTTTCAAGTTGCTATTTTATATTTGTGTATTTAGAAAAAAACGATTTCACGCTAAACTAGCGCCACTTTCATTTATACAAAGCAACAGTATGGCACGCATTTTTTATTCACTCGCATTAATTATTATTAGCCCACTGATTGTATTTTACTTATATGTACTAAGAGGTAAAAAAAACGCAGGATATCGCGCTCACTTTAAGGAACGTTTTGGCTTCATAAGCCGCGCTTTATTTTCAAACAACAAACCAGTTGTATTTCATTGTGCTTCTGTGGGCGAGGTGTTAGCTGCAACCCCTTTAATTAAAGCCCTACAACATGAACAACCGCAGTTAAATATTTTAATTACCTGCAATACTCCAACAGGACGAGAGCAAGTTACCGCACAATTTAAACAAAGCGTTGCTGTTAGTTATTTACCCATTGATTTTCCAATGGCCACCACTCGCTTTTTAAAACGAGTAAAACCGCAATTACTCTGTATTTTAGAAACTGAACTATGGCCGAACTTAATGGCTAATGCGCACAAACAAAATATACCTGTATTGGTAGTTAATGCACGACTATCTGAAAAGTCTCAGCAAGGCTACGAAAAAGTGGCCCAGCTAACTCGCAGTATCATGCAATCAATTACCGCACTTGCAAGTCACGACAAAACCGATGCAAATCGCTTTATTGAATTAGGGCTACCTGCTGAAAAAAGCCATGTAACGGGATCAATAAAATTTGATATTACCCCAACCACTACACAACTCGATAAAGTAGCCTCTTTAAAGCAATATTATAAAAAAGCAGAACGCTTTATATGGGTCGCAGGTTCTACTCACCCTATAGAGCATGAATTAATACTCGATGCCCACCAGCAGTTGTTAAAAAAGCAGCCTGATGCTTTATTGATTATTGCCCCGCGACACCCCGAGCAATTTGATAAAGTGGCTGAACTACTCACACAAAGTACTTTAAGCTTTAGTCGTCGTAGCCAAAATAATTACCAAAACGAACACGTTTTACTTGCCGATACGCTAGGTGAATTACAGTGTTTATACGGCGCGGCTAGTGTTAGTTATATTGGCGGTAGTTTGATTCGTCGTGGTGGTCATAACCCGCTTGAGTCAGCCGCATTTTCGGTCGGTGTAATAACAGGCCCTCACACGTATAACTTTGATCATGTCTATCCTGAGTTAACAAAGCTCAAAGGGGCATGCGTGGTAGAAAATGCAGATGAACTGGCACAACAACTCATTACCTTTAGCCAAAATAAAAAGGCATGCCAAACGCTCGGCACAAAAGCTGCGCAATGTGTTGCTAAAAACCAAGGCGCCATAAAAAAAACACTCACTATTATTAATCAATACTTAGAGCTAAAACAGTGACTAACATAGCTATTAGCCAAACCCGAGAATGGGTTTCATCCGTTATTGTAAAATATAACTTTTGCCCGTTTGCCCGTAAAGAAGTCGAAAACAACTGTATTCATTACATTGTAAGTAACGCCAATACTATCGATGATGCTGTAATGGATATGCTTGAGCAATGTATCGAGCTTGACCGCGAGCGCGAACGAGAAACCACGCTAATCATGTTCGATAACGGTTTTAGTGACTTTGAAGACTTTTTAGATTTAGTCGATTTAGCAAATGCGCTATTGGTTGCACAAGGCTTTGAAGGTAAATATCAAATTGCAAATTTTCACCCTGATTATGTATTTGCCGATAGCGATGAAACCGATCCGGCCAACTACACAAATAGAGCACCGTTTCCTACCTTGCACCTAATTCGTGAAGCAAGTATGAGTGAAGCACTTGAAAACTATGACGAACCTGAGTCTATTCCTGAGCATAATATAAACTTAGCACGCCGAAAAGGCATTGATTTTTGGCAACAATTATTAGAAAACTGTAAAAAACCGAGCGTATAAGCTCGGCTTTTAATACCTTTAGTTGACCCATTAACTTTATTTTTTGACCCAGCTACCATTTACTTCAATATAATGGCCGCTTTGCGTTTTTTCGATTGTTTTTGCTGCTGCCAATGCCTCAACTTGTGCAAGTGACAAGTTATTCTTTTTAGCTAATTTTAAGTACTGTGCCTTACGTTTTTCGTTAACGTCATCAACAACCGCTTTTGCTTCTGTATTTTGTACAACTAATCCAAGGTAGCCTGAGCTGTTTTCACCAACTAAGCCTTGGCTTTTAGCTTCATCTAAACTCATAGCCCAAACTGAAAATGACATACAAACGGCACTGATTAGGGTTACTATATTTAATTTATTTTTAATATTCATATTCTAGCTCCTTAAAATAACTCACTGTCATCGCTAAATAAATTATCGAGCTCTTTATCTACTTTGACACGAATTTCATGATCAACCTTAACATTTAAATTAATAGTGATTGGCTCTTTCGCTGCCACTTCAACGCGGTGCGTACATGCACTAAGCAACCCCAGTGCTGTAAGTATTATCAGCCATTTAGTCATTTTTAGTTCCTTTTGTTGAATACTCTTGTTCAACTTTTTGAGTAATTTCATCACTTAAGCGCAATGCTCTTAAGAGTGTAAAAACATTTTCTTCATGGTTGTAATTAAAGTTAACTTGCTGCGCCTGTTCCTTATTGTATCCCTTTAAGTTTACACCTAAATAAAGCCAACCGTCAGGCTTTAAGTCAACACTACTGTTTAAGCTCTGAATGTCTAAATCTTCCAACAAGCTTAAAATCGGGTCCAGTTCTTGTTGCTGAGCTTTAACTGCATCAAAAGCTGCATTGTCAGTAATAACTAGTTTACCTGTTCCTTGGTTAGATAATTCACCAGATTTTACCGAAATACCTTGTTGATCAAAGTAAACGGGTAAGCGGCCATTCACTCGACCAGTTAGTGTTATGCCCGATTTATCATCTAAGGTAATAAGTTTACTCGCATCAATATTTTCAAATGTGACCAAAGACTGCTGCGCTTTTTCAGTCACTTTGTAGCTATCCAAAGCAAAACGACCACCAAGTACATCAGCAGTTATTTTTTCAGCGCGAGCAATAGAGTTCTCAACACTAAAATTACCGACAATGTTACTCACAACAGCACCTGCTCGTAACTCATTTAATTCAAATGTAGTAGGAGCCACATTAAGCTGCCCTGAATCATAAGAACCCGTTAAGCGACTGCTAAAATGCGTAGCTAAATAATCGTTGTATAAGCCACTTACCTGTTCTACTTGAAATGCAAACTCAGCCTGCTGTAAATTAACATCTCCGCGAACAACCCCATTAAAGCTACCGTCGGTCAGCGTGGCTAATGGTTCAAACTGCTGTAAAACAGGGTTAAGTTTAGTCACAGCTTGATCTGCAACTGTTATCTCAAATGGGTGTTCCACAGCAGATATGTGGTGACTGGCTACCAACTCAACACCATCAATAAATACATGATGTGAGGCTTGAAGCGCCCGACTTTGCAGGCCTTTGGAGCTTATGCGAATATTACTTAGGTTTAAAAGAGCACTGTTAAGTTGGGTAAGTTTAGTTTCACTGTTTAAATCGACAAATAATTCGCCAACAGCCAAACTAGAAGATGCTGATAATTGATTATTTACACCGCGCACTTGGTATTGCTCATAAGCCACTGAGCGTAATTGGCTATCCAAGCTTGCATTGATATTTTGTTTATCGTCAATCTCAGTCGTAAACTGTGCCTTGTAGCCCTTTACTGTTAATTTATCAAAACTAAGCTCAGCAAAAGCAATCTCGCTGGTTATTTTCGCATTTTTTTTATGTTGTAAAACATCCGCTATTTTAAATTGACCTGTGCTTGCTACCTTTTTAGCTGATGCGGGTAAAAAACCAGGCAGCTCATCAACTTTTAATTGGTAGTTGCCATTCACAGCCAAGTTATTTAAAGCTGCATCTATTTCTATATGCTCAACGTCTTCACTGATAAACAATAACTTAATATTGCCTTTGGCATACTCTAACGGCTGCTGAATATTAATTGCTAGGTTTTTCAGGCTGAGCTTCGTTTCACTATTTTTAGTGTTTAATAGCATTGACGGTATAACAAGTTGTCCGTTTTCAAACTTTACCGTATCACTAAGCATCAATTGCCATTTTAACGGCAGCTGCTTGGCTACAAATTCACGCTGTGATTGATTGCTTATAAGCGTCAAACAATCACTATCAAACGTTACCAAGCTGGTTAATTGCTGTGTATTTAATAAGGCTTTTTTATCGTTAAAGTGATAGTAAATATTCATATCACCAAAAGCCTTTAGCGTTACTGGGCATTTACTAAACTGCTGTGTAAACTCAGCATCTATGTTTGATTTTATATCAACGGATAACCCATCAAAGGTGAACTCATGCCCACTGTTTAATGAAAGCGCGGGTATCGGCTTTATCTTTGTTAGTAATCCATCTGCTAACTTAAAGTGACCAGTAATTTTATGATTGCTAACTGTTACTTCTGCAATCGCATCACCTGAAATCACAAATGTATTTAGCTTCTCTTCACCAATGCTAACCACTAATTCATCATGAAGTTGTGGGTGGGTAATTAACAATCTTTTGATATCAATTTTCGGCCGCTCTTTGGGTAAACTAAGTGCCAGCTTTTTGAAGGAGTTATTACTTGTTGAGACACTCTCGCTATCATTTAAACGAAGATTAGCGCGGCCAACAGTTATTTTTTTTGTATCAGCCACAATTCCACCAAGCTCAATTTGATGGCCTTGGTAAGTCAAACATAATCGGTTTACGTCTAAGCTAATATTTGAGTTTAGTGACCAATCTAAACAATGTAGTTCAACGCCAGATTGGCTCAAAGTTGGCGCTATAGCCCATTGAGTTATAGGCATACGAAATACATAACCCAGTGTTAAAACACTCAGAAATAAAAACACGACTCCCCATGCGATGCGTTTGATCATACTATCCTTATTGAACCTTGAACCTTGAACCTTGAACCTTGAACCTTGAACAGTCTAAACAAAAAAGGCTGCACAAGGCAGCCTTTTTATCTTACATTTAGATCATGAATCTAGCGTGTATATTAACCTACATTTTTACGCGCATTTCTAAACATACGCATCCATGGGCTATCCTCAGCCCACTCATCTGGATGCCAAGAGTTAGCAACCGCACGGAATACACGTTCAGGGTGTGGCATCATTACAGTTGCACGACCATCTGTTGATGTAATACCCGTGATCCCTTCAGGTGAACCATTCGGGTTTGCTGGGTACTGTGTTGTTGGGTTACCGTAGTTATCAACAAACTTAACCGCTACGGTGCCGCTTGCAAGTGCAGCCTTAGTTGCCGCATCATTTGCAAATTCTGCATGACCTTCACCATGTGAAACTGCAATTGGCATACGTGAACCTGCCATACCATTAAAGAACACCGATGGGTTTTCTTGAATTTCAACCAGACTAAAGCGTGCTTCAAAACGCTCTGACTTATTAGTTACAAAGCGCGGCCAATGTTCAGTACCTGGAATCAACTCTTTTAATGTTGATAGCATCTGACAACCGTTACATACACCTAAGCTAAAGGTATCTTCACGATGGAAGAAGCTTTGGAACTGATCGCGTGCCATATCGTTAAACAATATTGACTTAGCCCAGCCTTCACCGGCGCCTAATACGTCACCGTAAGAGAAGCCACCACATGCCACTAAACCTTTGAACTGTTCAAGCGTTAAACGACCTTCTAAAATATCACTCATGTGAACATCTACCGCAGCAAAACCAGCACGGTTAAACGCAGCAGCCATTTCTAGGTGCGAGTTAACGCCCTGCTCACGTAAAATAGCCATTTGTGGCTTAGCACCTGTCGCAATGTACGGTGCAGCAATATCTTCGTTTAAGTCAAAGTTAAGTTTAACGTTTAAGCCTGGGTCTTTTGCATCAAATTTAGCGTCAAACTCTTGCTTAGCACACTCAGGGTTATCACGACGTGCTTGCATCTGATAGGTTGTTTCGGCCCAAATTGTACGAAGCTCAGTACGCGTATGATTAAGTACTGTTTGCTCACCACGATTAAATACAATGTTATCGTCATTATTAAGCGAGCCAATCACATGGCTAATTGCGGCAACACCATGCTGCTCAAATATAGCTTTTACAGCATCTAAATCACTGTTTGCTACTTGAATTACAGCACCTAACTCTTCGTTATAAAGCGCTTCAATATCCGAGCCAGTCAAAGTCGCTAAATCTACGGTTACACCGGTGTGTCCGGTAAACGCCATTTCAGCGATAGTAGTAAACAAGCCACCGTCTGAACGATCGTGATACGCAAGTAGCTTACTATCAGCCACTAGCGCCTGCATAGCATTGTAAAAGCCTTTTAGTAACTCAGGGCTGTCTACATCTGGAGTAACATCACCAAGCTGCTTATAAACTTGTGCAAGGCTTGATGCGCCCAGTCGGTTTTTACCCGCACCTAAATCAACTAATATAAGCGATGTCTCGCCTTTATCAGTGCGCAGCTGTGGAGTCACCGTTTTACGTACATCATCAACGCGGCCAAACGCTGTAATAATCAGTGATAAAGGTGATGTTACTGATTGCTCAGTTGTATCATCTTCATTTTTCCATGTCGTTTTCATCGACATCGAGTCTTTACCTACAGGTATAGTTAAACCAAGTGCTGGACATAACTCTTCACCAACAGCTTTAACCGCTTCATATAAACCTGCGTCTTCGCCAGGGTGACCCGCAGCCGCCATCCAGTTTGCAGATAACTTAATGTTTTCTAAGCCGCCAATATTAGCACCAGCAATATTTGTAAGAGACTCGGCCACAGCCAAACGTGCTGAGGCGCCATAATTAAGTAATGCAGCTGGAGTACGTTCACCTAGTGACATAGCTTCACCGTGGTAGGTATCGTACGTTGCTGCGGTAACTGCACAGTTAGCCACAGGCACTTGCCATGGGCCTACCATTTGATCGCGCGCTACTAAACCAGTTACAGAGCGATCGCCAATAGTAATCAGGAAGGTTTTTTCTGCAATGGTTGGTAAACGTAATAAACGCTGCGCTGCATCCGCAGGATTAATTGCCTCTACATTTAATGCAGTGCCTACTACTTGTTGCGAAGTAACATCACGATGCATTTTAGGTGCTTTACCTAGTAATACATCCAGTGGTAAATCTACAGGGCTGTTATCAAAATGACTATCGGCAACCGTTAAATGACGCTCTTCTGTCGCTTCACCAATAACTGCATATTGTGCGCGCTCACGCTTACAAATAGCTTCAAAACGATCAAAATCTTCAACAGCAACAGCGAGTACATAGCGCTCTTGCGATTCATTACACCAAATTTCGTGTGGTGCCATGCCCGGTTCATCATTTGGGATATTGCGAAGCTGAAATTTACCGCCACGTCCACCGTCACTAACAAGTTCAGGGAATGCGTTAGATAAACCACCTGCACCCACATCATGAATAAACGCAATTGGATTTGCATCACCTAGCTGCCAACACTTGTCGATGACTTCTTGGCAACGACGTTCCATTTCTGGGTTTTCACGCTGTACAGAGGCAAAATCTAAATCTTCATTTGATTGACCCGACGCCATACTTGATGCAGCGCCACCGCCTAAGCCAATGTTCATTGCAGGGCCGCCTAGTGCAATGAGTTTTGCACCAACTGGAATATCGCCTTTTTGAACATGATCAGCACGGATATTACCTAAACCACCGGCAAGCATAATTGGCTTGTGGTAACCACGCACCTCTTCACCATTGTGACTGGTCACTTTTTCTTCGTAAGTACGGAAATAACCTAATAAATTAGGACGTCCAAACTCGTTATTAAACGCAGCACCACCTAATGGGCCTTCAGTCATAATATCTAGGGCATTAACAATACGGCCTGGTTTACCAAAATCACTTTCCCAAGGTTGTTCAAAACCAGGAATACGTAAATTAGATACAGTAAAGCCCACTAAACCCGCTTTTGGTTTTGAACCACGACCAGTTGCGCCCTCATCGCGAATCTCACCGCCCGATCCTGTTGCCGCACCAGAGAAAGGAGCAATAGCCGTTGGGTGGTTATGGGTTTCAACCTTCATTAAAATTTCAATGTCTTCTTGGTGATACGCATATTCACCTTGTGCATTCGGGAAGAAGCGACCCGCCTTTGAGCCTTTCATTACGGCTGCATTATCTTTATAGGCAGATAATACATTCTCAGGATTATGCTCAAAGGTGTTTTTAATCATTTTGAACAACGACTTTGGTTGTTCAATGCCATCGATAGTCCAATCAGCATTAAATATTTTATGACGGCAATGCTCTGAGTTCGCTTGAGCAAACATAAACAGTTCAATATCGTTAGGGTTACGCCCTAACTTAATAAAGTTTTCAACTAAATAATCAATTTCATCATCAGCAAGCGCAAACCCTTGCTCTATATTTGCTGCGGCTAATGCTTCACGGCCGCCACCTAAAATATCAACTGATGACATTGGACGAGGTGCATCGCTGCGAAATAACTGCGCGGCATCTTCTAATTTACTGTGAGTAGCCTCAGTCATGCGGTCATGAAGAAGTGCTGCAACTTGTGCTAACTGTTCTGCACTTAAATCACCTTCAATATAGTAAGCAATACCGCGCTCTACGCGATGAACTTGTTTAAGCCCACAGTTATGAGCGATATCTGTCGCTTTTGAAGCCCATGGCGAGATTGTACCAGGGCGAGGCGTTACTAATACCAACTGACCTGCTGGCGCATGCTCAGCAATTGTTGGGCCGTAGGTTAATAACTTTTCAAGTTTGGTGTGCTCATCAGTGTTTAATGGCGATGTTAAATCGGCAAAGTGAGCGTATTCGGCATATACATTGGTGACAGGAAGTTGCGATTGTTGGCAACGCGCTAAAATTTTATTAACTCTGAACTCTGAAAGTGCTGGTGCACCACGAAGGATCAACATAAGTAATTTCACCCGGGGTTAGGGATTGAACGATATTTTAGGCGCGTATTATAGTCCAAATTACTCTCAGATTTAACTCAAAAATGCGCTTTTCATTAAATTAACTTTTTCTTTTTGTTTACACCTATTTTTTACTCACTGCGATTAAACGATAAGTGACGTAATCAGTAAGTTTTGTTATAACAGGAGATACGATGCTAAAGAGGCGAATATGTTGAAGATAAAGCTAATAACAATCATTACGTTAGTCATACTTTTGTGTGCATGTAATACACAAGAGCAATCAACACAGCTTGCCCAAATAAAATCTGAAAACAAAATTCGTATTGGTACACTTGCCAGTGCAAGTAATTACTATCAAGCCGTTCAAGGGGAGCAAGGATTTGAATTTGAGCTCTCTCAAGCGTTTGCAGACTACTTAGGGGTAGAGCTTGAAATTGTACCCTTTTTTAATTTATCCGAAATGTTTGCGCGCTTGGACAGTGGTGACCTCGATTTAATTGCCTCAGGGCTTACCTACAATAAAGTACGTGCTGAGCGCTATCGCTATGGCCCTACATACAGAACAATTAGTCAAAAATTAGTCTTTAAACAAGGCCGTGAACGCCCTCGTGATTTTGATGATTTAACCGGAAACTTCACCGTTATCGCTAAAAGTAGCCATTCATTAACATTAGAAGAAATTCAACAAACCAACCCAAACTTAAGCTGGAATGAAACCGAAGAGTTTGATGAAGAAGAATTACTGCAAGCAGTTATTGACGGCGAAATAGATTACACCTTAGCGGATTCTCATACTTTAGCGCTATTTCGTCGCTATCACCCTAATTTAAGTATTGGCTTTTCAGTTACCCGAAATGATTCAATTGCATGGATACTAAGAAAGTCGAATGATGATTCCCTATACGCATTATTAGTCCCCTTTTTTGGTGAAGCAAAACAAAATAATCAACTTTATGTGCTCGAAGAAAAATACTTCGGTCATGTCCGCCAGTTTAATTACGTTAATACCTTGGCCTATATAGATGCAATTAAAGAAACACTGCCTAAATATCAACCTTGGTTTATGCAATATGCTGGTAGCCTAGATTGGCGCTTACTGGCGGCATTAAGTTATCAAGAGTCGATGTGGAACCCGCGTGCTAAGTCACCAACCGGTGTGCGTGGTATTATGATGCTAACAAGACGCACAGCAAAACAAGTCGGTGTAACAAACCGCTTAGAACCAGAGCAAAATATACGCGGTGGTGCACAATACTTAGCAAAATTAATTAAACGCGTCCCGGATCGAATCCCTCAACCGGATCGTACTTGGCTTGCACTTGCCGCCTATAATGTAGGTTGGGGACACGTTAACGATGCCCGTATTATTACCGAGCAACAGGGAGCTAGCCCTGATAAATGGGCTGACGTTAAAAAGCGCTTACCATTGTTAGTAAAAAAACGTCACTATCGTAATACCCGTTATGGCTATGCTCGCGGTGATGTAGCAGTGACTTACGTTGATAATATACGCCGCTATTACGACGCGCTTGTTTGGCTTGATGAAAATAATGCAATGGCGCCGATTACCTCAACAAATGATACAGAAGATAAAATCGTTAAACCAGATGATTCAGAGCAACGTACAAGTAATTCCGCTGAGGAAAAAAAATAAATACGCTGCTTAGTAATTAACTGAACATCAGAAAATCAAATAGTTGTTTACTTGTAATCAATTATTCAATAATCTGGCTTAATTGTATAAAATTTTGTGTCATTACCAAGCACATAAGGATAAGTCATGCTTAAACGTAGACGTACACATCAACTTAAACGTTGTATAAAGCACTCAACCGCCACTCGTCGTCGAGTGATGTTAAGAAATTTACATAAAAAAATAATTTGGCGCCGCCGCATGTTTGCTATGCAGCAAATGGCTGAATTAGACGCCTTAATAGCAGCAGCTGACTAATCGCTGTTACTATTACGAGCGGCTTGCTTTGCCGCCTTTATTTGTGCTCGGCGACGCTTAAAAAAACTAGAAATAGTCTCTGCACATTGTGTTTCTAATACCCCACCCGTTATTTCTACCTGATGGTTTAAACGAGGTTCTTGTAAAAGGTTCATAATTGAACCAGCAGAACCCGTTTTAGCATCGGCTGCACCAAATACTAAGCGTTTAATTCGGCTATGTACTAATAAACCTGCGCACATAGAGCATGGCTCTAATGTGACATAAAGAGTACAGTCAATTAAGCGGTAATTATTAAGTACTTTTCCTGCTTCACGTACCGCTATCATCTCAGCATGAGCCGACGGGTCGTTATCAGTAATTGAGCGATTATAGCCTGCGCTAATAAGCTGATTATCTTTAACAATTATAGCCCCTACCGGGATCTCATCTAGCTGCTCCGCTTGTTTTGCATACACAAGCGCTTGTTCCATCCAATATTGGTCGTCAAATGGCTCTATCATTATTATTACTTAACTATTTTTTATGCCGTAATTATACCAACTTAGCGCAATAAAATGCGTCATTGATCACTTTATTGCAAAAATAAAACAAATTTAAGTGGTTTGTCATGGCTCATAAGGCAGGATTTACGCTATAATCTCACGCTTTTTTTATTTAGCTCACAACACGGGTAGCAAATGAAATTTCCTGGACGCCGCAGGCATAAACATTATTTTCCAGTGGAAGCCAAAGATCCACTGACCAATCAACTTAACGCCACTGAGCGATTACACCGCAGCTATATTACGGGGATCGATCAAATCGTTGTTGATATAGAAGCTAAGGTTGACCAAGCTTTTCTCGATGAATTTCAATTGCGCCGAGGGATGTCGCAAGTTATAGATAATGACATCACCAATGCTTTATACGATCGCTTAAAACTAAACGACATGGTCGATTACGAATTCGCAGGCGGAACCGTTGGCAACACGATGCACAACTATTCCGTACTTGCTGATGACCGTTCGGTGCTATTAGGTGTAATGAGTGAAAACATAAAAATAGGCAGTTATGCTTATCGCTTTTTATGTAATAACTCAAGTCGCGTAGACTTAGACTACTTACAGCCTGTAGATGGTCCTATAGGCCGCTGTTTCACATTGATTGATGAAACGGGTGAACGCACCTTTGCCATTAGTGCTGGCCTGATGAATTACCTAAAGCCTGAGTCAATTGATAAAGAGCTAATCGAAGGCTCATCAGCATTAGTCATCAGTGCTTATTTAATGCGTACTCAAGGCGATGAAACCATGACCGAAGCGACCATGCAAGCAATCAAGTATGCTAACGATGCAGATGTACCGGTTGTATTAACACTCGGTACTAAGTTTCTTATCGAGCAGGATCCGACATGGTGGGCTAACTTTGTAGAAAAGCATGTTGATATCCTTGCTATGAACGAAGAAGAAGGCCAAGCAATTACTGGATTTGAAGATCCATTACTAGCTGCCGACAAAGCATTAGACTGGGTTGATTTAGTAATTTGTACTGCCGGTGAAAAAGGCTTATTTATGGCCGGTTTTGTTGATGACAGTTTCAAACGCGAAACAGAGTATCCACTTTTGCCTGGTGCTATCCCTGATTTTAATCGTTATGAGTTTTCACGTGCAATGCGTAAAGTTGACTGTGAAAACCCAATAAAGGCATATAGTCATACTGCTCCGTTTATGGGCGGGCCTGACTCGATTAAAAATACCAACGGCGCTGGTGATTGTGCTTTAGCCGCTGTATTACATGACTTATCAGCGAATGTTTATCATAAGCTGAACGTTGCTAATTCAGCAAAACATCAGCAACAAGCGATTACCTACTCTTCGCTCGCTCAAATCAGTAAATACGCCAACCGTGCAAGTTACGAAGTGCTGGTTCAGCATTCTCCTCGCTTATCACGTGGCTTACCAGAGCGCGAAGATTGTTTAGAGCAAGTGTATTGGGATCAATAAAATCCCAAAGCACTCAGCGTACTAAAATATAGATATATCAAGCTTTTTAGATAGCAGCTCTAATGCTGCTATTCCTGCCACCGAGTTACCAAAAGAGTTTAATCCTGGGGAATACACTGCCACAGTAAACCTATTCGGTAATACCGCCAATATAGTCCCAGAAACCCCTGATTTTCCAGGCATCCCCACTCGATAACCAAAATCACCCGCCGCATCATATAAACCACTAGTGAATAACAACGAGTTTAGTTGCTTATTTTGACGGCTAGAAAGCACTCGTTTAGAAGAGCTGTAGTCTATCCCTTTATTAGCTAAAAAGTTGTAAGCCTTAGCAAGTTCAATACAATTAAGTTCTATGGCACAAAAATTAAAGTATGACCAAAGCACATCATCCACTTCATTCTCAAAGTTGCCGAATGATTTCATTAAGTGTGCCATTGCCGCATTTCTATGCCGAAACTCATATTCTGAGTTAGCCACTTGCTTATCAATTACGATACTTCGATTACCTGATAAATCGCGAAATGTTTCAAGCATAGAGTGCATTGGAGCTGATAAACGACTATACAAAGCATCACAGGTAACAATCGCTCCCGCATTAATGAACGGGTTGCGTGGTATACCTTTTTCAAACTCAAGCTGTGTCAGTGAATTAAACGCTGTTCCTGAGGGCTCTTTACCCACTCTACTCCATAATTCATCGCCATAACGTTGCAGCGCTAATGTCAGAGTCATTACTTTAGAAACTGATTGAATAGTAAAACGTTGTTCGCAATCACCCGCGCAAAATATCTCCCCCTCAGTAGTGTAAATGGCAATAGAAAACTGCTCAAGATCAATTTCAGCAAGTGCAGGGATATAATCAGCAACCTTACCTTGGCTCAATAAAGGTTTAACCTCTTGAGTTATCTCATTTAGCACTCGTTGATAATCACTGGTTGGCAATAGACACCTCAATAATATGCAAAGTTAAAATCAAATTTTAACACGTAGGATCTATAACTGCATGAGAATGTTAAGTCTATAAGTTATTAGTAATCTATAGGAAGCATATACATAATGAGATTGGCTGGCAGTCTCTTTTTTTAAGGTATTGCGTAATTCATCTTCAAATTTAAAACAATAAAAAACAGTATTTTGCTGTAACGTGGTTCTGTTATTTGAAGCCAGTGCGCTAATTTATAGCGACAATACAATAAAACATCCCACTTTTTTGTTTAGATCCAAGCTGTTTTGTTTGATGTATAGGAATACGAATGCCATGGAGCACAGGATATGCAAGAGCGGCCACTACTAAGTTCCATATACAGTCTTGGCTTGATGTTTTACTTTATCTCAGACAACAAAAAACCCGTTACATTGCTGTAACGGGTTTCTTTAATTAGATCCTGGTAATGTCCTACTTTCACATAGCAAATGCTACACTATCATCGGCGCTGTT